>Ga0163149_10004426_pt1 | contig 15394 bp, 18 predicted proteins | sample OliLakLV19MP5G1_FD_148604 | JGI IMG/M metagenome (GOLD analysis project Ga0163149, IMG submission 148604) | Freshwater microbial mat bacterial communities from Lake Vanda, McMurdo Dry Valleys, Antarctica - Oligotrophic Lake LV.19.MP5.G1 | ecosystem: Environmental > Aquatic > Freshwater > Lake >...
CAGAACTCTCACACGCTATGATCGCCTCAATAGATAATGCCGTCGTACTCTGTATTCCCTGTCATCGGCTTATGGACAGTGAAGATGCCAAGCACCATAGAGAGTACGCCAAGGAGCTTCGTAGTATGCATGTGAGACAACTACAGCTGGAGTTTGCGTTTAAATAGCCAACTGATAAACTAAACACATGGCAACTATAACCCTACGTCCTAATGCAGCCGGTTCAACTCAAAGCTGGAGTGCTGAGGGCGGTGACTATACCAGAGTGGATGAAGTCACATCTGACGGCGATACCACACGACTCTATAGTCCGACTGCTAACGTTGTCGCTACTTTTGGATTAGATAACAGCTCAGGAGAAATAGGAACTATCAACTCGGTTACAGTTTACATAAATACTCGTGGTGTTGATCCGGTATCAAATACCGTTCAACTCGCGGTCAGAGTGAGTAGCACTGACTATTTTTCTGGAACTCAAACCTACAACAACACCTCATATCACGAGGAAAGTAACGCGTGGGCGACAAACCCAAATACATCTGCAGCTTGGACATGGGCTGAAATAGACGTTCTACAGGCAGGTATGAAGCGTATCGGTGGAGGAGGACAGGCAGTTACACAAGTGTGGGCGGTAGTAGATTACACCGCAGCAAGCCTTGAACAAGAAGGTTTTCGCTTTAGAAGTGATGATGGTTCAGAAACCACAGCAACTTGGTTAGCTTCTCAAGACAGTAGCATTACTCGAGCTTTGGAAACAAACACGCGAATCAGATTATTGGTTAATGCAACAAATGATCCGGGTTCAATACAATATCAACTAGAGTATCGAAAGAATGGCGGCTCATGGGCAAGAATCCCAACTTCAGGCGAATATTCAGCTGAATTGACTAGCGGAGGTACTGCCTCTGCTTCTCACGAAAACCAACCCTCAGAAGGTTCTGACGAGGCTTTTGATGACAGCTCGTCCACGAAATGGTTGGCGTTCAATACTGCCCCTCGGTTGCAGTATCGGTTCGGTAGTGCCGCCACCCATATAGTAACGAAATACGCTATTACTTCTGGTAACGATGATAGCTCTCGTGATCCTAAAGATTTCACTCTCCAGGGATCTAATGATGGTTCTTCTTGGACTACAGTTGATACCGTCACGGGTGAAGCGTTTGCCACTCGTGGGTTGCGTAAAGAATTTGTTTGCGATACTCCAGGAAGTACGGCTTATGAGTATTATCGTTTAAATATTTCATTAAATAATGGTAGTGGTAGTATTACTCAACTGGCAGAATTACAATTATACGAAGACCTTCAAGAAGATATTATGCTGGCTTCATCGAGTAATATCACTGCTTCCGGTCAGAACACTACCGCACAATTGGCTGCTCCTAGCGGTAAAACTACCGGTGATTTTGTAGTTGGTAGAATCCAAGATGACGAGAATCCAGCAGACTTAATTGACATCACAAACGATGACTATACCGAAGTGGAATGGTGTATAGTCGCAAAAAATAATGCTATAAATACCGATGTGATGGAGTTTAGGGTTACCTCCTCAGGAGTAGTCCTTTCAGTTTATTCGGTCACACCACAGTGGACAATTGGCGCAGGTAGTTCTGGCGCTCTTTTTGTCAAAAGAATATTGCAAAATCAAGCCATAAATAGAAGTAATAATTACTAACACGTATGAGACACGGTAGAGCTTTTCCAATATCACCTCTAATTCAGCGCAATCGACCAATAGGAATCGGAAGTTTGTGGGTGCAAACATTTAATGAAACTTTGACTGTTGTAGATACCATTGGAAAGCTTCCAAATAAAATACTGAATGAAACTGTTACTCTGGTGGATACACTCTCAAAAAGACCAAGCAGAGCTTTTAACGAGTCTTTTACAATTGTTGATGTAGTTCGTAAAACTGTTTCAAGAACTTTAGCAGAAGTTGTTACAATCATTGATTCTATTGTTACTCAAGCAGGAAAAGCTATTGTTTTGAATGAAACTATATCAATAGTAGACACTATTGCCAAACGAAACTCACGCTCCCTAAATGAAAACGTTACAGTTGTTGATAGTATTTCAAAAAGACCAAGCAGAATTTTTACTGAGAGCTTTACAATTGTTGATACTATTGGAAGGTCTGTTAGTCGAATCTTTGGGGAAAGTGTTACTGTTGTGGACGGAGTGGTTAAAAACCCATCTAGGAGGCTCGCAGAGAGTTTTACCGTTATTGATACCCGAAATGTTGCAGTGAGCAGGAATATCAGCGAGAATATAACTGTTACGGATAGTTTGGCAAAGAAACCAAGCAAGACATTTAATGAGAGTTTTACAGTAGTAGATACAATTACTCGTGCAGTCTCAAGAGCATTAAATGAAGTGGTAACAATAACTGACCTACTGAGCGCTTTTATTCCCACTCAACTTGGTGTGTTCAAAACAACATTGATGCAGAGTAAAACTATCACAGCTCTCAAGCAAAGAGTTGGAAGTGTTATACTAAAACAGAGGAAATAAACATGGCAAGCGAAATAATTCAAATTGAAAACTTTCCAGCTTCAAATGTAAAAGAAGTAACAAAAATTACTGCTGATGCTAGTGCTGGTCAAGCCATCGTAGTTGTGGAGAATACCGACAATATAGCAGTCGATGATTATGTCATTCTTGGAGTTGTAGGTGGAGAATCAGCACAACTTGCACAGATTGACGTTATTTCAGGATTGTCTATCACTCTTGACGCTAACCTCAATCTCAAACATTTTGACAATGAACCGTTCACCATTATCAAGGCGAACCAAGCCAAGATTTATCGAGCTACAAATGCTGACGGCACAGTTCCAGCAGATGCTTCATTTTCTAGTCTAGTTGCCACTGTTAGCCTCCAAGCTGACCAACTGTATACGGAAGTCACTGATACAACTGGCGGTTCAGGCTATTGGTGGAAGTATATTTTTTATAACTCAACAACTGTTAGCTCCACAAATCTCTCAGAGGCGCTTGGCTTCCGTGGTGCTGGCTATGGTTTGTATGCCAATACAGTTGACGTGAGAGCCGAGGCGGGGCTGAATAACAATAAATGGGTATCTGACCAAACTATTTATGGAAAGCTCGTTAAAGCTCAGTCAGAAGTCAACGCCTCACTGTTAATTGGTGGGTACACACTCCCACTGTCCTCTCCGTATCCAGAAGTTGTTTCCCATGCAGTTATTCTTTTAGCAGCAGGATATTTGCTGACAATGGATTATGGTCCAGAACACAACGGAACAAACAAAGATGGAACGCTAAAAATTAAACAGGCCAGAGATATTCTTGCTAAATTAGAAAGTGGCGACACTCCCCTCATTGACGGAGCTGGTGGCGTATCTGTTACTCAGACATCAAAAGTTCGTGGCTACCCTGATGAAACAGCAGAGAACGCTACACCTAGCGAGGCTCGAATGTTTTCAATTACGGATAGGTACTAATGTCAAGCGTACTCAAGATAGATATTAAAATTACCGGTGATAAAGCGTTGATGGGTTCATTTCGAAGGCTCACCAATAGCATGACAGACTTCAAGCCAGAACTTCAAACAGTTGGTGATTTTCTCAAAGATTATTATGGATCACTACTTTTCAAAACTGAAGGTGCCATTATTGGTTCAAGATGGGTAAACCTCAAACCCTACTATGAGTTCAAAAAACGCAAACAGTGGGGCGGAAAGGGTGTACTTGAAAGAACTGGTAAACTCAAAAGAGGGTATGAGTACGATGCTGAACCAATGATTTTGACAGTGGCCAATACAACAGATTATGCAAAATATCATCATTTGGGTGGATCAATCATTCCTCAAAGAAAATTGATTGGCTTCTCTGATGAAACCGCAGACAAAGTTATTTCTGTCTTTACCAAGGCGGTTCTGGTACGATTAAACAAATCATAATACTATGCCACAAGAATCAGGACAGAAAAAAACAGTTCCACAAAAATTACTCCAACTTTTCATGGACAAGTTTGGCGATACTTTTCATGGCTACTACGAGGGTGATCCCATACTGCTACCTCAGTCAAAAATGCCTTGTCTGATTATTTCTGAACCTGAAACACTCTATGACACAGGCCCAACAGGCATGGATGAAGTTACACATCAAATACTCATTCAGATTGTATATAACAAGAAAGATGATTTTGGGAAGCCAGACAGTGTTGCAACACTTGAAAATACAGTTGATACTATTGCTCAAGGTAGAAGCGAAACGACTGGTTATTTTTTATCCAATTCGTTTATGGGAATACTCAGGGGAAATTTCACACTCGACAATTTAATGGTTGATAACGTTGGATCAGTCCGGAAAGGTGTGGTGCCAAGGTCCGAAGAACTTTTGACAGTAGAAGCACATATTCAAGTCACATTCAAAGAATTAGTAGCAATTGATGCGAGGACGTAGTAAAGTGAATTGACTTTGAGGAAAATAACTCATACAATTTTAATATGGCAAAATATATCTACAAAAATATTAGCGACACTACCCAAACACTCATAGGAGTTGGTATAATCAATTCAGGACAAGAGGTTGTTGTCACCGAGGAAATAGTAAATAGTAACTTTGAAAAAATTGGAACTCATAAAGATACGCCAAATAAAGTAGGAGTTGAAGCAAAACCAGAGTTACCAAAGGTAAAACAATAAAAAATTATGCCAGAACAACTCGCAAACAAAGGGTATTTCGCAATAAAGAAGCAGTCAGCAAAAGCTACCGCTGTCATTCCGAATGTGTATATTCCTCTCTATGATGAAAGTTTTGCGACAGATGTCGCACTTGATGAAGATAATCCAATTATCGGAAACAAAGCTGTTCGTTTTCAAACACTTCTTGGTATGAGAAATCATCAAGGGGAAGCAACACTTTTGGCTGAACCAAACACAGCAGGATATCTTTTTGATATGTTCTTGACCAAAGGTTCTACAACTGGTTCTGATCCGTACACGCACCCATTCACCGCTTCTTTGACAACTGACCCAAACGCCTACACCATTGATATTCAAAAAGGTCGAGTTGTTGAGCGTTACTTTGGATGTGAAATTTCAGAGATCGAACCAGATTTTGATGACAACAAAATGGTACTCAAATCTAAATTTTCAGCGCTTGGTTCATTCATCGCTCGTGAAATTGCCTCGGTTAGTACCGCAACTGTTACGCTCAAAACAAATTATGATCCAACTCCTACCACTGGTCTAGTTGCTGGTGACATTATGACGATTTATGACGTTTCAGCTGGAACTTATGAGAACTTGACTGTTAGCTCTTTAACTGCAACAACTATAGTATTCACTGCTTCACCAACTGGAGTTGTAGCTGGCGACATCGTTTTCATTAGAGCTGCGACACCAAGTCTTTCACTCAAAACACCTTTCTTGTGGTCACGTACAGAGTTCAGATTTGGCGTAGATATTTCTGCTGCTTTATCAGCAACTCAAACTCGAGTTGAGCAAGGTTCTAAATGGACACTCAAACACATGTTTGAATCAGACGAGGGCGCACAACGTTCAGGCGCACACGATCCAGCTGCTTTAGTTCGAACACAGGTCGATTATGAGGTTGAACTCAAACAGTTCTTTGATGCCCCAGAGGACATGAATAGATTTTTGACCAATGCCGAAAAAGTAATGGTTATCCGTCATTTCTCGGAAACTGGTTACGAACTCAGAATCACGCTCAATTCTGCAAAGTTCCAAGAGCATCCGGTACCAATGAAATCAGGTGAAATTCTGTATGCAGAAGGTAAGCTCATTGGACAGTACGATGCAACTGATGCCGCCATGTTTGACGTTAAAGTATTAAATGGAGTTGCAACAATATAATATGTTTTGGAATATATTCGGTATTCTTCTCATTTTGTATCTTCTTTCAGTGCTATTCTAATCCTCTTGTGTAGCAGGTTAAAAAGCGTTATACTTTCTTTATGCCAGACCTTTTAGCAAAACGAAAAACAAAAAGAATTGTTCTCTGGACTGAACCCGAAGAGGGGTGGGTTGAGATTTACGAAGAACTGATGACACAAGATGTCATGGATATTTCAAAGCTTACTGACCAAACCACTCAAAACTTCGAAGTTATTGTTAAAATTCTCTCTGACTGGAACTTCACCAGAGGTACTAAAAAAGCACCAATCAATTTAGAGACTGTTGGAATGATTCCAATGAAGTATTGGTTTATGGTGCTTCAAGATGCTACGGCATTCAAAGAGCTTCAGAAAATGTCTGACAAGCTCACAACCACGCAAAAAAAAATCTAATTCTGTACTTTTCAGCAGAACACGATCTTCAAAACGGTAAAAAAGTCTCACTTCCAGAAATGCCCGCAGAACTTGTATCATTGAGGTATAGAGAAATGTTTCACCTCACATGGTGGGAGTTTATGGCTACACCTTGGAATGTTGTTATGCTTGATTTAGCGATTTTGCATGAGCAGTCTAATGTAAATAAATTAAAAAAGAAGTAGACTAGTAGTATGCCAAGTATTTCAGATGCCCAAGTAAAAGCAAAGATCATTATTGAGTCTGACACCAAAGGTGTTGATGACGCTGAAAAAAAGATCGGTGGGTTTTCAGAAAAAACCGTTCAAAACTCCCAAGCCATAGCAGTTGGTCTACTCGGTGCTGGCGTTGCTCTGGGTGGTTTGGGTATCAAAGCTATTGAAACATTCGGTAAAGTTGAACAATCTACAATTGCATTTACTACACTTCTTGGCTCTCAGGCAAAAGCTACTGCTCTTGTAAAACAAATTCAAGAAGATGCTGCTGCTACCCCTTTTGAGTTTCAAGGCTTGATTGACATGAATCAAAGATTGATCGGTGCGGGAATGAGTGCCGAGGTTGCTAGAACTACTATTTTAGGGCTTGGGGATGCTCTATCGGCTTCTGGTTCAGGATCGGCTGAAATGCTTCGTATCGGTAACACTATTGGTCAGGTTTATGGAAAAGGAAAAGCTGATGCGGTGGACTTCAAAGAAATGGTGAACGCTGGTTGGGTTACTGTAAAAAAGGATACTGCGGATGTAATGGGTGTCACAATGGCACAGTTTGAGGCATTAGTCTCTGCTGGTAAAGTTGATTTTGCTATTTTGCAGGGCTCGCTCGCCAAAGTAACTGGTGAGGGTGGAAAGTTTCATGGAGCAATGGAAGCACAATCTAAATCAGTCATGGGCTTATGGTCTACCTTGAAAGACAATATGAATATTGCCCTGGCTGATATTGGAAAAGAATTATTCACTACATTTAATATTCCAGAATTACTCAAGGGTGCAACTGATGCGGTCGCAGGGTTTTCTAAATTTTTGACTGGTAACTTGATTCCGTTCCTCAAGGAAAACTCTGGACTAATTCCAATTATTGCAGGTACAATCATGGCGCTTTTAGTTCCAGCAATTGTTACACTTGGTATTTCCATCTTTACTGCGCTTTCGCCGGTAACAGTCATTATTCTTCTCATTGGTATTGCCGTAGCAGCGCTCTATTTAGCTTGGAAGAATAACTTTTTAGGTATTCAAGAGATTGTTGCAGGAGTATGGGATTTTTTGAAGAATAATGTTTTTGCTCCTATGCAAACTGTTTTTGAAGTTATCCAGGCAGCTCTGACGGTCCTCAAAAATGTGTTTGTTCTTGTCTGGGAATTGGCAATCAAACCAATGTTGGCAGCTTTTGGTAAATGGTTCAATGATACGTTCGGTGGAAGTATAAAGATTGCGTTTGATAACGTTAAATCGGGTTTAGACCTCATGAAAAAAGCATGGGATTCAATCATGGGTGGGATTCAATCCAAGACTGAGGGTGTTTCAAGCTCGATAATTTCAACAATTAAAAGTATGGTCAATAACGTTATTGGATTTTTCAACGGCCTGATTGACGGTGCTAATAAAGTTGGAGGCAAAGTACCGGGCTACACTCAAATGCCGAAAATCTCACCACTTGCCGAGGGTACTAATTATTTCAAGGGTGGAATGGCGCTTGTTGGGGAGCAAGGACCAGAATTATTGAAACTTCCACGAGGCAGCTCTGTCACTCCAAATGATAAACTAGGATCAGCCGGTGGTAAAGAAATCAATGTGACACAGAATATCTATTCAGGAGCAGACATGGACTTTGCTTTTAGAGAGATGGCTTTTGTCTTGAGAACGTCATAATATGAAAAACGCATACCTAAACAGCACACAGATACACGATTCAGTCGATACCTCAATTGGATTTTCTATTAAACCGTTTGTGCAGGGTTTGGAAGCGCCTTCTATCAGGCTTCCCTCATTTGAAAGACCAAACGTCGATGGTGCTTTTGTACCGAACCATCTATACGGCGGCAGACCAATTACACTTGAGGGGAATGTTAATGGTTCAGGCTCAATGCTTACCTACCGGACAAGACGCAGAACACTTGAAAATCTGGCTTCAATTTACAGACCAGCGGGAGTGCTTCAACCAATTGTTTTCAAATTCAAAACAATGGATGATTTAGAGCTTCAATGCGAAATTTATGTGAGAAAACTCAAGTTCCCAGATGCGCTACTCACCGGCGGAAGTTATGTTTTAGATATGTTTGCGCCAGATATTCGACTTCTTTCTCAAGAGCTACACGCTCAACAGGTCAGTATTTTCTCAGGTGGTGGAATGCCAATTGATATGCCTATCGTTATGAGCATGGCAGCTGGTGGACTCACAGAAACGACAATCAGTAATGCCGGTGATATTACTTCACAACCGCTCATCACTGTTGTTGGCCCGATAGAAGATCCAACCATATCAAACCAAACTACAGGTGAGTCTTTAGCAGTAGACTATACACTCACGCTTGCAACTGAACGCATTGAAATTGATGTTGAAACCAGAACTGTTTTATATTTTGCCTCAGCAAGTGCAGCAGGCGTAAATATTCGAGATAAATTTTCTGGTACTTGGTGGGAATTACGCTCAGGTAATAACTCAATCAAGCTCGTGGTGGCTGATACAACCGATACAGGATACATGACCATCAATTGGAGAGACTCATATTTAGGGGTGTAGTATGGCAGCAGTATTTGAAGTCATCGTTAAAGATCCAAGTTCAGGCAAGTTCTGGGAATTATTACCAAAGAGCTACAATTTTACTGAGAAATTAAACGCCGAGCCTATAGCCACATTTAATTTATCTTTTGATGAAGTCAAAAAAATGGCTGAAAGAAACAATACGACAGTGTTGAATATTTTTACCTCAGCACTTCGTGAGATATGGATTAGTCGAAATGGAACAAAAATCTTTTATGGTGTTATTTCTGATTTTGACGTTACTCCCGGGGGAATTGGTGAAAGAAATCTTGTAGTTAAAGCAATGGGATTTTTTGGACTATTCAAAAAACGCCTAGTCGGAAAAGGTACAACTACAGTTTATACCGCAACTGACGCTGGGGATATTGCGTGGGACTTGATAGATGACTCTCAACTTTCAGACTCACCCTATTCAGCATATGGAATTACTCAAGGCGCCACACCTACAACAATCAATCGTGACCGTCAATATCTTTTTGATAGTGTGTACGATTCAATTGTTAGACTTTCAAACGAAAATCTTGAAAATGGTTTTGACTTTGATATCGACACTACCAAAGCATTTAATGTTTACTACCCAACAAAGGGTGCGAATAAGCTAACCGTTGTTTTTGATGAAAGAACCATGGATAGCTGGAAATATAGAAAAAGCTTGTTTACTGAGATGGTTAATTCTGTTTTTGTTATTGGTGAAGGATTTAATGAGGAGATCAACTATCAAAATAGAGTTGCCGGAACAGGATATAGAACACCGTTTGGCACACTTGAGGAAAAGTTAGATGCAAGAAACACTACTGAAAATGCGACACTGCAAGACAAGGGTGATCGTAGGTTGCTCGATGCTCGTGATCCAGTTATTACTCTCGACCAAGTTACACATTTTGACAATGAGATTTTATGGAGTGATTACAATTTAGGTGATACTATTGTTGTAAATATGCCTGACCTAGACTTGAATAATGCCCAAAGGCGTGTCGTTGAAAAATCATTTTCTATGGAAACTCCACAATCAATTGCTAAAATTAGCGTGAAATTGAAAACAACATGAACGAACTTTTAGAACAGTTAAAAAAAATGGTTACAAGAATCAATGATCTTGAGACTGCATTCTATCGAATTAAAAATCTGGTGTTTCCAACAGGTTCGGGTAGATTGTCTGTACCTAAGTATGCCGGTGATCCAACTTCTCCTGTAAACGGTGATTGTTGGTATAACAGCTCAACCCACAAGCTCAGAGTTAGGGCGAACGGAGTCAATACAGATTTACACTAGGGATATTTAACTGTTACAATAATTATATGGCAAAGTATACAATTGAATTACCAGTAGAAGTTGAGGACTATATTTTAGCCGATAAAGGTATTCAGCCATTGACCTACTTGCAAAATGAGTTAGTAGGACCAATCGTCAAAGAGTACACCAAAAAGGTGAAGCAAGAAAACGACACAGCAGCAGATGTCAAGACTGATGAAACTGTAAAGGAAGTTAAGAAAAAAATGTTAGTAGTTGAGAATAAAGTAACAGATAAATAATATGGCAATATACACACTCAGATCAGGCGCCACAGCACATCCAGAAGATTCAGTTCTTCAACCGTTTACCGATTTAATCAGATCGGGTGGTGTGCTTGACCTCAATACCACAGATAGTCACTTCAAAATCTCGCAACGTGGCGCTGGTGCGAATATGTCAGTTGATATCAATACAGGTCGTGGAGTAATCAAAGGCTCAGGAAATGCGTATCCAGTACGTAACACCACAGATATCAACGTAGCGGTAACTTCAAACGCTTCGGGAAATCCAAGAATCGATGCAGTAGTTTTATACATTGATCTTGCAGAATCGCCAACAGCAACAGCAGATGACGTGACTAAATCCGCAGTAGTCGCAGGAACAACAGCAGCTTCACCAGTTGCACCTTCGGACGCCACAATTCAAACCGCAGTTGGAGCTTCAAATCCATTTGTGAGACTTGCGAATGTTGCGGTAGCAAACGGTGCATCTTCAATTACTGATGCAAATGTCACTGATGCTCGTGTGCAATTCAAGACAAAACATCAACTTTTAGCTGATACAAAAACTTTTTCAACTACACCAGCCTACGATGTTTCCCAAACAAATGATTACATCATGACACTGACTAGCAATATTGCATCGATGACTGTCACTGGTTTTACAGTTGATGTGCCATTTATTCTCAGGTTTGTGCAGGGTGGGTCCGGTGGTTACACAGTCGCATTTTTTACGTTGATTGATTGGCCAGATGATACTCCAGTTGTAACTACAACAACTAGTAAAAAAGATTCATTCTTGTTTATCCCAAGAGTAAATGGTCGATTTGAGGGATATATCATGGGGCAGAACGCAAATATCAGTTAGAACCCGCAACGTATGGCACAAAGACAATTCAGATCAGATGACACCTCTAAGTGGTTCCCAAAGTATGGAAATACTTTAGACGGAGACAAAACTGTATCTTCAAATAGTAATTATGATGGTGCAAATGCTGGTGGTGGTGCAAATGCTGCTTCGGCTCAAAAAAATGTCTCAATTGATGCAATTTCAACTTTTTCAAATAATGATTTAGTCGTCATTCATCAAACAAGAGGCACAGGTGTTGGTGTTTGGGAACTAAATAAAATTGCTTCGGGTGGTGGTTCAACTTCTTTAGTTATGGTTATGGATTTGTCTAACGATTACACAGAATCTGGCGCCTCACAATTTCAAGTTTTACAGCTCAAACAATTTAGAAATGTTGTTGTTAACTCTGGTATTTCATATTCTGCCACTTCTTGGGATGGTTCAAAAGGTGGAATTATTGCTTTTCTTGCAAAATCAGTCAGTGTGGTTGGAACAATTACGGCAGCTTCAAAAGGATATTACGGTGGCGATGGTGCCTCCGCTGGCTCAAGACAGGGTAGGAATGCGGAAGGTTCGGCCGGAGCAGGTCAATCAGCAACTACAGCCGCCAATGGATCTGGTGGCGGTGGTGGTGTTCCAGATACTCTAAATCATGACGGTGGTGGTGGTGGTTCTGGTGGCTCTCACGCAACGTCTGGAACCGCAGGAACTACAAAAAACAATGGTGGACCTGGAACCGCAGCAACTACAACCACAGGGAACGCAGGACTTACACTAATGACTTTCGGTGGTGGCGGTGGGGAAGGTGGAGCTGATGACGGTGGCTCATGGGGTCGAGGTGGATATGGTGGTGGAATTGTTTTGGTCGTATCAAGAAATATTGAAGTTACTGGATCAATTACTACTACAGGTGAAAATGGCACAACTCCATCGAGTCAAGATGGTGGTCATGGCGGTGCAGCTGGTGGATCAATTCTTCTCAAAGGACAAACCATAACACTTGGATCATCCCTTGTTGCTTCTGCTGGTGGAACAGGAAGTGTGGAAGCATCAACTGGAGGAAATGGTGGTGTGGGCAGAAATCATGTTGATTACTCTAAATCGTTGTCAGGTACAACAAGTCCAACTCTTGATTCAAGACAAGATTCATCGCTTCGTACAATCTATAGAGGACCACTTGCACTATTCGGATTTTTAGCAACATAAAATATGATAAATTTTGACTATCTTTCAATAATAATCGGAACTTTTGCAGGACTAGGAACCTTGATTGCTGGTATTGGGTTTGCGTATTCTCAGTTCAAGTCAGGTGGAGACAAGGCAAAAGATGATTTAATTGATACCTTGAAAGAAACAGCGGTTGTTGAGCGTGAAAAAGCAACCAGACTTGCAGAAGAAAAAGCTACCATTGTTGGCTCACACCAAACACAGATCAATGAACTTTCTAATAAAATTGGAAAACTTCAAGGCTTGTATGAGGCAGCAGAGGAAAACAAAAAAGAATACCTCTCCATTTTACAAGGACGTGATCCTCAACAAAAAGTATTTATGGAAGAAACAACGAGAATATTGGTAGAGATTAGAATGTTTATGGAGAAGTTGAATAAAGACAGCAATTTAAATAAAAAGTTTTTAAGTGACGTGGATGATGCAACAGCTCAAGGAACAGGGAAAGTCCTACGAAAAGAAGTATAAATACCTAGGTCTTCACTTTTACTCTACCAGATGTTATACTCATTGATACTAGTAAAGTAAAAGTTTGAAGAACCCGCTCGGCAATAGCGGGTTTTTCGTTTCAGTTTTTGAAGACTGTTAGCTTTAATTTACTAGGTGGTACAACTTTGTGATATACTGCTTCTATGTCTAATATCTCTATTACTCCAGATTTAAAAGGCTATTCATTTGACGATTATCGCAAAGACATCTGGGGAGATAGCTTCAATTGGTCTTTTGACCGCACTCTTGCACAGGTTGTAAAACTTGTTATTCACCACTCCGTTACCAACACCTCAAACAAATCAGCCAGACAACAGGCTCAAAATATTGCATTACTACACAAAGCTCGTGGATGGGCCGGTATCGGTTATCACTTTGTAATTGCCAGAGATGGCACTGTTTTGTATGTAGGTGATATTGGTCAAGGACGAGCAAACGTAGCTAATAACAATGAAAAAGTAATCGGTATTTGTCTAGCCGGTGACTTCACAAAAGAACTTCCAAGCGCTCATCAAATTTTAGCAGCCAATCGTTTGTGCGACTTTTTCCTTTTTCACTCAACAAATCTTCCAAATATAAAATCATGGGATGATGTCTGGGGGCATAAAGATTGCACCGCATGGCCAGGAAGTGAAGCAACAATTTGTCCAAGTCCAGCGTGGAGAGATCAGGCTGACGCGTTGAGAAATCGAATTATTTCTGGAAATTATAAAGGGTATCCGGATTGGGAGAATGCAAAAGGTGTGGCACCGGTTCCGACACCACCACAACCGAAGCCAAATGATCCAGAACCGACTCCAAATCCCATTCCTCAGCCGTTGCCAGTTCCAACACCACCAACCCCTCCACCGGTCGTTTCAGATCCATCAGCTCGTATTTTAGTGAACGGTGTAGAGCTGGAATTACGACAAATCAATGAAATTATGACAAACCTTGAGGCGACACTTGAAGCGCATGAGAAAGTTGCGACACGTGACGCAGCGGTAAAGACTATAATTGATTCCTCAAGCTGGTTTTTTATGAAATATTTTGAAATTAAAAAACTATACGATAAATAGAAAGTAAAAATATGGAACTTTTTAGCACACTACTACCAATACTTATTGATTTTATTAACCGAAAGTTTGCGAGTAGTTCTGATGCAAGACTAGTTGTGTCAGTTTTGGTGTGTTCTGCTTTTGGTCTTTTCTTTAACTGGCTTGACACATCGTTTGCATTTGGAACTCCAAGACTAGCTTTTGAAAGTGTATCAAGCAGCATTTTGATTGTATTTGGCTTGGCTCAGTTATCATTCAAGGCGGTCTGGGAAAAAACAGAAACGCACAAAGACTTGAAGTATGACAACATCTAATTTGAAATCGACGTTACAAAACATCCTGATATCGGGATAGTATTGTCGAAAATCGCTGCCACTTTGATATTCGAGCCTTGGGTGGTGGGGGCTGCGGTACCGAAGTAAACTAAACAAAGCTGGTTAATTTGTTGAATTTTATTCACAATTTTCTGGCTTTGTTTTTTTATCAACAATTTAATCGAGAAATAGTTAGCCTGTTTTGGCGGTTTACTTTTATACCAGGTTGTTATATTATTAACAAGTGATTGGACAATCATTAGTTATTACTAGAAACCCTTTTTTTAATCCCATCTTTGGCCGGGTTGTCCAATCCTCCGACCCCTCAAGGTCAGCTAGAGGTGGGTTTAAAGAGAGGGTTTTTTTGCGCCTAGTATGATAATCAGTTACACAATTACTAATCATGTTGCCAGAATTGCCCTCGATCTATCTATGAACGAGTATGCGGTTGCAGATTTGGTATATCACCTTTCAAATAATCCAAAGTCTTCAATTCCCGGTTGGTGTTATGCCGCCAAAGAAACAATGGGGAAAATGCTTGGCCTATCAAAAAAGTCTATTCACAATATATTAAATACTCTTTTAGAAAAAGAAATCATTACTAAAAATGAAGAAACAGCGTACCTCAGAGCAAATGAATTGTGGTATCAAACCGTTGTGATTAAACAGGGAGAAGATAGTTCACCCGTAGGGAAAAAAGTTCCCTACCATAGGGAAGAAAGTTCCCTCACCCATAGGGAAGAAAGTTCCCACAATAATGATAATAATAACAATGATAATAATAATGATATTTCGACTAACGTCGATAACGGGCAAGCCGTTGTGTTGGCAGAAGCAGAAACTTCTCTTGTAATAGATGGAAAAACCTTTAATGAAACCATTTATTTATTCAAACCAGTCAATCCCTCAGTTAACCGATTG
>Ga0163149_10004430_pt1 | contig 15386 bp, 10 predicted proteins | sample OliLakLV19MP5G1_FD_148604 | JGI IMG/M metagenome (GOLD analysis project Ga0163149, IMG submission 148604) | Freshwater microbial mat bacterial communities from Lake Vanda, McMurdo Dry Valleys, Antarctica - Oligotrophic Lake LV.19.MP5.G1 | ecosystem: Environmental > Aquatic > Freshwater > Lake >...
TGAAGGTGTGTGCTTCTCAACCCATTTCCATTGCATTGAGTTGATGAAAAAATGAGGCACTAATGCAAACCATTTCAAACAATGATGAGTTGCTTTGCGCTGAAAGTTAAGTGACGTCTTGGTTTCTCAGATTGTTGCAAGATTGTCTGTTGATGCAGATGTCACCATGTGAGCTGTCACAAGGAAAATTGTGCACATGGCTGTCCGTGGAATTGATTTGTCTGAAACACGATGCCCAAGTGTCATTTCTTCTTCCTAGGCTTTCTTTCTTCTTCAGTCATGCCACAGGATTGACAATCAGCTGCTCACAGGTAGCTTCATGGAAGTTGGCATGTTGCTGGATGGCAAGAATTTTTTGTTTTTTTTGTGATGGGTCCTGGCAGAAATCTGTTTGATTTTTGAACAACTTCAAGAGGGGATTTCCAAAGGGGCTTGATGTGAAACAATTTTGCATGCCCTCACTGTGCAAAAAGAGCACATGCTAGGCAATTTGTCAAGTTCAGAGCAGGGCCAAAAAAGTCTCATCTAAAACCATGTTAAAACATGCTAGCACATGTGTGTACAAAATTGTAGCAGCATGGACGTTTTCTTCTGCTTCTTGCAGACACAGATGGAAAATTTGATTTGCTTGACATGCCGTGTCACACCGGGTCTCCATTGCCCAGGGGGGGGAGCGACGAGCGAAGCGAGGAAGCAAGGCCGCTGGCCGTCCCACACAAGAAAGTCACCGCCAGCATGCCAAGCTGCATCCCTCCCTGCCAGCTCCATGTGTGAATCCAACTGCTTTAGCTCCTAATTCCTTGGAGATTGGAGCCAGTGTGCTGCTGCTGCTATGCTGTATCAAGATGGAGAGCTTCGTTTTCTGGCGGGAAAGATCCAGACACTACTATGCTGTATTCCCAAGCGGTTGCAGTCAGTGACTGACATGATGACCGTGGCATCACATTCTGCTCACACCGTAGTTGGTGTTGTACGGTAAAATTCAAATTTACGAAGTAGTAATCTCAATCCATGATTATTATATTTTAACCTCGAGGCGTGAGCAACGGCATCCAACTACCAACAGAAATTTAATAACAACAAACAACAATCATGCCCCCTGCTCCTTCTACGACGGTAGATTTGCCGGCGCATCAATTTCGTGCCTCTGATTTTGTCAAGCATACTCGTTCGGAGCAGACGAGTACTCGTTCGGACGACGACGATGATGAGAACTACTCGCATGATAACCCAACGGTCCCGGAGGATCACGACGAGGATGATTTTGACTTGAAACATCCCGACGCCTTTTTTGAATTCCACTATCAACTCTTGGATTTTTTGGGACGCAGTCGCGATCGCAAGTGTCAAATCTTCTCGTGTCGTCACAAGAAAACAGGAGACTTGCGCGCTGTGAAATTGTGGCGGAAATCGCGAACGATTACCAGGCAGAGAGTGTCTAGGCTATCCTTAGGATCGGGTTATGATGGATTTGGCCTTGGCGAATTGGAGGAATCGATCCCCCTTCATGAACGACGCAGTTTTCAAGCCAACAGCACTACTGGCAAGAGCCGTCGTCGATCCACAGCCATTTATCAAGTCAGACCTTCCACAACATCAACGTTTTCGGAAGAGTCGCCCTTGCCTGGCTATTATCATCGAGAAAGTATTGACGAGTCCTTGGCGGATATTGACATGTCTCTTTTGGATGTGGATTTCGACAACGACAACGACAATAATACGGCAGAAGATCCTTCTGGGAAGGAAATTTCCAAGTCCAATAACAATAAAATTCCATCGATCGCCGAAGATTCTGCCCACAGCGATTTCCAAGAAGAGGACCTACTACTCGGCAGCAACATACCCAGCAACAGTCACAAAAATCAAGAACTCCACGAATTTCAAATTCTTCAACACGTTCATGAACATCCCAATATTGTTTCCTTGTATGAATTATTGGAAGGACCCACTCATTATTACATGATTATGGATTTGGTAGGATATCATTCTGCCAAACAACAGCAAAGTCCTAAATCCAAAAACGAATCTGCCACTGCCATTACTCTACAATCCCATTTACAGCAACAGCATGGAGAACGATACCCCGAAGACAAGGCGGCGATCCTCACGTATATTTTGTTGCGTACCATTGTCTATATGCAAACCACGTCCCAAGTGTTGCATTGTGATTTAAATTTATCGAATATTCTATTGGATGCCTCCAAACCGGATCGTTTGGGATTACTGCAACTCATTGATTTTGGGGAGGCGGTGGCCCTCAATGACATGGACGCCGATTGGTATCAACCACGAGGAGCTCACTTGTCCTGTGTGGCACCGGAAGTCATGGCCCATGATCAAACGTTGGATGCCACTTCGGATCTTTGGTCGTTGGGGGTCATTGCCTATCGAGTTCTTTCGGGAACTTTTCCGTTTGGAACCGCCAATACTCACGATACCTCCGTCCTATTGCAAAGTATGCGCGATAAGTTGAGTAGTGATTCCGACAAAGAGTTGTTGTTTTCGGGCTTTGTCTGGAACGACATGTCGGATACGGCCAAAGATTTTCTGTCCCAACTATTACAACTCCGTCCAGAGCAAAGACCTACACCACATCAAGCTTTGACGCATCCTTGGATGGAACAAATTCGACAACGCGTCTTGGAGGACCGAAAATTGTGTGGAAAAGATACCAAATTGTTGCAAAAGGGTCAACAAGTATGGACGGGTCTCAAACAAGCGGCAAAGGGTGGTGGAGCACGAAAACAACAGCAAGTTCTTCAACAGGCTTCGTTGCAATTGATTGCGACGCAATTGGTCCTCAAGGAAGAAAAGCAGCATATTGATCAAATATTTTTATTCATGAATGTCAATGCTGATGGAAAGTTGACCAAGGACGAAGTGCGACGTGGCTATGCCGAATTGTTTCAAAAACCACTCAAGGAATCCGATCTTACGGCCCTCTTTGATCGAGTCGACTTGGATCAAACAGGTACCATCGAATATCATGAGTTTGTCATTGCCGCCATGAACGAAAAGGAACTCCTGCATACCGACAAATTGAATCAAGCCTTTGACGCATTTGATTTGGATAATACCGGGTACATTTCGGCGGCGAATTTACAACCATGGCTCCAATCGTATTTGACCGCACATACCTCTGATGAAAAAGAACAAGTGGAGATTTTACAATCCATTATTGCTCAAGTCGATCAAGATGGCGATGGTCGAATTAGCAAAGATGAATTCATGTCGATGATGTTGGAGTCGGCGACTGCCAGCAATGATAACAACAGCAGCACTCCTAGTCGTGGCCATCCAAAGATTCGACGCAAAAGAACCAACAATACCAGAGCATCGTTTCACTCCAGCAACATTTTTGCTTCGACCACTGAAATGCCAACGTTTAATAGAGTGACATCCATGGATGATTCGTCTGCAGGCATGGTCTTTCGACCCGCAAATCTGATTGGCAATTCCGGCAAACGAGGCTTGGCTTTGACAGAGCACTATGAGATTGGTGCTTTCATTCAAAAGGGCTCGTTTGGGGCAGTCTACTTTTGTACCCACAAAATTTCCGGTGCCGTACGAGCTGTCAAATTTGTCAAAAAGGACCGGGATCCTAAAGAAAACGAATTGATTAGACGAGAATTTGTAAGTCTTGCACATCGATTCTAGCACTTTTAATTTTGGGTTTGCTGTGTTGCTAGTCTTGTTGCTAACTTTGCCTCGTACTTGCCTTCCCATCTTCCATGACAGAACATTCTGTCGTCCTTGGACCATCCGGTGAGTCCACCCATGGAAAAACGAAACGGTAAAGTCTTCGCTGAGTGAATATTATGCAGCTCACTCGTGTGTTGAAACAATTATAATCTCTATCGTTGGCGCTGCAGAATATACTCAAAATGTACGAAATATTCGAAGACAAGGAGCATTTTCAAATTGTCATGGATGTGTGCCAAGGTAAGGCGAATCAATAGAGTTAGTGCGCGACGGTGCAAGGGTTCAACAGCAAGACTTACGGTCTTTTCTTACTGCTGCCACTTTCCTCAGGAGGAGATTTGTTTGACGAGCTCGAAGGCTACGGCGCAATGGCAGAAAATGCGGCGTGCTTGATCATCCACCAGATACTCATGTGCCTCAATTACTGCCACCAGAGGAAAGTCGTTCATTGCGACTTGAAGGTAAGTACTCGGAGAAAGTTCGCATGAATCGCCGCGGGCATGTTTCAAGTCATGATCGCTCATCACAAGGTTGTCGATACAGCCCGAAAATATTTTGCTAGAGGAAAGCAAGGAAATCAATCAGATCAAAATGATTGATTTTGGATTAGCCGTCAATTTGGTAGGGAAGGATGATTTGAAGAGTGGACTGGTCGCAGACGGCAGAGTTAAAGAACTTCGTGGGACGCTTCCATATATGGCACCAGAAGTCATTCAGGAAAATTTTGGACCCAAAGCGGATGTAAGTCAATCTGTGCTTTGTGCCATTCGCGACATCTCCATAATATTCTTCTCACGCCTGGGTATGTACCTGATTGGAAAGCTTTGGGCTGTAGGGGTGGTGGCGTTCCAATTGCTGTCCGACAATTACCCATTTGAAAGTTACCATCCTCTAGAAGTGAAAAAAATGATCCTCGGCTGCGACTTCTCCTTCAAAAAGAAAATTTGGAAAAACGTATCTGCGGACGCCAAATCATTCATCACGCACTTACTGACCGTGGACGAAGAGACACGCCCTTCGGCCGAAGAAGCCATGAATCTGCCTTGGATCAAGAAGGGTCGAGAGTTACTCGCCTCCGGGGATCTAAATCAATCCGAACTAAGCTCTGCCGCGGCATGTTTTGAGAACCTGAAAAACTTTCAGGCACAAAGGCAAGTCACTCTCTGAACTATCTCCCCGCAAAACGTTATTGTCACTGACACACTCCTTTGCCCATTGTCCACCTCAGTGCTCTGGCCCAAGCTACCTACACGTTCGTCGTTTCACAACTGTTAGCGAAGGAAGAAAAGGCTCGTATCGATGACGTCTTTCGTGTTATGGATACATCGTAAGTTGGTCTTCTTCTTGGGACTGAGAGATCACTGTTAGGACACATCCAGCTCAGCTTTGTCCATATACTTCTTCTTTCTTTTCATAGTTGTGACGGTAAGCTTTCTAAACAAGAAGTAAAAATGGGATATGCCAAAGTTTTCGGGAAAGACCTTAGTGACCAGGAAGTCGATGCGTTGTTTGAACGAGGTACGTGAGCAACAGCGCTTGGCTTCAGTGTTTTTCAAACCGCATTATAGTATGGCTAACAATACCTTTATGCATCTGCTTTCACTCAAGTCGACATCGATGGAACTGGTAAGCACTTTTGTCCTTCGAAGATCCACTCGCTGTTGTACCAATGCGATGGTCTTTCGTCTCACCTCTTCTTATCTGCCCGTTCCATATTCTTCGCAGGATTTTTGGAGTACAGCGAATTTGTTGCTGCCGCGATTGGTGAGAAACAATTGTTCAAGCAAGAGAACCTGAAAAAGGCCTTTGAAATGTTTGAACCGGATTATTGGGGCAACATTACCACGGCTGGTCTCAAGCGTGGTCTTGCATCCTTCTTAAGTAGCGACAGTGATGAAGTGGATGATCGTGTGATTCGAAAGATAATGAAACAGGTAGATCGAAACGGTGCGTCCTTTTTTTGGTGTTGACGATATCGTTTTTGAATTTGTAATGGTATTATCTCATCTATCGTATGCGTTCTTACTCGTGAATAGAGGATGGAAAAATATCGTATGACGAGTTTGTAGCCGCAATTCTCAACTCGGCCGACGTACCGGTGGAAGCTACGAAAGGCAATAGTCTGCTGGACGGATTCTTTCGGATGTTTGACTAGTAGTGCACTTTTTGGAGGTAGCACCAGCGACAGCACACCGCTCTTAGCTACCGCCGAGTTCTCAATTGAATTTGTATGTAAAGAGAGGTTGTAAGTTTGTAACCGACAACCACAATCATTAGTATGGCACTAATGGTTTCGAGTTTGCAGTAGATGGCACTGCATGTTGCGAACGAAGTAGCCAGTGTATTATCTACCCGACCGTCCGGACAACTAGCTACAATTGTAGTAGCTATCATAGCTATAGCTATTCCTATCCCAGGGCAGAAATTGTTGCATTACATTTACTCTAGCTTCTAGCTACTCTACTCTAACTTACTACCATACCAGGCAGGCCAAGTGGCAAGGGTTTTATTGTACATCGAGAATTGGGTTAGGGCTAGCTAGCTAGTTTAGTAATGCGCTAAAATTGTGACCATGCCGGCGCATCATCGGCGCCGAGAGAGCCAATGCGATCCATTTTTCCGGAAAGATACCAAAATGACCTTTTCCGTGTTCGGATGAACCAAACAACAATACTATTATTATTCGTTTTCGGGCAACTCCAGAGTGGCCGCCACCATTAGCTAGTTGACTAGCGGCTAGTAACTAGTAGAAGAAGCCTTGAAAATCACATAAAATGTACATCTTATCAAGCTGATAGCTACTACACAAAACATCAAGCATACGACAGCAGAGATAAACCATGAGTGCCTACAGCCGCAACTTAACGTATCAAATTTTGGGCTGCCTTCCTTCCTCGAACAATCCGTGCCTACATATTGTAGAGGATGTGCGACCTCCACCAGTTGAAGATGTGGTTTTGATTCACAAAGCTCTTGTCATTAAACAACGCCAGAGGAACCGGGCGAGCATGACAACGGATAATGTTAACCGAAATTATGAAGAAATGCACGGCATCAAAATTGGCAAGAAACTTACGAGACGCCATCAGCAGAAACCATCCAAGTTGCGCAACAGCATGTTGGTGGATGACAGCAACGACGATATCCAAGAGCATGGTGAACACGAGACTGAAACTCTTACATTCTCAAGGTATGGTGGTGGAACCCGACAAAGAAAAATAACCAAGGGATCCCTTGCCTCCACTACAATGACTAGTACTTCTAGTACGGATTCAGAAGAGCCAGCCACGAACGTGAATCGCTTTTTCTATGACGAAGAACTTTCCATGTTGCCCGAAATCGAGCATGATCTCAACTGAAATATTTGGTCGGCTTGTTTGGTAGTAAGAGGATTCATCTACACGTTGGAATATCCTCAAGTACGCAATCTACACCGCCGAGACTCAAAAATTGTTGGACCAGAAATGATCCCTTTGTATGATTTCTATAATCTAAAATAATTCACCACCCTCTCTCACACAAGCGTGGGGGTCCTTACAAATATCTGCTACTGTATGAAAATGTTGAGCAGATGAAAAAGAGGGAGTCGGAAATAGATTTTCCCTAATCTGTGTGTTTCGACGGACCGCCCCCTACTACAGTAGTAGTAGTAATCAGTTGCCGATGTGACCGACTCGCAGAGCAGCAGGGGTCGTTACCATGCTCGGTACGTAGCTAGCAAGCTACTAGTAGGCAGCGTGCTACTTAAATTGCATCGGAATAGTACAGTACAGCCCGAGTTGTTGCTCTTCCTGTTTCTAGCTACTAGTGCTGTATGCTGTTCTCACTTCCCCCGACCAGCCATGCAGCTATTTTGACTGTCTCCTTGCTATTCGTTGCAACTCGAAGATATGTGAAACAGTACTTGTCGGTCTAGCTAGTTAGCTAGAGTACACTGACCCATGTCATCCAAACTCTGTTTTGTCTCGCCTCAAGCTTACTAATCTACTACTGTTGCAATTGCAGCTACCTGGTAGTGCAGATGGAAGGAGGCAATAAAGTGCAGTACGTAGTTTCTAGCCATCATCCCACCGAAGGGGTTCCATGCAAACGAGATCAGTTCTACATAGTAACGTTTCGAGGGTCCAAGCAAGCAAAATCTTCTTCGCCAGAGCTACTATCCCAACTATGACGCAGAGTTCGTGCATTGATATTCGGTTCATTATTTGTTGGGGTTTGCCTTCACTAAAATGCATTCTATTTATGCCGCTTCCTTTTCTGTTCGTTAACGGGTGTGGCCGCCGAAACCACTCCTCCAGCGGAAGCTGACAGACATTCCATCGACTTCTGTTGCCAAGCCAAAATATCACCGGCTTTTGCTTGAACCACGTCCCCAAGATCCATGAGACAGATTATGTCCTGTCCCTGGTCGTCAACCCATAATCCTAAATGGCGCCACTTGATGTCGTTGTGAATGTACCCAGATTTGGCAAAATAAGAAAGCGCCTTTTCAATCTGCCCATTCTCCAGAAACTTTGGCCGATCGTGCAGTGGAATAGGACGGAGGTATGGCATCACCAAACAAGGACCCCCCGCAACGTTGAGCAGACGGCAGTTGGGCAGAATCTGGCGGTTTCCGTACACAGTCTCCCAATTTTTAAATTCTTGGTTAGCCAACTCTTCCTTAGTCATTGGCTTCTGTGGATGGAAGAATTTGATAGCACAGCATGATCCCCCACCTTCTGAAACCCCCAAGCAGCAGCTTCCATTTCCTCCCGAACCAAGGTGAAGGATTACATGGATCTTTTGCAGACCAACGTTGTACTTTTTTTGGTTGACATTCTTTAACGTCACAGTTGAAAAGTTGAAAATGTTTTCATCTGTAGTCAAAACTCGGCTCGCCATTCGTCGGTGGATCGTGACATTCCAGGGATTGCACTGGCGTTCCAGTAAGTCCACAAGCGTCAAGCTGGCCTTGAGTACAAAAAAAGTCACCAGTTGCACAATTTCTTCTCCCGACTTCTCCACCTTTGCTTTCAACTCCACTCCATCACTTAGCAGGTCGGGGACGATTTTGCTTGCAAAAATCTGGCGGCCGTTGCCGCCATTCTCCTTCTCAACGAACTTGACTTCAGATTGCCCAGGAGAAATGTGGAAGGTGGTCTCAGTGTCTTCTTCCGGGTCCCCACCAGGACGCTGCAGAAGTCTTTTCCGGAGGGTTTCTGGCTTTAAATTTTCCGGGTCGTTCTCTGTAATCAAACTGGCAGTGCCAACAAGACGCCAATTATTCCCGGTGGCGATCATTCCAAACACCTTTTGAAAGCCAAATAGTTTAACTGCCATCATTTCATCATGGACTTGTCCACTGATGCGGTTCCTGCCCTTGTTCTCATCGCCATGAAAAATCAACTTTCTACCCGCATCTGTGTTAGCAGGTTTCTTGACTTCCACAACTGCAAACGGAAGGCGGTTGGGCTTGTAAACCAGCAGCAAATCGCACTCTGTCCCCGCCAATGTCTTGTTTTGCACAACCTCAATGACATGGTCGAGCTTGAGTCCTCTGAGCACGGCGCATATCAGGCCATTCACAAAGGTCTGAGCCTCTACCTCACTGTCACAGTTGTCGCTACCAGGCACCAAGTAAGCAGCACCCCAGAAGTCGCTATCCATCCAAGCTTCGACAATTGAATGAATTTTCGTTGCGTCAATTTTTTCTTCCTCAATGACATCAGCGTGCTCGTGATTTTTGGGAAAATGAGCACCGGAAGTTGTGCGGTCCATCAAAGCAGGGAATTTCTCACGCACAGACACAAGAGACCGCTCCTTAATTATTGTGCCTTGCTCTTGGATGGTTGTGCCTTGCTCTTGGATGGTTGCGCCCTGCACTTGGATGGTTGCGTCTTTCTCTCCCAAGAGCAAAACATGCTCTTCCAAGACCAATTCTAGTACATGCTCGCGTTGTTTGTGGCCAGGATTGGCTTTCAACCAACTCTTGTATGCTGTGATCTTGTCAGCCCGTGATGACCCAGTGTCAAATTGTGGAAGTTGGGCACTACTCATCATAAATTATTATCTCCAAAACCGGCACTTCTACACAAGTTCTTCCTCGCAATTCGCGCTTTGCTCCACTAGCTTTAGCACTGGCAATTACCAAGTAGTAGCGTCAAAAGCCCCTGAATTAACAAGCAATCAAAAACCTTTCTTCGTTCGAGCTGCGGTGTTCAGATCACGATAGCTAGACAATCAAAAATAATTCCTAATCGCTATTGCTGTTTTGTCGGGTTGTATTTTGTTGTTGTGTAGTACCAGTGCTACTGAGTAGTAACCTGCCTGTAGGTAATGCAGATGTGTAGTCTTCACAACAAACACTTCTGGCGCCTTGGATGCTTGGCACGCGTCTGCGTCTTCCTTGTTCAGACAACGATAGCTAGCTAGATAATCAATGGCAATGAAATGTCCGCCACAGTCTCGCCCCAATCCCGATAGCTCGACAATCAAAAGCAATTATGCCACCAGTTAAGGAAATGTCACAATTGTACAATTAGATCCCCTATGGTCAGTTTGTATTTGTTTCAACTTTGTTCGTTTCACCATTGGTGCCGCTGTGCATGCCGCTGGGTACGGGACACGCTGACGAATAGAATAAATATTTCATGTGCTAACTCTAGCTAAGTAGCTAGAGTAGCTACTTGTAGTAATAGCTAACTGCTCTACTCTAGCTACTAGTAGAGCGTAGTGAATTACTGTGCTTCGATCCGCCGGCTGAGCAAGATTTGGGTGCGCGAACGACTGGTTGATTGAATTAGACCCAGTAGAAGCAGTGAGAATGAATCAACACATTGATTCTGTACCACCACCAAGACCTGTCAAGTCTGTCCATCCTTGCGGTTTTCTTCCGTTTTTCGTAGTTTTGTCGTGGGTAAGCGTGTTCGCATCTCCAAAGCACGATTGAAGCCAGTGTTGAAAATACACGCCTCGATTCAATATTATTCTATCGTGCGTGGTACTACTAGTATGTACAATTGTAGCAAGAATTCAAAAGAACTCTCTCGACAAAACGCTCCAGACGTTTCAGTGACTGCCCAAGATAGACGTTACGTAAGGAATTTTGGTGGTGGCGGGCTTGCCACCAATGAATGCAATGCAAGTTATCGATTGCGCGCGGGCGGGAGAGGTTTCCTTTCTGTTCCACGGAGACAACCCAGAGCCAGCTGCTGCTGGTATGGTATTGGTACGTACTCGTACCAGGTACCAGTAGACTAGTCTACTATGGTACAAGATAGTAATAGCTATTAGTAGTGGGGCCAGACACGGGAAAAGAAGACATCACGCATGGGAGGCACAGCTCCAATGAAAAACCAGCATTATTCTGTCAGTGGCTATTAACAACACGGTATAGTACTAGTAACATTAAACGTTAGCTACCGTACAGTATGCCCGATTGATTCATTCATCCGGCATTGTTTCAGTCGTCATCTACCAGTAACAACCAGTATGGTCACAAAACAATTACTGCTCGAGTAAAGAAACAAAGCGAGTTACTCCCGTACTTCTTTATTCCTCCCATTACATAGAACAGTCCTATCTTATCAGGAATACAGGACTACAACTACTAGCTAGTCGACATCTGGTAGTAGCATATCCAAACGCATCTATCTCACTATTCCATTAGCTTCATCCGTCCAAAACTACCTCCGTCAGATAATCTCAAAGAAACGCGAGCAAACGAACCCCCTTTTTATATCCGTTACCGCCACTTCCTCACAAACAAACAAACAAACAAACAAGAAAGACGATCGTCTTCTCACAAAACCAAAAGAGTAACGAACAAAAGAGTAACGCACACAGCCATTGCTACAAACCCAAAAAGTAACTGCTACTGTCGTTCCACAACAACAAAAGAAACAACCACCACAATGACCGTTTGCGTTACTACCTCTGAATCAATCTCGTCTTTGCCGGGCAGCAAGTTCACCTCCGCCCTCGAGTCCTACGCTCAGCGCCATGATGATTTGGATGCTCCTCATTTGAGTAGTAGTGGGAGTTCCTCCTCGTTGACTGTCGACGACGCCCTTCAAGCACCGTCTTCGACACTCAACGACAAGGAAGACGATGCCGCTTCGGTCATTTCGACGACTTGCTCGTCCTTTGACGAAGAAGACAAGACGCCCACTCCCACTAATACGAATATTGCCAAGACCAATATTCACGAGGTCCAGCAAAGCACGAAGCGGGCCATTTGGAAAGACAAGCACGGTCAGGCCCGGTATGTGCTTCACGACGACAATCTCAAAAAGGGCACGCCTGCGGAAACGAGTCGCGGCAAACGTGTGCAACAAGCGGCGACCGCTGCTGCCGCCATGACGGCGGGTGTGGTGACGGGCAGTGTGGTGGGATTGGTGGCCTTGGGACCCGTTGGTTTGTTGGTGGGTGGCGTCGGGGGTGTGGGCAGTGCCGCCAGTGCCATGCTGTCCCGAAAACGCTTCCACCGTCATTTTCAAAGGCAGCAAAAACAAAAGGAAATGGAACAAGCCAAACAGCGGTATCACATGTACGACAATACTACTACTGCCGAGAGTGGTGGTGGTGGTGGTGGGACCTCTCAAGAATCATCCACCCCACAGCCGCAAGACTCGGCCAGTCTCATTGTCTCGGCTCTGTCCGCGCCCGCCATGCCTTTGGTATCATCGGAACCACCCGGTCGGACCTTTTCGGCGTGTCGACAAGGAGAAGCGAGTGAGGAAGACGAAACCAACACCAACAGCAACCACCAGAACAAGGAGGAAGAAGCGTCACTGGATTATATCGTATAAAAGAATGAATGGGAAAGGAATCACTAGCATCGAAATTCATTGAGTTAAATATACAAGTAAATTACTACATGCTTCACAGCGTACAGTAAGAGTATAACCATGGTCTCTATATTCATCATTCATTGTCATGGCCATTCTTGGCAGCGAAAAATGCCACCACCACAGTTAGCTAGCTAGCGAAGTATTCGTCCTGCAAAATTTCGTCATTCGCCAGAAAGCACGGAAAGAATCTTGACCAAAAAGGTGTGGATGTGGGTGTTCCAAAAAAGACATTCTTGACAACGGAACTTACTGTCCAACTCAGGAAGCACCACAAGACAACAAGAAAAGATAAGTAGACAACAACTCTTGCCAAAAATGTTGCCAAGGTATAGGACCAGCGAAAGCAAATTAGGGAAGAGGTCATGGGAATCTTTCTCCTGGTACCTATGGAATGACAGGTGGAGGAATCAAGCAAGAGTCAGCGAACACACTATGTGCAGAACTGCAGTGGTGAGGGTAAGGCTGTGGGTTGAGTTACATCCACCAAGCAGATCAAGAGCAACACGAGAATTTCCTCCCATGATCTCCACAAAAACGCTGGCACTGCGTGAAATCAAAGACCACACATACACAGTTGGATGTCAGTTCGTTAGTTATCCCTCGCGAGAATTTCAACATCACCACCACCTGGCGCGCACTACAAGACAAACACCTATTGTATGTTCAATAATTTATTTGTGAGGCTACTGTCTACTTGTTGAAAGCCCGCACACCTTTAGGTTATGGAGGCAAATTCATGGGCGCCGTAGGTGAACCCGGGCAGCGACCAGACGGGAGCGCACACCGGACAAAAGACAATCACAGCAGCTCAACGCACTGTGTAGTTTAGCAGAGGATCGACAACAACAAAAAAGTCTACGTAGGGAAAAGTGGAAAATGACACAAACAGCCCATCAGCTGCTCGGGCAACTTTGAGATTGAGAATCTCCACACAAAGTGGTCACTGTGCAGAATGTTGCCTAGGGGACGGCTGTCCAAAAATTTTCAGCAGCAATCTGGTCATCGGCAAAAGTGTTGGGGCTGCGCAGTGCACTTTGGGAAGAAGACTGCTGTTTTAACGGCCGCATTGTCGAAACTGTTGCAGTCTGGGTTAAACCAAGTCCGAACGATGCAAGCATTGTTTGACTCGCATTTGTTTCAATTGCAACGTTGAAGAGAACACTTTCAGGAGTGCAACAGAGTAGCTACATGTCGTTTTAAAACAACTAAATGTTGTTTTTGTTAACTTCGACCATGGAAGCTTTTGTTGGAGAAAAAGAGTCAAATGCCAGTTGAGGGGAGGGCTAGGGTTAAAAACAAGAAGAGGCCGAGAAACTGTGCGCACTTGACTGGGGACTGGTGGATGAGATGTCAAGTGCGAACAATTTGACGGCCTGGCGTGCAGTTGTTAACTGTTTTCAATGTTGAGCCCCGGCCCGGGCGTTTCGCAAAAAAGATTGAAAACAAACGTTGGGCAGCTTCAATGAATTAGCTAGTCAGTTAGCTAGTTAGTTAACCAGTTAGCTGATCATTCAGTCAAACAGCAAGTTAGTTAAAAAGTCAGCTTAGTTAGATAGTCAAATGGTTAGTTTGTTAAGTGGTTAGCTGTTTGTTTAATTATTTACTTGGTTGGTCAGTTGTGCTTTTTGGACCAAGCGTGCTACCTGCACACAGTTTTCTGCAATTAACCCTAACCTTCAGGTCTACACTTTAACTTGGTTTTAAGATATCTGTTTTTCAGTCTTGGGAAAAAGATTCAAATAAGATTCGGAGTGTGCAAACACTGAAAATGCGCCTCGGCGAAATGTGCAACCACACTTTTGTTTTTTACCGTTTTTTTCAGACAGTGGCAAGCCATCCGGAGCGTGCAAGGGTTAGGGTTAGGGTTAGTGCAAACACTGAAAACACACCTTTCTTTTTTTCCTTTCAGACAGAAGCGCAGATTCGTGCCGGCACTGGCAGCTGCTGCCAGCTAGCTGCTAGCTAGCTGCTAGCTGCTAGCCACTAGCCACCAACTGCTAGCTGCTAGCTACCAGCTGCTAGCTGCTAGCTAGCGAGCCAGCCAGCTCCTGCAGGTGGTTGCACCAGCCAGTTGAGAATTGCAGTTTTCTGGACACAAAAAAATTTTGGACGACCTTTTGGAGGATGGGTTCAGAAAAATCTCAACCCGCCCGTGCATGCTAGCTAGCTAGCTGCTAGTGCTGCTGCTAGCTAGCTAGCCACTGCTAGCAGTGTGCACTTCAAAAAATTCTTTTCCGTTGAATTCTGTGAATTCTGTGATGAATCTTGGTCGAATCTTCATGCAAGACTGAAAATGTTTCTTAAGACCAGATTGGAATGCAGACCTGAAGGTTATGGATGTCTTCAGAAAACTTTTCTAGGTTGCACGCTTGCTCCAAAAAATCAAAACAAAGCAACCAACTATCCAAACAACTAAACAAACAGCTGACCACCTAACAAACTGATCATTTAACTGCACAACTAAGCTAGCTTGTTAACTGACCAATTGTTTGACTGAACTGAATGACTAGCCAACTGGCTAACCAACTAGCTAGCTACCTAATTAGCTCATTCATTGAAGGTGCCCAACGTTTGTTGTCAATCGCTTTGGCGAAACGCCGGGCCGGGGCTCAACATTGGAAATGGTTGACAACTGCACACCAGGCCATCAAATCATTCACACTTGACATCTCATCCACCAGGACCATGTCAAGTGTGCACAGTTTCTTGACCACTTCTTGTTTTAAACCCTAGCCCTCCCTCAACTCAATTTGTTGTTGTGCTAACACTTGATCCTCTTTTGTCTCTCTTTTTGCAGACAGCATGTCATTCGTTGCAGATTGTGCAGCCCTTGTGATTTTGCATGCGGAT
>Ga0163149_10004433_pt1 | contig 15376 bp, 15 predicted proteins | sample OliLakLV19MP5G1_FD_148604 | JGI IMG/M metagenome (GOLD analysis project Ga0163149, IMG submission 148604) | Freshwater microbial mat bacterial communities from Lake Vanda, McMurdo Dry Valleys, Antarctica - Oligotrophic Lake LV.19.MP5.G1 | ecosystem: Environmental > Aquatic > Freshwater > Lake >...
TCACTACATTATCAGTGCCACAAGCTGGACAAAGAACGGGTTCCAAAACCATGCTGTAAATTTAGCAATAACACCTGTTTGATTGTCTCTTATTTCCACAAGTCTAGAACATCACCATGCTGCCGCCCATGCCTTCCACCAGCGTTTTCGCGATCGCCAGACCTAATCCATGTCCTCCAGTAGAACGTGAACGGGCTTCATCCACTCGATAAAAGTGTTCAAAAATGCGACTTTGATCGTGGAGCGGAATGCCCACACCCCGATCGCATATCTGTATCATTGCCTGCTGATCAATGCGGTCTACAATCAATTCAATTGACTGGTCAGAGTCCGAATATTTCACCGCGTTATTAATCAAATTAATCAATACTTGTTTCAGGCGATCGCGGTCTGCGATCGCTTGAATATTTTCTTTTGCTTCAACCTGAATCAATCGATCACTAAATTTTTCCGCCATCCCTGCCACTTCTGCAACCAAGTCATTCAGCATGAGTGGCTCCAAGTGATAATACATCGAACCACTATCTGCCCGTGCCAGGTCGAGTAAATCTTGCAGTAAGCGAACAGTGCGCTCCGCTTCCGAAGCAGCGGTTTCCAAAGCTTCTTTTTGATAATCGTTTAGGTTCGTGCTACGACGCAGCAGACTTTGCAAATAGCCCAACACAACTGTTAACGGGGTGCGTAACTCGTGAGAGACATTGCTGACAAACTGACGCTGCTGCTCCCATGCATCTGACAGCCGCGATAGCATCATATTAAAGGTTTGCGCCAACTCTTTGACTTCAGTGGGGGCATCGCTCAGTTGCAGCTTGGCTTTGCTCAGACCTTCTGCCGAGATTGCCCCTGCCATCTGACTCATATCCTGTAATGGTTGCAGCGATCGCCGAATCCGCAAAGCGATCTCTGCAATTGTCAATAGGGTTATCAGAATGCAAACCAGTGCTAAGCCCTGAAACATGGCGATTAGATGACGTTGCTCCTCCGTCACATCTTGCGCCATGTAAACCTTACCCAATAATTTCCCCTGCAATGCAATGGGGCTGGCAACCAAAATGAGATAGCGATCATCGACTGGGTATACTTGCGGCTTTAATGGCATCTCCGCGATCAGCATCAACTCATCCGTTGCAGTAAATGATGACTTCACATCAATTGATTGAGCAAGGATTTTTTTGCCATCTGTACTTTTGACCCAAATCACTAAACCCGGCACGGATACATGATCAATTGTTTTTTGCAGTCCGGCTTTAATCGACAACATCTCGCTGTAGAGTTCTACATCACGAGGAAAGCGATTTGCAATGTATTCAACAGTCTGAGTATGGGTTGTAATCAAAACCTGTTGCATCTTCCAACCTGCCCAGATGGCAACACTACCCAAAGACACAACTGATAAAGCGGCAATTTCAACTGTAAGACGAAATTGCAACGAGGATGAATCGAAGTGCCGTTGTTTAATTTGATCAATTGTCTCCCACAACTGGCGCATCAGTAGCATCCGAACTTAGTTTCTTACTGTACACCAAACCTAACTGATTGAGGAATTCTAACAATTAGATGTTCGTATAGGGTAGATGTTCGTATAGGGACACTCTGCTTTCAAAACACTGTGCTGATCAACTACGGCGAGAATTTTGAAATACGCGATCGCGCTTCCTCATTTGCATACTTTAAGTAAAATTAGCTGTGACAATATGAGACACACCTAACAAAACTATTAGTTTTTGTTGAGAAAATGCTGTTGCTGCATGAAGTAATTGCATCAGAAAGAAATGATAGGGTTAAAGCGTTCCCAAAATTGGACAACTGAAGCATTTATTCAGATGCATCTGCATCAGCCCATTGAAGCCAAAGGAGACCCTATGAGAGTTCCAAGCCCCGTAGTCGCATCCGAGCAAAAAGCGACTCGGCAACTCTCCACAGTACGGCGGTTTTTGCAATATTTCCAGCCCTACCGCAAAGAAATTCCGATCGCCCTTGCCCTAATTTTGGTGGGTGCCGCCACTCAAGCCGTAGGTCCTTTCTTCCTCGGCTGGTCGCTTGATCATCTCATTGCTCAGGGAAATTTGCGCGGTTTATTACTGCTGTTAAGCGGATTAGCACTGATTTATCTGATCGGCATCATTGCCATTCGGGGGCAGATTTTGCGCGTCGGCTGGATTATGCAGCGGTTGCTTGCCCAACTGCGACAGGATATTTTTACCAAAATTCAAAGTTTGCCCCTCAGCTTTTTCGATCGCAGTGAAGCGGGTGATCTGATGAGCCGATTGCTGAATGATGTCAGTACCGTCAATCAGGCATTTGGTCAAACCGTGGCGCAGATGCTAGGCAACCTGTTTAGCTTAATCGGCATTGTTATCGCCATGCTGTTCATTAATCTACAGCTTGGCTTAGTCAGCAACTTAGCCGTGCCGCTGATGATTTTTACCACAGGATTGTTTGCGCGGTGGGCACGAGCCAGATTTCGCGTTACCCGTCAAACGATCGGCGACCTGTCTGCCCGGTTGGAAGAAGACATTGGCAGCGTCAAAGAAGCTCAGGCATTCAATCGGGTTGATCTGAATATTGAAGAGTTCAGCCTGTTGAATGCCGCCAATCGCGATGCTAATGTGCAGGCGGTGGCAATTACCGCTGCATTTCTACCCTCGATCGACTTTCTCAATAGTCTCGCAACCGCCGGAGTGCTTGCCTATGGCGGCTATCTTGCGGTGACGGGTGCCGCTACGGTCGGCGTGGTCACGGCTTTTTTGCTCTATGTGCAGCAATTCTTTCGCCCCATCCAAATTCTCAGCCAGTTTTATACCCAGGCTCAATCTGCCTTTGCCGGATTGGAGCGCATATTTTCGCTATTGGATGAACCTGCCCAGCTTACAGATGCAGCGGATGCGACGGAAATGCCGCCGATGTGGGGAGAGGTGAAGTTTGAGTCTGTCACTTTTGGCTATTCAACCGATCAGTTGGTGCTGAAGGGAGTTAGCCTACACGCTAAACCGGGACAAATGATTGCTTTAGTCGGGGCAACTGGAGCAGGCAAAAGCACGATTATCAATTTGATTCCGCGCTTCTATGATGTTTCTGGTGGCAGAGTGACGATCGATGATGTTGATGTTCGCACGGTCACTCAAAACAGCCTCCGCCGACAAATTGGCATTGTGCTGCAAGATAATCTGCTGTTTAGCGGCACGGTGGCTGAAAATATTGCCTTTGGTCAACCTCACGCAAGCCAAGCGGCGATCGAAGCGGCGGCTCAGGCGGCAAATGTACATGAGTTCATCACGTCGCTATCTCATGGCTACACCACTCAGCTAGGAGAACGGGGCGCACCGTTGAGCCAAGGACAGCGCCAACTCATCAGCATTGCCCGTGCAGTGTTGATCGATCCGCGCATCCTGATTTTGGATGAGGCGACCAGCAGCATTGATACTCGTACAGAAGCGTTGGTGCAGGCTGCGATCGCCCGTCTATTAGAAAATCGCACCAGCTTTGTGATCGCCCATCGCCTCAGCACCGTCATCCAAGCCGATCAAGTTTTAGTGATTCAACAAGGGCAAATCATCGAACAAGGCACCCATGCTGAACTGATCGCCCAACAAGGCGTTTATGCCAATCTCTATGCCCTCCAGCTAGGCAAAACGGAGGAATCAGTGATGAGTATCTAGCCATCAACCAAGGTATAGGCAATATCGGGGCGATCTCGTTGAAATTACACTGAAATTTTCGGGATAACACCCTCAAAGCCAATACTTTCAGGATAATAACTCCAAAAGGTGAATCACCCTGAAATTTTCGGGGTATCCGCCCAAATTAGGGAGATATACGGAAATTTTCCTCAGATCCACCTTGATCGGCATATTTTGAAGAAGATTTCCTCAGATGCATCTGATTTGGAGGGATCTGAGGAAACAATCTGCCTATCCCCCTTTTTGGGATGGATCTGCGGAAAAATTCCGTCTCATAACAAGTTCGACTTCACCATAAGCCATACCTACCTATGAGCCATACTTTTCAAATGCCACGCGGAGTTCACCTCTATTCTGCGGCATCTGGCGTAATGTTCACCCCTACGGCTGGCTACATGGCTCATATTACTTCTGGGCAGAGGTGGGGGCGAGAATATCGAATCGCTTGCTCCGTAGAACAGATTACCGCCTTGGTGTCCTCACTCATTGAAGTCTGCTTACCAGAAACATGCTATGCGATTCTCAACTTCTACTGGTCTAGCGATCAAGTTGAGACATACCTGAGTGCATTTCTCCCACGCACACACATAGAATCCGCGATCGCTCCACACATGCCTCTCTTGGTACACGATGGGATGGTGGGATATGGATTCGCTTGGTACGACACACTCCATCATGAAGAAATATACATAAATGATCATAAGGAAGTCATCGTGATGACCTCTAAACCGGAGTCCGTTGAATCCATACTCCACCAGTATGGACTTGCTTACATGGATGAACTCAGCTTTGCTAGCGAACAACCACACATGCACATTGATTTGGGCGGATCTTGGGGTACTGAAGAGAATTATTTGTATCAAATCATTTATTTACTGGAAATGGAAAGGATGTCTATACCAGAAAACGTATGATGATAAAAATAGAGTGCCGAGGTTCGATCTGTGTCTGCCAAAGATCTTTTCCACGAAGCTGTAAAACAAGCACTGCAAAAGGAGCAGTGGACGATTACTGACGATCCGCTTCGGTTTAAGTTTGGCAACGTCAATTTCCAAGTTGACTTGGGTGCAGAGCAATTGCTGGCAGCAGAGCGCGCCGACGAAAAAATAGCAGTTGAGATCAAAAGCTTCTTGAATCCCTCTGCAATTACGGATTTTTACGCTGCATTGGGGCAGTTTCTCAGCTACCGTCTGGCTTTGGAGTCAGTTGAACCGGAGCGGAGTTTATACCTGGCAGTCCCAGTAGATGTTTATCAAACATTTTTTCAGTATGAATTCACCCAAAGTGCGGTACAACGGTATCAAGTCTTGATTGTTGTGTATGACCCAGCCAACGAGGTGATTGTGCAATGGACAAAGTAACTCAATACCGGAAGTATGTTCAGACATTGCTAAGCCAGTATGCCAAGGATGATATTCCGGGCGATGATACCGAGGTGCAACTCATTTTCGACACTGAGCGTGATCATTACCAGTGGATGAATGTGGGTTGGCAACAGTTCAATCGGATTTATCGTTGTATCGTCCATTTTGATATAAAAGATGGAAAAATTTGGCTTCAGCAAAATCTGACGGATCAGAATCCCGCTGAAGAGCTAGTTGAAATGGGCGTTCCCAGAGAAGACATTGTGTTGGGCTTACAGCCTCCTTATAAACGGCAGTACACTGAGTATGGTGCTGCTTGAGTACGGTGGTGGCGCAGTCGAACAAGTCGTTGGAGCGGCGAACAAAGATTTCTGACTGCATTTCAATACTTTCTGTCGCCGCTCAACTTGGTCGTTAGGTGGCTTGAGGTGATTGACTGCGATCGCGTGGTCAGCGATATACTCACCCTCTTAAATCAAAATCGAGGCTTTTGGAGCAGGTGCCCCCCTCAGCATTCCTTCTGTGCTGAGATCCTCATCTATTTCTTCCCAGTGAATGCCGTAACCGCCACCGCACACTTCCCATTTTGCTTGTTGCTCAGGCAAAGCATTGAGAAGTCTTGGATACCATGCCAGAGGTACAGTAATTGTCCGCCCATCCATTAAATCGACGCTGATTGTTTCCTCAGTAAAGTAAACGTTTTTAACCCTCTCATCCGCTCGAATTGCCAAAATACCCATTCCAAGCCTCCAATAAAATTTCCTGGTTCTCTTTTACTACCGTCTGTAACTTCCGCTGTTCTTTTGCACTAAATCCAATACTGGTTGCCAAGCTGATTGGCTCCAACCAAAACTTTGCTGTTGCTTCGTCCCGGTCAACGTGTACATGCGGTGGTTCATTGGGTTCATGGCTATAGAAGTAAAAGCGGTAGGGACCGATTCGTAAAATTGTTGGCATACTCTAAAATTATACTCAAGTCCCTCAGCCTAGCAGCAGCCTTAGCCGTTAGGTGGCTTGAGGTGATTGACTGCGATCGCGTGGTCAGCGATCGCATGGCAGCGAACGTGTCACAATCATTGGGTTTTGAGTGCCGCCGCTGAATGCTGGTTGAGGTGATTGGCTGGGATGCTTTGAGGTTGAAAAAGGCAACAGCAACTTACAATAACGTAGAGAGTTAGTGGGAAAGGGCTGATGACGTTGCAGGAATTACGGAACCAGGCGTTGCATTTGCCGATAGGCGATCGCTGTTGAGGTGATTCGCAACGATCAAATTTCTGTCCAAGTCAAGCAGCGGATAGAGCAAGGTATTTACGATGCGATCGTGATTTCCCCTGGTTCGGGCTGTCCTGCGGATGCTGGAATCACACTGGATTTGATTCGAGAGTTGGGTGCAAGCCGTGAAGCAGAGGGCGATGTTTGGATGGGTATCCCGATTTTGGGTGTTTGTTTGGGTCATCAAGCCATTGGTGAGGTCTTTGGCGGGCAGGTGATTCGTGCGCCTGAGCCAGTTCACGGTAAGCCCGCCCAGGTTCATCACCAGGGTAAAGGAGTCTTTGCGGGATTGCCCAGCCCCTTTAAAGCGACCCGATACCACTCTTTGATGGTAGATTGGGACACGCTACCAGAGGATTTGGAAGTGATTGCTTGGACAGAGGATAACTTAATTATGGGCTTGCAGCACCGTAAATATCCTTGGATTCAAGGTGTTCAATTTCACCCAGAAAGCGTCCTAACCAATATCAACCATCAAAAAGCATTATTCAAAAATTTCTTTTCTCTATTGCACAACAGTAAGCCACTTACGAGTGGCTGGGAACTGTAACAGGGGCATCAATCTGGTCGTGAAGGGCAAGATCGCTCATACTAGATGGTAGACCCCTTCAAGTATAGGAGTCGTCTATGTTATCGCAAGAACTGAAGGCACAAGTCTTTAAGTTACCACCCAGCGATCGCCTTGCGCTGATCTCTGCCATCGTTGAATCTCTACAAGATGTTCCCGTCACCCAGCTTGACCGCTCTGGTGCAATTCGACGGATGAAGGGCTTGTTAAAAACAGAGCAACCTGCACCAACCGATGAAGCAGTGGCAGCGATGCTGGAAGAGCGACGGGTGGAGAAGTATCTTCAGTGAGGGTTTTAATTGATACCAATATTGTTCTGGATTTTCTGCTACAACGAGAGCCTTTTTTCCAAGATGCAGAACTGCTGTTTCAGGCGGTCGATGTGGGGGAAGTTGTTGGCTATGTTACAGCGACAACACTGACGGATATGTTCTACATCTCACGTAAGCACACCCGGAGTATTGAGCAAGCGCGGCAAGCAGTCTCAGCAACACTGACCGTGATGATGATCTGTCCAGTTGATCGAGCCGTTCTGGAATCAGCTTTTAACTCTGGGTTGCCTGATTTTGAAGACGCAGTTCAAATTTTTAGTGCGGCTGCCCAAGGATTGGGAGCGATTGCAACCCGTGATGCTCAAGGATTTTTGAGTTCGCCTATACCCATATTATCCATTCAGGAGTTGTTGCAAGTCAGGCAGAAAAATGGTAGTTAAGTTGGTTGGGAAGCATAGATTGCGATCGTATTGTTAGCTTGTCGCAAACGCTGTCCAACAACCCCCTTGCAGCGGACGGGCACAAATCTTCGGTGCTGAGTTCACGGTTACTTGCCGCCGCTGAAGGGGAACGTTACATGGCGAACTGTAATTGAGAGCCTTGCTCTGTTTTGATGACTTCAATGCGGGATTGAAAGGCTTCTTTGAAGTGGGGGACGTGAGTGACGGTGAGGATGCAGGCGAAGTCGGAGGCGATCGCGTTGATGGCGGCAATCAGGCGATCGCAACCTTCGGCATCCTGCGTGCCAAAGCCTTCATCTACAATTAGCATTTGCAGTGCGGTGCCTGATCGCTGTGCTAAAAATCGTGCCAGTGCCAGCCGAATCGCAAAGTTAACCCGAAAGGCTTCGCCACCAGAGTAGGTTTCGTAAGGGCGCGTTCCTTGAGTGTCGGCAATCACAATGTCTAGAGTTTCGCTCCATTTTGCCTGTTTCAGCTTTGCTTTAGAACTAGCACCCGACCGTTGCGTAACAAATTGAATATGCAATTGACTAGCGCTGAGCCGTCCTAAGATGCGGTTGGTTTCGGCTTCAAGCTGGGGCAGTGCATTTTCAATCATTAATGCCTGAATGCCGTTTTTGCCGAATGCTTGGGCGACTTCTTGATAAACGCGCTGTTGATGAGTCAGGGTGTGAAGCTGTTGGGCGATCGCGGCTTGCTGCTGAGTTAAAATTACAAGCTGCTGTTGCTGTTGTTGGAGCCGACCAAAAGTTGAGAGTTGCTGATCTAACTCGCTCCGACGAACTTTGATGCGATTTTCTATGGCTTGAATCGGCTGGCAGCGATCGGGGTTTTCTCGAAGCTGCTGTTGTAGTATTTTAATTTGCGCTTGAGCGATTTTCAGGCTACTTTGACGCTTGTTTAAACTAGATTCTAAGTCTGCTAATCGGCGTTGAATTTGAGGATATTGCTGCTGATATTTACAAAGTTCTTGGTAGTGCAGTTGATAGGGTTGTGCTTGTCTTAAAGCGATGCGCGATGCATTGTGTTTGTCTAAGTCGTATCCAATTTCGGCAAGCTGTTGATTAAACTGAGTTAAGGCAGTTGCATAGTCTATTGTGAATTGCTCAATTTGGTTTTTAAGTTCGCCCTGCTGAGCCTGAAGGTCGGGTAGCCGCTGCATAAGATTAGCTTGACGCTGCCGTGCCTGTTTGATTTCTGCCTGTTTAATATCTGCCCATCGCCAGCGATCGACTTGTCCGCGTGCCAAGGCGTGATCTTTTTCGTCGTAGTTTAGCTGGTGCAGGCGGTGATCAATCTGCGCTAGCTCCTCGTTCACATCGGAAGCATAATCACCGATGTTTAGGATATGTTCTAGCTTTGTCGCTTCTGTCTCCAGTTGGCTTAAATTTGCTTGCCCCGACAGAGTGGATTGCAGTTGTTCTTGCAGTTGTCCACGTCGTTCCAGGACGGTGGTGTACTCGGTTAAGCCTTTGTCTACTTCGCGATATTCTTGGCGCAAAATTTGAATTTCTCGCTCTGAAGCGGAGAGTTGTTCGCGAATCACCCAAATTTCCTGCAAGATTTCCGATCGCGTGGTTTGATGCTTGTCTAAAACCAAACTCCAGTGATGCTCATCTAGCGGGCGATCGCACAGCGGACAGGGTGGATAAGTGTGACCCGTCTCTTCAGGATTAGCAACTTCTTGCTTGAGCCAATAAATCTTTTGATCCACCTCTGCCAATTGGGTTTCATAGTCGCGCTGCTGTGCTTGCAGCCGCTCCATAAAACTGCGACGCTCTACGCCCTTTTCTCGCACTTGCTGCAAATAGTCGCGCTGAGATTCTAGCTGAGCAATGCGATCGCTCACAGCCATCACAGCCTGCTGTAGTTCGGGCTGACGCTTTTGTTGATGGCTGAGTTGATCGGCGGAAGCGCGTAGTTCTTCTAGCCGTGCCGATAGGCGAGTGTGACTGCGATCAAGCTGTTGTTGAAGCTGCTGACGACGCTGAAATAATGGAGCCGCCTCAAATTGAAGCTGATCCAGCCGAGTTAGATCAGACCGGGCTTGCTGCAATTCTTTCAGCGCTTTTTCGACCTCTGCGGTTTTGCGAAGACTGTGCTGAATCTCTTGCTCTTGCTGAGCTAGCGCTTCAAGCTGGGTTTGGGTTTGCTGAAGGTAGCGATCGAGTTCGGCAATTTTTTCTTGCTGTTGCTGCTGATAGTGCTGTTGTTGAGTTTGAATTAATTGATGAGTTTTGAACTTGGCGGAAAACTGTTCTTCTTGCAACTGCAAAGCTTGAAACTGAGCATAGCCAGCCGCGATCGCATCGGCTTGTCGTAATAAGTCTCCTATTTCTTGCTGTTGCTGTTGAGCCGCTGCCAGTTCTTGTTGGAAACGCTGACAGTCTTGCTCCAACATTTTTTCTTGCTGCTGTTGCCAGGTTAACTGCTGCTGCCATGTGAGCCGCTGCTGCTGGCTAACTTGAAGCGCCTGGAGCGTTGCCTCATCCTCGATCTGCTGACGCTGCATCTCCGCCAAGGTTACTTCGACGATCGCCTGTTCCGTAGCGATCGCAGTTTGCTGCTGCAATTGTTCCGCGATCGCCGCCAAATTACGCTCCAGCAATTCAATTTGTCCTTTTAGCTGCCGCGATTGATCTTTCGCTTTTTCTGCCAACTCATCATATTGATTCAGCTTCAGCAAATCTGCCAGAATTTGTTTGCGCTCCGTCGGGCGCTTCACCATAAACTCATCGGCGCGTCCTTGACGCAGATAAGCCGAATTGATGAAGGTGTCATAATCCAGCTTCAAATGCTCCACAATCGACTGCTGCGTTGCCCGAACCCCCTTAGCCGTCAGCGATCGAAAGCGAAGGGAAGAGGGAGATAAGTTTTGAATTTCAGGTTTTAATCCCTGTTCCAGTTTGGCTGAGCGCTCATCTTGAAGCCTGTTCCCGTTCGGCTGAACGCTCACGTCGAAGCCTGTTCCCTGTTCCCTCTTTCCTGCATCTTCCATCGCTACTTGAAATTCCAGAGTCGTCCCCTGAGCGCGTTGGCGAGTGCGAAGAATGCGATAGGTGTGTTGATTGGTCGTAAAGATGAAATCGACTTGCACTTCTTGAGTGCCCATGTGGATGACATCATCTTCAGAGGTGACGCGGCTTTCTCCCCAAATAACCCAAGCGATCGCTTCTAGCAAAGAAGATTTTCCGGCTCCATTGGCACCACAAATGCAAGCTGTGTGCAACCCTTGAAAATCTAAAGTGGCTGCTTGATAGCTAAGGAAGTTTTTAAGAACAAGCCGCTGAGGAATCATACGGTAGGCAGTTTCGATGCTATTCAGTTTTAGCGTAACAGTACGATTGAACTTTAGTACAGTCGATCTTTAGTTTGGCTGCACTTTTTTAACGATTTTTCGCTAAACCTACTCAATTTTTTAGATGATCAAACTTGATTTTGGCGATCGCTTGACTCAACTTTTTAGTTGATAAAACGTTAACGCCGTATTTCCATAGTTTTTTTGACGGCACACTTCTAAGGTCGCCGGGGTAGAGAAATCCGATCGCTTGGGATTATGTTCTACCGCCAGTTCGCCCTGTGCAGACAGCAAGTTGTAATCTGCGATCGCGTCTAGCACGGGTTGATATAACTCGCTGACATAGGGCGGATCAAAATAAATCAGATCAAATTGCTGTCCCGTTAAGGTGGGAATTTTTTTGATCACATCGCCGCGAATTAGTTGAAACGTTTGCCCCTCCGCCGCGACCTGCTGCCAGTTTTGTTCAATCACAGACCAAGCGCGGGACGATTGTTCGATGCCTACGACGGTGGAAGCCCCACGACACAGCGCTTCTGCGCCCATGGCACCAGTGCCAGCACACAGATCCAGCCAACGACACTGAGCGATCGCACCCTGCCACCTATTAAACAATGCTTCTCGCACCATGGATTGAGTCGGGCGAGTATCTTTGCCAGACAGGGTTTTGAGGGCGCGATTGCCATAGATGCGCAGAGTCATTTAATTGCTGCGATCGGGTTGCCAATGGTTAACCGCTGACCGCTTTCAACTAATTTGACAAAATTTGCTAAGATTTGTAGCCCATCCGTCGAGGACTTTTCGGGGTGAAATTGAACCGCCATCAGGTTGTCACGGGCGATCGCGGCGGTGACGGTTTGGCTGCCGTGGGTGATGGTGGCGGCTTTCAGGGCGAGGTCAGTCGGCGCAACGTAGTAGGAATGGACGAAATAAACCCAGGGATTAACGGGAAGTTGCTGCCAAAGAGCCATATCTGGCTGAGTAAAGTCCAACTGATTCCAGCCCATGTGCGGAATGGTGATGCCGGGTTCATGGATGAATCGTTGGACGGTGCCTGAAATAATCCCTAAACCGGGTTCCTGTCCTTCTTCGCTGGAGTCGAACAAGATTTGTAAGCCCAAACAAATGCCCAAAAAAGGTTTGCCGCTGGCGATCGCCCGTTTAATCGACGCTTCCAACTGACGCGATCGCAGATGTTGGACTGCCGGATCAAAAGCACCCACACCGGGCAATACGATCGCGTCTGCTTGGTCAATAGCGATCGGCGAATCGGTAATGTGAGGGGTTGCGCCTGATTTCTCCAGACCTTTGCAGGCAGAGTGCAGGTTGCCCATGTCGTAATCTACTACGGCGATCGTTGGCATTATTTTGCATCCTTTGTGACCTTCGTCAGTAAAATTGTAGTTTGAATGACAAACTCTTGCTTCACCTTACGGCGATCGCCAGCCCAGTATTCCTCACGTCAACGCCCAATGTCCACTCTGATTACAACCTTCGACACCTGGAAACCGACTCAATCCTCTAACTCATCGGATGATTTGATTGCCGAATTGATGCGGCGTAAGTTATTGCCACAGCACACGCACTTAGCCCGAAATATTCCGGTCGATTTTCAGCTTGCCCCTGAAAAAGTGCTGGCTGTGGTTGAAACATTGCAGCCCGATCTAATTGTTTGCTGTGGCATGGCAGAAAAGCGATCGCACCTCACCGTCGAAGCCAACGGCAAACATCAGGGCGACATTCTCTACACCAGCATTCTGCTAAAACCCTTAGTTGAACAGACCCAAACTACAACGATTAGCCACAACACCGGACGCTTTGTCTGCAACTATTTGTACTATTCAGTCCTCAAATATATTCAGTTAAATCAACTTAAAACTCAATGTTTGTTTGTGCATGTGCCTCCGTTAAACCCCGAAAATTTGGATGCGATCGTCCAAGATTTTTCAACTATTTTGAGACTGCTTCAACCCGTAGCCTCTAGTTAATTTGCATCCTTCTATCACCCGTGTTTATGTTGTCACTTCTATCTGCCGTCATGCTTGCCCAAGCAACTCCTGCGCCAATCTCCAAAGAAGTTAGAGTGCCCCAAACCATGCGCGTGTTGCCGGGAAAACTGGATTCTGTTTTGGTGTTTAACAGCAACAGCCCAGAGTTAGTCCAAACCGAAGGCATCTTGCTGTCTACCTTTCCGCCTGCTGGCAAACGCACCCCGGCTGCTCATTTGAATCTGCCATTGCAAGGGCGCTTTGATGTATTTGCCCACCACATTGCCAAAGCCAAAACGCCGGATGATTTGAGGACGCTGTATCTCGGTGTGCTGCTGCACAATCCCGATGGCAAACCTGTGACCGTGGATATTTTGCAAGCCGCCAGCTATTTGAGCCAGCCCGATGCGCCCTTTATCGACCTGCCTGCTTATGTAAATAATCCCGTGGGTACGGTGTTTGCGGGACCGGGTAGCCGCGCCATGCTGGATATTTTGCGCCGGAATCGACCGGAAGGTTTCCCGGCTCAGATTGTGATTCCGCCCGGTCAAAGTCGGATGCTGCTGAATCTGCCGATTCCGGTGAAGGAGCTACAGCCGCCAATCAATGGGCGATCGACCCTGATGCGCCTCTCCAGCAATGCCCCTGTTTATGCCGCCAGTCTGGCGCTGTTTGCTCCTACTGATGCCAATGGTACAGAACGCGCTCCCGCGATCGCAGAATGGCAGGCAGTAGTAGATTCTGGCAACCTAGCGAGTCCGCGTGACAAACCGCCCACACCACCTGAGCAAGCAAAAGGACAGATTATTTATGGGCGCGTGGCGGGGGTAGCAAAAGGATCGCGCTGGGTGACCCAAGTGGTTGATCCTCCGGGCATTCAACTCAACAATCCGGCAACCTGGTCGCTCACCATTCCCCAAGCGGGACAAGCTTTTTCCTATGGGCTGAGTACCTTACTGCGCGGCACTTTGGGCACCGGGCAAAATCAAACCGCAAAAATGGTGGCGCGTTACCCCGATACGGCTTATCAAGCCCACGGTAATTATGCGATCGAATATAATCTGACGCTGCCCTTACAAAATCTCACTGATCAAACCCAAACCGTGGCAGTCATGCTGGAAACGCCAATCAAAGAAGATCAGCCCAAGGATGGGAATTTGCGCTTTTTAGAGCCGTTACCGCGCCAGGTCTTTTTTCGGGGAACAGTGCGGCTGCGCTACACCGACGATCGCCGCCTTCCCCAAACTCGCTATGTGCATCTGGTGCAGCGACGCGGACAGCAGGGCGAACCCTTAGCCGTGATCACCATGAAACCGGGCGATCGTCGCCTTGTCCAATTCGATTTTCTCTATCCTCCCGATTCCACCCCACCGCAGATTCTCACGGTCAAAACTTTGAAGCAGTAGACGTTGAGAGATTTGGTTAGAGTGCGATCGCCCACGACGAATTAACCTCTGAATCCAGCAATTCTTCAAGGTGCAAGGTCAGGGCATTGTGCGAAATGCCCTGGACAAGAGTCCCTGACCAAGATGGAATTACACCACTGGGATCGATTGTTGCCATACTGGAGCTTGGCTATTCGGCAGGGAAAGCGCGATCGCCCGACGGATGGCGGCATCGGCATTTACTAAACCGCTGCCTGTGGTGCGATCGTAGCCAGGAACCGACAGATCATACGCCGTTTCTGCTAAGACCTGCCTGAGTTGAGCCGCCGTCAAATTATTGTTGGCGCTCCACACCAGGGATGCCACGCCTGCTACATTAGGAGCTGCCGCCTCCGTGCCATAAAAGCTGGTGTCGTAGCCAAAGTTGACCGTGCCGCTGGTGGATTGGGTGGCTTGTAAGGTCGTCACTTCACCCGGAGCCATCAGCGTTAGCCCTGCGCCATAGTTTGAGCCATTTGTACCAGAGTAAGAAATGCGGCTACCGGGAACTCTGGCAACCCCGTTTTCATCCTGCCGATCCCAGACTGCGCCCACCGCCACCACGTTACTGTAGCGCTGCGCTAAAGATGCCAAGGTCGAAAGCTGGCTGCTGTTCTCGCTGCCTGCGGCAATCACAAACAAAACGTTAGCTTGATTTTGGGCAACCAATTGCTCTAACTGAGGGGGAACAGAGGAACCGACCACATCAAGACTGAGGTTAATCACCAAGCGTCGTCCTTGACTATTGGCAAAGTTGATCATCTCGATGGTGGCATTTGATAGGCTCAAGTCACCAAAATCGTTGCCCAATACGTCAATCGTTTGGACGGGAGAGTTCCAGTTGATGCCGCTAATGCCTTGCCCATTGTTGGATGCCGCCGCAATGATGCCTTGCGCAGCAGTGCCATAAGAGTAAGTATCCCTGACTGACTGACATAATTTCTCGCATCTGGGCATTAAGCAGTACTGAGACGTTGTTCCAAGGGAATAGCACAATCGACTGTGGTGCATCTAAAGTAGAGCGGTTGTCGTTTGGTGGCTAGGGATTT
>Ga0163149_10004435_pt1 | contig 15374 bp, 15 predicted proteins | sample OliLakLV19MP5G1_FD_148604 | JGI IMG/M metagenome (GOLD analysis project Ga0163149, IMG submission 148604) | Freshwater microbial mat bacterial communities from Lake Vanda, McMurdo Dry Valleys, Antarctica - Oligotrophic Lake LV.19.MP5.G1 | ecosystem: Environmental > Aquatic > Freshwater > Lake >...
GGAGATATAAGAGGAATGGTATTGGAAAGGGGAATGAAAGGATTTACTACTCCTGAAACGCACGGCAAATGGTCGTTACGGGCGAGTGCTACAGGCGAATTGGTTTTTGATAATGTAAAAGTTCCGAAAGAAAATATTTTTCCAACAGTAAAAGGATTAAAAGGACCATTGAGCTGCTTAAATTCCGCACGTTACGGAATATCCTGGGGCGCTATTGGAGCCGCGATGGATTGTTATGATTCTGCATTGCGTTATTCAAAAGAACGTATTCAGTTTGGTAAACCTATTGGAGGATTTCAGTTAACACAAAAAAAATTAGCGGAGATGATCACTGAAATTACCAAAGCACAACTGATGGTTTGGAGATTAGGTGTATTGAAAAATGAGCACAAGGCAACGCCTCAACAAATATCAATGGCAAAAAGAAACAATGTGAACATGGCATTGCAAATTGCCCGCGAAGCACGCCAGATTCATGGTGGTATGGGTATCACGGGAGAGTATCCTATTATGCGCCACATGATGAATTTGGAATCTGTTATCACCTATGAAGGAACTCATGATATTCACCTGCTTATAACAGGAATGGATGTTACTGGTATAAATGCGTTTGAGTAGAAAAATATTTGAAACAGATGATGTTGCCTTTCAGTGGGATGGAAAATATAGAGGGGAATTCTTAAATACGGCTGTGTTTGCTTATACAATTCAGGTTCATCTATTAGATAAAGCCGAGATTACCCGCAAAGGAAAGATTTCGTTGTTGCGTTGAGGTTTAATAATGAAAAAAAATGTCCAACAAAAATTTTGTTTGACATTTTCGTAAAGCAGGATTTAAATTTATAGAGTTCCTCTTTTTGCTTGTTAGGTTTAATTGTTTTCTTTGTTTGTTTTTCCACTTTCTTTTCCTGTTACTTCACCCATCTTCCCATAAAATGTGGTTTGATACCTAGTCTGTTTCTTATTATAAGAAGTGATTGAAATTATTTTGTTCTGATTGTTATAATACGATGTCGTTTTTTTATTTTTTTAGTTCCTTTATAGTACTCATTGGTGTATTGAAGTATGCCTTCGGAATAATAATATTTTTTCACTTCTAATTTAGAAGAATCATATTGGGTGTGTATGGAATCAGGACTCAATTGAGCAAAAGAAATACTGCCTAGTAAGAATAGGACAAATATTAAACAATTAATTATTCGCAGATTTTGTCTCATTAATCATGCTGCAACTGCAATTTTTTTAGCTGTGTTGTTATCTGCTACAACTTCATTCGAAGTAGTGAGGGTTTGCGCTTTGGGTTCAAACGTTAACGTGAAAAAAAATAATATAAGTTTTGCTGAGATTGCCATATTGAACGATTGTTTATGCATAAGACTGCTCGTTGAGGTGTAGTTGTCGGTAGCAAACGCATTTTCCAAGTTTTCAAATCAACACATTTTCAAATTATAGTGTTCCTCTCTTCGCTTGTTCTCTTTCAATTGATTCAAACAATGCTTTGAAATTTCCTGCACCAAAACCTTTTGCTCCCATCCTCTGAATAATTTCGTAGAAAAGGGTGGGGCGGTCTTCAACAGGTTTAGTAAATATTTGTAGTAAATACCCTTCTTCATCCGCATCAACAAGTATTGCTAATTTTTCGAGCACTGCGATATCTTCTTTCATAATATCCATGTGTTTGCCTAAACGTTTTGGAATTTCTTCGTAATAGGCGTGAGGTGGCGCAGATAAAAATTCTAATCCTCTTGCTCTTAATTCTGTAACCGTTTTAATAATGTCGTCGGTTGCAATGGCAATGTGCTGGCAGCCCGGACCTTCATAGAAATCAATGTATTCTTCTATCTGTGATTTCTTTTTTCCTTTTGCCGGTTCGTTAATAGGAAATTTAATTCGTCCATTCCCATTACTCATTACCTTACTCATGAGTGCGGAATACTCCGTGGTAATTTGTTTATCATCAAAAGATAAAAAGTTTACAAAGCCCATTACATCTTCATACCATTTTACCCAGGTATTCATTTCGCCCCAACCTACATTGCCAACCATGTGATCAATAAATTTCAAACCCGTTGCTGAAGGATTGTAATCCGATTTCCATTCTTTATATCCCGGAAGGAAAAGTCCTTTGTAATTTTTACGCTCAACAAACAGGTGGACAGTTTCTCCGTAAGTATAAATACCAGAACGCACTACTTCACCATCTTCATCTTTCTCCACTGTAGGCTCCATAAAAGATTTTGCTCCACGCTTGGTTGTTTCTTCGTATGCTTTTCTCGCATCTTCTACCCATAGTGCAATTACCTTAACTCCGTCACCATGTTTTTTTACATGTTCTCCAATAGGCGAATTGCTATTCAACGCTGTAGTGAGAACCAGTCGTATTTTATCTTGTTTCAACACATAAGAAGCACGGTCACGTAAACCTGTTTCCAGCCCTGCATAAGCATACGACTGAAAACCAAAAGTAGTTTTATAATAATGCGCTGCTTGTTTGGCATTGCCCACATAAAATTCTACATAATCTGTTCCAAGCAATGGAAGAAAATCCTGTGCTCCTTCAAATATTTTTTCTAAACCGTATTCTACATTTTTTATAATGCCCATGGTAAAAAATTATATTAAATATTCTAAGATTTTATTCTCTTTTTCTTGTATTCCTTCTTTTGTAAGATGGAAGTGCAACTTTGTATATCAAATAACCAAAAAACACAAACGAAAATATTAACAGGTACTTAAGATAATACACATTGGTCTCATCTACAAAATCATTTGCAGAATAGTTTTCACCCCGCAGTAAAATGCTTATGATAAGTGTTGTCATTTAATTACTCTACCCAGCTTTTATAATACTTGCCATCATCAATTTTTATAGCATCTTCAGTTACCATTAATGGTCTGAAAGTATCTACCATAACCGCCAACTCCTGCGTTTCTTTTTGTCCAATACTTCTTTCCATTGCCCCCGGAGCCGGACCATGAGGTATTCCTTTTGGATGAAGTGTAATGTGCCCTTGCTCAATATTATTGCGGCTCATAAAATCTCCATCAACATAATATAAAACCTCATCGGAATCAATATTGCTGTGGTTGTAAGGCGCAGGAACCGACAAAGGATGATAATCATATAATCTTGGACAGAATGAACAAACTACAAAACCCGGTGTTTCAAAAGTTTGATGGACAGGAGGCGGCTGATGCACGCGGCCTGTAATAGGTTCGAAATTATGTATAGAAAATCCGTACGGAAAATTGTATCCATCCCAACCCACAACATCAAAAGGATGCGTTGCATAAACTACCTCATGCATTGTACCTTCTTTTTTTATTTTAATAAGAAAGTCCCCTTTTTCATCATGCGTTTCCAGGTCTTGTGGTAATTTATAATCGCGTTCACAATAAGGTGAGTGTTCAAGCAGCTGACCAAAAGAATTTTTATATCGTTTCGGAGAATATATCGGGCTGAATGATTCAAGATAAAACAACCGGTTATCGGCATTGTCAAATTCTATCTGGTAGATCATTCCCCTGGGGATGATGAGGTAATCGCCATATTCAAAAGGAATTGTTCCTAAAAAAGTTCTAAGCTTACCATTTCCTTTATGAATAAATATCATTTCATCTGCATCCGCATTTTTGTAAAAGTAATTTTTCATGGATTGTTTTGGCGCTGCCAATCCCATATGTACATCGTTGTTCACCAATAATGCTTTGCGGCTTTCCAAAAAATCATCAACCGGTGAAACTTCAAAACCTTTTAGTAATAATGCCTTGATGTTTTTGTCAACCGCAATTTTAGGGGCGACACTATAAGACTTAATAATTTCTTTTACCTGTGTAGGGCGGTGTACATGATAGAGCAATGATGACATTCCATGAAAACCTTCTGTGCCAAACAATTGTTCGTAATAATATTTCCCAGTGCTGCTTTTGAAAACAGTGTGTCTTTTTTGAGGTATGTCGCCAAGCTTATGGTATACAGGCATGTTATAAATATTATCTATACAAAAATAGCAATAAGGCTTGTCAAAAAAAATGATTTAGCCCGGTATAATAAATAAAAATGCAGGCAATTACTATTGCCCGCATTTTTAATAAATTTTAATCTTTATTGCAATACAATTTTTTGACTCAAAACGCCTTTATCTGTAAAAACAGAAATAATGTACACGCCCGGTGCAAGGCCTACGGTAGAATAGCTATGTGTATAAACTCCCATACTATTATTTTGTAATTGTGTGGTTTGTAATACCTGCCCTGTGATACTCATAAGTTTCGTTTCAATTGATCGTATATCCTGAGTACTTATAATCAATGTAAGTTTTTCTTCCTGTCGGTTGACGATTGAATTAAATTCGGTGATTCCTACATCCTCTTTAATCCCTCCACAAATGTTTACTTTAACTTTGAATGTATCGGTAAACGTGCGCACGCCATCAAAACCGCTAAGCGTATAGGTGGTTGTAACAGTAGGGCTGACTAAAGCGCTGCCGCCGGAAATATTTCCAGGTGTCCATGTAAGTGTAAGGTTGGGGCAGGTCAATATCATGCTTGCATTTAACAATGCAGAATTTCCTTTACATATTGCCGTATCAGGTGATACGATAGAAACAGAGCAATTAGTACAGTTAACAACCAGTATTTGTGTAGAGTCAACATAAGTATTGGTTCCATCGGTCGCAGTTAATGTGAAGGTGGTTGTAGTTGTTGGCTTAACAGAAATACCCTGAGTGGTTTCTCCTCCGGGCATCCATGTATACGTTAAGGGCTGAAGACAGCCAAGTGGGCTCATTGCTCTGATGGTTGTGCTGTCGCCTAAACATAATCCATTTTTCTTTGCAGCAGCAGTAACTCCGCATCCTGCATTACAGTTGGCAACAAACACTGTGAATGTATCTGACTGGGCAATTCCTCCGGAGTCAGTTGAGGTCAATACATAAGTCGTTGTCACAGTTGGTTTTGCATTAATACTGCTGGTGGTTTCTCCGTTCGGTGACCATTGAAAAGTCCAGGGACCACAGCTAATTACCACAATGGCATTTAAACTAGTTGAATCTCCATTGCAAATAGTGGAGTCGGTAGCTAAAATAATGGCATTGCATTGTGCTTTGGAAAATGAATTTGTAAAAATTAGAGCTGCGAGTGTAATGATTGGTATTAATTTTTTCATGTAACGGTTTTTATTTAGTTGATATTCTATGTGTTAAATTTCAAATCATTTTTTAATATCTCTTTTAAATTCGGTCGTAACCTGCTTTTGTAAACGGAAAGGCTGTCTTCCTTTTTTCTGCCTTTGCGAATTTTACGCTGTTCTTCTAGTGGTAATTCAATAATGCTTATACACTCCGGTGTACAACAGCCTTTCATTTTTTTTGCGCAGTTGTCACATTGAATAAAAAGTAAATGACAATCATCATTCGCGCAATTCACATGCTCATCACAGAGTTCTCCGCATTGGTGACATGTGCTCAAAACATCATCTGTAATACGTTCGCCAACCCGCTCATCAAAAACAAAATTAACTCCTTTAAATTTTGAGGGCAGCCCAGCATTTTTTACCTGTCTTGCATACTCAATAATGCCACCATGTAATTGGTTCACATCCTTAAAGCCCTTATGCTTAAAATATGCGCTCGCTTTTTCACAACGAATGCCGCCAGTACAATACAATAAAATTTTGCTGTTTTTTTTATCTTCCAGCATATCAATTACCATTGGTAATTCTTCCTTAAAAGTATCTGCGTCCGGACAAATAGCATTTTCGAATCGGCCCACTTCGCTCTCATAGTGGTTACGCATATCTACCACAATGGTTCCCGGCTTTTCGCTGGCATCATTAAACTCTTTTGCTGTAAGGTGATTGCCAACATTGGTAACATCAAAAGTTTTGTCATCTAAACCATCAGCAACAATTTTTTTTCTGACTTTTATAGCGAGTTTGTAAAACGATTTTCCATCATCTTCAACTGCGATCTTAAAAGGAACATTATTGAAATATTCTCTTGCAAAAAGTTGTTGTTTAAAGGTGTTCCAATGTTCTTCCGGAACGCACATTTGCGCATTAATACCTTCGTTGGCCAGGTATATTCTGCCAAAAATATTTACAGCGTTCCATTCTTTGAAGAGTTCATCCCTCAAAACATTTGGTTCATCAATTATAACATAACGATAAAAGGAAACAGTTATCCTTTTAAAAGGCTCTTCCTGCAGGCGTTGTTTTAACTCCTTTTTATTAACTCTGTTGTGTAATAGTGCCATTTTGCATGAATGGGATTACGGGCTACAAAAATACTCAATAAAAGGTAACATTGAGCAACCTTTGCTGTTTGCACAATTATTTTGATCAGTGTGGAAAGGCTCGAAGTCAGAAGAGTTTACCTTCCATCTTCGTGCGTCTGTTTTCCGATTTTTTAACTTCCAACTTCCAACTTCTTTTCATTACTTTTATAACTCATATTTTTGATGTATGCAAGAAAAAATTTTAGTGCTAGGTTCCTCCGGACAGATAGGTACCGAGCTTGTTGAAGAATTAAGAAATATTTATGGTACTGACGGAGTAGTTGCTTCAGATATAAAAGTAACGGAGCAGGCTAAGGATGGTCCATTTGAAGTATTGGATGTGTTGGACGGAAAAGGGATACACGAGGTTGTGAAAAAACACAAAATTACCCAGGTGTATTTATTAGCCGCACTGCTTTCTGCAACAGCGGAAAAGAATCCTATGTTCGGCTGGAAGCTCAATATGGAAGGGCTTTTTAACGTACTTGATCTGGCCAAAGAAAGAATAATTAATAAAGTTTATTGGCCAAGTTCCATTGCAGTTTTTGGTCCAACTACTCCCCGCGAAAATACTCCGCAGTATACAGTTATGGAACCTAGCACGGTATATGGTATTAGTAAACAAGCGGGCGAGCGTTGGTGCGAGTATTATTTTAAAAAATATAATGTTGATGTTCGGAGCATTCGTTATCCGGGATTAATTGGCTGGAAATCTGCCCCGGGTGGCGGTACAACTGATTACGCTGTACATATTTTTCATGAAGCAATTAAGAGCGGAAAGTATACTTGTTTTTTATCCGAGAATACCACTTTGCCAATGATGTATATGCCCGATGCTATAAAAGCTACTCTTGATCTTATGAATGCTGACGCATCAAAAGTTAAGATACGTTCCAGCTACAATATTTCTGGTATGAGTTTTTCTCCGGCCCAAATTGCTGTCGAGATCAAAAAGCGTATACCAAATTTCGAAATTTCTTACAGTCCGGATTTCAGGCAGGCGATTGCTGATAGCTGGCCAAAAAGCATTGATGATAGTTGTGCCTCAGGTGATTGGGGTTGGAAACCCAATTATGATTTAACAAAAATGACGGCCGAAATGCTTGTAAGTTTGGAAAATTTATTAAAAAAGCAGGTTTCCGGGTAACAAACCACAGCTTAAGAACGTATATATTTGTGTATTGATTTAAATGCCCAATGCATTATTTTATTCAACAAAACTACCCAAATTAAATAAAATATGGTACTTTTAGCACCTATAACAGAATGCTATGCGTAAGTTAACCCTTATATTGTTTTTTGTTATTTGTAAGATAGGTATCGCCCAATCTTATGAATTATTAAACAATGACACCATAAACAAGGTGGATGTTGAAGGCAAAAAGCAAGGCTTCTGGATCATTTTCAACCGCACAAAAAAATTACCGGATTATAAGGACGATCAAAAAGTAGAAGAAGGTAAATACCTCGACAGCAAAAAAGAGGGTTTGTGGAAAGAGTTTTTCGCAAATGGTAATGTAAAAAACAAGATCACTTTTAAAGGAAACAGACCAAATGGTTATGCTATCATCTACCATGATAATGGCAAAATATCAGAAGAGGGTTTATGGAAAGGTAACCGTTGGGTAGGTAATTATAAATTGTATTATGAGAATGGACAAGTGCAGCAGGAATTTAAATTCAATGAAACTGGTAAAAGAGAAGGTCCTCAAAAATATTATTATGAAGATGGCCAGGTAATGATAGAAGGTAATTGGGCCGAAGGCAAGGAGAGTGGTATATTAACGGAGTACTATCCTACTGGAGAAAAAAAGGCGGAGAAAAATTTTAACGGAGGGACCTTGGATCCGGCCACATCCAAAACGTATGAACCTAAAAAACCTATTGTTGAAAAGCCTGATGAGCCAGTTGCTCCCAAAGTTGTTGTTGATGTAAAAAATGAGGTGCCTAATATTAAAACCCAGGTATTTAATGGTGAGGGTAAATGGACACTATACAATAAAAACAAACAAATTTCCAAAGACGGTATTTTCAGTAAATACCGTTTGATAGATGGCAAGGATTATAAATATACTGATGATGGTATTCTTATTCGTATCGCTATTTATAAAGAAGGAAAATATGTGGGTGACGGTGTGATGGAGGATAATTAATTCCTCTTCTTCTTCCTTTTTCCAATAAGCTAAAATTTACCAGCAATTATCTTCTAAGATTTTCATGAATTAGCATGATTTTTCCATTTGCTTTATGTGATATTTTAAAAAAATCATGTAGGTTTATACTCTATGCAAAGTCCTCTTTTTATATACAATACTCTTACACGAAAAAAAGAAGAGTTTAAAGCGATCAATCCTCCGTTTGTTGGAATTTATGTTTGTGGTCCAACCGTGTATGACGATGTACACTTAGGTAATTGCCGCACATTTATTTCTTTCGATCTTATTTATAGATATTTTTTGTACCTCGGTCATAAAGTTCGTTACGTCCGTAACATTACTGATGCCGGCCATTTGGAAGGGGATAGGGATGAGGGTGATGATAAGTTTGCCAAGAAAGCAAAATTGCATCAAGTAGAACCAATGGAGATAGTGCAAAAATATACATTGGGTTTTCATAATGTTCTGCAGGCGTTTAATACATTGCCGCCAAGTATTGAACCTACTGCCACAGGGCATATCTGCGAACAGATAGAGATGACGAAGAAGATCATTGAAAACGGCTATGCTTATGTTGTAGATGGGACAGTTTATTTTGATGTAGAAAAATACAACAAGGAATTTTCATATGGTCAGTTGACCAATCGCAAATTAGAGGATCTTATAGCTAATAGCAGAGAGTTGGATGGGCAAGATGAAAAGCGAGGCCCTCTTGATTTTGCTTTATGGATAAAAGCCAAGCCGGAACACCTTATGCGCTGGCCTTCTCCATGGAGCTGGGGTTTCCCCGGTTGGCACATTGAATGTTCTGCTATGAGCAGTAAATATTTGGGAGATGTTTTTGATATACATGGCGGCGGAATGGATTTACAGGCAACGCATCATACCAATGAAATTGCACAATCACAGGCTTGCAATCACAAAGCCCCTGTAAATTATTGGATGCATACCAACATGCTTACAGTCGATGGTGTTCGTATGTCGAAATCTGCAGGCAATGGTTTTTTGCCCGGAGAATTATTTTCCGGCGATCATCCTGTGTTGGAAAGAGGATATGATCCAATGGCGGTACGTTTTTTTATGATGCAAACGCATTATCGCAGCACACTTGATTTTTCTAATGAAGCATTACAGGCATCTGAAAAAGGTTTCGAAAGATTGATGAGCGCTGTTGCATTATTGGAAAAGCTAAAGCCTGCGAATGAATCAACATTTGATGTGAAAAAATTTGAGCAGAATTGTTACGATGCCATGAACGATGATTTTAACAGTCCTATTTTACTTGCTCATTTATTCGAAGCGGTAAAGGCGATCAATTCGGCTCATGCGGGTACGGTAAGTTTTTCGAAAGACGATCTTGAGAAATTGAAAAAAACAATTCATGGTTTTGTTTTTAATGTATTGGGATTGAAGCAGGTTGGTGGAACACAGGCCAATGATGCTACTGATGAATTATTGGGTGTTATACTTAAACTTCGCCAGCAGGCTAAGGATTCAAAAAATTATTCCACTTCAGATATGATCCGTGATGAATTAAGTAAATTAAATATTACAATAAAGGACACAAAGGATGGCGCGGCTGTGGAATATAAATAGATTTTTATTTTTTACTTGTATACTATTTGTGTCGTTTTTGTTTTCTTGTAAGGAGGAAAAAAAAGAAAGTGGCGTAAAAATTCCGGAGAAAAAAATCACTGCAGTAAATAGAAAAATCCCAATATTCAATAAAGATTCAGCTTACGCTTATATTGAAAAGCAGGTTGCCTTCGGCCCTCGTGTACCGGGTTCAAAGGCACATGCCAATTGCGCTGTTTATTTTAAAGACAAATTCACTTCGTTTGGGTTACAAGTGATCGAGCAAAATGCCCCCGCGGTTACTTACGACAAAAAGAAATACAGCATCAAAAATATAATTGCATCCTATGCTCCCGAAAAAAAGGAAAGGATAATGTTGTGCGCGCACTGGGACTCAAGGCCCATAGCCGATCGCGACACAAAGGATAAAGACAAACCAATTGACGGCGCTAATGATGGTGCTAGCGGAGCAGGAGTGTTGATGGAAATTGCAAGGCAATTAAAGGCAGTTTCACCTTCGGTTGGCGTTGATATTATTTTGTTTGATATTGAAGATTATGGACAGCCAAATAATAGCGGATTTCCTGAAATGGAAGATTCGTGGTGTTTAGGTTCTCAGTACTGGTCAAAGAATCCTCATAAACCAGGGTACACAGCGCGCTATGGAATTTTATTAGATATGGTAGGCGCACCTGATGCAACATTTTGTTTGGAAGGTGGATCGGAGTATTATGCACCATTGATACAAAGAAAAGTTTGGCAAACGGCCGATGATCTTGGGTTTTCAGATTTTTTTGTAAACATAAAGTCGGGCCCTATTACAGATGATCATACATATATAAATGAACTGATTAAAATTCCTACGATAGACATCATTCACATGGATACGAATACGGGCGACTTTGGTTCATTTCATCATAGACATAGCGATAATATGACGGCAATCGATAAAAATACTCTATATGCAGTTGGACAAACTTTACTGCAGGTTTTATATACTGAATAATTAATATTTACTTTTAATTCAAAACTCTTTTATGAAAAAACTTTTTTGTTTGATTGTGGCCATAGGAATTTTTACTGTTAATGTATTCTCCCAGGCGCCAGGCGTTACTGTGAAGGGTTATGTTATTACTCTTAAAGATGATACCCTTCGCGGCGATATAAAATTAAATCCCAAAAAAGAATTGGAAGTGTTTGAAAAGGTAATTATCAACCTTAGCGCGACTGAGAAAAAAACTTTTAAGCCGGATAAGATAAAAGGCTATAGAACAGATTCCGCAACCTTTGTGAGCAAGAAGTTGGATGATGCCATGTCTTTTTTTAAAGTGTTGAGTACAGGAAAATTAAATTTATACGTGTACCAATACTATTGGGAAAAACCCAATAAAGATGTAGTTACCAAATCCGAATATTATATGGAAAAACAAGGAGAAGATAAAACAATAAAAATTAAAACGGGTAGCAAATATAAAAAGCAGCTATCTGAAGCAATGGCAGATAACGAAGAATTGGTAAAAAATTTGGAAGACAGGGAACTTAGTGAGGAAGAAATGATAGAAATTTTCAATCAATACAATTCAGGAAATTAAGTTAACTGTTGTTGGTTGTCTGTAATTGGTTACCTGTAATTAAATAATATTTGTAACAATTCGTATTGATTCGTAATTCATAAAGAAATTAAACAAATAATCGTATTTTAGCAATCCTAAAAACAGAATAATTATGGCATATTTATTTACATCAGAGTCGGTATCAGAAGGACATCCGGATAAAGTGGCTGATCAAATTTCAGACGCATTAATTGATAATTTTCTTGCATTCGATCCGCAGTCGAAAGTAGCCTGTGAAACATTAGTTACAACAGGACAGGTAGTATTAGCTGGAGAGGTTAAGTCAAAAGCATATCTCGATGTGCAAGAGATTGCAAGAGGGGTTATTCGCAAAATTGGATACACCAAGAGCGAGTATATGTTCGAAGCAAATTCATGTGGTATTCTATCTGCAATACACGAACAATCGAGCGATATTAATCAAGGTGTAGTAAGAAAAAAGAAAGAGGATCAGGGCGCTGGTGACCAGGGTATGATGTTTGGTTATGCAACCAGTGAAACTGATAATTACATGCCATTGGCATTGGATCTTGCGCACGGAATTTTATTGGAACTCGCAGTGTTGAGAAGAGAAAATAAAGACATTAAATATTTACGTCCTGATGCTAAATCACAGGTAACATTAGAATATAATGATGACAATGCACCTGTGCGTATAGATGCAATTGTTGTATCAACACAGCATGATGATTTTGCTGCTGAAACAAAAATGCTGGCGAAAATTAAAAAGGATATTATTGAAATTTTAATTCCTCGTGTTAAAAAGAAATATCCTAAATATGTTCATTTGTTCAATGATAAAATCAATTACCACATTAATCCAACCGGTAAATTTGTTATCGGTGGACCGCATGGTGATACCGGATTAACAGGAAGAAAAATTATTGTTGATACTTACGGCGGCAAAGGTGCTCACGGTGGTGGTGCCTTCTCAGGAAAAGATCCTTCAAAAGTTGACCGTTCAGCAGCATACGCTACAAGGCATATTGCAAAAAATTTAGTTGCAGCCGGTGTTTGTGATGAGGTATTGGTGCAGGTTTCTTATGCAATTGGTGTGGCTAAGCCAATGGGTATTTTTGTTGATACTTATGGAACTGCAAAGGTTAAAATGACGGATGGTAAAATTGCTGAGATCGTTGAGAAAATATTTGACATGCGTCCTTATTTTATTGAGCAGCGTTTTAAATTACGTTCTCCTATATATTCAGAGACTGCTGCATATGGCCATATGGGAAGAAAGAATGAAGTCGTTACCAAAATTTTTAAATCACCTGATGGCAAAACAAAAACAGTTAAGGTAGAATTGTTCACCTGGGAAAAACTGGATTATGTTGCTAAGGTGAAAAAAGCGTTTGGATTGAAATAGATTTCATTTATTAGCAGGACTAGACAAAACCAATAAATAATATTATTTGTATGAGATCAATCGTCACAAAAACGGTACTACTAGCTATTTTCATTTGTATAAGTTGCATGGCAGTCGCTCAGGAAAAACCATTATGGTCACTTGCATTTGATTCGGATCCTCTTACTGATAAAGTAATTGACTTTAGTCCTAATTGTAAATACATTGCTTATGGAACGGCAGATGGAAAAGTAAAATTGAACAATCTTGCAACAGGTGCCGAAGAAGTTTCTTATGCGGCTCATCCTAAGATGACCATTTGTGTGAAATTTCACCCCGATGGAAATATAGTTGCCAGTGGAGGAAAGGATGGAACAATTAAGTTATATGATCTTGCTAAGGCTGCGGATTATTTAACAATTGCTGCTCATGATAAAGCTGTGATGTGTCTTGCATTTAGCCCCGATGGTACAAAATTATTTAGTGGGAGCCGCGACAATACTGTGAAAATATGGGATGTAGCAACCGGAAAAGAGATTTTTAAAAAGGAAGATATAAAAGGAAATGTGCGTTGCATCCAATTTAATCCGGATGGCAAATCAATTATTTTATGTACTTCAGCATTGATGAAGGGCGTTCGTTTCTTTAACTTGTCGGATGGAGCTGAGATCAGAACCCTTGAATCTGCAAATACAAATCGTATTGATATTTCTCCTAATGCTTTTTATTTGTCAGCAGCAATGCTCGAAAAGGAAATTTACATTTGGGATTTAAAAACAAATACGGTAGCGTTTAAACTAGCGGGTCATAAAAAATATTGTAACGATGTTTGCTTTTCACCGGGTGGAAAAATGCTGGCTTCCGCAAGTAATGATCGCACAGTTATTCTCTGGGACATTGATAAATCGTCTATCATTCACACGTTTATTGGGCACGAAAAAGAAGTCGTGAGTTTAGCTTACAGTAATGATGGTACAATGCTTGCGTCGGCAGGATGGGATAACACATTAAAAGTATGGGATCTCCGTCCATACAATAAAGAACTGGTGAAAGAAGCTCCCGTTGTTTCTATTGGAGTTCCATTGATTCAAAAAGAAGAGGAGACAATAAAAAAAGCATTTGATAACCTAATGTTTGAAACAGGTAGTGCAACAATTGCTTCTTCATCTTTTCCTAGTTTAGATGAACTTGCTATATTATTGGTGCAGAAAGCTGAATATATGTTGTTGATTGAAGGGCATACTGATAACGTTGGAGCCGCAGATAAAAATCTTACGTTAAGCAAAAACAGGGCAGAGGCTGTGAAAAAATATCTCGTATCAAAAAGCGTAGATGAAAAACATTTAACAGCAAGTGGTTATGGCGCCAACCGTCCAATAGCAGACAATGGGACTGATGAGGGAAGAAAACAAAATCGCAGGGTGGAGATGAAGATTATGAAGTAATCGCTGAAGAAGAAGGATTGGTCTATTCGTAAATATCTTTACGGTGTCCTATTTTCTGAATGTCGATTATTTGTATTGTATCGTGGCAGCAAACCTGCGATGTATATTGTAGGTTTACTAGGGTGGGTTATTTTTTCTTTATCCTGTTGTATCTTTTTTTAGGATGCTTGCGAGCGTGTAATACTTTATATATCGCTACTTGTTTTTCTATTATTTCATATACAATAACGTATGGGAATCGCTTTAATAAACCCAAACGCATATTTTTATGCCTCACTTGGTAGGTGTATGGATTTATCCGGAGTTGTTCTACTATATACCCCATCTCTTCTAAAAATTCATATCCTAATCCTTCTTTTTTTTCATTGTACTTTCTTGCTTCTTCCGCTACGTCACTTTTCGACCGCTCTTTAAAAACAATTGCGTAGCTCATTTTTTTAGTTTGCTTTTAGCATGTTTTTTTACTTCGTCCCAACTGTAGTTTTTGCTTTTTCCGGATTTGTGCTGTTTCTGTATACCTTCTATCTCTGCCCATTCTTTTGGATTTAAATTGTATTCATACTCGGCACTTTGCTTGTTAATAATAGTATAAACTGCTTGTAAAAAGCTCTCATCTTCTATGTTGTCAATTGCTTTGTGCAATTCCTTTTTTAGTGTAGTCGCGGTCATGGTTTTTTATTTTTGCGTTTCCATAAAGTTAACGCTTTTTCAGTTTGGTGTAAAGGAGCGGGTTCAAAAAGAACGAAGATGTAGCAAACCTACGATACATCGTAGGTTTTCGAGTGGAAAAACCAAAAATGCGTATATTTAAGAGGAATTAATGGTTCAAGTCCAGTGGGGGGAGCGCAACTGGACTTCCTTCTGAATGTCCATTCAATTCAAGCACCGCACCCGCGGTGCTTGTTTCGTTAAAACCCTTACAGATAGCCACTTTATCGTAGGGGGCTACAAAATCAAATTCAAT
>Ga0163149_10004438_pt1 | contig 15362 bp, 14 predicted proteins | sample OliLakLV19MP5G1_FD_148604 | JGI IMG/M metagenome (GOLD analysis project Ga0163149, IMG submission 148604) | Freshwater microbial mat bacterial communities from Lake Vanda, McMurdo Dry Valleys, Antarctica - Oligotrophic Lake LV.19.MP5.G1 | ecosystem: Environmental > Aquatic > Freshwater > Lake >...
ATCCGGCGCGCGTGCCAGGTACGCGCTTGAGTTCGGCTTCTAAGGTATGCGCCACTTGTGCCAATTCAGTCGCGCCGCGCGCCGGATCCTCGCTCCACAGCGTTAGGCTCATCACCGGCACATCATCAATGCCCATCGGCTTGATCAGCGGCTGGCCTACGCCCAGACCGGCCGGTATCCAGTCTTGGTTCGAATAAACTTGGTTGTACAGACGAACGATCGCCTCGCGGCGCGGCTCGCCAACAATAAATTCGACGGTAATCGCCGCCATGCCGGGCTGACTGATCGAATAAACGTGTTTAACGCCCTCGATTTCCGCCAGTTTTTGCTCCAGCGGGTAAGCCACCAGATTTTCAACGTCCGCCACGTCAGCGCCGGGGAAGGGCACAAAAACATTGGCAAAGGTCACTTCAATCTGCGGTTCTTCCTCGCGTGGGGTGATCAAAGTCGCGGCGATGCCCAACAACAAACCAGCCAGCGCCAAAATCGGCGTCAGTGGATTGGCTTGAAAGGCGCGCGCGATGCGGCCGGAAAAACCTAGTTTGGGCTCATTCATGGCGAGTTGTTGCGCGGCTGGCCACCAGCGCGGCAGAAGCGGCGAGCGGATCGAGCACGATTTCTTCGCCAGCACGCAAGCCGGCCAACACTTCGATCCGATCGCCAAAGCGATGGCCCAAACGCAACTGTCGCAGGCTCAACTGCTCGGCGCTGCGCACATAGACGGCGCTCACTTCACTGCGCCGCACCAATGCGCTCACCGGCAACAACAGGCGTTGCGTTTCGCCGACAGCAAAGGCCACTTTGACGGTCATGCCGGGATGCAAACCGGTTTCCTCAACCGGCAGTTCGACGCGGATCTTGAAGGTGTGTGATTGCGCATCGGCATACGGAAACACCGTGACAGAGGTGGCATCAATGCGCTTAACGCCGTCCTCGCCGAGCAGTACGCTGGCCTTTTTTCGCTCACGAATGGCGACGATATCGCTTTGTGGCACCTCCACCGCAATCCGCAATTGACCCAAGGACAAACCCGAAATCAGCGCTTGTCCAGGCCGCACCGATTCGCCCAGTTGCACGTGCCTTGCCGTCACAATGCCGGTGAAGGGCGCACGGATCACCGTGTAATCGACTTGTTCAACGGCACCGCGCACGCCCGCCTTGGCCGCTTCCAAAGCCGCGCGCGCCGCATCACGGCGCGCGGTGCTTTGGTCCAACTGCGCTTTGGCAACCAATTTGCGCTGGTAGACATCGGCAATGCGCGTGTACTCCGCTTCCGCCTCGCGTGCCACGGCCTGCGCCGCGAGCACCTGCGCCTGCGCCTGACGACTGGCCGATTGTTGTTCCACATCGGTAAAACGCACGACCACCGCACCCGCTGTCACGTAATCGTCCACATCAAAGGGCAATTCGACCACTCGACCGGCGGTTTGCGCCGATAGCGTCGCCTGGTTGACCGCCTCCACCACACCATCCCAGATGCGCTCGCGGGCGGCGTTTTCCGGCGCCAGGGTCAGTGTCGGCAACGCCGGCAGCGGCGCGCGCAGCGGCGCGGCCGACTCCTGGCTACTGCATCCGAACAAACCCAACAGGGCGAGCAACAGCGTGGTCTGGAGTAGATTCATGTCAGCGGAATGCCTGGCCAGCGGGAATGCCGACCTTTTTCAGGATGATGGCCAATGGACAGAAGCCCGTGAAGGCAGCTTGCAACAAATTCAGGCCCACGAAAGCCGTCACTACTAACCACCAAGGTGAAAAAAAGTGGCCAAGCAGCAGACTTAGCAAAACCACCAGACCAGCAAAGGCAAATACCACGCGATCAATGTTCATGCTAGTACCCCTATGTGCGGTATACCTAATATAGCGTATCCTAATATATTGTCAACCGCCGAAAGTGCTACTTCAACTTGTCGATTCCAAGCGCCTTGAGAATGTACTTTTCATAGATCGGCTCGGTGTTGCCGCTCTTCATCTTGGCAATGAAGTACTTCTCGTAAGCCACCTTGGCAAAATGCACCCACTTGCCGACCTTTGCCCAGGTCACGTTGCGCGGCGGGATCTGCGGGAGCGCCACAAAGGCGGCACCGGTATCACCCATATCAGCCAGACAGATCGCGTTCCAAGTCGCTTTTGCGGTTGGCGGCATCCCGTCGATCGCGGACTTGATGTTTTGAACCAGCGCGCTAACCATCGACTCAATCATGAATCCCGTTTTTGGTGTGCCGACCGGGACTGCGGTTTTTTCCACCGGCGCGATTGCGACACACACGCCGGCTGAATAGATGTACGGGAATTTTGGATTGCGCTGGTATTCGTCGATCAAAGTAAAGCCACGCGGGTTGCACAATCCTTCTACGGCGGCCACTGCGGCGACACCGGTGAAGGCCGGCATCAGCATCGCGAACTTGAACGGCAACTCATGCTCGCGTATTACTTCGCCGTCATCATTGTGTTCAACAGCAACCAGCTTGTCGGTCGAAACCTCACGAACCTTGCAGTTGCTAAGCCACTTGATGTGCCGCTGGCGAAACTCACCCTCCAGCAAACCCTTGGAATCACCTACACCACCCAAGCCCATGTGGCCAACATACGGCTCGCTGGTCACATAGGTGATGGGCACGCGATCGCGCAGTTTACGTTTGCGCAAGTCCGCGTCAAGGATCATCGCGAACTCATAGGCCGGTCCAAAACAACTGGCTCCTGCGACCGCGCCGACGATAATTGGCCCGGGATTCTGCAGAAATTCCTGATAACTCCGCCATGTGCTCTCAGCATGCTCGACCGTACAAATCGAGTGGGTATGGCCGTCGATGGGACCGAATCCCGGAATCTCTTCAAATGCTAAGCGCGGTCCGGTGCAAATCACCAAGTAGTCGAAATCGAGCACTCGACCAGTGCCTGTAGTGAGTTGTTTGCCAGCTGCATCAATGACCGCTGCGGCATCCGCAACAAACTCAATTTGCTTTTTAGCCAAGTACGGTTGCACTTCGATTTGGATCTGCGCCGGCGTGCGCCAGCCCACCGCTAGCCACGGATTGGATGGATTGAAGCCAAAGCGTGACCCTTCGCCGACTACGGTGATCTGATGCCCATTGCCAAGCACACTACGTAATTCGTAGGCTGCACTCATGCCGCCGATACCGGCCCCAACAACGATGATCTTCACCATGATTCCTCTCCGTTCCTCGGCTAAAAAGCTTGTGCAGCGCGCGCGTGTGCAGATTGTTGTATATCATATAAAACTAAATTAGACATTGCGCCAATATCCATGCAATCACCCATGCACCCGTTGGACTTACAGCAAATGCGCGCCAACGCTGGCGACGCCGCTCGCCTGCTAAAAGCACTGGCCAATGAGCATCGGCTGCTGGTTTTGTGTCATCTGTTGGAAGGTGAACGCTCGGTCGGCCAGTTGAATGCGGACCTGGAGTTAAGCCAGTCGGCCTTGTCGCAACACTTGGCGGTATTGCGTGAGGACGGCTTGGTCGCTACCCGCCGCGAGTCGCAAACCATCTACTACCGCGTGGCCAGCGCCGCGGTGAGCACCGTCTTGGCGGCCTTGTACGGGATCTATTGCGTGGCTAAAGAAAGTCCGCCGGTGAAGTGAACAGGACGCATTGGTGAATCAAGCGCATGGCGGTGCGCGGCGATTTTCGCGATGATCCAGGCATGAGCCGAACCCCCAGTACACGTAAACCTTCGTCCAAAGCGCGTCGTAAGAAGCGCCGCGCCACGCTGACTTTGGCTAGCAATGGCGCAGGGCCGACGATCATTGGCGCGCAAACCGACGGAGTGGAAGCGCGCGCGTTGCAGTTGGCGCAGGCGCGCGGCTTGGCGCACGCCGGGTTTGTGCCCAGCCGCACCCGCAATCCGGGTGAGAGTTTTTTGGCAACGCCGACTACGCACCCATCTCAGGCGCTGAAATGGAACGCCCGATTTGCCGATGCCAGTGTGCTGATTACGCCAGCCGGGCCGCTGTTTGGCCGCGCGCTATTGGCGCGGCAATGGTGCGAGCGCTACCGCAAACCGTGGTTGCATTTGCATCCGGGCAATTTGGATAGCGCCGCCGTACGGCTGTGGTTGCGCACCCGGCCACTGAAAAGCCTGCATATCGCCGGCGCACGCGCCCATCAAGACGACGGTTTGGACGGCGTATTGGATCTGCTATTTGCCTGTTTGGAAGCGCACTAGTCACTATCCGGTTCAGTCTTGACAAATCATGCGAAGACTTTTTGTGTGTTTGGTTCCGGCTCGTCCGGCTTAGGTTCAAGCAATGCCGGCCATGCTGCGCCTGCTCACCCCTGAACAAACCGCAACAACGCACACAATTGGGCTGCCATCGGGCTTAACATTCTTTTAATCTCTAGCTGAGCTTCCCAAGGATGTTGCGAGCGAGATGGATGCGGCGCTGACGCTGTCCTTCGATATCGGCTTGGTGTTGGCCATTTTGGGCCTCACGGTGATCCTCTTCGTGCGCGAATGGGTTTCTGCCGATGTCGCGGCGCTGCTGATCCTGGTCATCCTCGGGTTGACGCAGTTAGTGCCGGTCGACCGATTGTTTGACGGATTCGCGTCCAATGCGGTGATGTCGATCATGGCGGTGATGGTGTTGGCCGCCGGCTTAGATCGCACTGGCGTGATGGGGCACGCGGCGAGTGTGGTTCTGCGGCTCTCGCAGGGCGACGAAAAACGTTTGTTGATCGCGCTATCGCTGGTTGCCGGCACGGTTAGCATGTTTATGCAAAATCCGGCAGTGGTCGCCTTGTTCCTGCCGGTTGCCAGTCGTATCGCCGCGCGCACCGGTTATCCGTTGTCGCACCTACTGATGCCGATGGGTTTTTGCGTGGTGCTGGGTGGAACCATGAGCATGGTCGGCAACTCGCCGATGATTCTGCTCAATGATTTGTTGCAAGCCGCCAATCGCAACTTGCCGTCTGGCGCGCAGACCTTTCGCATACTGCCCTTATTTGCGGTGTTACCTGTTGGGCTGGCGCTTTTTATCGCCGGCATCGCCTACTTTCGCCTCTATGCCAACCGAATTTTAATCGATCAGGACGATCGCATTCCGGTCACGCCGGGCACCATGGAAAGCTATTTCGAACAGGTGTATGGCATACGTGGCGAGGTGTTCGAATTGACCGTGGACGCTGCCAGTTCTTTGATTGGCCAGAGCATTCAAGCGGTCGAAACGATGCCAGCGGCACCGTTAATCCTCGCCATTAAGGACAACCAAGGCGTGCGCGTTGCGCCGTCCGGCGATCAGTTGTTGATGCAGAGCACCGTCATCGGCGCCCTGGGGCCTCGCGCCGCCGTGGAAGCCTTTGCGCGCACGCACGGGCTCAGTCAGGCGCCGCAGTTACGGCAATTGGAAGACGCGTTCAATCCGGCGCGTTCGGGGATTTCTGAAGCAGTTATTCCGCCCGGTTCCCGTTTTGTAAATAAAACGGTCGGCGATTTGCGTTTGCGTAAGCGCTACGGCATCAGTCCGCTGGCTTTGACCCGTGGCGAAGAAGTGTTTCGTGAGGACATTCGCCGCGTCGAAATCAGGCAGGGTGATTGCTTGGTGTTTCACAGTGGGTGGCCGGAATTATCCGAACACGCGCACGAGAAGGATTTTGTGGTGGTCACCGATTACCCGCAGGAAGAACAGCGGCCACAGAAACTCTGGTACGCGGTCAGTTTTTTTGCGATGGGTTTTCTGCTCACGATACTCGGGCATTTCCCGCTGCCGGTCGCGCTATTAGCCGGAGTGGCCGGCATGTTGCTGACCGGCGTCATCAGCATGGACGAAGCCTATAAAGCGATCAGCTGGAAGACCATTTTTCTGCTCGCCTGTTTGATTCCGCTGGGCGGGGCGGTGGATAACACCGGCACGGCGGCGTGGCTATCGCAGCAAGTGTTCGCTTACGTGCACAACTGGCCCATTTGGTTAGTGCAAATCGCGTTGGCTATCCTGACCTCGTTGGTGGCTATGGCCATTTCACAGATTGGCGCCACCGTGTTGATGGTGCCCATCGCAATCAACTTGGCGCTGGCCGCCAATGCCAGCACGCTGGAGTTTGCGTTGATCGCCGCCTTCGGCGCATCGAATAACTTCATTACCGCCAGCAATTCAGTCAACTCACTGATCAGCGGCCCAGGCGGCTACCGGACTCGCGATTTTCTCCGCATCGGCGTGCCGCTAACCCTGATCTTCGCGCTGCTGTCGGTGGCGATGGTGAGCTGGGTGTTTTGAGCGGTTGTGGGTTGTGGGTGAGAGCGGGGCTTTGCTCAGCTGCTTTTGCTCTCGTCAAAATTGAGTAAGTCATTGAACAGCAAAAGCGCGCTGGCGGGTTTGGGCTTGTCCGCACGCTGTTGCGGTCGCTCGCCGTGGTTGCTCCACCCTTCCAGAACGCGGAAAAGCCAAGGCAGGAGCGTTTGGAGAAGCCCAGACCCACGAAAAGCGGCACCGCTGCTCTACTCGTCGCGGCGGATCACCACGTATTCGGCATCGACTATCGTTTCTCGCTGGCGCGTCGATGGCGGCGGTTGCTGAACCCGACTGAATCTTGCCGGGAAAATGGGTTTGCCAAAGCGCAATCGCACCCACGCAATCAACGCCACAATGGCCCCGATGCCGAGCAAAGCAGCGCCGACAAAGAAGCCAAAGACCAGCAGTGCGGCGGCTAGCGCCAGACCAATCAGCCAGACCAGCAGCGCCATAATGCGCTGACTCCAAGGCACCGGTCCCGACAGCAAAAGGCGATTCAAGATAGCGCTCCATTTCGCAGATGTCGCTAGCATGCAACAAAACGCTTTAAGCCGAGGTGAAGCCCAGTGAACGAGCGATTGTGCGGATTACAAGAATTGGCTAACGGACAGGCGATCGAGTGCGCTCTGCCGGGTGCAGACGACGGCAGCAGTTTGGTGGTGCTGAGTTCCGCAGGCAATGTTCACGCCTACTTGAACAGTTGCCCACACACCGGCCGGCCATTGAATTGGGCGCCGGGACGATTCCTCTATGCCCATGGCCAATTGGTTTGCGCCGCGCATGGCGCATCCTTTGTGCCAGAAACGGGCTATTGCATCGGCGGACCGTGCCGCGGCGAATCGTTAACGCGTGTTGCGGTGACGGTAGTTGACGACGAAGTGCGGCTGGTCGATCGGGCCTTAATTTAACTTAGAAACCTCAGTTGACCGCTTTGAAGTGGTGAAGCTCGATGATTCTTGTGACATTTCAGCAGATTGACTCGTTCACCATTTGGGTGAGTGCGCTACGGGGCAGATTGCACAGTTCTGGCCGCGCATGACGGCGTTGCAACTCGTTGGAATAGAACAACTATTCACCCCGGCCTGCAAGCACAGCTTGCAGGCGTTCAAGCCGGCGCGCGGCATGCCGCGCAAGCTTGCCCTGTTCCGGCCTGCAAGCACAGCTTGCAGGCGTTCAAGCCGGCGCGCGGCATGCCGCGCAAGCTTGCCGGCTTTCACCCTCATTGCGCTTATGCCTGCACACCCCTAACCGCACACTCTACCCCGTCCAACTGAGGTTTCTAGGTTTAACCCATAGCGCCATGATTCTTTTGACTTTTCAGCCGTTTGATTCGTTCACCTTTGCGGTGAGTCCGCTACCGGAGGGGCTCCGCTCGTCATAGAGATCACGCACGACTGGGCCGTTTGCCCACGCCTCGATCACCTCTGAGTAGAACACGTCTTCATCCCACACCAGGGACCACGCTTGGGCGTATACACCCGCTTTTGCAGCTTCATCGTCGACATGGAGCCGAGTTTGGACAGAATGTAGTCCGCAACATCGAATACAGGGTAACCATCCACCTCATAGAATCCAACACGGCAGCGGTCATGGCTCGCAGCCACCCGGAATGATGAAAGTCCCCGCCATGACCGTTGCCAGCGTTTTTGCCTTTCCTCTCCCCAACCCTCCCCAAACAACGGATAGGGAGAAGAAGCGGAAAACTGAGCGATTTTCCCGGCAACTCTACCAATGCCGCCTGAAGCTCGGGCTTAGTGCCTAAGCCCGTCGCTGTAACCATGCGGCGACGTAGCTGCAGCTGCCGATCACCCGCCAGCCGCGCTCGCGTGCGTAGGCGACGCCGGCTTCCACTAACCGCGCGGCCACCCCACGCCCGCGCAAGGCCGTGGGGGTGTAGGTGTGCACAAAATCGATGACATCGTTGGCCAACATGCGGTACTCAAGCAGCGCCTGCGCGCCGTCTTCGTCGATGACAAAGCGCTGGCGTTCGGGTTGATGTTCGGGAGCGGTGTTCATCTTAGGGCTCGTAAGTTATTGACGAACGAGCCCTTAGCTGGGGCTTGCCTCTCAGAGATTCTGATAATTCGGCCCGCTGCCACCTTCGGGCGTCACCCAATTGATGATCTCGTAGGGATCTTTAATATCGCAGGTTTTGCAATGTACGCAATTGGATGCATTGATCTGCAGACGTTTGCCTGCACCATCGTCAACTATCTCGTAGACGCTTGCGGGGCAAAAGCGCGTGCAGGGGTTTTGGTATTCCTCGGCACATTTTCCGATGCAAATGGAGGTATCCGCCACCTGCAAATGGATCGGCTGATCCTCTTCGTGCGCGGTGGACGCAAAATAAACGCCTTGCAGACGATCGCGCGGCGGCAGGGTGCGGTCCACCCAGTTGCGTTCGGGGCTGACATAACTGTCGACGCTGCGCGTTTGTGAATAGTCGGCTTTGTTGGGCAAGGTCCATGGGCTGGCGCCGCCGGTCGCGGTTTCCAGTCCGGCGTTGGCCAATCCGGCCCACAGACCTTTTTTGAAACCGGGTTTGATGTTGCGCACGCGGCGTAGTTCTTCCATCACCACGGAACCGCGCAGTTTGGCGTCCCAGCCTTGCGCTTGACCAGTCTGCACATAGTGCTCGGCGGCCAACATGCCGGAGCGTAGCGCTTGGTGGGTGCCCTTGATTTTTGGCACGTTGAGCAGGCCGGCACCATCGCCGACCAGCATGGCGCCGGGCATTTCCACTTTTGGCAGGGATTGATAGCCGCCGGTCACGATCGCCCGCGCGCCGGCCGACATGATCGAGCCACCTTCTAACATCGGTTTGATGTACGGGTGGTGCTTCCATTGTTGGAAGGCTTCATAGGGTTGGAACAGCGCGTCTTTGTAGTCCAGACCACAGACCACGCCGAGCGCGATGCGATCTTGATCCATGTGGTACATAAAACTGCCGCCGTAGGTGGCGTTGTCCAAGGGCCAGCCAATGGTGTGGATGATCAATCCCGCTTCAGCGCTGCCGGGTTTGACCTGCCATAACTCTTTAATGCCGATCGAGTAGGTTTGCGGATCGCTGTTGGCATCTAACTCAAAACGTTTGACCAGCTGTTTGGTCAAATGGCCGCGCGCGCCTTCGGCAAGGATGGTCAGGCCGGCGTGGATATCGATACCCTGGGTGTAGGTATCTTTGTGCTCGCCATTTTTTGCGACACCCATATCGCCAATGCGTACGCCGATCACTCGGCCGCCATCGTCTATCAAGGTGTCGGCGGCGGCAAAACCCGGGAAAATCTCCACGCCCAGCGCTTCAGCCTGCGGCGCCATCCAGGCGCACATCGCTCCCAGCGAGACAATGAAGTTGCCGTGATTGTGCATTTGCGGCGGTGTGGGCATCGACCACGCGCGGGTTTTAGTCAGCAATCGAAATTCATCACGTTTGGCGGCTACGCAGATCGGCGGTGGGGCAGCGCGCCAACCCGGCAACAATTCATCCAGTGGCTGCGGTTCGATGACCGCGCCGGACAAGATGTGCGCGCCGATCGCCGACGCCTTTTCAATCACGCATACGCCAAGTTCAGGCTTGAGTTGTTTGAGTCGGATCGCGCAAGCCAAGCCAGCCGGACCGGCGCCGACGATGACCACGTCGTATTGCATCACATCGCGTTCGCTCATGGCCCCATCCTCTGCGCTCGTTAACATCTCAGTATAGGCAAGCTGCGGTCAAGCACGCGTGTGTTCATGACTCTGTGATCTTTCCAACGCAACTGTTAACCGCCGGTTTCGCGCAGCGCAATGGCTTCAATATTGGCGCCAGCGAGTTGGCGTTTGGCCGCTTCTAGCGCGCGTGTATCGGTGTACGGCCCCACGCGCACGCGATGCCAGGTGCGATCGTTGATTTTGACTGGCGTGACTTGGCTTTGCACACCCAACAGGGCCATGCGCGCTTTGTGTGATTCGGCGTCCCCGGAGTTGGTGAAGCTACCCACTTGCAGAAACATGCGTGCGGTCGCCCCCGCAGCGGCAGGCGGCGGTGGTTTGCGCGATTGTTCGGTGAGTTCAGCGTCGGGGATGACCACTTCAATCTCCGGCAATACCGAATAGAACTCATAGCGTGGCCGCTTGGCGGCGTCAGCTGCGCGACTGTCCCCGGCGGCCAATTCGACCAAGGGTTTGTCGCTATCGCCGCTTTGCGCATTGGGATTGGGCTGCGGTCCGGAGTTGGGCATGCCATCTCGCAAGATAAAAAACATCGATAAACCCACACCCAGCGCAAAACCGGTGATCAGCCACACCCAAAATGGCAGTGGCGCACTGCCGCCGCCGCGCACTGCCTGTTTACCCTTCGCCATGTCGATTCCGCGCCCACTCAACTCGTTAGCGCGGATGATGACGCAGAATCACTGAATACGCTGCTCAGCAGCGCAGCTCGCCCTATCTGGGCTAAGGGCTCGTGGCCAAAAGTCCAAGTTATTTCCTCACCAGCCCTCTAAACTCACAAACTCGTCCTTCACGGCACTGATCATGTCAACCGACCCCAATCGCAAGCCCTCCACGCGCAGTTTTCTGCCACAAAATCTCCCGCAGGAACGCTGGGGATTATTGATGCCAGCCGCGGTGGCGCTGGCACTGCTGTTGATCCTGGCCATCGTCGTGGTGCGGATGAGCAGTTAACTGCGCAGCGTCTGACTCAGTTCCACGGCTGGTGCGCGCCGCGCCGGTAACCAAGCGGCGCATAAACCACCACCGATCAAAAGCGTAGCGCTTGCCAATAGCGTTGCCGGGTCAAAGCTGGTCACACCAAATAACACATTGGCCAACAGGCGTCCGGCGAGCAGCGTTAACCCTAAGCCAATGGCGGTGCCCAGCAAAATGTGCGGTAGTGTGGCGCTGATCAGCGCTCGCATCGCCTGCGCCGGGCTGGCCCCTAGCGCTAGGCGCACGCCGATTTCGCCGCGCCGCTGCTCCACCGCGAAGGACACCACGCTGTACACGCCCTGCACGCCAAGCGCGAGCGCCAGCGCGGCGAACAGCGCGACCAGCTGCAGCAGATAGCGATCGCGCGACAAAGCGCGCTCGGTGCGATCCACCATTGTGCTCAGCTCGCCCAGCGCAATGGCGGGGTCGCCGACACTAACCGCCCGCAGCAGCGCATCGCGGTAGTCGGCTGGATCGCCCGCCACGCGTGCGACCAAGGTGCCAAAACGAATCCAATTGGCTTCGCGTTGCGCGTATGGCGCGTATACGGAGGGCGCGTCGTCGCTGCGCAGCGTGCCACCGCGTACATCGCTGACCACGCCGACTACCCGCATCCACAAGGGCTGCTCGGCGGCTCCCGCCTCACCCGGTTTCCATGCAATGCGTGCACCGATCGGATCCATGTCCTGCAAGTAGCGTCGCGCAAAGGTCTGATTGACCCAGGCGATGCGTTCGCCGTTTTCATCACCAACCTGCACGCCGCGGCCCGCCAACGCGCTCATGCCCAGCGCCGCAAAATAGTCGCCAACGATCGGTCGATAGCGGGCGCTGGCATCGGTGAGTTCTCGCCCATCGACCAGTAGCGTGTGACTAATACCCTGCGCCGCCAACAACGGCGGGCCAACCACCAAAGCCGCGTGACTGACCCCGGGCTCGGCCGACAGCGCCTGCACCATGGCGCTGTAGGCGCGTGTTTGCGGTTCAATTTCGCTGTAGCGCGATTCGGGCAGCACCACCTCGGCGGTCAGCACCGCATTGGCATCAAAACCCAGCGGTATGGCCGATAGCGCCAGGAAACTGCGAGTCAGAAGCCCGGCCGCACCCAACAGAGCGCAGGCCAACGCAACTTCGAGCGTGATCAAACTGCCCAGCGTGCGCGCTTCGCCGCGCTGTTGTCCGATTCCGGATGTCCGTGCCGTGGCGCGCTGCGCGCGCACGCGCCAAGCCGGCAACGCGCTAAAGAGCAGCACGCTGATCAAGGTGCCCAGCGCGGCGATCAGCAATACGCTGCCATCGATGCTGGCGCCTGCGAGTCGCGGCAACGCGCCTTGCGCCTGCGCGCGCAGCACTTCAAACGCCACTAGCGCCAGCGTGATGCCCATAGCGCCGCCGGCCAATCCGAGCAATAGTCCCTCAGTCAAAAGCAGACGCAACAAGCGCTGGCGACTGGCACCCAGCGCGTGGCGCAAGGCCAATTCCGCCCGGCGACGCGTGCTGCGCACCAACACCAAGGCCGCCACATTGGCGGTCGCTAGCGTCAACAGCAGCAGCACCGCGGCAAACAACATCCACAAACCCTGGCGCGCGCTGGCGGTAACAAAGTCCACCCATGCAGTGGCGTCCAGAACCTTGTCAGGATTGCCGCGTTCTTTCGCCAAAGCCGCGCTGACCGCCGCCAATTCGGCGCGCGCCGCGGTCACACTGCTGTTGGCGCTGACGCGAGCGACGGCTTCGAAGGTGTTCGAGCCCGGTGAGCTTGGCGCCCAGGGCGCAAACGGTGGCAACGGCGCCCATAACGCGGTGCCAATCTCAAACAAATCAGCGCGATCATCGGCAACGCCGACAATTTCGGCGCTGACTTCCGACAGACTCAAGCGCCGCCCGATCACGCTCGGATCGCCGCCAAAATGCGAGCGCCAGTAGCTTGCGCCCAGCACGACCACCGGCGGCGCGCCCGCTACATCGTCGTCGTGACGCAATAGGCGGCCCAACAACGGCGGCAGGCCGATCACTCGGAAGAAGTCAGATTCCACCAGCGCCGCGCGCACCCGCGTCGGCGTGTCGCCGTCACTGCGATCCAGCGCAAAATCCGGTGACACCGTGGCGATCGCATCGAAGGAGCGCAGCCGCTCCCGCAGCTCGATTACATCCGGCAGGCTCAGATTGGCACTGTCCGAGAGGTGTCGATGCACCGCAACAATGTGCTCGGGCCCCGGCAGCGGCAAGGGTTCCAACAAAACCGCCTGCAGCAAGGCATAGACCACGGTGACGCTAGCAATGCCCAGCGCGATGGTAAAAATCGCGCCCAGCGCAAAACCAGGCACCCGACGCAAACTGCGCGCGGCAGTGCGGACATCGGCAATCCATGCAGTCATCAAGTTTAGTACCGAAGGGCGACCAGCCCTTCAAGCAAAGCTCGCGCCAAGTCTAAGATCACGCAGATATGCAGCAAAATCAATATGAAACTCAACGCAGGCAGGGCTGTTTTGTCAAAAGCGCGCGCTAGATGCTTCGAAATCGCACGCGGGCTGTAACCCGCAACCACCAACAATCCCTTAGTCCTCAAACCCATCGGCAAACGCAAACTGCCCGGCGACGATTTCAAAACAGCCAAGGTCGGCGGCATTGGGCGGGCGCGGTCGGCCCAGGATGTCGGTACTGGGTACATCGGCGCCCGCTGTCGCCGCATTGATGATCAAACTGCCGGGCGCTGGAGTGCCGTAGCTGTTGACCAGCGCAACAAAGGCATCCCGAATGCGCGCATGACCGCCGTTGAACAGATTCTGGCCGGGCAGCCAGTGCGGCGTTTGTATGCCGATTTGGCTGGGCAGGCCGGGATCAGCTTCAATGCGGTTGGAATCACCGCTGATATTGAGCACATCGCCGGCGTCAAACGGCAGCGCAGCGCCGCCGTTCCAATAGGCGTTGCGGCTTAGGGTGCTCGGTCGCGCAATCGAAAGGTCAGCTGGCAAGGTGTCGGAGAAGTCGGTCATCGTCGAGCTTGGATCACTGAACACGTTGTGCACAAAGCGCACCGCTTCAATGGGCGGATTGTCGCTTTCGCGGTTGATTCGCGTCGCAAACGCGTTGGCTGGCAAATTGCCAATCACCGTGTTGTGCCGGAAGCTGATGTCGCGACTGCCTTTTACGCCGAGCGGCGAGCGCATCGTATTGCTGCTATTGCCGATGAACAGATTATTCTCGGCGACGCAGTCAAACGCTTCGAAATTGGCCGTGCCATCTTCGCCGAATAAAATAAAACCGCTGCCAAATGACCCTTCCCAGTTCAAAAAGACATTGCCACGCAATTGCACATTGCGTGCACCGAGGTACTCGTCATTGCTGCCGTTGGAATCTTTGACCACCACATAACTGGAGGTGTCGTTGTTATTCACTCGACCACTGGCTGCAAAGTTATTAAAGAACACATTGTTCTCGACTATCACATCATCAACGCTGTTGATATCAATATGCTCATCGGAACCCGTCTGATTATAAAACATATTGCCGATCACGCGAATCTGGCTGGCGCCGTTGTTGATTTTTAGAATGTCGTTATTCCAGCTGTCGTGCAGAATATTGTCGCGCAAAGTAATGCGGCTGGTATCGGTTGCAAAACCATCCTGGATTTGGACCACCAGTGCTGCCGCGCCAGCGCCGCTATGGGCAATATCGAAACCCTCAATACTGATGCCTTGGATATTGGCGCTGTCGTTAAAAATGGTCAGCACTGCCTCCGCGGCACGTAAAAGCGCCTGATACGGTATTTCTGAGCGCACCGTCACGCCCTGCGCAAAGTTGCCGCGAATGCGGATGCGCCCGGTGTAAGTGCCCGGTCGTACCAATACCAGGCTTTGATCCGGCACCCGATCCAGCGCATAGGTGATCGTTGCCCACGGCGCCGCCAAGGTGCCGCCCGCCGGCGCATCGACGCCATTGCTGGCCACATAAAAGGTCTGCGCAACAGCCTGAGCGCTTAGCAGGCATAAGCCGGCGAGGATTCGAATCAGCATCAGCGTGGCTCCGGTGGGTTTAGACGACGATACGTCATACGTCGCAGGGAAAGCCAAGCTGGACTTACTCAAAGCATCGCGATTGGGCTGCAAAAGGCGTAGTTTGAAGATCCGCGCCCACGATCTGAGCCCAGCCGATGTCCGTCCATCAGGATCTACTCGACGAATCCATGCAGGCGCTGAAAAATGCTTACGCGCCGTATTCGCAGTTGTACGTTGGCGCCGCGCTGCGCTCAATCAGCGGTTTGCTGTATTCCGGCTGCAACGTGGAGAACGGCGCGTTTAACGTGGGCAATTGCGCCGAGCGCAATGCCATTGCCGCCGCGGTGCGTGCCGAGGGGGCGGCCTTCCAGTTGGCCGTTATCGCCATATCCGCCACCGATCGCCACGGCCACGCGCTGCCCATTCCACCG
>Ga0163149_10004440_pt1 | contig 15351 bp, 19 predicted proteins | sample OliLakLV19MP5G1_FD_148604 | JGI IMG/M metagenome (GOLD analysis project Ga0163149, IMG submission 148604) | Freshwater microbial mat bacterial communities from Lake Vanda, McMurdo Dry Valleys, Antarctica - Oligotrophic Lake LV.19.MP5.G1 | ecosystem: Environmental > Aquatic > Freshwater > Lake >...
GCCGGAACCTGGCTGTTCGAGTTGTGTGCGTTCTCGCTGCCGCTGCTGTTGCTGGCGCCATTGCTTGGTGTGCAGCCATTGCCGGCAAGCGCCACCGCAGGAGGTCTGTTTATCATCAGCCTGTTGCTGGGTATTTCGGTTGGGCTGGCGATTGAGTTTATTTTCGGAGCCTTGTTGGTGTTGCTGCAACTGCCACTCTGGTCAATCGCGCAGATCCGCACGGCGCTGACGACATTGCTCTCTGGTGCGCTGCTGCCGCTGGCCTTGTTGCCTCCGGCTGTTGGCGCGCTGTTTAGCTGGTTGCCATTCGCATCAATGGCCTCGGCACCACTGCAGATCTATATCGGCGCAGGCGATGCGCTGGCCTTGATAACCATTCAGATCTGCTGGTCGCTGGCACTGTGGCCACTGGCCCACTGGCTGTGGAAGATCGGGCGCGAAAGGATGGTCTCCTATGGCGGATAATCTCGCGGATACGACAATCATAGAGAGTGCAGCGCCTGCTCGCAGAACCGGGATGTTGTGGCGTATCCTGCGCTTGTGGCGGATGTATGCGGCACTCGATCTGGCCTTCATTGCTGCGGATCTGAAACTGGCCTGTATCTATGTGTTCTCCGATGCGATCACAAGTATCGCATTGGTCACGGGGATGCTGTTATTGGCCGAGCGCTTTGCCGGAATCGGCCCGTGGAGCCAGATTCAGATCATCTTTATGCTTGGTTATGCAACAACCGTGAGTGGGCTGTTGAACACCTTCTTCGGCTATAACGTCCTGATGATCAGCAGAAGAATCGGGCGCGGGCAGCTTGATCATACGCTGATCCAACCGCAGCCTATGCTCGTCTCACTGCTCACCGAAGGCTTCGTACCATTCTCTGGTTCGGCCAATCTGCTGTGTGGCATCGGGCTGCTGATCTGGGCGATGGCTGGATTGGCGCTGCCGATCACAACCGGCTGGATTGTGCTATTGCTGATCAATATCTTCGCATCGGTGGCTTCCGTGCTAGCCTTTTCGTTCCTATGGGGCAGCCTGGCCTTCTGGGCACCGCGCGCCGCCGAGGAGATCAGCAGTTCGGCAACACAGCTGCTCGATCAACTCAAGTCGTTTCCACTGGATGGCCTGAGTCCAGTGTTGTTGGGTGGACTCATGACGGTCGTGCCAGTCGGCATGGTGGCTTGGTCGCCATGCCGCGCATTGCTGGGCATTGATGCGGCACCATATGCAGGCTGGATCACCCCATTTGTCGCGCTGCTACTGTCCTTGTTTACGATTCTAATCTTTCGAAAGGGAATGCATAATTATGAACGCACTGGATCACAACGCTACAGCAACCTCGGACATCGCGGTTGAACTTGTTGATGTCTACAAGACATTTCGCCAGAAACAGCGCTCCGAACGGCTTCTCGATACCCTGAGCAGTATGCTGCGCCCAAAAGTTCGCGAAGTCCGCGCACTACGCGGCGTCAACCTACAGATCCGCCGTGGCGAGGTTGTGGCCTATGCCGGGCCGAATGGTGCCGGCAAGAGCACCACCGTCAAGCTACTATCCGGGCTACTATCCCCCGACAGCGGCAGCGTTCGGTCGCTTGGAATGGATCCCGTTCGCGAACGGGCACGCTATGTCAGCCGGATCGGCGTGGTGTTTGGCCAGCGCACCGAGCTATGGATCGACCACCCGGTGGCGGCGAGTTTTGAATGGAAACGGGTGGTATGGGATATTCCGCGCCAACGCTACGAACATATGAAGGGATTGATGCAGGAGGTGTTGGGGCTTGGCGATTTCTTCAACAGCCTAACCCGCGAACTGAGCCTTGGCCAGAAGATGCGCGCCGAGCTTGGGTTAGCGTTACTGCACGAGCCGGAGATATTGTTCCTTGATGAGCCAACCCTCGGGTTAGATGTTCTGGCCAAGCGCATGATCCTGGATTTCATCAAGCACCTCAACCAGACCCAACAGGTGACAATCATGGTCACAAGCCACGATATGGCCGAACTGGAGCAGCTTGCTGGACGGATTGTGATGATCGACCAGGGAGCGATTGCCTTTGATGGTTCGTTCGTACGGTTGCGCCAGGATGTAACGGATCAGCGTCAGTTGGTCTTGGAGACAGCCGAAACAGTGCCGCCAGTCCTACATGGTGCAACGCTCGTTAAAAGCGAGATCGGACGCCACGAATATGTGTTTGATGCAGCACAGACGCGCATCGCCACGCTGCTAGAACAGGCCGCCAGCCAGACACAGATATTGGATGTTGAGACACACCGAGCGCCAATCGATGAGGTGATCGCCGATATCTATCGTGCCTGGCGCAAGCCGTAGCGACGCAAGATATTGCGCCGGAGTTACCTTATTATCCGCAGATTGCGCAGATTGCGCAGATTGATTGGAGGCGTGACCCGCAAGGAGCATCATTATCCGCAGATGACGCAGATTATGGGCATGTTGTTGTGCATGCCCTCAACTAATCACACGCTGGAATCGCCACAGTGAACCGTTGGTTTGGCGGGCCGTAGAGACGCAAGATGTTGCGTCTCTACGGCCATTATGATGATTGGCTGATTGCAATGGGGTGAATAGCAATAATCGGGATGGTTTGATTGATGGCTGGAGTATAGGCAGAAAGCACCAGAATTTCGTTGACCGGCGGTTGCCGAAGGATGTCGATCACCAAGGCTCGTGTTTCCTCAGTGAGATCATCAAAACCGGTAAGCGGATAGCTCTTTTGCCCAACTTCTGTCGTTTGTGTCAGCAGGGAATAATCCAGAAGAGTGATACCAATCGCCCGTCGATCACGGGTATTCAGGCGTAGCAGAATGTGATCAGTGAGTTCAATACCGGTTGCATGCTCACCAATGGTAAAGGCAATCGAGAGCGTATCACTGAGCTCATCATAGCTGTAGAGAGGCTCACTCATCGGCTCATCCTACTTCTTTCATATAGGCCGTCACGATATAGTTGTTTGCAATCGGCTTTTAATCATCTCCTTCAGAAAATCGGAAGAGCACAATAGCAACAATATGTGTATTCTGCTCAGGCAGATGGCCAAAGGTTTTACTATAGCGATATTTCTGAAAACTCAAGCTGTCTTGTTTCCGTTGCCCTGTTTGGATTGTCTCCTGTAACTCCGCTTCAAACTGCTCTAATTCTGGATGATTGATTGGGTCGATAATATGCTGCCAACGCTCCTGCGTCAAGTACACCATATTGCCATAACGATCATGGACTGTCCATCGTTTACCATTCGACATATGGCGCTCGCAAAGAACGTTCGTTCATAGGTGTGGCTACGTATCTATTGTAGCATGTTGTGCAATGAGGAGGCTTCAAAACGGGTAGCATGCGATTGATGGCCTATACCTGTAGCGAAAGCATCCGAAAACCATGTTAGATATTGTGTAGGATAATGAACAAACACTTGTTCAGACAAGAAGTTGCCTCTATAATACGAACATCAGTTCTGTAATCTATGGAGGGAGAAATGGCTAGAGGCGAAACTGGAGCGACAAAGGATAGAATTCTTATCTTCATGAATAGTTGGCCAAAAGTGACGCCCATTCCGCTCAATCGAATTGTTGAAAATCTTGATGCAAGGGCCAACAATATTTCGCAGAGGCTGGCGGATCTTCAACAAGAGGGATATGTTGGTCGCAGAGATGATAATTTGGGTGGAGGATGGGAGTTAACTGAAAGGGGCAAACTACGAGCACAGCAACTTGAAGAGCGAAATGGGAAATGGCTACATCCCGTTATCACAGAGTCACGTCGGTTATCTCCACCTCGTACAACCAATTTGCGACACGTGGGAGGTGTACGTGCTGGCGATGCTGAGTTGTTTGAGAATGATCCAGATGTGAGGTTTGAGTGTGGCTTTGATGCAGACACGCACGTCGCAATGACAGTACTCAGCGATAGTATGGAGCATCGCCGAATTTACCAAGGCGATACTATTATAGTGGAGCTTGTTCGACCATCTCAGCAAATCCCACCTGGAGCTATTGCGGTCATGCGTGTGCCAGTAGGAACAAGTATTGTTGGCGAGGATGTGGATCAAAATATTAAAGATGCTGCTCTACGAGGCGCTAATCCAGATTTCCCTCCACTTGATGGGATATAGCATTCCTATTTGAGTTGTAAAGGCGCGTAGCGCAAAGCCGAAGGGGCAACCGAATCAATCAGCACCTTACGCCGATACTTTGGACAGAAGATCACATGATACTGGCAGCTATACATGATGCTATGATCGGTGTGATACGTTTTGTTAGGTTGGCGTAGTTCCATATACCACCTTTAGTAGATGACTGCATACAGTATAATACAGCACTGTTCAGTCACCGACTACAGCGGCTAAAGCGAGTGAAGCCCGTATATCCAGTGCCCTTTGGGCGTCTAAAGCTCCTGGGCTTTACGGGCTAGAATCGTAAAGAAAGCATCTGAAAATCACGAAAATTACCCTGATTCGCAGGCAGTTACTCATCAACCAGCATTTTGTAGTAGCGAACGATCGGCAATGGCGTGTACCCGGCTTTTTCATATGCCGCTCTGGCTGGGGCGTGGCCGGGATCGCCACCCGTTCCGACAACAGCCATATGCATGCCATGCTCTTTCAGTTGCTCAAGTGCAACATTATTCAACAGAGTTCCTATTCCAAGGCTCTGATACGCTGGATGGACGGCAAGTAACTGAACTTCTCCCACCAGCGTTTGCGTGTCCAGCTCATAGAGGATGAACCCGACAACCATCTGGTCTCGCTCTGCAACCCAGCCGCGATACTTCATTGTATCGCGGCACATGGATTCAACAGTTTTAGCCTGGCTTGCGATCCAATCAGGATACAGGTTGGTATAGATAACAGACCCTAACACCTGTTGGAAAGAATCAAAAACAGGTGCCCATGCCAATAGCGAGAGCTGAACGATAGCATCAATATCCTGGTCATGTATTGGTCGAAGCGCAATGGGCATACATGCCTCCCTCCGGTGTAGATTGGAAGAACTGGCGCTGGCTACCGTGCCCAATCTAAATTTCTCCCAATAAGCAGTTCCGTCGTTTCGGCGTGATGCGTGCTCTTCATCGCCACATTAACAATTGCGATAGGTCGCGGATCATCAATAAATGATAATTGCTCCATGTGGTTCTCATTCATCCTGATGCACGAGGCATCGAATCCCACTACTCAGCAAACATGTCGGCCAATACCTGCAGGACTCGGCGTTGGGTGGTAGCATCAAGCAGGCCAAGCGGCTTGATCAGGCGGCGTTTATCGACCGTGCGAATCTGATCGAGGACGATATGGGCATCGCGATCCTCGAAGCGACAACCAACGCGACTTGGGTAATTACGGCTCTTGGTTGTCATCGGCGCAATGATCACAGTTTGAATCGCCGCATTGAGCTCATCAGGCGAAATAATGACACACGGACGGGTTTTTGGGATCTCGACTCCTTGCGTTGGATCGAGGTTGATCAGAAACACAGCAAAGCGTTGGATTACCATTCCCAATCGCTTTCGTCCCATGTGGTTGGCACGAGATCGGGATCGAGGAGTGTATCATCGCCAGCCGCCGCCATCTGCTGAAATTGAGCAGGCCAATTGGCACGCGGATGGGCGCTAGGGCGTAGAATAAGCTGCTCGCCATCGACAATCAACTCAATCGTATCCGCAAACGCCAGTTGATCGAGGATGAGCTTCGGGATACGCACGCCCTGCGAGTTGCCGATCTTAATCAGCCGTGTTCGAATGGTGGCTGCCATACCGTATCTCCAATGTTCATGTAGGTACAGTGTAGTCACATAGCGAGTGAATGTCAAAAAACAGTGTGTTGTTGGATACGACATATGTTTTCGGAATGACACATTCCACGACCGACCATGACCGTAGGGGCGGTTCGCGAACCGCCCATAGGCATTAAGGTAAGAGATGTTCGGCAACCGCCAGCAACAATTGATACGTATTGGGTTTGGCCTTGCGCGTATTCATGCGGCAGCCCGTGGCCAGGACGCGGGCAATCGTGGTCAAGGTCTCACACACGCGCACCTGATCCCATCCATGCACCGCCTCAGCCAAGCGCATAGCGTGCTTTTCAATCACCTGGGCCGCTTTCACCAGACTGCGATCGGGATAGCCCCAGACCTCAATCAGACTGACCCAATGACTGACCACCATTGCGAGCAATTTCGCATACACATCACACATCACCCGCCACGGTTTGCCACTGCGCGACTGGTCGATCTGCCCATGACTCTTCCAGGTTTTGAACACCAACTCAATCTGCCAGCGTGCCCGCGCCACCACCAGCACCGCCGCAACCGACAGGCGTTCACGGGGCACCGTGGTGAAGAAGATGCTCCAGGCCGCCGCCGCCAATTGCGCAGCACTGACGGTGCGACCATCCCGGCGTGCGTCCGCTCGCAAGCGCCGTCGGCGCTGGTCAACCACTTCTTGCGGCGCGGCCACGGCGACCAACCGTCCCGCGACGGTGCGCTGCGCGCCCAACCAGATGTCCTGATCGACGACCGTTCCGCCCTGCGCGTCCAGCAAGGCCACGATATCATCCCAGCGCTGCCCATCGGCCGTCCAGACGATCGTGTGCAGTTTGAAGCGCGACAGCACCAAGGCCGATTGCGCCGCGAGTTCGACCATGCGGGTCAGGCGAAAGAAGCCCAAATCGGCCAGATACAACGCTCCGGCCGGCACCGTGGTACTGGGGGCAGCGGTGGTGCTATCGTGCAGGTGGCCCGGATGCAGGGTCAACGTTTCCACCAAGCCGGTCAACAAATCCATCCGCAGGGTCAGTTTGAGCGCCGCTGTGGCCTGTTTGGTGGCCGTGCCACAGCCGCGCCACAGGTCGGCGAGTTCCGGTGGCAACGCAATCAGGGTACTGTCCTCCACCAAGACGTGGGTGAATTGGCTCAAGATCGGCAGATCCCAGGACTGGCTGCTCAGCATGCGGGTCAGTGCGGCGGCCAGCACCTGCTGCAGCAGGTCGGCCGCCTGGGGAGTAAAGCGTTGATCCAAGCCTGGGGCGCTGATCGCCACTCCCATGGTGGCGGCCGTGTGGGTCAGTTCATCCAGCGTTGCCTCCGGATTGGCCAGATAGGTAAAGACCAGGGTCTCGGTAAAGACGGCTCCATTCAGCTTCGACTCGCGTTGGACAAAGCCGGTTGTGCGGCCCAAACGGTAGGCGGTGGTGGTCAAAATCGCTTGCATGGCAGTGGCAACCTGATCTATCATGGTCATGAGCGTGCTCCTGGTTGTGATGGTGGCGGTCGAATTCCATCCATCATGCCACAGATGCACGCTCGTTGTTAGCTTAATGCGCATGGGGCGCAGCGTGCTGTGCCCGTACGTGTTCCTTGGTTCCACAGTTCTCGGTTCTGCCACAACTGTGATCGAGATGTGTTCGTAACTGCTTCCTGCTAGCGCCTGAAAGCTGATGGCTGAGAGCTGAAAGCTAATTCTGACTCCTGAATTCTGAATACTTGGTTCTCGCTTCAGCGATATATGCTATTCTAATCAGCATACATCTTTTATGGAGAAAGGGTTATTTTTATGGTCAGTACTTCACTCGATCCACAGTCACAGGCAACCCTCGATTCGATTCTCCAGTTTCATAATACATTTAACACCCATAATGTTGATGCGATTATGACACTCATGACCGACGATTGCATCTTTGAGAATACCTTCCCAGCACCAGACGGGCAACGTTTAGTTGGGCAAGCCGCAGTCCGTGAGGCCTGGGAGACGCTTTTTCAGGGTTCGCCACAGGCCTATTTTGCAGTTGAAGACGTGTTTGCGAGTGCTGATCGTGGCGTGCTGCGCTGGACATACACCTGGGGCACGCCCGAAACAGATCCCGGCCATATTCGCGGAGTCGATGTTATGCAAATTCGGGATGGGAAAGTGGCCGAGAAATTATCGTATGTCAAGGGCTAATGCGAACTGGAAGTCAGCTGGTGAATACCTTTATTATAATGTTGGTCATCGATTGTGACTAACGAACAACATCGAAGGTGGAGCCTGTGCTATGAAGATTGCCAAAATCGAACAATTCTTTCCACGCATTCGTTGCCGATTAATTAAGATTACGACGGATGATGGCACTATTGGCTGGGGCGAAACAACCCTGGAAGGCAAACCGCGCAGCACCGTTGCAGCTGTTGAAGAACTGGCCGAGTATCTGCTTGGCACGGATCCGCTACTGATTGAACACCACTGGCAGCAGATCTACCGATCTGCGTTCTTTCGCGGTGGCCCAGTGCTGATGAGCGCCCTCTCTGGGATCGACCAAGCATTATGGGATATTGCTGGCAAATATTATAACGTTCCTGTCTACCGGTTGCTTGGTGGCCCGGTCCGCGAGCGCATTCGCGTCTATGCTCATTGGGGCATTCACGATCTGAGCGATAGTGGACTCGATACGGCTCGCCAGCGCCTCAATTGGCTACAGAAGAGCGGCTATACCGCCTTCAAAAGTGGGCCGGGCGGAGCCTGGCGCGGCCATGAGCCACCAGCGGTGATCGACGCATTTATTCGGCGGGCCTACCTCATGCGTGAGTGGGTTGGGCCAGAAGTCGAGCTGGCCTTTGATTTTCATGGCAAAATGACACCAGCGCTGGCGATTGAGATCTGCCACGAGATCAAGGGCATGCGCCCAATGTTTGTTGAGGAACCAATCCCGCAGGAGAATGTGCCAGCACTACGGCGAGTGGCTGAAAGTGTGCCAGTGCCAATTGCAACTGGGGAGCGGCTGCTGACCCGCTGGGGATTTCGTGAGGTGTGTGAGCTTCAGGCAGCTGCCTATCTGCAACCCGATCCCTCGCATGTTGGTGGGATCACAGAGCTGAAGAAAGTGGCGAATCTGGCTGAAATCTACTATCTCCATATCGCGCCCCACTGTGCGATTGGCCCGGTTGCACTGGCTGCTGCCCTGCATGTGGATGCGGTAATACCCAACTTCCTCATTCAGGAACATATCGATGCCAGCCTTGGCGAGGGGCTATTACGCGAACCTTGGCAGGTACACGATGGGTATATTAATCTGCCAACTCAGCCTGGCTTGGGCTTCGAGATCGATGAACATCTGGCCGAGCAAACCCTGCAAACCTATGAAGAGGAACTTGGCGGCCAGTTCTACTATCCAGATGATGGCAGTGTTGCCGATTGGTAATGGCAGAATGGCACCCATAAAGAAGGGACCGATAATCATCGGTCCCTTGGTGCACAAAGCAGGCCAATCGTCAGGCAGTGCGCCCCTTGATCATGCGGGCGATCACCACCACCAGTACTGCTCCAACAACCGAAACAATCAGGGTTGTTAGATTAATCCCAGTGACCATATCGACGCCGAAGATCAGGCTAGCAATCCAGCCGCCAACGACCGAGCCAATAATACCTAGGCCAAGGTCGCCCCACAAGCCATAGCCCGAGCCCTTCATCAATTTACCAGTAATCCATCCAGCGGCGATTCCAATAATAATCGTTGCGATCAGACCCACAGTGTGCCTCTTTCTTGGTTACAGTTCATGGTAACCATCATTGCGTACAGTACTTATCCCTGGGCAAGGCGCTTGATCTTCTCAATCGTCTGTTTGACATCCCGTGCGTCCATTGGGTTCCCACCAGCGACAAATTCGCCAATAATGCCGCCCTGTGCATGATATTCGCGCTTATACAGCAGCTTTGTATCATTGGCTCCAATCCCGAAAAACCCGCCAGCCTTATCCAAATCAAAGGTATGGGTCGTCTGCTGGCTATCCTTGGTGGTGACAACCTTGATCAGGCCGCGATCAGTATCAACTTCGGTGATTGATGCTGTTCCACTCTCGGTTCCTTCCTGCCACTGAAACGTAGCACCCTGTGTGATCGACTCCAGGCCAGTGATCTGGTCCGCATCGGGGAACCATTGCCCCCACGATTGCGGATTGATCATCAACGCCCAGACCTGCTCAATGGATGCGTCGATCGTCACATGTTGCTCGAATGTTGCCATGTGTGCTCTCCCTCTGCGCGTTCTGCGCTACTATATACCCAGCAGCTTGCCCAACATGCCCATCAATCCGCCGTCTTCACTCTTCCCAGAGGCCCCAAGTACCTGGCCAACAATATCCATCACGCCACTATCCGATTGTTGAAGGGTATCCTGTTCCTTTTGCAGCGTTGTCGCCAGCCCATTTGGATCAAGACCCTGCTGATGTGTCTGCTGACCAAGCACACCTAGCACAATTGGTGCCAACGTTTGCAATAATTGGCCGCCATCAAGGCCAGTTTGCTGTGTCAGGTTCTGTTCAACTTGCTGGGTCTGATCGCCAAGCACATGTTTCATGATCTTAGCGCCATCGCTAACTTGCGGGTTGGCTAGCACCTGACCCAGATTATTCAGCACGCTGCCATTATGGTCTTGTGTCAGCGCATCGTGCAATGAATTCGCGCCCTGCTGCGATGAAGCATTGCGTGCCAGCGCCGCCAGCAGCAATGGGATCGCAATAATCAGCGCCCGCTCAACCGTCGCCGGATCCACATTCAGGCGCTGGGCAAGCTGCTTTACCAGCGCTGGGCCAAACATGCCCATAATCATCTGCACAATCGGGCCACCGCCAACACCACCAGCCAGGCCACCACCAGGATTCTGTTGTACGCCACCGGTTGAGCCACCCAATGCACCACCAAGGATCTGGGTCACAACATCAAATATGCCACCGCCCTGGCCACTCTGGCCGCCCTGCATCGCCTGTTGCTGCGATTGTAGTGTACTTGCAATCGCGTTTGGATCCAGGCCCTGTTGGCGCTGCTGCTGGCCAAGGGCGCCCAACACAATCGGTGCCAGGATCTGCAATAATGCGCCACCATCCAGGCCAGCCTGCTGCGAAATGCCCTGCTCCACCTGCGCCCGCTGGTCGCCAAGCACATGGCGCAAAATGCCATCGCCCGAGCCTTGCTGGTAGCCGTTAATCGTCGTCGGCAGATTCTGAAGCGCACCACCATCGTGATCACGAGCCAGTGCCCCGGCCAACGACTGAGCGCCATCGGCTGTTTGCGTATTGCGGGCCAGCGCTGAAAGCAGCACCGGTAGACCAATCTGGATACCCTGCTGGGTTGTCTGTGGATCAACTCCCAGCTTCTGGCTGATCAGATTGATCGCATCGGGATCAAGCTGCCTGAGCACGGTACTGAGTGTATCACTCATCGAATTGTTCTCCTTTATCAACCAGCGCGATCAAGATATTATGAGTGTCTATCATACAGGCAATATGATTCTATGATGCAAGCAATACAAACAATATAAAATCGTACGGGCGTATAGCATACGCCCAATAACGGCCATACTCATATGACGAGCTCATCTCTGAATAGTCACACCTCATAGAAGTTGCTTTTTTGTTCACAAAATGAATATGGAAAACATTTCAACTCCTTGCATGGCAGGTGTACACTCAATGCGTTATTTAACAATTACAAGCCAATCGAGGAGAGCATGCATGAGCTGGAATGATCAAGAAGACAACACAATCTATAAAGTTGTTGTCAACCACGAGGAGCAGTACTCAATCTGGCCTGCCGAAAGGGAGAATCCATTGGGCTGGCGTGATGTTGGCAAATCCGGCCCGAAGCAGGAGTGCCTCGCCTATATCAAAGAGGTCTGGACCGACATGCGCCCGCTGAGTCTGCGTAAAAAGATGGAAGAGATGGGCCAGTAGTGCGAGCGTAAGTATGGAATGTCGTATCGGATGCGGGGCCTGCTGTATTGCCCCATCGATCTCATCGCCGATCCCCGGAATGCCACATGGCAAACCAGCAGGAGTGAGTTGTGTTCAACTCACTGAAGCAAACCATTGCAAACTCTTTGGCAAACCAGAACGCCCAACAGTCTGCATCAGCCTGCGCCCGCACCAGGATATGTGTGGAAACTCAGCATTCGATGCGTTACTACGGCTTACCCTGCTTGAGCATGCCACCACACCCGATCACGACAGTCTGATACAATAGGGTTGAATAGCTGTCGATGAAAGGAGCGCACCCGCGTGAGCGATTCAATTCTATTGAGCGAGATTGCCGAACAACCTGCCGCGTTGGAGCAGCTGCTACACGCTGAGACGCTGCCGGTTCGATCAATCGCTCAGGCGCTCAACCAGCGGAACATAACCTATGTGCTGATTGTCGCTCGTGGCACCTCCGATAACGCGGCTCGTTACGCCCAGTATTTATTTGGAACCACCCTTGGCCTGCCAGTTGCACTCGCCACGCCATCGCTACACACTCGTTATGGAGCCAAACTGCGCTTCGATGGTGCCCTGGCAATTGGTATCTCCCAATCCGGGCAATCACCGGATATCTGTGCAGTATTGGAAGATGCCCGCCGTGCTGGTGCGCCAACCGTGGCGATCACCAACGATCCATCATCGCCCCTGGCCGCCACCGCCGATCATGTCATCCCATTGCATGTCGGAACCGAACGAAGTGTCGCAGCAACCAAGAGTTATACCGGCCAACTGACGGCTTTGGCGCTACTGATTCTGAGCATGGCTGGCGATGAAACAGGGCTACAGATGCTAGCACAGGCTCCCCAGGCACTTGCAGCAACGCTCACACTTGCCCCGCGGATCGATGAAATCGCTCAGGTATTGCGCAATGCCACAACAATGGTTGCAATTGGGCGTGGCTACAACTATGCAACAGCCTGGGAGATTGCCCAGAAGGTCAAGGAATTGACCTATGTGCCAATCGAACCCTATTCCGCTGCCGATTTCCAACACGGCCCGATTGCGATTGTCGAGAATGGCTTCCCAGTACTGTTGATCGCAACGCAGGGCGCAGTTGCATCGGATCTGGTTAGCATAGCAGGCAAATTGCGTGAACGGGGGGCTTTGCTGGTGGCAATCAGTGATGTACCCGAAATCCTGAGCCTCGCATCCGAACCAATTGTGCTGCCAGTAACAGTGGACGAACGCTTCTCGGTGCTGACAAGCATTGTCCCAGGGCAGTTTCTTTCCGTTGCACTGGCGCGTGCCCGTGGTATCGATCCCGATCAGCCACGCGGATTGAATAAAGTGACGGCAACGCGCTAAGTCAGGAGTCAGAATACCTCACCCCAAACCCCTCTCCCATTCCAGGGAGAGGGGCTCCATCGCGCAGCACTATGCCCAAACCACTTCGCCCCAACGTGGGAGAAGGGGCAGGGGATGAGGGGAGAGCGCGCTCATGTCCTGCACAATTCGTTATTTGAAAAGTATTGGGTTTAGGGGTGAGGTCTGAACGCGGGGGCAGGCGATTCGCCCTGATAACCAACTCAATTCGCTGAGCGGCGCAATGGAATATCGGCCTTGATATGATCATTGGACTCACCGCGCATCAGCGTGACATCGATCTCATCCGGGTTTGCACCAGGAATATAACGCGCCACAACTTCAGCCAGTTCGGCCTTCATCTTCGCCATAATCTCTGGGGTCAGCTTGACCCGATCATGAACCAGCACTGTTAGGAGACGTTCGCGAGCCACATCCGAGCTGCGCTCCTGCCGTCCGCGGAATAGTTTATCGAACAGGCTCACACTCGCCTCCTCACAAACGAATCTACTATCGAGTGGATCGGCGGCCAAATATGCCGAAGAAGCGATCCATCAAGCCCTGCGGCTCATCAAGCGACATAAAGGGTACTTCTTCGCCACCGATCCGCCGCGCAATATCGACAAACGCCCGCCCCGCTCGTGAGGCCCGATCCAGCACCGCAACCTCGCCTCGGTTTGTTGCCGTCACGATCTGCTCATCATCTGGCACAACCCCAATCAGATCGATTGCCAGAATCTGAAGCACATCATCAACACTCATCATATCGCCACGATTGACCATTCTGGGCTTGATACGGTTGATCACCAGCCGCGGATGGCCCTTTTCAAAGGCCTCAACCAGCCCGACGATCCGATCCGCATCACGAACCGCCGAAACCTCGGGAGTCGTGATAATCACCACTTCATCAGCACCGGCAATCGCATTCCGAAAGCCAGCTTCAATTCCAGCCGGGCTATCGATCAGCACATAATCAAACTCTGTTCGCAATTGATGTGCCAATGCGATCATGTCATCAACGCTAACCGCATCTTTATCACGCGTCTGCGCTGCTGGAAGCAAACACAAATCCGGGAAATGCTTATCCTTGATCAGTGCCTGACGCAACCGGCAACGACCCTCGATCACATCGACGAGATCGTACACAATCCGGTTTTCCAGGCCCATCACAACATCAAGGTTACGTAAGCCAATATCGGCATCGACGACCGCCACTTTGGCACCCTGCATCGCCAGGGCCGTCCCGAGGTTTGCGGTTGAGGTCGTCTTCCCGACACCGCCCTTCCCAGATGTAATCGTAATGACACGCGACATGCTTATTCCCCTAGAGCCGCCGAGGAGCGCCTGCCTTAGCGTTTGGCGTCCCAGCTCCCAACACTGATCTGGTCACCAATAATGCGAGCAATCAACGGCCCACGTTCAGCAGGACCGTCGGGTGAGCGGCAATCAGATCAGCAATCCGAATCTGGGTTGGCAACAGATCAATGGCACAGATGACTGCCTCACGATTGCCAAGGGCACCGGCATGAACTGTTCCACGCACGCGCCCCCACACAACAATGCTGCCACCGGCAATAATCTCTGCACCAGGATTAACATCGCCCAAGATCGTTATGTGCCCCTGATGACGCACCACCTGCCCAGATCGAATGGTACGCTGGATGAAGGACGCCTCCTGACGCTCTTCGACCTCTGAGAATGCTCTGGCAACCGGGCGGGCTGCTAATCCCGCCGAACGGGCTGCCGTCCGGCTTTCCCGTGAACTCGAAACGAGTGCATCGGCCTGTAATCCATGGTGGCGCATGAGATCAAGCACTGCTGCCAGATCCTCGCCCATCAACGTGCGCTCGCCAACATCAACAACAACCTTTGCCCCATTGAAGAATTGCGACCCACCTTCAAGCTGAGACTTCAGCGCTTCGAGGATCTCACCCAAAGCAACCGTCTCATCGAGCTGGAGGCGAAGGCCCTCCCGGCTACCTTTGATGTTGATTAAACTCGACATACTCGCACGGATGTTGTGGATAAGTGTTTCTTATCATACCATATATTGTCAAGTGTTTTTGGCTGATACTATGCGGCCTGGTTCGTTTTGAAGACAACAAGCCTTCAAAAACCCATGCAGCCTGGCGTCATCGCCCGGTTCGATCCAATCGATCCAGCGTGTTTGTTTGTGCGTCCTGCCCTGGTTCAATCCGTTGCGGCAGTGGTGGCATGTTCTTCTGGCAACCAGTTGGCAGCTTGCCTGGCGGGTTCACCCGAAAGTAGGCTTGCATGATCTGTGTGAC
>Ga0163149_10004444_pt1 | contig 15342 bp, 10 predicted proteins | sample OliLakLV19MP5G1_FD_148604 | JGI IMG/M metagenome (GOLD analysis project Ga0163149, IMG submission 148604) | Freshwater microbial mat bacterial communities from Lake Vanda, McMurdo Dry Valleys, Antarctica - Oligotrophic Lake LV.19.MP5.G1 | ecosystem: Environmental > Aquatic > Freshwater > Lake >...
CCCATGAAGCGCCCCCTCCTCCTCGTCCTCGCCCTCGGCGTCGTCGCCGCCCTCCTCCTGGTCCTTCTGCGAGTCGTCTCGAACGACACCGGATCGGCAGCGGCAGATCCGGGTATCAGCGCGGGTTCCTCGACGGCCGACGCATCGCCGCCCGCATCGGACTCCGACCCGGTGGATCGAGCGGCGGAACTCGCGAGTCCGGCCACTGCAACGGTCGTGCGCGCCGAGGCACCCGCCGACAGCGCGTCGAGCTCAGCTCCGCGCGCCACGATCGAGGGTCGCGTCGTCGGGCCGGCGGGGTGCGCGTTCGACGAGACCGCCGAGGTGTTCGCTCTGCGCAGCGAGTCGGACCTCGACGGTGCGCTGCGTGCCGCCAAAACGAAGGCGCGCGCGCGGTTCCGCGCCGAGAACCCGTTCGAAAGCGCAGGGCGGGTCGAACTTCCTAGCGCGAACGGAAGGCTCGTCGGACGCGGACGCGTCGAGCCCGATGGTCGCTATCGGATCGAGATCGACGCGAGCCTGGAGCAAGCACACGTGATCGTCGTCGGTCGATCCTGGTATGGGCTCGCGACGGAAGAAGTCGAACTCACCGATGCGCCGAAGCGCACTGACCTCGTCGCTCTGTGCGGCGCCTGGATCGAGGGCGTCGCAACGGTGCCCGCGGGGAGCGACCCCGCGCAGATCGAAGGCCTGGAACTCGAACTCACCACACGCGTCGAGAGCATCACCGGAGACATGCGCTTCTTCCGCGGCGTCGATCGTGAGGGCTACGTGAACGAGGGCCGGTTCGAGTTCCGCGCGCTCGATCCGACGCAGACTTTCACGGTCAAGGGCACGCCGGCGCGTTTGGCCGCTGCGAGCGTCGACGCTCTGGATCTTGCGCCGGCCCGCGGAAAAGCAGTCGAACTCGGCTTCCCGGCCGGCGGGATCGTCCGCGGCAGCGTGCAGGGAGGGGACGGAACTCCGGTGGCCGGCGCCGAGGTCAGCGCGAAGAAGAAGGGCCGCATGTTCGGCTTCGACGACGAGGCGATTCGGGAAGCGCAATCGAACGCCGACGGCACGTTCGAACTCCCCGGCGTGGCCGCGGGCGCCGCGGAACTCCACGCACAGCTCGATGGGATGCTCCTCGGCAAGACGGCGAAGGTGGAGATCGTCGACGGCGGCGTCCTCGAAGGCGTCGTGCTGGTGCTCGGCAAGGGCGCCTCGATCTCGGGCGTCGTGCGTTGGGCGGATGGAACCGCCGCGACGTCGATCGAAGTGAACGTGACCTTCGACATGACCCAAATGGGAGGCATGGGTGCCTTCAATGCCTTGAAGGGCGGCAAGGGGTCGAGCAAGTCCGACTCAGAAGGCCGATTCTCGGTGTCGGGGCTGGGCGCCGGCCCGTTCTCCGTCGAGGCGCGCGCCTTGCCCGAGACAGAACGCGAAGCACTGAAGGCCGGCGATTTCGTGGCGCGACGCGAACGCGAGCACGTCGGTCGGGCCAACACGGTGAAGCCGGGGACGTCAGGTCTCGAACTCGTACTCCGCGCGCCGACCGGAGTGAAGGGCCGGGTCGTGGACGTGTCCGGAGCACCGATCGCGAAGTTCACGATCCGAGCGCACGGCGTCGGCGAAGGGATGCTCGCCGCGCTCGGTCAAGAGTCCAAAGACGAATCGTTCGAGCACGCGAACGGCGAGTTCTTGTTGCCGGGATTGCACACGGGGAAGTGGAAACTCCACGCCTCGGCCGACGGGTTCTCGGACTCCACCCCGATCGAGTTCGCGATGCCGATCGAGCCGGGAGCGGATCCGCTCGCGATCTCGATGGAGCGCGCGGCCGTCGTGCGCGGCGTCGTGCGAGCTCCCGATGGATCGTTGGTCGCCGAGGCCACCGTGCGTGTCGACGACGGCTCGCCGGAGTGGATGCGCGCGGTCTCGAGCACGAAGCTCCCCGAGACGAAGACAGACGCCGAGGGGAAGTTCGAACTGACGGGAATCCGTCCGGGTGCGACTGCGGTTCGCGCCAAGCACGAGAGCCACGCCAGCTCGGCGTCGCTGCCCATCGATCTGTCGGCCGGTCAGATCGTGACCGACATCGTGCTCACGCTGACGAATGGTGGCCGCATCACCGGCGAGGTCTTCCACGAGGGCAAGCCAGCGGTCGGGATGATGATCCAAGTGCAGGACATGAAGGTGTTCTCGCAACACATGACCACGACGGATGCGAAGGGCCGCTTCGAGGCCGCGCACCTCGATCCCGGTGGTTATCAGATCGTGGCGATTCCCACGCGCGGCGACGCGCTGATCTCCGAGGAAGGCGAGTTCGACGCGTCGTCGATGCTGTCCAACATGAAAATGGCGACCGCCGACGTCGTCGAAGGGTCCGATGTGCACGTGGTGCTCGGCGCAGCGCCCGAGGATCCCGTGCGCGTCACCGGTCGCGTGACGATGGCCGGCGCACCCGTCGCATCCGCGACCGTGATGTTCCTGCCCGAGGGCGGCAAGAAAGGCCTCTCCGGGTTCAAGCCGGTGCAGACGAAGAAGGACGGCACCTTCGCCGTCACGCTCGACGGTCCCGGCGGATACAGCGTTTCCGTCCAGCGCATGAACGCGCTGATGAACGAGCAGAGCGTCCACGAGGAGCGCCGCGTGGTCCCGAAGTCAGAGGACTTCACGATCGACATCGTGCTCCCCGAAGGCCGCATCAGCGGACGCGTGACCGGCGTGGACGGAAAACCGGCTGGAAATGCGCGCATTTCCATCGTCCGTGAAGGCACCGGCAAGCCGGGCACGATTTGGGGCGGCCAATTCCACGAGCTGCGCACGAACGTGGACGGTGACTACGACGCGACCGGTTTGCCGGCCGGGACGTATACGGTCATGGCCGGCGGGAGCGAACTCGGCGGGATGCTGGGTGACTCGTCGGCGATCGGTGGGCGCGAAATGCAGAGCAGCGTCGAGATCGGGGAACGGGATTGGCGCCGCGGCATCGACTTCCGCTTGAAGGTGGCGGCGACGGTCGAGATCACCGTCGTGGACGAATCCGATCGCGCTGTATCGGGCGCCGTGGTGTTCGCGCGCGACGAGGCCGGTCGCGCGGTCGACGTGTTCTCGTTCGTGACGACCGATGGAACGGGACGCGCCAAGTACGGAGGCTTGAGTGCCGGTCGTTACACGTTCCGCGCGCGCACCAGCACGATTTCGAGCGGCGATTCGGTCGCGATTCGGGTCGAGGAAGGCGGCAAGTCGGCCGTGAAGCTCGTACTCGAGAAGGGCACGCTGATCCTCGTGAAGATCGTCGACAGCGAGAAGAAGCCGGTCGTCGCGTCGGTGCAAGTGCTCGACGAGAACGGTCGCGATCTCGCCGCTCAACTCGGCCTGCAAGAGATCATGGAGCGCTTCCAGGGCGGCGACTTCGACCCCGGAGAACAGAAGTTCGGTCCGTTCCCGGCCGGCAAGTACCGCGTGCGGGTCACCTCGGAGTCGGGGAAGACCGCGACGAAGCCCGTGACGTTGTCGGGTCAGGCCGAGCGCAAGGTCACGATCGAGATCGAGTGACCCCGCGCGGTCCGCGCGCTCCATGAATCGGACCGTGCGCGTCGTCGACGCGTACGGTCCGCTACACGTCGGAGCCGGTGAAGGTCTCACGGGCTCTCACGTCACGAGGCGACACCACAGGGTTCTCTGAGCGCGCGGACTCGCGGCCTTCACGCGCCTTCCGTCGCAGGTCACGTCGCCGGCAGTGCCCGATTCGCGCGCAGCCAAGTCAGGATCTCGGCGAAATCCGCAGGAATTTCAGCCTCGAAACGCCGCGTCGGTCCACCCGCGAGATCCGGGATCTCGAGCGCGTGCGCATGCAGCATCTGACGCTCCGGCACGGGTGCACCCTCGCCCATGGGCTCGAGCTGTCGACGTGACGGCTTGTACAGCGTGTCGCCGACGAGCGGCAGCGCGATGTACGACATGTGGACGCGCACTTGGTGCGTGCGGCCCGTCTTCGGGGACACGGCGATCAGGGCGAAGGAGCGGAAGCGCTCGCGCACTTCGTAGTACGTGAGTGCATCCCGCCCCTCGTCTTCTTCGCGCACGACGCTGATGCGATCCGGGTGACGCTCGTGGCGACCGAGGCGCGCGTCGATCCACTCCGAATCGAACCGCGGGTCGCCGTGGACGAGCGCGAGGTACGTCTTCGTCACGGTCCGCTCGCGGAACGCAGTCTGGAGCGACTCGAGCGCCTCCTTCGTCTTCGCGAGCACGAGCACGCCGCTGGTCTCGCGGTCGAGACGGTGGACGACGCCGGGACGGCGGCCCTCCTCCTCGCTCGAGGGGAACGGCCCATGGGTGCGCTCGGCGATCTCTGCGGCGCCGGGCTCGCCGGCCTCCTGATTCTTGTGGGTCAGGAGTCCCGCCGGCTTGTCGACCACGACGATGTGCTCGTCCGAGTGGATCACGCGCATTTGCGCGGCGCACTCGGGGTCGACCGCGGCCGAGGATTCGAGGTCCACGTCGACCGGTCCGCCCTCGAGGAGCAGGAGGCCGGGTTTCGTCACGACTTCACCGCGGAAACGGACTTTCCCGCCCTGGATCAGGGTTTGGAGTCTGGTCCGAGACATCTGCCCGACGAGTTCGAGCAGGGCTAGGTCGAAGCGGCGTCCCCGAGCAGTCTCGGGGAGGTCGACATGAAGGTTTTGGAGTTTCATCGGGGCCTTGAAAGTCCCGCATTCTAGCGTTCAGCGTGGTCGCGGCGCCCCTCAGTCCGTATTCCTGTGCGCATGACGACCCCCCCCCCGTCTGTCCTGCTCGTCGACGACGAGCCACGCTTGCTCGAGGTCCTCGGCGCCGTACTCGAACGCAACGGTTTCGCGCTGACTCTCGCCAGCACGCCCGCGTCGGCCGTCGAGCTGCTCCAAAGCTCGCGCTTCGATGCCGTCGTGACCGACGTCGTGTTCGACGGCTGGTCCGAAGGCGCGCTGGTCCTCGGCGCGGCTCGCGAGCACCAACCGGACGCCGTCGTGATCCTGATGACGGGTTATCCCGCGCTCGAATCCGCCGTCGCTGCGGTGAAGAAGGGCGCGAGCGACTACTTGCAGAAACCCATCGATCCGGTCGTCCTCGCTGCGTACCTGCACCGCGCCTTGCGCGAGCGGGAGATCTCGAGCCCGACGCTCGCCTTCAAGGACCTCGTCGACATCATGACGTCGATGGTCGCGCACACGATCGAACGCGTGGATCCGTACACGGCCGGTCACGGATCGCGCACGCGCAAATATTGCCGGCTCATGGCACAGCGCACGGGCCTCGACGAATCGACGCGCGAGCGACTCGAGCTCGCGGGGATCGCGCATGACTACGGCAAGATCTACCTCGACGACCTCTCGTTCCTCACGAAGAAGGGACCGCTGACGCCCGAGGAATACGCGGCCGTGCAGAAGCACCCCGAACTCGGCGCGAAGAAGCTCGGACACCACCCGCGGATGAAGGACGTGTGTCGCTACGTCGGCGAGCACCACGAGAAGTGGGACGGGACCGGCTATCCCAGGAAGACCGCGGGCGAGAACATCTCGCTCCCCGGTCGGATCCTGGGCCTCGTCGAAGTGTTCGATTCGTTGGCGACGAAGCGCAGCTACAAGGACGGTTGGGAGCTCACGAAGGTCGTCGAGTTCTTGCGCAGCGAAAGCGGCAAGCACTTCGATCCGTCGCTCGTCGACGAGTTCCTGGTGCTCCTCGATGCGCACGGCGAGGACTGGTTGAAGGCGCCTCAGAAGGATCGCGAGGCCGTCGGCCTGGCGGTGGCGTCTTGAGCCGTATCCGCGAAGCGCACCCGAGCTAGGAGCTCCCGTGCAGATCGCGCCGCTCCTCGGAATTCTCGGTGCGTTCGCGCCAAGCGCACTCCACCTGCCCGGGAGGCCCAACGCGCAATCCACGCCCGGTCATCCGCCTGGGGTCCTCGCGATCCCGGGTGGGACGACACGAGTCGGAATCGCGATGCCCGCGCTCGAGCGGATGCTCGCTGAAGAGCCGGCGACGCGCATCTACGCCGGGGCGCTGGTCGGCGGCACGCCGGCGCACGACGTGGACGTCGAAACGTTCTGGATGCAGCCTACCGAGGTCACGTGCGAGCAGTACGCGGCGTATTTGCTCGCGACCGGAGAGCGCGCGCCCGAGCCGTGGTGCGAGTCGGCGATTCGCGCCGCGAGCGAGGACCACGCGCGGCGAGAGGCGCTGCGCATCGAGGAGTCGACGCGCAACGCGCTGACGCCCCCCGAGGTCGAAAGCTTCGACGCACACGCGTGGTGGCTCGTGCACGGCGCGAACGCGGCGTTCGAGCTCTCACCCGCAGATCGCGCGCGCCCAGTCGTGTCGGTGTCGTGGGACGAAGCACGCGCTTACTCGCGCTGGGCCGGGTTGCGCCTCGCGACGGAAGCCGAGCACTCTCGCGCCGCACGTGGTGATTCCGAACGCACGTGGCCGTGGGGCGAGGACACGCGTGCTGATCGATACGCCGCGACGTCGGAGCTCGCGAACGATGGCGCGCCACGTCACGTCGCGAGCTTTCGCGAAGGCGGCGGCAAGTTCGACGTGTTCGACCTCGCCGGCAATGTTTGGGAGTGGACGAGCGATTCGTACGTGGCGTTCCCCGGCTACGCGCCGCGCGAATGGTCGTACGGATTCGGATCGAGCCGTGCACGGGTGACCGGAATCGCCGCGTTCGATCCGGCGCAGCGCGTCGCAGTCGGCGGCTCGTTCCAGATGCCGCTCACGTTGTGCCGCTCCGGGATTCGACGCGGACTCCTGCGGGAGCAGCGCGCGGCCGCGATCGGATTTCGCTGCGCAGCCAGCGCGCGTCCCGGCGCGGATGTCGCGCGGCACATGAACGAGGGTGAACTCGCATCCGAGAACCGCGCGAAGGGATCGGCGCCACTCGCGCGCGCCGACGGACGCCGCACTCTGCTCCTCGACGGTTGGCGCACGATTCCGAGCGAAGCCGAGGCCGGATGGGTCCCGCCCGCGGGCTACACCGTGATCGCCGGCTATGCGTGCATCGCGTTCGCGCCGGTGGAAGTCGTTCCCGTCCGCGATCCGCAGACGCTCGACCGCGACAGCCTCGAGATCGCGCCGATCGGGATCGGGTACTTGCACACGACGATGCCGCTCGCGGAGCCGGAGCTCCTGGCCGGCACCTATCTCGTCGCATGGCGACCGAAGGGCGTGCGCAAGATGGGCGGCGAAGGCGCGCGTCCGACGGGAGCACCCCTCGAAGAGGTGCTGCGCCTCGATATCGAGCGCGATCACGCGATCGTCTACCACCTCGACGGGAAGCCGCTCGCGGCGATACCGGCGACGATTCAGTGGTCGGTCGAGCGCGAGGGGCGCGCGTCGTTCGTGGACGCGGTCGCGACGGGTGAGGTCGAAGCGAGCCGCCGACGCGTGCGGTTCGAGGCCTACGCGCCGAGCGCGACGAGCAAACGCGGGCCGGTCCTCACGCTCGAAGTCAGCGCGCTGGATCCGGGCGTCGGCGTCGAGTGGCGCTGAGCTTCGGGGGGTGCGTCTCGCGGTCGGGTCGGAGGCGCAGGGACGTGGAGTAGGGTGTGCACTCTTGCGCTTCGTGATCGAACTCGCGGAGCGGCAGCGCCGCGAGGTCGGCTGCATCGGCGTTCTCGTGGACGCGAGAGTGGAGTCCGTCGACTTCTACCTGCCCTTCGAATTCGTGCCGGTGAGCGCGAACGAAGGCCTCGTGCTGACCACGCGGCGATCGACGATGCTGTTCCTGCCGCTCGGATCCGTGCCGCGCCAGCGCGAGTGGGACTCGCCGTCGGCCTCGTCAGCGAGTCTCCACGGTCGGAGGGTTGCCACGCAGCCGTCGCAGTCGCGCGTCGCGACTCGTGCTCCTCGGCCAGGAGATCCAAGCGCTCGGCGCGCAGGTCGGCCAGCTCGATCGGATCGGCGTCCCTCGTCCCGATCCGCGCCGAATTGCGCTTCCACTCCGATGAAATCGAGGTCGCGCGTGACCCGGTACGAGAGAAAGTGCTCGTCGCTTTTTACGGACGAGCGGACCGGTAATCGCATGGGTCGTGTACCGCGCCACTCCTCTGCGTCGGTCGCGAGCAACCAACCCCCGTGCAGGATCTTCCGATGAAGCTACAAATGACCGTTCCGACCGCTCTCCTGGCGTTGATCGCCGCATCGTGCGGCTCCACGCGCTCGGAACTCCGGCCTGTAGCGCAGTCCGCGCCGCCTGTGGCCCAGACTCCGTCGAATACGCCTACGCCGGCGGCCGCTCCCGCCGCGGCTAGGCCGACGCGTCTGCTCGTCGCGCCCGGCGCGACCGGCTTCGTGAACAGCGACGTGGACGACAACGGGAACCTCGCGCTCGAAGTCGAACTCGAGCACCTGCCGCCGCCCGCAGATCTCGACCCCACGCTGACGACTTACGTCGTGTGGATCCGCCCGACTTCGGGCGGAGGATTCCAGAACGTCGGTCAGCTGATGATCGACTCGAACCGCCGCGGCGAGTTGAGCACGACGACCCCGTACAGCACGGTCGAGGTGATCGTGACCGCCGAGGCCAGCTCGACGCCGATGGAGCCCAGCCGCTTCACGGTCCTCCAGGGATCGGCGAGCAAGAAGTAAGCGCACCAGGCGCGCCTGACCTCGTCCGCGCGACGCACGAAATCGTGCCTCGCGCGGACGAACATGCTCCATCGCACGAGGAACACCCACGCCACGACGTCGGATGAGTGTGAGTGCTCGTCGATGCCAGGGACGCCATCTCCGGGGTCTACTCGCCGTTGGGGTTCGAATCCATCTCCTCGCTCGATGGAATTGCGCGAGCGCCCCCTCCCCACGTCGCGTCGTGCTAGCCGCTGGGTTCCGTGACACACACGAAGGACCTGAGCGCGCAGCCCGTGGATCACTCGCCGACGACGCGCGGCGGGTGATCGCGTTGCCAGTGCTCGAGGTGCGCGGCGAGCGCCGTGCAATCGCTCTCCATCGAATCGCGCACCGTCGCGAAGTAACGGTCGCGCTGCTGACAGATCTCCGTCCAGTCGGCTGGCTCGAAAAGATGCTGGCGTTCATCGTCCGGCTGCGTGTCGAACTCCGATTCCACGCCGATGAAACCCAGGAGGAGTTCGATCGGCGCGATCTCACGCAGGTACCCATCGTTCACGAGCGAACGGCAGGTGCGCAGTCCCTCGATCTCGCCGCGCATAAATCCGTGGATCGTGGTCAGCGCGTCGCGCGCGGCCGCTTGGACTCCTTCACGGTACGAGTCCGAGTTCGGGTGTTCGCCGTACGGACCGACGGGCTCCGAGTCTGCGTGCACGAAGCTCAAAACCCCGCGATGTTGCGTTCGAGCAGCGACAGCTCGAGGACGAGTTCCTCACGGCGCGCGCGCTCTTCGACTACGACCTCGGGATCCGCGCGCTCGAGGAACGCGGCGTTCGCGAGCTTGGCGTCGACGCCGGCCATGCCGCTCTTCACTTTCTCGGCGCGGCGTTGCAGCACGTCCTTCAACTTGCCGAGGTCGACGCCCTCCCCGAGGAGCACGACCGCCTCGATGCCCCCGACGACCGCGACTGCGCTGGCGGGCGGGCGTTCGACGGATGCGGCGACCGAGCATTCGGACAGGTGCGCGAGTAGGCGCACCGTCTCGGAGTGACGCTGCAGAACTTCACGTTCTTGCGGCCGTTTCGCGGCGATACGCGCAACGAGCGGCTGTCGCTCGCCGAGGCTCGTCAAGTTGCGGACCTGTCGCACGGCGCCGACGAGGTCTTGGAGGACCTGCATCTCGGCCTCCGCGGCCTCATCGACGCCAAGGCCCTTCCCATCGGGCCAGACGCCGTTCATCAACATCGTCGTGTCGCGTCCGATCGTCTCGTGAACCTGCTTCCACAGGACTTCGGTGATGTACGGGGTGAACGGATGCAGGAGCGCCAACGTGTCCGAGAGCACGCGCACGAGCGTTCCGCGAGCGACCGCGCCGGACGGATCGCTCTCGTTCGCGAGCCTGGGCTTCGCCATCTCGAGGTACCAGTCGCACAGGTCGTTCCAGACGAACTTGTAGAGCAGCGTCGCCGCGTCGTTCAGGCGATACTCCTCGAGTGCCGACGTCGTTTCGCGGCGCGCGCGCTCGAGTCGCGAGAGGATCCAACGATCCTCGACCCGCAGGCTCGCGACCTCGACCGTCGGGTCCGCGAACGGCTTGCCGGCGACGTTCATCAACGCGAAACGCGCCGCGTTCCACAGCTTGTTCGTGAAGCGGTAGCCCTGCTCGATGCGGTCGGGCGCCAGCTTGACGTCCTGTCCCTCCTTCGTGAGCAGGATCAACGAGTAGCGCGTGGCATCCGCGCCGTACTGGTTGATCAAGTCGATCGGGTCGATGCCGTTGCCGGCCGACTTCGACATCCGCCGACCCTTCGCGTCGAGCACCGTCGCGTGCACGTTGACGACGTCGAACGGACAACGCTGATCCTCGGGCAAATGGTCGAGGAACTCGTACCCCGCCATGACCATGCGCGCGACCCACAGGTAGATGATCTCGCGCGCGGTCGAGAGGAACTGCGTCGGATAGAAACGCGCGAGGTCCTCCGTCTTGTCCGGCCACCCGATCGTCGCGAACGGCCAGAGCCACGACGACGCCCACGTGTCGAGCACGTCGGGGTCCTGACGCACGATTGGTTTGCCTGTCTTCGGGTGCTTGGTACCGATGACGAGATCGTCGCGCGACGCGACGGGCACGCCGTCCTCGTCGTACCAGACCGGGATCTGATGCCCCCACCACAGTTGGCGGCTGATGCACCAGTCGTGCACGTTGTTCAGCCAGTCGAGATAGACCTTCTGCCAACGCTCGGGCCGAAACTGCAATCGGCCCGATGTCGCGGCGCGAATAGCCGGTTCCGCGAGCGGCTTCATCTTCACGAACCACTGTTCGCTGACGAGCGGCTCGATGATGCTCTTGCTGCGGTCGGAGATCGCGACGTTGTGCTGGTAGTCCTCGACCTTGCCGAGGAGCTCCAGACGGTCGAACTCCTTGACGACCGCGTCACGCGCTTTCTCGCGCGAGAGGCCGGCGAACGGGCCACCGTTCGCGTTCAGCGTGCCGTTCTTCTCGTACAGGTTGATGATCGGAAGATTGAAACGCGTCCCGCGCGCATAGTCGGCCGGATCGTGGCCGGGCGTGACCTTCACGGCGCCCGTGCCGAAGTCCATCTCGACCTCGTCGTCGAAGACGAGCGGAATCTCGCGGCCGACGATCGGCAGCACGAGCATCGCGCCATTCAAGTGCGCATACCGCTCGTCCTTCGGGTTCACGGCGACGCCCGTGTCACCCAGCATCGTCTCAGGCCGTGTCGTCGCGACGACGACGTGCTCGCCCTCGCGCCCCTTCACGGGATAGCGCAATTGGTAGAGCTTGTCCTTCTTCGGGACGTACTCGATCTCGTCGTCGCTGACGGCGGTCTCGAGCACGCAATCCCAATTGACGAGCCGTGCGCCGCGGTAGACGAGGCCCTTCTCGAAGAGGCGCACGAAGCTCTCGCGCACCGCGCGCGTCATGTGCGGCTCCATCGTGAAGCGCGTGCGCGACCAATCGCACGACGAACCGAGGCGCCGGTACTGCTGGAGGATGTAGGAGCCGTGCTCCTCCTTCCACGCCCAGACCTTCGCCAGGAACGCGTCACGCCCGAGGTCGTTGCGCGTCTTCTTCTCCGTCTCGTAGAGCTTCTTCTCCACGACGGCTTGAGTCGCGATGCCGGCGTGATCCGTGCCGGGCAGCCACAGGGCGTCGAAGCCCTGCATGCGCCGGTGACGGATGATCACGTCCTGGATCGTGCCGTTCAGCGCGTGCCCCATGTGCAGGACGCCCGTCACGTTCGGCGGCGGGATCATGATCGCGAACGTCTTGCGGCCCGCGACAGGCTTCGCCGAGGGCGTGAACCCGCCGCTCGCGAGCCAGCGTTCGTAGACGTCGTTCTCGAACTCGGCCGGCGCGTAGCGCGTCGACAACTCCGTGCTGCGCGTCGTGGATTCCATGGGGGCGGCCACTTCATCCGTGGCCGTCCTACCGGTCAAGCCTGCGCGCCGGTGAGCCCCCTAGAAACGAGGTTCGAGGCGCACGATCGCGAGCACCGCGCGCGCAGTCCTCGGTTCTGGAATTGATGCGAGAGACTTGGACGGCAAGCACCACACGAGCACGTCGTGATCCGGCGGCAAGGGTGTCGACCCGCCGGCCATCGCGAGCCGCTCGCCTTGCGGTGATGTCCACACGCACGCGAACTCGAGCTGGTGCGCCGCCCAACCTTCACCCGGCGAAGCACCCAGTTCGAGACGCAGCCCTTCAGCCCACGACTGCTCGCCGTTCGGCCTCGTACGCGGGGGCAAGAACCCGCGCGCGCCCGAGCGAGCCTCGAACGACGGACGCTCGATGCGCTGCACGTTTGGGTTCCGCGCGGCGAGTTCCAGAACCGGTTTTCGCAGTCCCTTCTCGTCGATGACGAGCGCGACGCTCGAGGCGTGCGCGTCCGCGTCGCGGTAGAGCTGCTCCGCGGCGGCGAGCGGCATCTCCCACATCTCGACGTCGAAGTGGTGAGCGACGGCGACGGGACGATCTTCGTCGAGCTGCGGCTGACATCCGACGCATTCCGCTTTGCATGCGCCGAACATCGAGGCGGCCACGAGCGTGAGCAGGATGCGATGCGTCATCCGTGCATGCTCGCCGCGCGCATCGGGACGCGCAATCCGGGGGCCGCATCGAACTTTCACGCGAACGGTTCCGAGAGGGACGTGCGAAGCACTGCCCGGGCCAGTGTCGAGTCCAGCGAGACATCGGGCGGGCGCGTCGCGTGCTGGCCGGACCGTTCAGCGGCTTCGACGAGCGCGCGCAGATCGGAGTATCCCGCCGCGCGAAGTGCGCGGAGCCCCAGTTCGTGTCGGTTCATCCGCGTCGGCCCGGCGACGTGCAGCACGCCGTGGACGTCGGAGTCGGCGAGTTCGACGAGAGCGCGCGCCGCGACCGCGACATCGAGCGGCGTTCGCCATTCGTCCGTGAAGAGCCGCGGTCGTTCGCCGCGCGCGACGGACGCGACGACCGAGTCGCTGGCGCCGAGCCCGCGACCGTGCGAATCGCCGCACAGGAGCGGCAGGCGGACGACGAGTGCCGCGGGATCGGCGTCGAGGACGGCCCGCTCGCCTGCGGCTTTCGTCACTCCGTAGACCGAGACAGGAGCGGGTCCGTCGAGCTCCGTGAACCCCGACATGGGTGCTCGGCTCGCACCGAAAACGAGATCGGTCGACACGTGGACGAAGCGCAGGCCACGTTCGCGCGCGAGCGTCGCGAGTTCGCCGGGCCATTCGGTGTTCACGCGTCGAGCGCGCGCGGGGTCGAGCTCGCAGTCGACGATCCGCGCCATCGCCGCGACATGGACGATGGCGAGCGGCTCGATCAGGTCGAGGGCGCGTTCGCATTCGTCCGGGTCGGCCGCGTCGAACACTCGAAACGTTCCGAAGACGAGTTCCGACGCTCGTCGCGCCGCGCACACAGGCGTGAATCGCGCCTCCTCGGCGGCTCGCAGCAGATGGATGCCGAGGAATCCCGTTCCACCGACGACGAGGAGCGAGCGCGACATGCCGCGAACCTACGCCTGGACGCGGGGGGCGTCGAGGCACGATCCTCAGAGGTGCCGATGTCCGCACGCAAAGTCCTCGTGATCGCGAACCCCATCGCCGGCCGCGGGCGTGGTGAGCGCGCGGCGGCGGAGCTCGCGAACGCATTGCGCGAACTGGGCTTCGAGCCCGAGGTGTTCTCGACGCGCGCACGCGGCGATGCGCGAGTTCGCGCCGCCGCCGTCGAGGGCGACGTCGAGGCCGTGGTCTCGATCGGCGGCGACGGAACGTTGAACGAAGTGCTCTCCGGGCTCCCGCGATCCACGATCCCCGTGGCTCAACTCGCGCTGGGCACCGCGAACGTCCTGGCCTTCGATCTCGGGCTGCCGCGCGATCCGGCTGCGGTGGCTGGCATCGTCGCCGCCCGGAAAACTCGCCCGATCGACGTGGCCCATGTCGGCGAACGCCTCTCCTTCCTCGGCGCGAGCGCGGGTTACGACGCCGCGGTCGTTCACGGGCTCGAAAGCCTGCGTCGCGGACCGATCACGCGCTGGACGTGGACGCGCGCCGCCGGCGCCGAATTCCAACGCTACTCCCCCCCCGAGTTGTCCCTCGAGATGGACGGACAGCGCGTCGACGGCGTCTTCGGCATGATCCTCGTCGCAAACGTCGTGCACTACGCCGGCTGGCCGAGCCTCGCGTCCGATCGCGCGCTCGACGACGGTCTCTTCGAGGCGTACCTCTTCCCCGCGCGATCACGGCTCGAGCTCCTGCGTCATGCGGCGCGCGGCCTGTTCGCACGATTTCCTGGTGGAAACGTGCGTCGCTTGCAGGGCCGACACTTCCGCGTCGAGAGCCTGGTACCCGTCCCGGTGCAGATCGACGGCGACGCTGGCGGTCACACGCCGTTCGAGCTGTCGGTCGATGCCGAGCCGCGGCTCGTCCTGGTACCTTGAGCGCACACATGACGAATTCGCGCCCGACCATCGAGATCGCCGGACGCCGATTCGGCGGCGGCAACTTGTTCCTGATCGCCGGACCGTGCGTGCTCGAATCGCGCGAGCTCACACACGAGATCGCCGGACGAGTCGCGGAGATCTGCAAACCGCGAAACGTGCAGTTCATCTTCAAGGCGAGCTTCGACAAGGCCAACCGTTCGAGTGCCTCCGCAGGCCGTGGCCCCGGCTTCGACGCGATCGAATGGCTCGGTGAAGTTCGCCAGAAGCTCGGCTGCCCGACGATCACCGACGTGCACGCCGCCGACCAGTGCGCGGCCGCGGCCGAGTTCGTCGACGTGCTGCAGATCCCCGCGTTCCTCTGCCGCCAGACGGACCTCCTGCTCGCGGCCGCGAAGACGAATCGCGCGCTGCACGTGAAGAAGGGCCAGTTCCTCGCGCCCTGGGACATGAAGAACGTCGTGAAGAAGATCGTCGACGCCGGCAACCCGAACGTGATGGTGTGCGAGCGCGGCGTGACGTTCGGGTACGGACGACTCGTCGTCGACATGACGGGCTTCGAGCACCTGTCCGCGACGGGCAAACCCGTCGTGTTCGACGCGACGCACTCGGTGCAGGAACCCGGCGCGCTGGGCGATCGGACCGGCGGCGACCGCACGAAGGTGCCCGCTCTCGCGCGCGCGGCGGTCGCGACGGGCAACGTGGACGGTGTCTTCTTCGAGGTGCACCCGAACCCCGATCAGAGCCCGAGCGACGGACCGAACATGGTCAAGCTCGACGAGTTCGAACGCGTGCTCGACGG
>Ga0163149_10004448_pt1 | contig 15334 bp, 23 predicted proteins | sample OliLakLV19MP5G1_FD_148604 | JGI IMG/M metagenome (GOLD analysis project Ga0163149, IMG submission 148604) | Freshwater microbial mat bacterial communities from Lake Vanda, McMurdo Dry Valleys, Antarctica - Oligotrophic Lake LV.19.MP5.G1 | ecosystem: Environmental > Aquatic > Freshwater > Lake >...
TCGCCAAGTTTGCAAACCGGTGGCTTCGCGTCAGGGGCAATTTCAATCAAATCCAGATTTGCGGCCTTTGCTCTCTGCATCCCATCTTCAAGGGGGACAACTCCGAGCTGAGTGCCATCGGCATCGATTAAACGTATTTGCCTTGCCCTAATTCTATCATTTATTCGATACTGAAGTCCCTTGTTGTTGGGTTTAAAAAATTTACTATTCATAACGTTGGTCAAACGTCTCTCCTTCTGGCGCTGTCCCTGAAGACAGTTGGTTTAATTGACTAAATACAGCGAGGTGTTCTTGCATCTGCTGCATCATTTTTAATTGCCCTGCGAGGGCTTTGATTTGATCTTTTTTGGTCCACAACAGATAACCTGCATAAACAGGAAAAGTGACAAACCAACAAAGCGATAGCATTAGTGCTTTGATGCGCGGGAAACTGACCCCGGTGAAACTAAAATAAGCAAGGGCCGCCATCACACAAGAGATTAGCCCTAGGCCATACATCAGCAACCAGGACAACCCCACTATCCAGCTAAATAAAGATGTAAACATTAATGAGTTTTAGTCACTTTTTCTGGTGTTTTAAACACTGAGTCATATAAATTATTTTCTTGAACATCCAAGGAATATACCCCGGTAAGAAGTCTTTCCAAATCGTCTAAGATTGCTGCTTTAATGATATCGCCTTCTTTAGATTTTTTGGGAAGCATGTCGAAAGCGATTTTAAGTTCTCTTTGAGAGTTGACAATTACGGCCAATACTTCTTGCTCTGAAAGCTTAATTATTTTCATTAAGGAGATAATATCCAATCTTTTTGAAGAAAGCAATAGCCAATCAGGCCCGACCTTTTCTTGCAGCGACCTTGGATGCCTTAATCCCAGCCGCTTTATCGAATACTGCCTTGTGTTCTGCAGAAATCGGCTCAATGATTTTTGCCATCCCGCTTGAAGTTGTCGGATCCCAAAAAAATGTGAACTTTTTGTTACCCCACAACTTATCACCTAAAGTATCATATTTAGCGTAGAAGATACCACTACCAGGAGTGGTCTTATCCCCTATAGACCAGACAATGTGTCTATTATACGTTGCCGCAGATTTTTTGTGTTCTTCTGGAGGGAAGATTTCCTCTAGCTTCCACTTCTCGAAAAGCTTTTCAGTTCGCATCTCACAATCATATTCCGATATTCTTACTAACTGACTCGCCTTTTCTCGATCTGTAGGGGAGACATGCTCACCATCGAGGATTCGGGAATAAATGAGATTACCCTCATCGTCCTTTCGGCCCAAGAAGCCGTCTTGCCATTGCCAGTAGTGGCAAAATTCGTGAATGATCAATTCAATGGCTTTCGGCCAAGGTCTATTTTTTAGGGCGACCTTAATGTGTGGTTCGGGATCAGCAGAAAAATAGCCATTTGAACCATTGATTTTTTCCAAAGATTTAAAGACCGTCACAGGACAACCCTGATCCTTGGAGTACTGGACGATTTCGTAAAACATTTTTTCCATATCTGCATTTGATAATTTGTTTTTTGACATAGCTTATTACCAAGATACATTATACCATGTGGACCTGAAAAACGCATTAGCTCAATACCTGCAAACATTGGAAAATGAAACTACACGCATTAATTACGGAATAATCCTTAGAGAATTTTCTCAGCATTTCGAACGGTTAATCGATATCGACACACAAGCGATCTTGAAATTTAAAGCTACCCTGGGGGGGAAGTCAGACCAAACAATAGCATCGAGAATGTCTGCTATCCGAAGTTTTCTGATGTTTTGTTGGAGCCATAATTGGATCCCAATGGACCCAACGATTGTCATCAAAACAGATAATGTGCAGCGTTACCAGAACACCAAAAACATCACGGTTGAGGATTTTAAAAAAATATTAGCCAGCACCAATATCAAAAGCTTGGCTGGCCTGCGGGACTATCTTCTTCTTCGTCTGCTGTTTATTTTTGGAGATGTCGAGAAAATATTACCCCTGCAAATCAAATCAGCCCTTCCAGATACCGTGGACGCGGATCGTAAAACTTTCGTTACTAAGCTAGCTGAACACATTAAAGTTGAGGATCTTAAAGGTGGCTACCTATTCTTTGGTTTAGAAAAAATGGATTGTAGCCAAAAAATGTCCCTCTCTGGTGTAAGAAAAATACTGAAAAAATACTGCACCCTAGCAGGTTTCGATGAGAACTATCTAGATTTCACGGCTATCAAGCGCTTACGTGCTCGACAAATTTACGAACAGACTAGTTCTGTGCTTGCTGTGCAGCAATTTTGCGGTCATAGCAGCGCTAGTCAAACAAAAACTTTCTTAAAGACAATATTTCCAGGTCAAAAACATTTTTAAAGGTAGCGTAGGGCCGCCTCTAGCGTAGCATCGTGTATTAATAGCCCATTCTCAAGAGGGGTTTGATACCCGCCCGCGAGATTCCAAGCCACAGGTATTTTCCTCTGGCTAAAATACTTGAACACGATGTCGTCTCTTTCCACTAGCTGGTTGTAGGACAGCGCGCCTCCGCAGGGGTCAAACATATGCGGATCGGCACCTGCTTGGTATAGTATCAGCCCACAGTCCGAAAAATTATCTAGAATATGCGGCAAGCTTTGGATCCAGGCATCCCCATCGGGACCTCCTTTCCAATTGTAATGGTTATCTTCGGTTCCAAATGTATAGTGCTTAATGTAGTCAATCGATTTTTTATAAATGATGTCATCAGTACCATTACCGTAGTGGTGATCACAGTCCACTATGCCTAATTTAAGTTCAGGGAATTGTTGATGCAGTTTGATAGCTGTAACCATCAAGCCGTTAAAGGTGCAGTAACCCATCGCTTGCGAATATTCAGCGTGATGAAAGCCACTGGTTGGGCTGCAAGTAATTTCGTTATTCTGCAGTGCGGCTAAGGCAGCTGCGTAGAAGCTTCCCGTAGTCCAGGGCAGCGCCGCCGCGACTTCTAGATGCTTAGTCCCAAACCCGTTCTGTCTTTGCCCGGACAGAACATCGTCAACAAAAGACTTGTCATGAGCTAAATAAAAATCTTCTTTTGTCACAGGAGAGAAATCAACGATCTGTATATTTTGCCCAGAATTACTCCAACGTTTAACTAGCTCTCCGGGCTTAGCTGCGCTAGGAGATACCAATTGGATATCTTTGTTAACAGATTGCTTATCGTTGTAAAAGATTTTTAAGCGCTTTTCCATACGATAAGCGTATGAAACGGGCCGAACTTGTCAAGCCTTAGTTTTTTTGAAATAGTGATCCAATATTCTAAACATGAAATAACCGATAACGCTGGCCAAAACCGTATTGACTACCAATTCTCTCGACAGCGACCACTGGGGTTGCCGAAGAGCGCGCGCTTCGTGCTCTTCCAATAAAAAAATTAACCGATCGATTTTAGGGGCTAGCGCAGTCATTATTTTCGTTTCTTACTCAATATTCTATTGTATAAATCTTCTGGCATACAATAAAGTGGCATCTCGTAAACTTGGGGTGGGATGGCCAGGGGATGTTTAGGTTCCCCATACTTAAGGTCGTTGATTTTAACTAAATTAGCACTAATCTTGGGGGAGCACATGAAATAAACTGCAAATTTCTGCTCCTTGGGGGCTTGGCAGACAAACCTGATAGCAACTTCTTTTGCCTTTTGTTGTCGCTGAAACCACCCGGATAAATCGGCGTACAGACTTTTAGGAAAGAGTAATTGCCACTCTCCACCTAGAAGCTGCACTAATATCTCATCTTTATGGTGCGAATCCAAATATTCCATGCCTCATCCTATCTTAACATAACTGTGCTCTTAAGCCATCTGTTAACCTCAAGCTTCTGTGCACTTGTGGCGTGATCAATAAAGAGCTTGGCTTCACAATGATCGGTCTCATGCTGCACCGCGCGTGCAAAAAAGCCATCACTCTCAACTTTGTGAGTTTTCCAGTCCAGATCGGTATACTCCCATACTATGGAAACAGGGCGTTTTACGTCGAAAAACAATTCCGGAAAAGATAAGCAACCTTCGTTTTCTTTAGCGATGCCTTTTGAGCTAACCAGTATCTTTGGATTTATGAATGTCTGTAACGGGGCGTCCAAACCCTTGCTATCTATGCAAAGCGTAAACAGTTTAACATTCCAGCCGATCTGGGAAGCGGCCAGACCGACACCATCGATTTTCAACAAATCGTGCATAGCTTGGAAGTTACTTTTAAATTCTGCCGTTTCCAAATCATTGGGTGTCAATAACCTGTTGGGGGTTCTTAACGCCTTGGCGTGCTTCCTGTAATCTAAAATTTCCATAAACTATGGTTACCATGCGCTATTTGTAAGTCAAGCTAGCTTGATATTACTTTTTATTACGACTACGCCCACTCTTATCCAATGCTTTGTAGGCTTCCAGTAACTCGCGTTGCTCTTTGGTGACGCGCTTTGGAGTTTGCAACAGTAATTTAATAACCATATTACCGTATTGCAAGTTTCCCGCGTCATCTAAATATCTAAGACCATAGCCACGTAATGTGATTGTATCTCCGTGATCCGCTCCAGTATCTAGCTTAAAGAACGCAGGTCCTTTTAGTGTATCTATCTCTAGATTATCACCTAGCATCGCTTGATAAAACTTAATTGGAAGTTCAATTGCAAGGGTAGGCCACTGTATCTCATAGTGCGGGTGTGGTTTCAAATCTACCTCTATGAAAAGATTGCCACCATACTCCCCTTCTCCCGGGATGATCAACTTATCTTTTTTGGATCCTAAGTTCAAATCTTTGGGGATAGGAAACACCAATTCTCTTTCGAACTTACACTCGCCTTTCCCACCGCACTCGCCGCACTTGTTTAGTATAATTTTTCCAATTCCACGACACACTTTGCACTCTTCTTTGGAAAAGAGAGAAGCTAAATTATTGACAACATGACCTAACCCATAGCAATCAAGGCATACCTTAACGTCATCTTTAGAAACCGCACCGCGGCCTCGGCACGCGTCACATGCCTCCATACGCTTGAAGGTAATTTTTTTGTCAGCCCCTTCATATAGCTCCTCTATGGTAATTTTGATAGAAGTCTCTATATTTTTAGGTTCCTTTTTTCTTCCTAAGATCCTATCCAGAGTGTCGAAAATTCCCTCATCTACGATATCACTAACCACTTTTTTGGCAGTGGTGGAGGCTACGTCAGCTACCTTGCTGAACCTGCTAGTGAAGGAGGCGGGAGAATTATTGCGTCTCCGGTCATAATCTTTTCTTTTTTCGGAATTACCCAAAACAGAGTATGCGTCCACTAACTGTTTAAAAGCTACTTCGGAACCAGTGAGCGTGTCTGGGTGCAGTTCCTTAGCTTTCTTTTTATAAGCTTTTTTGATTTCTTCATCAGAAGCTGTGGCGGCGACCCCCAGCAGTGCATAATAGTCAGTGTCCATTAAGGTAATTATATCTTAGCTTGAAATTCCACGAATTGGTGGACACCCTGCTATTTGGTATAATTAATTCATGCCACTCTACCCTGCAATCACTATTACTGACTGGGCTGCCCTAACCACACTTAATGGGTCTTGGGTCGCAAATACAGCATATTCGGGGACTTTTAGACGAGTAAATGACACGATGGAAGGGCAGTTGGCGGTAGTTTTGTCTGGTTCGCCTACCGCAACGACCTTGTCTATTACCATTCCGAATGGAGCGGCCGTCGATGAAACAAAACTACCTACAATAACAGCTGGTCTTTATATTGTAGGTTCTTTCCTTGTTTGGGACGACAGCCTTAGCGCATTGCGTGGGGGTGGGCAAGTATTTTACAATCGGACAAGTAATAACTTAGATCTGTATATAGTGACAACTGCACCTAACACCTCTACACAAGTGTCCAGCACAGTGCCTATAACTTTTGCGAACGACGATTACTTAAGTGTATACTTTTCTGTACCGATTTCTGGTTGGTAGCTCTTAATTTTTGATGTTAACATGATCCCATGTCATTTTTCGAAACGCCTCTGTGGCAAAATAAATACGAAATTTCTTGGTGCCATCATGTTCAATTATGGAAAAGTATATGTAACATCATATCTAAAACCTGAAGAAGCAGTTATATATGAGAAATCAGTCCGAATAAAAGGCTTTATCCTGCAAAGTTTAGCGAAAGGCTCCGACCAAATTGATTGGAAGCAACTGCAAGAGGCGGGGGCCTTATCCAGACGCGATGAAGAACTCTTTGCCGAAGAACTTAAACAGTCAATTCCGTAATGCGCGCGTCCCCAACAGCGGCGGTCCATATTCCGTGAACTATGCCTGTATAGGCCGGGTCGGGAAGTTCGTAGTAATTATTCGGAGGTATCAACACTGTGAAACTGGTCGCGGAGGCCGCTGTGCCCAATTTTAAGTAGAGACCAGCAGTGGCGCTGTCATTAAAAACAGTTGCCCCACGTCTGTTAGTATTAGCAGCTAAAAGGCTTGTACTGACTACGGCTGCGGGAACCGAAGTGACCGCGCTGGTCCCTGGCTTTCTTTCTAATGTAAGTAATTCTCCGTTAATGCTTGTGTGCATGACAGCTGCATTACCGCTTGTATAGGTGGGCAGAACAGCAACATAGACACCCTCGACTACTACCCCCACGGGGGTTGCAGGAGCCGCAGTGTTATCCGCTACGACAGAGAGTACACTTGTTCCATCAGAGCTGGCGAATACTGTGAACAGCACTCCTACTGTTGATGCCGTTAATGAGACCGGAGATCCAACACCCACAGGTGCTGGGAATGTTCCTGCGCCGGCAGCGGTGGCCGCAAAACTTGCCGAAACTGGCTTATATACTTTGAGATCAACCATTGATAAAATTATACCAACTTACTGGCTATAATTCCACTTTTCAATCCAAGCTTTTAATTCCGCGGCGAAGGGCCTTTGCTCAGCTTCAGTATTTTCTTGGTAAAGAGAATGTTGTGCAGAATCTTCTAGCATTTGTAAACTAGTTTGTATAAAAAGAGGGGATTCCCAATCAAATGGGGCTGGAATTTCAAATTTAAGTTTTTGTTTTCTTCGTTTCATAAGTTCCATCGCATTCTGGGCACACAACAAAATAATCACTAGTTCCCCCAACTTTAACAGTTGGGTTGTTTTTATCGTAAGCGCGGGTTCTGGTAGCGCTATCCACTTTGCTGCAAATGTTACAAACTGCCTTAAGAGAAACTATTTCATCAGCCAACGCTAATAAATAATGCATTGACCCAAATATACTATATCCAGCTGTTAATTTCAAGCCGTTAGCTATCACAATTTTTTTCTGGGTCAGCAGCTCTTTAACAAGCCCAATAATGCTGGGACTAAAAAATTGGGATTCATCAAAAACAATTACGTCATACGCAGCTAAAACATTTAGCGATTTTTCAGGAGATCCTGCGCATATAGTGATAGCGTCTGCTATCACTCGATGGTCATGCGTAACTGTTTTTCCCACACACCGGTTATCCGTGTCGGGTTTAACCCAAACCCCTTTCCTGCCAAATACGCAGTATTTGTTATAAATGGATCGAGTAGTTTGAGACTTCTCTGCATACATCGGGCCTGTCAACACGATTAACAATCCATTGGGGTTGCTCAAGCGCCGATTACTTTCATTAAGTCGGAGCCTACCTGAATATTTTGGCTCCTGGCCCACCCGAGAGGGGCCTCGACAATAGCTACAGTGCCCCTGGGGGTAGGCCCAACAGATTTCATATTAACTCCTGCTGACCATATATCTAACACTCTATTTTTTGAGTTCAATGGGATGATATCTAATGGAAATGCACAATTGACCGTATGGAAATAGCTATCAGCGTTAATACCTGGAAACAACATAAGAAAGTTAGGTGGGAGCCGATCTGTAAACTGCAATCCTTGCTTTTTTTGCCTAGGCGTTTCTGCAACAATCAGTGTATATTTGCCAACAACCTTTTGTGGCCATAAGTTGATATCTAACATGCATACATTTTAGCACTTTTCCGAGGTACTGAGCCCTCCGAAGTTAGTAGCGAAGTTAATCGTTAGTCAAGAAACCAAGTGGCGGAAGAGTGCGACCTTTATCATCAACTACGGTTGGGGGTTTCTTAATAAATCCAAGAGGGGCCCTTACACGCCCCTTCTCGTCTACTGTTTCTTGGCTCTGCAAAAATCCTAAGGGTTTGTAGGCTCTACCATCTGGACCTTTGTGGGTTGCGGCTTCCCCTACCCGATTATGCTGGGTTAGATTGGGTTCATTTTGTTGAGCATACTTGACTAACCCTGCCATGTTGCATTTGAAAAGTGATTCAGAGATTTTGTCATAATCCTCCTCGATGGTTCGTTTAACCATCGCGTTGTGTGCGCGCTGTAGGTCGGTCAAATACTTTTCAGTCAACACTAAGGCTACATCGATCTGGGCTTGCTTTTTATTAGCTGACATTTTAGCTATTTGGTTAGCTACTTTGACTATCTCCACGAATTCGTTTTGAAACTTTAATTCGCTGAGCCACTGTTCGTAAGTTTGGGGTTTTGCGTTCATTTTTTTATTATACCTGAAATCTAAGTTTGTTGAAACATTTGAATCCATCGATTAGCTACAGTATACCAACCGCAATTAGCTATAACGTGGCTGCGGCCAGCTTTTCTGTAGCTATCTTGCATCTTTGGATTTCGGAGTAGCTGAGCAGTTAGTTCCAAGCATTCTTCCGGCCTTTCTACCTTAATTCCGCAGCCATCCGGCACAGTGCTGTCGAGCGCGGCTAATTTAGTGCAAATAGGGATTGCTCCAGCTATCATTGCTTCATTTGCAGTGATGCAATATGTTTCTGTGAACTCTGTTGGGTATACCCACAATGATGCTTTCATTTGCTCCTCAGCCAAGACTTTTTGAGAAACTCGGTCATGATAGTGGATACCATCCATTTTTAACAAGTCTTCAATTTGACGGAGATGGTCGAGTTCTGTCGGGTTTTTACGTTGTTCTATAGCTGACTTCCAGTTAAAGAACCCGTAGTAAATGTGAAGATTGAGCTTGGTAAATTCTTTCTTCAATATGCGGAATTGCTTGAGCAGAGTCAGCAAACCTCGGTCTGGACTAGAGCTGTAGAATAATCGATAAGGGTCTTTTTCAACATTGTCATAGTCCGTGTATCGACTCAAATCGAGACCGTTTCCCTGCAAATAAATTTGCGACGCAGGAACTTGATGATGTTGGGAGAAAAATTGAGCATGCCAAGGAGAAAGACAAACAAATTTTGTTGTTTTTTCAGAATGCGCCGGGTGTCGATACATTGCTTCTGGAATGAATATATCGTGAGACCAAACGAAATTTTTGCCATTCTTAATAGGATGTCCCAGAGGTCCTACCTTTCGGCTACTAATCAGGTAGTCGATGTAGTTTGATTCCTTGAACTGTTCCCAACCAAGGTGGTCAATATACTCAACGCCATCAATGACGCCTTCTGAGCCAGAGCAGTCACCTACCAATACAGCTCGATAGCCCTTAATGGAAAGTTCTCTAGCCAGTAGTGCAGCGCAGGTTTCAGAGCCACCAATACCTGTTGTGTTAATATTTTTTATAGTCCAACGCTCCCAGGCAGGGCCTGTGTAAATGCAAACAGTTGGTCTTTCCTTTGCCTTCATCAGGGTAGTGTTGTATTTATCTTCTTCCTGGTGCTTCTGGCGATTCTCACCTTCACTTACTTTGCGGGTTTTTCCGCCGTAGTGGAAGACCCAGCTGGCAAAGTTGTGCCCGCAAGTGAAATTATGTTTGACGGCCCTTCGACAGTAATCATAATCTTCACCTCCATTAACGAAGGATTCATCCAGGCAGCCTACTGACTTTATCACTGAGTGACGAACGTAGGTGGCGTAAAAAGCAACCCAGGAATGATGCGGTTGATTTCTAGCTATTAAGCCATTGCTTCCTTCCTTTTGAAGCAACTTTTCAAAAGGTACATCCCCAATAACCATGTCTGGTCGTAGAACGACACCGTCAACGTCAATGTATTTTTGGTGTATCCAACCTAAATCACAGTTACTTAGTGGATTAGTGATGTCATACGGGCTATCGATTAAAGGTTGTAACCAATTTTTGCCTACCACAGTGTCGTTATTTAGAATGACCACGTCGTTCTCGGTGCGCTCAGCAACATGCCGCAGCCCGCGATTCACGGCTTGGCTGAAGCTTAGCCTTTCGACAGAGTCAATTAACGTAATTCCAGTTTCTGCCTGTAAGTAACTACGGGTTTCCGGATCATCTCCGCTGTTTACAACAATCAACTCATAGTCGGCGGTATTGTATTTGACGGCTTCAATAGCAAGCTTAAGGTATTTGCAATTTTTATAGCTAGGTATGACGATACTTACTTTTTTATGGCTGCTTTCGACGGCTTGCACTTCTCCTAAAATTATTGGAATTTGCTTACTATGATCTCTGTTGGGAACTAGCTTTACATTAAGACCTGCCGCTTTCCACTTAGCAAAATAGCTACCGTTGGGTGTAGCTATTGTGTCAAAGTAGCGAAGCTGTTCCTCTGGTGTGTCCTCTTGCGTGTATAGCACTTTTGGATGTACATCAGGAAGAGTTTCTAATTTATACCGGTTATTGGCCTCAATAAAGAAATAACAATCATAATCACTGCTTAATGTGGGCGTTTGTTCGTATCGGTAGATACTTAGCTGGTGACCATTAGATCGGAAAGCATCTTCCCAGTAGTCGCCATAACTCAAGTATCTCGGATTTAGTGTGCTATTAATAAAAGCAACACGTTTACCCCTGCCGAGTAAACCTGGCATGTGAGCTTCCACCCCTAGTGAGGGTGTAGACCATCCGTCATACTTATACATCCGGTCTATAACGAAACCGGCTTCTGCTAATAACCTGCGCATCCGAGATTCCGTAAATCCAGTGTAATGGATCTGCCCATAGTTCACCTTGTTCTTAAAGGCTGCCGAGGGGGTGTCCCTAAAATCCTGAATGCCATACAAAGTATGCATATACCAAGACTCTTGGAGCTGCGGGTTCTCTAGAAATTTGCGACAGCAGTCCTCCAAATCGGGAACTTTAAGGTCTAACTTGCCCCCGGGCTTTAATACACGAGCGAACTCACGGATGGCTTCTTCCGCCAAGGGGCGCGGAAGGTGCTCTAGTGCATGTTCACTTGAAATTTCATCGACGGATTTATCCACATAGGGGATTTCCTCCATACTAAATGTCTCGTCAACACCGGGCTGTGGAAATAGATCACAATTGATAAAGCCAGGAATGGTTTTGCCGCCGCTGCCTAAGTTTAGCTTAGTTATGCTGGTTGGTCTTTTGTAAGTTTCTTTTTTCTTCTGCACCGCTAAACCAATATCGTTGAGAACACCGTTTTGCCGTGTAACCTCAAACAACTTTTCCAGATGATCTTGCGCCTTTTGAAACTTTCCGAGTTTAAAGTAAGCTTTGGCTAATCTGTCGTGAGGTAACCAAGAATAATTTTCCTTAGTCACCACCATTACCGGGTGTTTGGGTTCATCTATGTTTAGGGCGGACTCATACCAGTAAATTGCTTTGGAGTAATCCTCGCTATTGAATGCGATTTCGCCTAACCCTAGCGCTGGTTCACGATACTCAACTTGATACTCCAAAGCTCGTTTATACCAATATTGGGATTTGCTTAACTGCTTCTCAGCATGGTAGATTCTTCCTATTTTGTAGGCAGATTGGAAGCATGTGTCTATGTTATCTTGTTTATTGAAAGCCAATCGGTAGCTAAACCGAGCCTCTTTGGCATAGCCTCGATCCATGTATTCATTACCCAGGTAGAAGAAGCTTCGAGAAGAGGGATCCTCTTGTACAGCTAACTTCATCAATTCAACATTACGATCACCGTCTGCTGCGCGATCATCCGCGTTTCTAAGGTGGTAGACACCCACATCGGGAATAGCTTTAGATCGGCCCCACAGGATTGGTACAATTTCGTGGCAGCGTCCCTGCCACACGGCTTTCTCCCTTCTAATGATACGTTCACGTAATTGGGTAGCCTGTATAGCGCCCTCTGGGGTGGGCGGCTCAACCCAATAGAAGTAATTCAATAGTATATAGTCAAGTTCAGGATTATCTTTATTTTCTAAGAAAAATTTACGTATAGTTTTAACGTCTTCGGCCTTCAGGTAATCATCTGCGTCTAACCAGCACACCCAAGGTTGTGTGCATTTGGAGAATGCAAAATTGCGAGCTTTTGCGAAATGCTTGACCCATTCGAAGTGGTAGACCTTATCAGTATATTGCTTGGCAATCTCTACTGTCTTGTCTATGGATCCAGTATCCACAATTACCAGTTCGTCATAAAGACCTTGAGCAGAATCCAGAATTCTTTTGAGATTTTTTTCTTCGTTTTTGACAATTAGGGCTAAACTAAGCATAAGCTGCTTTATAACACACCACGATGCCATTACTAGCCTTGAACAAAACATTGTCAGCTAGGATCTGTTTACGCAGAAAAGAGTTAAAATAGAAGCATGATTCGAAACTCCACAGAAGAAGAGGTTTCTCAAATTCAAGCTATTGGAAAGAGTCAGGGTTTGTTTAATTACGGGCATTTGATTTACAAGCAGTTTGCTAAACAAAACTTATCTTTTGTGATCGAGTTAGCAAATAGAATTGTCGGTTATGTGATTGCACTTCCCCTAATCGCGGGAAGGGGTTTCTGTCTGCAGGTGGGTGTAAGTTCTGAGTGCCAGAATCAAGGACTAGGGACGAAACTAATCTCTTTTATAGAAGACCACATGAAAGTGACCTACAATATTAAATATTTATTTGCCCACACCCTCAGAGAGAAATCGCTACATTATTTTAAAACTAAACTAGCTTATCGCTATTTCATCGAATTGCCGGGATTAGCCATCCTCTGTAAAGAGCTTTAGTCGGCGTAGTCCTCGGCATCGTCCTCGGCATCGTCGGCCTCGGCTTCATCCTCGGAATCGACTTGCTTCAACGCAGGAACTGGATTTTTCATCCGAAAGGCTTTGATTTCGTTTTCTAACCGGCGCAATCTCTTCTTCAATGGGTTCTTAGCTTTTCGTTTGCTCATAAACTGGAACAGCACCACTACCAATACGATCGCAAATGCGAGGACAAGCATCCAACGAAGAATATCTGCATTAATGCTCAACTGCATCCCGCTGCCGGCCAAATTAGGTGGTTCTTTATTAGCTCCGCTCATCGCCTGAACTACTCCTTGCAACTGTCCTAACATATTGCTGATATAGACATTACTGGCGCTAGACCCTTGTGTATCTCCGTGAAAACCCTGGTTTCCTGAAAACTGTAAGGGTTTTGGCTCCACAGGCGGGTTACGATACTTGTGCAGCAGGTCTCCGATGCCAGGATCAGAGAACGGAACAACTGAATCAAGATGGTGTCTAGTAGTAAAATCCGATTCCATACTCTGATTATAACTTGTTAGGGGTGTTAAATCTACTATAGGTCAGGAAGAAAATCAGGAATGGGCGATTTTTTAAGATCGTCGCGAGTGATTGGCGGGAATTCGAGCAACTCAATTAATTCGTTTTTAGATGCGGCGGTAACTGGGCGACCACCTATACCCTTGCACCCTACAAAGAAATCTATTGGGATATTGTGTGTGCACTCTGGGCAATCTATCTCGCCTGTAATGTGCGAAATCCATAACTGATTGCTATAACGTTTAAGCTCTTCCGCAGCAGAATCTCTTTGAACCAAGACTTCGCCCACCAGACCTATCAATTTTTGCAACAAGACCACCAGCTCTTCTTTAGATTGGTTAGCATACTGAATAGTTCTCAGTATTTCGGTGATCTTATCTAGCGTCTGGAGTAAAGTCATAGCATGATTTTAATATATTGCGTAGCCCACAATCAATTATCGGAAATAAAATCAAGCGGCGTCAAAGGTAACGATGGTGTTTCCAGATTGGATTAGTGTGTGTATTACGGCATACACAACTGTCTTGGATTCTGGGCCAATAAAAACTAAAGAGTTGGGGATGTGAACATTAACTAATCTGTTGTCGAATTGCGCGTGTAATTGCGCCATTCTCCCCACCTGGGAGGTGTTGTGAACGGTAAGATTAACCCGGGTAGAGACACCCGCCACTATATTAATCCTACCGCTACATTCTACACGAAGGCAGTCTGACGAAAGTACGTCAGGACGTGTAGAGACTAGATCATCGCTAATGATTACCGATAACTGTTTATTAGCCATCTTAGTTCTTAATCATCAGTTGGACCACGAAATGTTCAAATTGGTATCTGAAACGTCCTACCTGGTCTGGAGGAACACGACAGTGGGCTTCGATAGTAAGCTCTTCGTTTATATTGGAGATGTCATTCATCCAGCGAACGAAAGCGTCCCATTCTTGGGGCGGGTAATTCTTGGTTGCCTCTAGGAAGCTACGTTTGCGTGCTTGATTATCAAAAGTGAAGCGATACGACCAGCATTGAAGGTTATCATGATCGTCTGCCTCATACTCCCTAGTTTTGGTCATTTTGACTTGTTTACGGTCTAACAAGGTCTCTACAGGAACTTTTCCAACTACCTTCTCCTGAAAAACTTTTGATACTTTTTGTGCTATATCTCTAAACATGGGTGCCTCTGTCACCAGATTACACAATTATTGAAAAGATCAAAGCTTTGGACAATTGTTGACGAACCAGATGGTCGGGAATATAGTTATGAAATGAGTTTACCAGTGTTAGCGCTAGACCTTGCCACCAAGACCGGCTGGGCAATGTTAGACCGTAATGGGAATTTTGAATCGGGTGTGCAAGAATTTGATCTTAAAAGAGGGGAATCAAAGGGAATGCGATTCCTTCGTTTTCGAAAATGGCTTAAAGAAGTGCTAGCATTGGGCGAACTCGGTGTGCAATATTCAGCAGAACTTCCTGGTTTGATTGTATACGAGCAGCCACATTTCAGGGGAGGGCACGCTTGCGAACTTCTTGTTGGATTATCAACAAATGTTTTAGCCGAGGCAGCTCTTTATGGTCTTGAGCATTTGGCGGTGCATACTGGGAGTCTGAAAAAATTTGCAACTGGAAAGGGGAATGCGGGAAAAGATGAGATGATCCTGAAGGCAAAAGAATTCTTCCCTAAAATTGAGATTATCGATGATAACCACGCAGATGCGTTGGTTTTAATAAAGTATGGTTTGAACGAAATTGGTGCCTAATCTAGACTTTTTAAAATTATTCGTCTGAGTCGTCTTGCATTACGGTGGTTTTAGCTGTTGCAGAAAATCCTATTAAATGATACAAAAGTCCTTGAAATTTTCTTGACTTTTTAAGAAAAGAGACTTGACTTTTTAAGAAAAGAGACTAAGATGAGAGAACAAAGAGTCC
>Ga0163149_10004451_pt1 | contig 15332 bp, 13 predicted proteins | sample OliLakLV19MP5G1_FD_148604 | JGI IMG/M metagenome (GOLD analysis project Ga0163149, IMG submission 148604) | Freshwater microbial mat bacterial communities from Lake Vanda, McMurdo Dry Valleys, Antarctica - Oligotrophic Lake LV.19.MP5.G1 | ecosystem: Environmental > Aquatic > Freshwater > Lake >...
GCCAGGTGCCGCACTTGCAGCCGGTACGAACCGCCTACGGGCGTGGCGGGTAGGCCAGGGTTTCGCGGTGAAACCCGAAGGCGCCGCGCGCGCGGTCGGCAAAGAAATGCTTCAGGGTTTCGATCACGGTGCGAAATGACAGATCGTCCCAGGGGATTTCGTTCTCGGCATAGAGTCGGGTTTCCAGGCTTTCTTCGCCCGAAGAAAAGTCCAGGTCGGTCAGCTTGGCGATGAAGTACAGGTGCACCTGGTGCACATAGGGTACGTCGATCAGCGCGAAGGCCTGCAGGTCGTGCACCCGGGCGCCCGCCTCTTCAACGGTCTCGCGCGCCGCACCCTCGGCAGTGGATTCGCCGTTTTCCATGAAACCTGCTGGCAGGGTCCAGAAGCCGTAGCGCGGCTCGATTGCGCGGCGGCACAACAGGACCTTGCCCTCCCATACCGGGATGCAGCCGACCACCAGTTTCGGGTTTTCGTAGTGAATGACGCCGCAGGCGGAGCAGGTCGCGCGTTCGCGGCTGTCGCCGGGGGGGGCGCGGCGCAAGACTTCATTGCCGCAGTGGGTGCAAAAGCGGATCTGCTGCCGGTGCGCGGATAACGCGTGGATATTTGCTGGACTCATCGAAATGCAATGTCTGTTCAGGCTTTGTCCGGTCTTGTCGCGCCGGTGTTTCCATTTGCAGCACCGGCCCGCATTTTGTGCCACAAGTGGGGGATCAGCAGCCGCAGCGGCATGCGACCCCAGTGGTAACGAATCAGGAGGACGTTGGCTGCAAGGCCCTGAGCTAGCGCGGGTTTGGCATCGGGCTCGCCAGGAGTCAGAATCAGGTCCATCAGCGGCAGTAGCCAGGCGCGGCGCAATCGACCCGGGCCGAGTGACGCTACTTGCGCGACTACGTCACCGGGAATTGGTGTGCCGAACCAACGCTGCGTGTAGTGCACCGCCAGCGCCAGGGGCTCGGTAAGTCCGAGGGTATGCGCGCGCGCCGGAAGGCGGGCCCAAAAATCGGGCTCGTCAGCAAAATGGCGAAGTAGTCCGTCCAGGTCGACCAGGTCGCGAATGCGATCGCGCGCCTCCGAGTCGAAAAACAGGTGCGCCGCGCTGTGAAGCACCTGATCGACCGGATCCAGCACTTGCCATGCCTCCCATTTCGATGGCCGCAAGCGTTGCAGCAGTGCGTCGGCATCGACGCGGATGCGGGCGACTGGCGGCAGGATGTTGTGGTGCAGGTCGAGCTCCATGCCGTAAAGCGGATGCGTCATCGGTGGCACTTCGTGGCTCCACTCGTAGTAATAGCGCCGGTCGTGCTCGTCGAGTTCCGGTTCACGCCAGCCAGCCTGCTTGAGCTGCGTCAGCGCTTCTGCAAGATGCGCCTGCGGGACCAGGATATCGACATCCGATGGCAGACGGCCCGCCGCAATTGCGAGGTCTTGTCCGATATAGGCCGAGCCCTTCAGGAGCACCAATGGATAAGAACCTTCGCCGAGGGTCGTCGCCACCCGCTCCAGTACCCAGATCATTGACCCAGTGCGCCAGCGAGAAAGGCGCTGCTCGGCAACCAGATGGCGGCGTGCCTGCGGCGGGACGCGATCGATGATGCCGGCTGCGTCTATCCTCTCGGCCAGCCGCGCCAGCATTCGCAGCCGGCGCGACAGGCGCACCACCCGCTCCCACTCCGCAAGAGGCCAGTCCAGCGCGAGATGCGGTTGCATCAGCGCTTGAAGCCACGCAAGCGATCGAGGGGGTTGCCAGGGCTTGGCGGTCATTGCCCTGCCGCCAGTTGGCGCTCACGAACTTGTGGCCATGCCGCATCGATCGTCGCCAAGGCATCGTCTAGGTCGCTGTAGACGAGTTGCCAGCCAGGACACTGGCGGACCAGTCTGACCACCGACCGGAACCCGGTGGCCCCCAACACGCTGTAGTTGAACGCGTTGAAAGCCAGCGCTCCGAACAGCACGTTTTCTGTCAGTGGTTCCCAGCGGGTTGGGCTGCCGGCTTGCCACTTCGGCAGCACGACAGCCCCTGGCCGGGCACTTTCGTGCCGGCGCTCCACCGCATCCGGTTCTGCGGCCAAATGCGCCACAGTGCCCTTGCGGGTATTGGGGAATTCGGGGCCAAATACCGCGTTCGGTGCAAAGGTGCGAATCACCTCGATCGACTGGTTTTTGAGCGCGACAGGCTTCAGCAGGGCGCGAAATGTGCCGGAATCCGGATTGAAGGCGCCGAACTCGTCCGACAGCAGGCGCCATCCGCGCAGTGAAAGCGCGGCTGTCAGCGTGCTCTTGCCCGAGCCCGGCATCGCGGGCAACAACAGCGCCAGGCCATCCCGTTCGACCGCGCCCGCATGCAGCAGCAACAGGTCGTTCAGGCGCTGGCCGATCATCCAGTTGCAGCCCCATTCAAACAGAGGCAATGGCGCGTTTGCAGGAAACGGCTCGAAGGGTTGCCGGCCATCACACTGAAGGATAACTTGCGGCCGGATCAGGCGTCGAAAACCGCTCGCACGGTTGATCGTTAAATGGACATCAGCCCATTGTGCGCGATCCATCAGAGGAAAGTGCGCATATACGGACTGCAGTTGACGCGCAAAGAGTTTCGAGTCGCTGCGCACGTGCACACTGACAGCTCCGACATCAATGCCGAAACCTGCATCGGCAAGCACCTTGGCAAACGCCAACGTGTCTGTATCGCCTAGGGTTTGGTGACTGCGTGGGGCGCTGCTCACCCCAACATTGTACGCGGCACGCGAAGTTCCCGAACCAAACCCATTTCGATGAGTTGAGCCCAGCAGGCTTCTATCAGGCCTTCCAATGCCTCAATGGATTCGCCACTATCTTCGGCCAATGCGCCGCAAATCGCTGCGGTGCCAGCAGGCCCCGCTTCCAACACTTCCAGCACGGCCATGCTTTCGTTGTTGAGCAGCGATGTCTCACCACTGGTGGGGCAAAACACCGCCCATAAATCGCCTATCGGTTCGGCAAGGATCCCCTCGGTACGCGCGTACTGCGTCACACCCCATCTACGCAAAAGACGTCCATGCGGACTGACCAAGTGCAGTTCCCGAAGTTCCATTTAAACCACCAGCGATGCCAACGATTCTAACTACATTGCTTACGATATCGACGCGAACCGCAGCGTATTGAGCTTGAGCGAGCGGAGTAAGGGCGCCGGCGGATGTCGACGTCACGCCGGTGAAAGGGCTTACCAACGGGTAACACAATGCAGAATTAAAGTCCGATGCAGAAGATGTCCTTGACAACAACAGGTTGTTGATTTCATTACCCTTCACGAACTTCTGGGAAGATGAATTTTGGTATACCTGTACACGCAGCCACGTACCAGCGCCTAGGCCACCTGGCGGATTCGTCGAATTCGCAACAGTTTGGGGGTTTTGAAGCTGTATCTGAACACCGGTAAGCGAACCTGCGAACGCGCTGCCGCTGCACAGGGTCAGTGCGACGGGGGCGGCAAATGACCCTTGAATGAGGCGACGCCGCGCAACCAACGAGTGTCTCGCGTCAATCGGCTTCAAGTCTTGCGGGTTGGGGTTCTCGTGTGTCATCGCCTGAATTTCCTAGTTCGTTGCCAAAAGAATGATCACCGGAAAAATCGATTCTTTGCCAGAGTGAAACGGTTTATGTCAGAGATATTAAGCAATTATCACGCCCGTTCATGAATAATTATTAAAATCAATGGCTTGTGTAAAAACCCCGGCGGAGTTTTTGTATACGATCAAACCATGTGTAAATTATTTCGACACTTTAGGTCCCAACGTTTGCGCATGTCTTCGATTTCGGCCGGGTAAGGGTTGCGTTGCCGCGAGGCAGATCATGCACCATGACAGCATTTGGCAGCCGTATTGTGTTTCCAGGATGAAAAAAGTGTCAATTATTGTGTCAATCAATTTTAGTGTGATGCCTGAAATCCTAATGTAGTGTCACGGATTGGTACGCAGAATATCCAGCAAAAAGTTCGACGGCACCGCATAGGTGATGCCGGACGGCTGGCTCAACGCCGATTCCTTGGTACCCTTGATCAGCACCATGCTGATCACCCCGATGACCTCCCCGGTATCGACATCGAAAAGCGGGCTGCCGCTATTGCCTGGATAAGCTGTGGCGTCGAGCTGGAAGATGTCGAAGCTCCCCACCTTCAACTGGCGCACCAGTTTCGGATTGAGCTGCTGCGCGGTCGGGCTGGGCAGCGCAATCGGTGTGATCGAAGCGACGATGCCGCGATGGGTCACGGGTGCGAACCCGAGCGCCCCGCCGATCGGAAACCCGCTGAAGGCCACGGCCATGCCTTCACGCACCGAGTCGGCGGCGCGTATCTTGAGGGCGGGCAGCTTTTGATCGGTCAGGCGCAGGATCGCCAGGTCGTGCGCCGGATCGCTTGCGACTAAGCGTGCCGCCAGCAATCGCGTGCGCCCGTCGATACGCGCCTGTACCACAAGCGCGGGGGCGCCGGCCGGGTTGGCGGGGTTGCCCTGGTCGGCGATCACGTGCGCATTGGTGGCAATCAGGCTGCCGTCTCCAACAGCAAAACCGGTGCCGCGCAGGCTGAATTGAGGATTGTCGGTCTGGCGGTACAACCCGACAGCCACGATCGATGGCTTGACCCGGGCAATTGTCTCCACCAGATCGGCGGCAGCGCTGCCCGCGCACAGCGTGGCCAGCGTTGCCACACATGGCGCCAGGCATCCCGCCAGTGAGCGGCCTATCGACGCCATCGCTCTACATGCGTCCGGCTGAATGAATCCGCGGCAGTTCCGGGGATGGTCCGGTAACTCGCGCATCGAACGGGTGCTCGTGCTTTTTCACGATTTCCAGGATGCGCTTCACGTAGCCCTGCGTTTCAGTATAGGGCGGGATGCCGCGGTGGCGGTTGACCGCGCCTTCGCCGGCGTTGTATGCCGCCGCCACCAGGGTTACCCGGCCCTTGAAATAGGCCAGCAGCCAGCGCAGATATGACAATCCGCCGCGAATGTTCTGCTCCGGATCGAACGGCTTGGTCACGTTGAAGCGCGCCGAGGTTTCGGGAATCAGTTGCATCAGGCCTTGGGCATTCTTGGGCGACACAGCAGACGGATTGAGGTTCGATTCGGTTCTGGCGATCGCCAGGGCGAGCTGCGGATTGACGCCATATTCCGGCGCCAGTCGCAGCAGCAGTTCGACCAGTTTCTTTTTCTCCGGCGAACTGGCCGCCAAAAATGCCGCGATCTGGTCGATTTCCGGCTCCACCCGCACCACTTCCGGCGCTGGCGGATCCTGCTTGATCACCATGCAAGCAGGCATTTCGGGCGCTGGATTGCCGACATGACGCAGCATGCGCTGTGCATGCGGATGATCCTGTGCGGCTGCCAGGGCAAAAAAGTAGGCCGCCTGCGCGTCGTCCCGCGGCAAGCCGCGGCCATTGGCATGCATCCAGCCCAGGCTGAACTGCGCTTCGGCGTCACCCGCGCGCGATGCATCGCAATACAGTTGTGCGGCGCGCGCCTGGTTGCGCGGCACACCTTCACCATGCTCGTAAGCCCGTGCTTCCAGGCGCAACTGCGCGACCGGCGCGAGCGTGTCCGACTCGGCCGTTGCGGCATGGACCGTAGCGGTGCCGAACAGCATGACGCAACTCAAAAAACCTGCAAGGCGCGAATGTTTCGGCAATTGGGGGAATCAACCGGTGAATGCCCGCAGGCGGTATTGTGTTGTGCCCGCGCAACATGCAATTAAGGGTAACAAACAGGTGAAGTTTGCGAATATAGCTGCAAGACTAATCTTTATCCTTGAATCTTTGCAAACTCGGTGAGTCGCTTCAAGACACGGAAAGCGAATAGTCGACTCGATGATGACGGCACCGGCGCTGCAAGCATTAGGGCTGCTCGGTGTGAAATAATGTGAGGGCGTCGGGAAAGTCGCCTCTGCGGGTTGTTTTTGCGATATTATTGGCAACGCTTGAAAAAGATAAGCTGTTGTTAATTAAGTAGTTACGCACGAATATTCACGACGTTTGCGAAAGGTTCTAGAGCCATGTTCACCAAACAAGTAATGGGCTGGGTAGGGTTCGGCAAGTTTTGCCTGTTGGCCGTAGCCATGGCCTTGGCCAGTGGGTGCGCGCGTATCAACTATCCTGCGGCGCCGACAACTGCCGCGTCGGATGATTACAAATACATCATCGGACCAGGCGACTCGGTCAATATCGTGGTCTGGCGCAATCCGGAATTGTCGATGTCGGTGCCGGTACGCCCCGACGGAAGGCTGGCCGCGCCGCTGGTGGAAGACCTGGTGGCACAAGGCAAGAACCCCACCACGCTGGCGCGCGACATCGAGCAGGCGCTGGCGAAATTCATTCGCGATCCGGTGGTCACAGTCATCGTCGGCGGCTTTGTCGGACCGTATAGCGAGCAGATTCGCGTCGTCGGCGAAGCGGCCAAGCCGCAGGCACTGCCCTACAAGCAAAAAATGACTTTGCTCGATGTGATGATCGCGGTGGGCGGGATTACCGATTTTGCGGATGGCAATCGTGCCTCTATTCTGCGTACCAGCGACGGCAACAAGCAATACAGTGTGAAGCTGCGCGATCTGATCAAGCGCGGTGATTTTTCTGCCAATGTCGACATGAAGCCGGGCGACATTCTGATCATCCCGCAAAGCTGGTTCTGATCCCGGCCCGGCTGGCAAGCACCGCCAGACTGGTCGGGCGGCGCGCCAACCGCATGGAAAAGACGACACCAACATGGATGAGATCCTAAGGCAGGTCAAGGCGGTCATGCGTTCCATGTGGCGCCATCGCCACCTGGCCATGATCGTGACCTGGATTGCCGGTGCCATTGGCGCCGGCTTTGTCATGTCGGTGCCCGACAAGTACGAGGCATCGGCGCGTATTTACGTCGATACCCAGTCGATCCTGCAGCCCTTGATGGCAGGGCTTGCCGTGCAGCCCAATGTCGAGCAGCAGGTGATGATGTTGAGCCGCACGCTGTTGAGCCGGCCCAATCTTGAAAAGCTGGTGCGCATGGCCGATCTCGATCTGGGCAGCAAGAACAAGGCGGCGCAGGATGCGCTCATAGACGGGCTGGCCGCGCAGATCCAGGTGAAGGGGACTTCGCGGGACAACCTCTACACCCTCGCCTACCGGGACTCCAAACCGGAGCAGGCCAAACGCGTGGTGCAGGCCCTGACCTCGATCTTCGTGGAGTCAAGCCTGGGCGACAAGCGCAAGGATTCCGATACCGCGAAGAAATTCATCGACGACCAGATTCGTGGTTACGAAAAAAGGCTCGAAGAGGCCGAGGCGCGAGTCAAGGAATTCCGCTTGCGCAATCTCGATCTGCAAACCGCCGACGGCAAGGCCGGGGTCGATCGGCTGGGCGATATCGGCAATCAGTTGAACGCGGCCAAGCTGGCCCTGCGCGAGGCTGAAAACTCCCGCGATGCGCTCAAGAAGCAGCTCGCCGGCGAGGATGCGGCGACCACCAGCGAAGCGCCCGCAGTCGGTTCGCCAATGTCGCCCACACCGGAGATCGATAGCCGTATCGACGCGATGAAGCGCAACCTCGATACCCTGTTGCAACGCTTCACCGATCAGCATCCCGATGTGACCGGTGCACGCCGTGTACTCAAGGAGTTGGAGGAGCAGCGGGTCAAGGAGCTTGCGGCAGTCAAGAAAGTGGCTCCCGGCAATCCGTCACTGGTGGTAAGCAGCAACCCGGTGTTTCAGAAGCTGAAAATCGCCCTGGGTGAAAACGAAGCGACGGTGGCCTCGCTGCGCGCGCGGGTGGCGGAATACGATTCGCGCTATGCCAAGGTCAAGGAGTCCTTGAAGCTGGCACCGCAGCTCGAAACCGAGTTTGCGCAGTTGAATCGCGACTACGATATCAACAAGAAAAATTTCGAAAGCCTGGTATCACGGCGCGAATCGGCGAGCATGACCGGCGAACTCGGTTCGACCTCGGGTGTGGCCGACTTTCGCCTGATCGATCCGCCACGGGTCGAGCCCAGGCCGGTGGCGCCCAATCGGCTGGTCTTGCTGCCTGGCGGCCTGGTATTCGGCTTGATCGCCGGGCTGTTGGCAAGCTTTGTCGCAGCGCAGGTGCGCCCGGTGTTTCATGATGGCAGGACCTTGCGCGAAGTCACAGGCTTGCCCCTGCTGGGCTTGGTGTCGATCAGCCTGACGCCGGAAGATCGGCGCAAGGAGCGGCGTAGCCTGCTGCGTTTCGCTGGCGCGCTGTCGGCACTTTTTTTGTTGTACGGCATCGGTGTGGCCGTGCTTTACGTCAAGCTGCAAGCTCCTGTCTGAGGTGGATCGATGAGCCTAATTGAACAGGCGGCGAAGCGGCTTGCGCAACTGCGCCAGGCCGGTGTCGAATTTCCCGCCGAAGACGCAGCGCCATCGCCGCATCGGCCCGCAGCCTACGTTACCCCCGCAGCGCTCCCCGCAGCGGTTCCTGAAGCGCGGCCGGCGAGCGGGCTCGATGACGCCGCCAATCACCAGCGCCTGGTGGATGCTTTCCAGAAGGCTGCGGCGCCACCCGAGAAGGCCGTTGCCAGCGCGCCGCCGGCGGCCGTCTCGGCAGCGCAACTGGTGCCGCAAGCCAGCTCGAAACAGGTCTTCATCGACTTGATGGCGCTGGACGCCAAGCACATGATCACACCCGACCAGCCGAAGTCGCGCATTTCGGAGGAGTATCGGCTGATCAAGCGCCCCTTGATCGCCAATGCCATGGGGCGCGGCGCCGCACCGGTGGCCAACGGCAATCTGATCATGGTGACCAGCGCCCTGCCGCGCGAGGGCAAGAGCTATACCGCAGTGAACCTGGCGATCAGCATCGCCGCCGAACTCGACAAGACGGTGCTCCTGGTCGATGCCGACGTCGCCCGGCCTTCGGTGCTCAATGTTCTCGGCTTGCCCCCCGGGCCGGGCCTGCTCGATCTGCTGGCGGGCGGTTCGGTCACGCTGGCCGACGTTCTGTTGCGCACCAACATCGAAACGCTGACTCTGCTGCCCAGCGGCACGCCACGCAAGGGCGCGACCGAAATGATCGCCAGCGATGCCATGGTGCGCCTGGTGCGCGAAATGGCCGACCGCTATCCCGACCGCATCATCATTTTCGACTCGCCCCCGCTATTGCTCACCAGCGAGTCGCGGGTTCTGGCCACCCACATGGGGCAGGTGGTGGTGGTGGTGCAGGCCGAACGCACCTCACAGGCCGAGGTGCGCCAGGCCTTGGCGACCATCGATACCTGCCCGGTTCGGATGGTGGTGTTAAACCAGGTGCGTGCTCAAGAGGAGAGCGGCTACGGCTACGGCTATGGCTATGGCTACGGTTATGGGCATTCCTAGCAGCGCACGGAACCGGCTGGTGCGACCGCAGTGCGTCCGCGGCGGCCTTTCCTGCCTGCCATATGTCACTTTGTGCCTGTTGCCATGGCTGGCGCCGGCGCTGGCGCAAATGCCGGCTGCACCTGGAGCCGCGCCCGCGGCGGCGGGGGGCGTCGCGGCGCCGCTGGCTGCGCCGGCTGGCGGCGGCGCAGAGGGAAATCTGGCGCCGCAACGCGCCTGGGTGATTCGTCCGCGCTTTTCCGCAACCGAAACCTTTACCGACAACGCCGTGGTATCCGCCGCTGCCCGCCAGGCTGACCAGATCACCACACTTAGCCCGGGTATTCGCCTCGAAGGTAATACCGGCCGCCTCAAGGTTTTCACCGACTATTCGCTCAACTATTTCACCACGGCCAAGGGCACGCAAGCGAACCGCAGCACCAATTCGCTCAACTCATTCGGTACCCTTGAAGCGCTCAGCCGCTGGTTGTACATCGATGCCAGCGCCGTGATCACCCAGCAGAATATCTCGGCCTTCGGGGCCCAGACCGCCGGCACGGCTACGCTTTCCACCAATGCAACCGAGACTTCCAGTTTCAGGCTGTCTCCCTACATTCGCGGCAATCTCGCCCGGATTGCCAGCTACGAGGCACGCTACACGCATTCTGAAACCAGCAGCAAATCGGGGCTGGCAACTGACGTCAAGTCCGACGACTTTGCGTTTCGCCTGCGCGGCGTCGGCGTTCCCTTCGGTTTCGGCTGGTCGGCCGATGCCACCCGTCAGGAAGTGGCATTCGGCAGCGGCCGGCGCAGCCAGGCCGATCGCCTGAACGCGATTCTCAGCTACCGCTTCGATCCGCAATTTCAACTGCGCGCCAGTGTCGGAGCGGAGAACAACGATTTCGCTTCGGCGACCCGCGAGTGGCGCACCACCTTCGGCTACGGCGGCGACTGGTCGCCGACCGAGCGCACGCGACTATCGGTATTCCGCGAGCGGCGGTTTTTCGGCAATGGCCACACCATCACCTTCAGTCATCGCTTGCCGCTGGCGGCGGTTCGCTTTACCGACACGCGCAACGTATCGGTATTGCCCAACCAGTTCGGTGCGCCTGCGGGCCAGGGCACCTACTATGACCTCCTGTTCACGCAGCTTGCCGCCAGCATTCCCGACCCGGTAGCGCGGGCGCAACAGGTCACCACCCAGCTGCAGCAGTCGGGCATCGCGCCCAATGCCGCCATCACCAACGGCTTCCTGACATCGCGCGCCACCGTGCAGCGCCGGCAGGAGTTGTCGCTGGTGTTGAACGGCCTGCGCAACACCGCGACCTACACGTTTTTCCAGAGCGAGCAGCAATCGACAAGTGCCGCTGCCGCCGCCGGTGCAGGTGACGATTTCTCGACCTCGACCTCGGTCAAGCAGCGTGGCATGAGTTCGAACCTGTCACACCGGCTTTCGCCATTGACTACACTCAACGTGCTGACCTCGGTGTCGCGCAGTGACGGCACCACGGCCCAATCGACGACCTCACGGGTTTTCAACCTGAACGCCTCCACCCGGCTGGGCGTGCGCACGAGCGGTAGCCTGGGCTTGCGCTCGATTCGCACCGAGGGGGGCGCTGTGCCTTATCGCGAGAACGCCGTGCTGGCTACCCTCACCGCAACCTTCTAGAAGCCATGTACGAATCCTTCTACGGCCTTTCCAGCAAGCCCTTCCAGCTCAACCCGGACCCCTCGTTTTATTTCGGCAGCAAGCAGCATCGCCGCGCGACCGCGTATCTTGAATACGGGATGCACCAAAACGAAGGATTCATTGTCATCACCGGCGAGGTGGGGGCCGGCAAGACTACCATCGTGCGCGGCCTGCTCGACGGCCTTGATTCCGAAAAGGTGGTGGCCGCGCATCTGGTCAGCACCCAGCTCGATGCCGACGATACGCTGCGCCTGGTGGGTGCCGCGTTCGGCGTGCGCACCAAGGATGTCGCCAAGTCCGATGTGCTGATGGCACTCGAAGCATTTCTCTACAACTTCACCCTCAAGGGCAAACGCTGCATTCTGATCGTCGACGAAGCGCAGAACCTGACCCCACGCGCGGTCGAGGAATTGCGCATGCTGTCGAACTTCCAGTACGGCAACCACGCGCTCCTGCAAAGCTTCTTGGTCGGCCAGCCGGAATTCCGTGACATGCTGCAAAGCCCGCACATGCAGCAGTTGCGCCAGCGCGTGATCGCTTCGTGCCACATCGGGCCGATGGATACCGAGGAGACTCGTGGCTACATCGAACACCGGCTCAAATGCGCCGGCTGGAGCGATAACCCGCATTTCGGTGATGATGCCCACGAGGCGATCTTCAAGGCCAGCGGCGGCGTACCGCGACGGATCAACCTTTTGTGCGACAGGTTGCTGCTGTTCGGCTTTCTGGCCGGCAAGACTGCCTATGCCGCCGATGACGTAAACGAGGTGGCCAAGGAAATCTACGACGAAACTTCCGCGCCACCCCGATCGCAGGCGCAGCCGCTAGCGGCGCCGCCGCCAGCGGTCGGTGCTGTCGATGCCGAATGGCGCAATGAAGAAGAGTCGCGCCTGACCGAAACCGGCCCGTTCAAGGTCAACTTGAGCCGGCTGCAGATGAGTTCGATCGAGGCCGGCATCGGCGCGCCGCTCGGGGCCGGGCAGATCGAGGAACGCCTGTTGCGGCTGGAGCGAGCCGTGCTGCGGGTCGAAAGCATGAATTCGGCGACCTTGAGCCTGCTGCAGCAACTGGTCGACGCGGTGCGGGCGGCGCAGATCGACGAACACGAGGTCGAGTGAGCCCGAACGATGCGGCTGCCTGGCGCCGATGGCGCCGGCGGCGATCGATCTGCAAGTTTTTGTGGAACCTCGAATTGTTCTCTTGATTTGGGCCGGTTGGTCGATATCATCGGCACGAACAGGCTTGTGTCCGTGGGGTACTGCATTTCGCAGGCATGGCCTGCCTGCGCGTTAAAGCCGATGCCGGCCTTTATTTTGGCGCTGCCCCGCCTGACACGGAAATTCGGAAGTTTGGAAATTGGCGATGCGCGCTTTTGCGCGATGGAGTGGGAATGCCTGGTGTAACGATTACCAACGCGCTGACGATAGACGTCGAAGACTACTTTCAGGTCTCCGCGTTCGCGCCGTACATTGCGCGCTCGGAGTGGAATGTGCGCGAATGCCGGGTCGAGCGCAATGTCGAGCGCATCCTCACGCTGCTGGAACGGCATTCGACCAAGGCGACGTTTTTCACGCTAGGCTGGATCGCCGAACGTTATCCGCAACTGGTGCGCCGTATCGTTGACAGCGGCCATGAACTGGCCAGCCACGGCTATGGGCATGAGCGTGCGACCGATCAGACCGAGTCGGCGTTTTTTGCCGATGTCCAGTTGGCCAAGATCCTGCTCGAAGACATTTCCGGGGCAGAGATCAAGGGTTACCGGGCGCCCAGCTTCTCGATCGGCGAGGCCAATCAGTGGGCCTTCGACTGCCTTGAGCGCGCCGGCTATCGCTACAGTTCCAGCATCTATCCGATTCGCCACGACCATTACGGCATGCCGGATGCGCCGCGCTTTCCGCATCGGATCCGCGGCCTGCTGGAGGTGCCGGTGACCACGCTGCGCCTGTTCGACCGCAACTGGCCGGCCAGCGGCGGCGGCTATTTCCGCCTGATGCCCTACGTGTTGTCGCGCTGGATGTTGAGAAGGGTCAATGCGCATGACGCGCGCCCGGCCACGTTCTACTTCCACCCCTGGGAAGTCGATCCTGACCAACCGCGGATTGCCGGCATCAGCGCGAAGACGCGCTTTCGCCACTATCTCAACCTGGATCGCATGGAGGCACGCCTGGACCGTCTGCTGGCCGATTTTCGCTGGGGCCGCATGGACCGTGTTTTCCTTGATGCAGCGACGGCAGCAGGTGTTTGAGTCGCATTCGGGCAGGGTATGGCGCCCGCACCAACCCCGTACGGACAGCCGTCGCGCGCTGCGCGATCGCGTGCGCGCACCATGATTCGCGTCAGGCGCCTTGAACCCGACGACAAGCCGGGCGCGACACGCTGGGATGCCTTCGTCGCCGCCTGCCCGCAGGCCACGTTCTTTCATCGTGCCGGCTGGCAAATCGTCATTGCCGAGGTTTTCCGGCATCGCACCCATTATCTTTTCGCCGAACAGGATGGCGCCATTGCCGGCGTGCTGCCGCTGGCGCACGTCAACAGCCTGCTGTTCGGCAACGCACTGGTGTCGCTGCCATTCGCCGTTTACGGCGGCGTGGCCGCCGTAAACGACGCTGCGGCATGCGCGCTCGAGGACGAAGCCCAGGTGCTCGCGCGGCGGCTCGGCGTCGACCACCTGGAGTTGCGCAACGTCCGCCCGCGCCATGCCGACTGGCCGGCGCAGGACCTCTATGTCACCTTCCGCAAGGCGATTCTCCCCGACGACGAAGCCAACCTGCTGGCGATTCCGCGCAAGCAGCGCGCCATGGTGCGCAAGGGAATCAAGAACGAATTGCGCGCCGAGATCGACGCCGACGCGCGGCGTTTCTTCGCGCTCTATGCCGACAACGTGCACCGCCATGGCACCCCGGCGATGCCGCGGGCTTACTTCGAGGCTCTGCTGACCACGTTCGGCGCTGACGCCGAGATCCTCACGGTGGTCGCGCCCGACGGCCGGCCGCTTTCCAGCGTGCTTTCCTTCTACTTTCGCGACGAAGTCCTGCCCTACTACGCCGGTGACGACGAGGCGGCGCGCGACCTTGCCGCCAATGACTTCAAGTACTGGGAACTGATGCGCCGCGCGCGCGCGCGGGGCCTTGCCGTGTTCGATTATGGCCGCAGCAAGCAGGGCACCGGTTCCTATGCGTTCAAGAAGCACTGGGGTTTCGAGCCCACCCCTTTGCACTACGAATACCGCCTCTACGGCCGCGACAGCGTGCCGCAGAACAACCCGTCCAACGCCAAGTTCCGGCTGTTCATCGAAGGCTGGCGCCGCCTGCCGATCGGCGTGGCCAACTGGCTCGGACCGCACATCGTGCGCAATCTCGGCTGATCCGCATGGGCAACGTCCTGTTTCTCACCCACCGCCTGCCGTACCCGCCCAACAAGGGCGACAAGGTGCGCACCTATCACCTGCTGAAGTATCTTTCGGCGCGTCATCGGGTCTTCCTCGGCACCTTCGTCGACGATCCCGCCGACCGTATGCACATCGATCGCGTGCGCGCCTCCTGTGCCGACCTGCATGTGGCCACTCTCGACCCGAAGCTTGCCAAGGTTGCCAGCCTGCGCGGGCTGTTGAGTGGCGAAGCGCTTACCGTACCCTACTACCGCGACGCCGGCCTGCGCGCCTGGATCCGCCGGACCTGCGCCAGCCAGCGCATCGACGCGGCCATGATCTTCTCTTCGGCGATGATGCAGTACGCCGACGACATTCCCGCCCCCGTCAAGCTGGCGGTGTTCGACGACGTCGATTCCGCCAAGTGGTCCGAGTACGCCAACCACCATCGCTGGCCGATGTCGTGGGTCTACGGGCGCGAAGCACGCAAGCTGCTCGAATTCGAGCGCCGCGCCGCCATGCAGGCGACCTGCACTTTTTTCGTCACCGACAACGAGGCCGCGCTCTTCACCCGGCTAGCCCCGGAGTGCGCCGGACGTGTCGGGGTGGTCAGCAACGGCGTCGACGCTGGCTTTTTTTCGCCAGCGCACGAATCGGCGTCGCCGTTCGCGGCCGACGAGGTTCCGGTGGTGTTCACCGGCGCGATGGATTACTGGCCCAATGTAGACGCAGTGGTCTGGTTCGCCGCCGAAGTGATGCCACGCCTTCGCGAGCAATGGCCGCGATTGCGCTTCTACATCGTGGGCCGCTCTCCGACCAGCCAGGTGCAGGCGCTGGTCGCCGCAGACATCGTGGTTACCGGCACGGTCGACGATGTGCGGCCCTACCTGCGCCATGCCGCCTGCGTCGTCGCACCGTTGCGACTGGCGCGCGGCATCCAGAACAAGATCCTCGAAGCC
>Ga0163149_10004453_pt1 | contig 15332 bp, 16 predicted proteins | sample OliLakLV19MP5G1_FD_148604 | JGI IMG/M metagenome (GOLD analysis project Ga0163149, IMG submission 148604) | Freshwater microbial mat bacterial communities from Lake Vanda, McMurdo Dry Valleys, Antarctica - Oligotrophic Lake LV.19.MP5.G1 | ecosystem: Environmental > Aquatic > Freshwater > Lake >...
CTCAAGAGGCGGTTCGTTCCAATTTTCTCAGTAACTAATTTTATTTGGTTTAGATCTTTTGAAGAAACGACCTTTCCCACGTCATTAGCGGCTTTCACCCTTCATGAAACGTTATGATTTTTTTAACCGTTTTTTTTAAGTTTATGAGATTCCATTTATTATTATTTAGCTTGCACAGCAACTCAGTTTAGAAACATCTTTTCCGAAAGTAATTGCTGCTAATTTGATTCCTTCACTTAGTGTTAAATAAGGATAAAAACTTTCTGCAAGTTCTTTTACCGTAATCCCATATTTGATAGCCATACTTAGTTGTTGTATTAATTCTCCGCCTTCGGGAGCGACTACCCTTGCACCAATGAGTTTATCATTTTCGGTATTGCGAATCAGTTTAATAAAACCTCGTGTATCGTTAGCTGCAATTGCTCTTGGAACGTCTTTTAATTCCAGTTTAGAAATTTCATGAGGAATATTTTGATTTTTAGCCTGTACTTCATCTAATCCTGCTCCTGCTATTTGTGGATCGGTAAAAACCACCCAAGGTAATGAAGAGTAATCAACTTTATTTTGTACTCCTGTAAAAGCATTTTCAACTGCAATTTTACCTTCGAATGCTGCGGTGTAAACAAAAGCTGGCATGTTGGTTACATCTCCTGCTGCAAATATGTTAGAAATATTGGTTTCCATTTTATCGTTCACTACAATATTTCCACTTTTGGTAAGATCTAAATCAATATTTTGCAACCCTAATTTCTGTGTATTAGCTTTTGTTCCTGAAGCTACCACAACGATTCCTTCCTCAATAATTTGTGACACTGAGCCATCAGGACATTTACAGTGAATAATTGTCTTATTGTCTTTTTTTTCGAATTTTATCGCCCGAAAATTGGGTAGGATTTCAATACCTTCGCTTCTCATTTGCTTTTCCAATATTTCACTAATGTCAGATGATTGTGTTCGTAGCACTCGATCTGTAAATTCTATAATACGGACTTGTACTCCTAAACGATTATATGCCATCGCTATTTCCAATCCGATATACCCAGCTCCCATAATGGTCATACTAAGGGGTTTCTCTTCCAAATCAAAAAGCGTTGCGTTTGTGTAATATCCGATTTCGTTTAGCCCTTCAATGGCAGGTATATTGGCAGTAGAACCTGTGGTTATTATAAATTTAATGGCAGTATATTCATCTTTTCCATTAACCAAAATTGTTTTATCATTTATAAATTCTGCCCAACCGCTAATCATTTGGAGGTTATGAAAATCACTTACCACATCTATATATTTTTTCTGTTGCAGTGTAGCCACTAACCTCTTCTTGTCTTTAATGATTTGCGCAAAATCAATATCAACTCCTTTGGGTTTTATACCAGGGAAATTGGAGTGTGTCGAGTGATAAACCGTTTCGGCTGCACGTATTAAAGTCTTGGATGGAACACAGCCCACATTTACACAAGTCCCGCCAAATGGTAAACCGCCATTTACCATTAAGGTACTAAGACCTAAACTTTCTGCTTTAATAGCTGCCGAAAAAGCGGCCGAACCTCCACCAATAATAATTAAGTCAAAATGATTTCCGCTTGACCCATTACTTCCGTTTTCCGAAACTGATTTTACTCTGTAATTTTTTGTTTTATTAATTGTGTCGATAATTTCACCTTTAGAAATTTTATCGGAATCAAACGTAAATTCACTTTTTCCGCTTTTATAATGTACATCGGCTTTTATCACTCCTTCTTTACCTTTCACAATTTTTTCAATACCTGTAGCGCAATGGTCGCAGGTCATTCCGGTAATTTCGATTTGAATTATTTTTTGCTTCATAAATTTATTATTTTATCAACTCGTGGCGAGTTACTTTAAATTCTGTTTTGTTTATTGCAGCAGCAATATCTTCCGCTGATGTTTTTGTTTTGTCAAATTTCACAATACTGTTTCCATTAGCATAAGAAGTATGATATTCAATTACACCGTGTACTTTTGAAATTTGATTATCAATATTGGCCACACAAGCTTCACAATCCATATCGGCAATAATGAATTCCTCCTGCACTATATTTTCTTTATCAACCATAATTATTTTTGTTTCCTGCGGTTTAGGGTAAAATATTTTCGCATAATAAGGAAATGCCATCATTAGTGCGGCAAAAATTGTTACAATTCCTAAAATTTTTTTTGATTGCATAAAAGGTGGTTTTTCATCTTCTTCGCAGGCGCATTGAATTTCTTCTGCTGTTCTCGGTTTTAGTTTTTGATACCAAGCAAAGCCTAATACTAATACGGTTACTCCTAATAAATAGGGTCTCGCGGGTGTTATCCATGAAAAGGCGGAAGCTGCACCGGATGCACCAGAAATAAGTGCTAAAACGGGAGTAATACAGCATAATGATGCTGCGATTGCTGATAGTACACTTGCTCCGGCAAGTTTTCCTGAATTTGATTTGTTATTCATATTAATTCGGTTTTGGTGTTTTGATTAACAATGTATTTAAAGAAGGGTCGCAATAATTTCATATGCTCCGATTTAAGAGAGTAAAAAATTGTTTGCCCTGATCGTCTAGCCTCAATAACATTCCCATCCTTCATTTTACGAAGATGTTGTGAAATGGCCGGAATACTCATACTTAAAATATCCGCAAGGTCGCATGGGCACAGTTCTTCTTCTTCTCCCAAAAGAAACATTATTTTAAGTCTAACTTCATTCCCTGCCAAAGCAAGCAAACTACTTAACTGATCAAAAGATTTTAAGTTTTTATTAAGTTTTTCTTTACAAGTATTAATTTGTACTTGATCGGCAAAAACTCTGATACATGTTGTATTGTTCTTCATAATTAGTGTTTTGAATAAATTACAAAACAAAGGTACTTTTATTTTCTTATTTAAGCAAATACTTAAATAAGAAAATATATTAGTGGCAGAACTAATACTTATATCCTGCTCCATCGCCTTCTTCTAATTCAACACCTAAACCCAAAACTAAGCGGTTAACAAAATTGAAGTATGCTATGACTAATGTAGCGTCTAAGACAGCACGATCTTCTATATTTCCACCCTTTAATTTATTAATAATACTTTCTGTAGAAATGTTCGGAGTTCTTGTTAATTGCCACGCTAATTCGCAAAGCAACAAATCTGTTGAGGAAAGATTAATTTTGCTAAAATCTCGTTTTAGCGCATTTATTCTGTCATCATCTTTCCAGTAATTATTTAATGCCTGTGAGTGATGGATTTGACAATACCGACAGCTATTGGCAACACTCACTACAACGGCTATCATTTCACGCTGCGCTCTGCTTAATGGAGATTTCCCAAACATAATGGTCATATATAAATCCATGTGCTTAACTATAGATTCCGGATTTAAACTTTGAATTTTATGAACCTCCGCTAATTTCCCTCTTTTATAAACTAAGTCATCATAAATTAATTTTAATTCACCTTCGGCTTCTGTGTGCTCTATAACTTTTATAAACGGCATTTTATTTTATTATTATTAATTTATCCTTGTATACTCATTTTCTTAACACCACAAATTTTAAATACGTTTTAACGATTACTCCGAAGGATACTGGTTTTAAACCGTTCTTAATGTTTATCGCAGAAATATCAGCTAATCTTTTCCAATGATAAAGCAAGTCTTTGTATGCTTTGAATAAGGTGAACGAGCTATCATAAATATGGCCAGGTTCTGAGCTTGCTCCATTTAATTCCATTATTTTGATGAAGTTACCTTGCTGAAAATCGCCTATTGTTTTTGCTTTTAAATCAAAACGACCGTAATAAAAACCTTTTATTGGTAAACTTATTTTATCAAAAGCATTATTTAAATCGTCATTTATAATATGATTAAAATTAATAAAGCGAGTTCCTCTGCAATGGTTACCGATTGGTTCCAACAGGACTCTTTCATTATTAACTGGAATACGTTTAATTTCATCACCCATTTCTTTTTTTAATCGATCTATCTGAAATCTAGCTCTTGTACTTTGTTTCATCAATTCAAAAATGCTTGATTTCCCATTACCAGTAACTGTTAAAAATTCTTTTAACGTCACAGAGCTAACTTCTCCCTTTTCTGAATTGGGTAGTCGGCTATATAGCACACCAAATTCTAAATCATATTCAATGAATTCTTGAATTATATAATTGAAATGTGATTTTGAGTGATAATGTATAAGCACTTTTTCACTATTAATTTTGCATACATCATTACCTCTCTCGCCAATATCAGGTTTTGAAATAATTGGATAATTAATCCCTTCATGCAGCAATCCATTTTTAACGAATGTGAAATCGGAATTTTCACGAACTGAAATGCTCTTGGGTAAATATTCTTTATCAATCAAGGATAATATCTCCGACTTACTTTCTCCAAAAAAACCACCTAAATGAATTCCCGGATTTGCAACACTAAAGTAGGCGAATGACCTGTTTTTTAAAGACAAATAAACCCAATACGGCAATACAGGAAGATAGAATAACCACCACGGCCAGTACTCATATTTAAAAGTTTTGAATAAGACCAATGGTATTCGGATAATTAACAAGCAAGAATTTTATTTGTATATATTTTCTTATTAACTACATCTTCGTATATAATTTCAGTTTCCTTTTCATTTCTTTTATTAATTGAACAAATACTTACTGTTTTTTTTTGAGGTCGGTTCATTACTAAATCATTTTCTTTGTTACCATCTCCTCCAAAATGATGAAACATTAAAATATTATCTTTCGTAAAAACTTCGTTTTTCTTAACCCACTCGTTAAACCACCCCTCTCGCTGTTTAATAACTTGATCAGAATATAGTGTAACTGACGACCAAATATGAGGAAGAGAAGAATCGTGATTGAGACAATGCGTTTTTTCTCTATCCCATTTTAATTCGAACAAGACTACTTTGTTATCTTGGTGTTTAACAAATATCAACGAAAACGGTTCGATATTACTAAAATCATATTGAGCTATAAAATCGTACTGATTTGGGTAATTAAAAAAATCAAGGAGAACTAAACCTCTGCTTTTTCTATAGTTGTAGGTTGACTTGTGAGGCTTAAAAGCTCCGTTAAACAAACAAACCGTAAATCCGTTTGACCCTGTTGCAATCCAAGTTCCTCCAGCTTTTAGGTCTTTAGGGTAATACAACTGTACATCGTTTATCTTATACTTGTCAATTGGTAATGCAGTTTGTCTTAATACATCCTCATCTCGGTTGGAAGTTAAAATAAAGCAATTACCGCTTTGCGGCAGGTAGGTTACTGTACACATTTTATTTAACTGGCAATCTTTTGAGATTTTAAAAACTGAACTGTAGAATCAGCATATCCTAAGGTGCTCGCCAAATTGATATATTTTAATTCGGATAAAATTGCAATACGAATGATTGCCAAATGATGAACTGTATGTTCAATGTTATATGTGATTTCACGAAAAAGTGAAGACTCCATTAGAATTTCTGCCTGCTCGTATTTCGACTTTAAAAGTAAACGCTTATTAATATCTACTTGTTCTACTCGGTCGATTATTTCATCAATATAATCCGAAGCGAATCTCACATTTTCTTCCAGAATTAAATTTCTTTTCCTATCATCATAACAAACAGTATCACCAGTGTTTGAGATAAAAAGACATTCGTAAAATTCTAATACATGTCTTACATGCCTAGCAAGTGTTCCATTTTCAAGTATCATTAAGGTTTTTGAATTGGTGGAAGTAACTGGAGTCGAACCATTTAATTTCAAATATATTCCCATTATTTAACAAATATATACGTCTCTCGGGTTTTTCCACTCGAAAACCTACGATGTATCGTAGGTTTTCGGGGGGCAAATAAAATAGGTGTTGGTTATTTTGTGTCCTATACTAATAATCGACATTCAGAAAGTAAGGCACCGCAAAGATATTTACGAATAGACCAAGTGCGCCGAACTATTTTTTCCTCATAAACACCTGTACAGGTACTCCTGTAAAATCAAATCTTTCACGCAATTTATTTTCAAGAAAACGCTTATAGCTTTCATCAACATATTGCGGCAAGTTGCAGAAAAAAGCAAAACACGGGAAAGATGTTTTGAGTTGCGTTACGTACTTTATTTTTACGTACTTCCCTTTAACCGCCGGAGGAGGATAATTTTCTATAAGCGGTAAAAATTCTTCGTTAAGCTTAGATGTGGGAATTCTCCTGGATCGGCTCTCGTGTACTTGTTCCGCGACTTCTACAACTTTTAATAAGCGTTGTTTTTCTAATGCAGAGATAAAAACAATAGGAACGTCTTTGAAAGGAGCCAGCTTGCTTCTTATTTCTTCTTCAAACTTTTTAGTGGTCATGGTATCTTTGTTCTCAACAAGATCCCATTTGTTTACTGCAATTACAACTCCTTTATGATTGGTTTGTATCAAATGAAAAATGCTGAGGTCTTGTGCTTCAACACCATGCGCTGCATCTACCATCAATACGCATACATCACTATCCTCAATAGCTCTTATTGAACGCATCACAGAATAAAATTCTATATCTTCTTTTACTTTCGCTTTTTTTCGAATCCCGGCAGTATCTATTAAAATAAAATCGTGGCCAAAACTGGTATAATGTGTATTTATCGTATCACGTGTTGTTCCTGCGATCTCCGTAACTATATTTCTTTCCTTGCCTAAGAGCGCATTTACCAATGAAGATTTTCCTGCATTGGGTCTTCCAACAATTGCAAACCGGGGTAACTTGTTCTCTTCAATTTTTTCATCTTTTGAAAGATGTTTTACTAATTCATCGAGTAATTCACCTGTGCCTGCGCCAGAGGTGGAAGCAATGATATAAAGGTCTCCTAAGCCTAAAGCATAAAATTCGCCGGTCATTGATGCGCGTTCTATGTTGTCAACTTTATTTACTACCAACAACACCTTTTTATTTGCTTTGCGAAGAAGCTTTGCCACTTCATCATCCATAGGAGTAATACCATCAACAACATCTACCAAAAATAATATTACCTGTGCTTCATCAATTGCGAGTTTTACCTGCTTGCGGATTTCTGCTTCAAAAATATCATCCGAGCCTTTTACGTAACCTCCCGTATCAATTACAGAAAAGTCAACTCCGTTCCAAACAGATTTGCCATAATGCCTGTCGCGTGTAACACCCGCAACTTCATCAACAATGGCTTTTCGCGTTTCCGTTAAACGATTGAATAACGTTGACTTACCTACATTAGGTCTTCCCACAATGGCAACAATGTTATTCATAGAATTAAATTTTTACTATTTATTATTATAACCAAATTTACGCAGACTTTTGTCATCGCTTCTCCAATCCTTCTCCACTTTTACAAACAGCTCCAAAAACACTTTTTTTTCGAGGAAAGCTTCCATGTCTTTTCTTGCGCTGGTGCCAATACGTTTAAGCATCTCGCCTTTATGTCCAATGATAATTCCTTTCTGTGAATCTCTTTCCACCAATATCTCTGCACGAATTTTAACGATCTTTGTGTTTTCATTAAATGACTCAATTACAACTTCTGTTGAATATGGAATTTCCTGTTTGTAACTTATAAATATTTTTTCACGGATTATTTCGGCAATAAAAAATTTCTCTGGCTTATCAGTAAGCGCTTCCTTGTCAAAGTAAGGTGGATTTTCAGGAAGCAATGAAATTATTTTATCGAAAACAATATCTGTATTTATTTTGTTTAGTGCGGAGATAGGAATTATTTCAGCGCTTGGGAATTCCGCTTTCCAATGATTTATTTTTTCATAAACTTTTGCAGGATTAACAAGATCTGTTTTGTTCACTAAAACCACAACCGGGCATTTTGCCTCTTTGAGTTTGGTATAAGTTTTAGTTTCAATTTCAGCTTCATCAGTAATGTCAGTCACAAACAATAAAATATCTGCATCGGTAAGCGCGCTGTTTACAAAATCCATCATGGATTGTTGTAGTTTGTAATTCGGTTTTATTGCACCCGGTGTGTCCGAATAAACTATTTGAAAGTCAGCGCTGTTAACTATACCCATTATCCGATGCCTGGTAGTCTGTGCTTTGGAAGTAATGATGGAAATTTTCTCTCCAACAAGCACATTCATCAGGGTAGATTTGCCTGCATTAGGGTTTCCTACGATATTTACAAATCCTGCTTTGTGCATAGTTTATCTCTCTTGTCGTTTAAATAAGCCTGTTGGTCGTATGTCAGGTCAATTTTGTTGAAATGTGTTGAAAATGAAGGCTTTTGTGAAAATCTTTCTTTTGCTTACAAAGAAACTAAATATATCTTTGTGCAACAAACAATGCGGGATCACCTTCGTTAAAGCTTCGGTGATTGAAAGTGGAGAGGCCCGTAAGCATTTTGAATATATTGGGTTTTATGATCCCAGTGATTTTCTCAAAGTGTTTTAATTATTAAAATACAATGCGGGGTGGAGCAGTTGGTAGCTCGTTGGGCTCATAACCCAAAGGTCATCGGTTCGAGTCCGGTCCCCGCTACAAAGCCGAAAGGCAAGTCCCTCTAAGAGAAAATCTTAGGGGGATTTTTGTTTTTGGGTTGACAGTTGAGTTGACTCTTTAAAACGTTTTGACTATTCTAATTCCATATAAACGGCGGTTTTTAAAAAGTCAATTAATTCAGGTTCGGGAATAAATTTAGTAAGCACCTCATCCGTTTTCTCAATTGTCCAATCTAATTTTGCGGGATCAACTACTAATGAAGCAGAAAAAACCTTCCATACCGGCAGAGCTTTTTCTGCTTTATTAACTGAATCAACATAAAAATTATTTTATTTCATTCTCATTCCCGGCGGATAAATACGAACATAAACTTCGGCAGACAGAGGGTTTTTACCATAGATATTATCCAAGCGGCTATCAGCAGAAAAAAAAGATCCTTGTGCTCCAATAGCCATATTTAAAGCTTTAGAACGAATAGCATCATAGCTTAATCCGACTGTTAAAGCGTTTACAGGAAAAATCGGTGTAACGCCATTTACAAACTGTTGCAAATCCAATTCCTCTGCCGATTTCTCCACCCGCTCATATCTTGAGTAAATTGCTAATCTGTTTAGCACCAATGCTGCTTCCAATAATACTGCATCTTCATTTTCGTGCCCACTGTTTAATCCGTATAGCGCAGTTGAACTTAGAAATTTGTTACTGCTCAAAGGCAAGCTATAAATTGCAGAAGCTGTAGTGCGGTTAACATCTTCGTCAGGATGTAATACTTCCGGACTTTTTACAAATCCTTGTGATACCTGAAATGACCAGTTAACAGTTGGATTGAACGATAATCTTCCGCTATAAGAATCAAATCGGGGTTTATCAAAATCGTATCTGTTTTCATCCGGTTCTCGTCCTGTAAAGGAAGAACCTTCCAGTTTAAATTTGCCGTATCGTATTCCTAATGTAGCAACGCCAAAAGTAATGTGTGTTCCATCATTCCAATGATGACTTAACGGAGCATCGGGATTATACAGAGATGAAACGCGGTGCATAAAAGCTACCGAACCTAATGCAGGCTCTCCGGGATAACCTAAATAAAAATAAATATCCGTTTTGCGATTAATTGAATAAGCATAGCTTACCGATAGCTCTGAAAATAAATCATGTGGGTGCTGGCGGTCTACTAATAGTTTACCATCAAATGTTTCTCCCGTCTGAAAAAGCAGAGGGTATCCTGAACCTCCTGCTATCACATTGTCGAGTGAAAACATAGTGCTGAAATGAAATAACCCTTTCTTACCAACTTTTCTCTGTCCCATAGCCATGAGCCAGTTCGGTGCATCCCATTTTTCGCTTCCTCTTGTTCCTTTATTGGTAATGTCCTGTTTATTGTACCTGAAAAAAATATTACCATGTATCATATACATCCATTTTTCAGAATGTATCATATAACCAAACATAGGAGTAGAATCGGGAAGCCATCCTGTCCCGGAACCATTTCTATTCATAGGAAGATTTAAGGAATAAGCATGGCTCATAGTAGGCATTGCTATCGAATCTATGTGCATGTTATGTCCCATATCATGGCTTTCGTGCTGGGCTAATAAAGAAAACTCAACAAGAAAAAGCAATGTGGTTATTGTATGAAAAAGTTTCATAGGTACATAATTAAAAGTGATATTCCAGCCATAAGTACCATTAGTAAATCTTCAGTAAGAGTAATCGTACTCATGGGTAGATTAAAGACAGCTCCCAGGCAAGCACATTGAATTTTTCTTTTATTAAGCACACTTTGTAATACTCCAATGGTACTTATTCCCATAATTAAAAAAGTGATTGCATTAGTGGCAAAAGGGTGAAGGTTAATCGCGTATGCAAAGCCTAGTCCAAGTTCAATAAAAGCATAGATAAAGCCCCATCCTCTGAAACGCTTGGCAATTATATCATAAGTAGCATAGCTATCTGCGAATGCCGGAAGATCGAGCATTTTAAAGAAAGAAAAACTTAAAAAGAAACCAGCCATAAAATGCTGCATCCATTGCATGAAATCAAATACAGGATTGGAAAGCTGGATTAACAGTGTAATCAATGTGATATAGGAAAAAATAATCAGAATGGGTTTATAGGTTGTAAACCAGTTTTTAGCCTGTTCAGCCGTTTCACTATGGTGTATTGGCATTATCTGATATTTCTCATTGCCCAGAGCTTTTTGCAGGTCAAACAGTGCAATATGCTTATCCATTGTAATGGTAGCTGTATTGTTTTCCCTTGAAACTTCCACCGAAGTAATATCCGGCAGTAATAATAAACTGCTTTTTACCTTCGCTTCGCAATTCTCGCAGGTCATGCCGGTTATTTGATAGGTGTGTGTCATAGTTCTTGGTATAGAGTATGACACAAAAATATAGCCAAGCTTCGATTTCTTTATTATGAAATTTTAGACTTGCTTTATGAAATTCACAGTTCCTCTATATTTCTGCGTTTATGCGCTTTGAGTGACTTATAGAATGAGGGGGTAAGTCCGGTAATCTTTTTAAACTGACTGGAAAGATATGCCACACTGCTGTATCCTAATTTATACGCAATTTCTGAAAGCGAAAGTTCATCATAAACGAGTAGTTCCTTTACTTTTTCTACTCTTTGAAATATGAAATATTTCTCGATGGTCGTGCCTTCCACCTCCGAAAACAAATTGCTTAGGTAGGTATAGTCATAATGAAGCTGTTCAGAGAGATAATTTGAGAGCTTGATTTTAAGTTCATCATCAGTATGATGCACAAGTTTAATGATACTGTTTTTTATTTTTTCGATTATACGGCTTTTCTTATCGCCTATTAATTCAAACCCCAACTGCCTTAGTGAAACATCGAGTTTTTCCCGTTGTGATATAGTAGCATTCTCTTTGATTTCTATTTCGCCTAATTCAATACTCAAAGGTTTAAGCCCTGCTTTTTCAAGCTCAGCCTTAACTGCCATTTTGCAGCGGCTGCAAACCATATGTTTAATATAAAGCTTCATACCGTAAAGGTAGAGCTTTGTTTAAGTTCAAATAGCCAAAAATTTAACATCCTGAATCAGAGATAATTTTTTAAAAATAAAGTTCGATAACTGACTACTTTGCTCTTCTTCGTTTAGATAATAGACGGACGAGAAGTTTATTCTGCAAATACCGAAAGGTATATTGCGGGAAGTCCGGGCCCACTACTAAAGCGGACTTTTCAAGTTTACTACTTGAAAGTCCGCATTTTTTTTGCTCTAAACTTCCCGCCAATTGCGACATATAGCGAATTATTGAATTTATTTTTGGAGTTCGATAACAGTGTATTTCACGATCGTAGATATTGGCTTGGATTACTATTAACTACAAGCCAATAATATCCCAATTCAGCTACAGCCTTGGAAAAATTATCGAAGCCTACAGGTTTAACAACGTAACTGTTTGCACCAAGTTTTTGGCTCTCAACAATATCCTGCTCTTCTTTTGACGAAGTCATCATAACTACAGGTATCGATTTTGTACGTTCGTCATTTTTAATTGTGCGGAGTACCTCCAGTCCGTTTACTTTCGGCATCTTTATATCAAGAAATATAACATTAGGCTTGTTCGTAATATCTCTCCCCTCATATTCTCCTTTCCCGAAAATAAAATCTAATGCCTGAGCTCCGTCGCTTAGATGGATCAAGTTATTGGCAAGATGATGTTTTTTCAAAGTTCTTATAGTAAGCTTTGCATCTGATTGGTTGTCTTCTACAAGAAGGATCTCAATGTTTGCGGTTTCCATGATTATTGTTTTTAGGATTAATTGTTTTTATCTGCCTGAGGGGAGATAGATTTAAAAATTGGCAATGAAAAATAAAAACAGGCGCCTTCGTTGACTTTGCCTTCTGCCCATACTTTACCTCCATGTTTTGTAATGATTCTTTGAACAATAGCAAGGCCAACTCCCGTCCCTTCAAATTCATCTGTGCTGTGCAGACGTTGAAAAACACCGAATAACTTATCGTAATAGAGCATATCAAATCCAACTCCATTATCTTTTATATAATAGATGTAATGATTGTCTTTTTTATATGATCCTATCTCAATCATGGCTTCTTTCTTTTTGCCTGAATATTTTAGTGCATTTGAAATGAGATTGATAAGTACCTGCTTTAACATGTTTTTATCTCCCTTAATATTTTCTAACATTTTTACATTGACTTGATGTTCCGTATTTGGATATTCCTGTTTTAATTCTGCAACAACAGAATCTGCAAGTTCTTTCATCCCGACATTCATAACTGAAATACCCTGCTTCCCGATACGGGAAAATTCAAGCAGGTTATCTATCAATAGCCCCATTTTTTTCGAATTGTCTATTATTACACTCAGCACGTCCCTGGCCTCCTCATCCAATTTTTCCTGGTAATCTTCCACCAGTATCTGTGTGAAGCCATTAATAGCTCTCAGCGGAGCCCGTAAATCGTGTGAAACAGAATAAGAAAAAGATTCCAATTCCTTGTTAACTGCCTGTAACTGGGCAGTACGCTCCACAATCTTATGTTCTAAGCCAATATTCAATTCTGCAATTTGCCTCTCTGCTTTTTTTAATTCAGTTACGTCAATCACCACAACCATACATGAGTACACCTTGTCATTTTCATCTTTTAATGGGACAAACTTTGTAATCGTATGGTGCTCTCCTAAGTCATCTTCTGTGGTAAAAACCTCTCCGTTGAAAACCCGTTTAAAATCCTCTAACCCCTGAATATAGAGTTCGGGAGACCACACATCTTTTGCTTTGTTTCCTAAAAAAATTTCCTTTGAATACCCTAATTTTTCCAACATATCACCTTCCATCAGTAAATACCTGTAGTCGCGGTCAAGCAGGCAGATCATTGAACCCGGAATACTGGATGCAATGGTTTTATAGATCCGTTCACTTTCCCTTATCTTCTCTCCCGCTATTTTAAGTTCCTTGTTTGCAATTGATAACTCTACCGCACGTTTTTCTTTCTCTCTATTTTGAAAGAGGAGTTCCTTATTCGCAATGATCAACTCTGCTGCACGTTTTCCCTTTTCCGTATTTTGAAAAGCAAGTTCTTTGTTAGCAATAGTCAGTTCCGCTGCACGTTTTGCTTTCTCTTTATTCTGGAAGATCAATTCTTTGTTAGCAATAGTCAATTCTGCTGCGCGTTTTGCTTTTTCTTCATTCTGGAAGATCAATTTTTTGTTAGCAACGATTAATTCTACTGCGCGTTTTGCTTTCTCTTTATTCTGGAATATCAGTTCTTTGTTAGCAACGATTAATTCTGCTGCACGTTTTGCTTTCTCTTTATTCTGGAAGATCAATTTTTTGTTAGCAACGATTAATTCTGCTGCGCGTTTTGCTTTCTCTTTATTCTGGAATATCAGTTCTTTGTTAGCAACGATTAATTCTGCTGCACGTTTTGCTTTCTCTTTATTCTGGAATATCAGTTCTTTATTAGCAGCGATCAATTCTGCTGCGCGTTTCGCTTTCTCTTTATTCTGGAATATCAATTCCTTATTGGCAATTACCAGTTCCGCTGCACGTTTTGCTTTCTCTTTATTTTGAAATATCAGTTCCTTGTTAGCTATCACTAACTCTGCAGCACGTTTTCTTTTTTCTCCATATTGAAACAGTAGTTTTTTGTTGGCAATGATTAATTCATCCGGTTTTTTCCCTTTGTTCATATTTCTTGATTTTAAAATGAATAATTTATAATAATGGCTGCAATTTCCTTACATGGAGTTCGTAAGAATTATTCACCGTAAGCATTAGGTTGCAAAGCAGTTAACGATGTGGAAGTACGAAGGGTGAATGCTTAGAAAATGTTTGGGGTATTTCACCCGCATTTTTGGCAAGACATTAGAAAGGAGTATAGATTTTAATTGGTGCAGGTATATTCAATCTTAATACAAAACAAAGCAACGCTATAAAAAGCAGGAATTAAATAGTTGTCCGTTCAATTTTTATGTAGTGGTTTGTACTACAAGAAAGGCTTGCATCTATCGTTCTACTCAATTTTTGGCCAAATTGGGTTCTTATCTGGATTTAAACTCCCAAAAACAGCGGCCCCAAACAAAAGAAAAACACAATCACTAAACGATTATAAAGAATGGGATTTCGACCCTAATAAAACCGACTGTAGAAATACAGAAGAAAACGAACGCTTAAAGAATATATGCCAGATGAATTATTACAATCGCTGCTATGGGATAATGTAAATATGGATATATAATGAAAAAACTGTCCCTCCGAAAACAAAAATCCCCCTAAGCTATTTGCTTAGAGGGAATGGCTTTCGCCTTTGTAGAGCAAAGCATGCAATTATCGAACTTGATCATACGGGATTTATCTCTAATTCAACAGGTTAAATTTCTGTCTATTTAATCCTGGAGCGGGCGACAAAACTTCGAACTCAATGGTACAAAACTTCAAATTTTGCTAAATTTAAGCTTATTTGCTAAGTATTCCAAGCCTTTGCAAGAACAGGCCTTGAGATAAATCTAACCCTCATCAAAAAGTAACTTACACTTTGTAGTACAAACCACTACAAAAGGAATAGATATTTGTCTATATCCAATTAAGTCTCTATTTATTCTATTTGTATTAAGCTTATAAATAATGCTGGGATCCGAATTAACACAGGCACAACTTATTGCCGCTATTAATAATAGCAGGGAAGGCATTGCTCTGCTCAATGAAAAATTCCAGCCCACATATCGCAGTCCTTCCAAGGAAGCAATAACCGGATGGACTGACGAAGAAAGGTCAAAATTTAGTGCTGTAGACAAAACTCATCCTGAGGATTTGTATAGGGGAGTTCTAAAAATAGAATGTTAAAAACAATCTAATAAAATCGTATCTAAGCATTTAAATTATGGAATTATTTTATTTCTATTTGCAGAAT
>Ga0163149_10004454_pt1 | contig 15331 bp, 16 predicted proteins | sample OliLakLV19MP5G1_FD_148604 | JGI IMG/M metagenome (GOLD analysis project Ga0163149, IMG submission 148604) | Freshwater microbial mat bacterial communities from Lake Vanda, McMurdo Dry Valleys, Antarctica - Oligotrophic Lake LV.19.MP5.G1 | ecosystem: Environmental > Aquatic > Freshwater > Lake >...
ATGCTAATATGGCATAAATTATTTTTGGCAGGCATATTGATAAATTAGACACATTTGCATTTGGAATAAAGCACATTTAAATAAATATATGAATTTAGGACAGGAATTTAGAAACTACGCAGTGCATGGACAAGGCATAAGCGGAACTACGGTAGATAAGTTGATGGATTATACTGTCACTAGTCTCACGCCCAATATTATAGAAGAGCGAAGAATGAATGCAGTTGCTATGGATGTATTTTCAAGACTAATGATGGATCGTATCATTTTCTTAGGCACAGGCATTGATGATTATGTAGCCAATGTGGTGCAAGCCCAATTGCTGTTTTTGCAATCTGTTGATGCCAAACGTGATATTACTATTTATATCAACAGTCCCGGTGGATCGGTATATGCAGGTTTGGGAATATACGATACTATGAACTTTGTAAGCCCAGATATAGCTACAATTTGCACAGGTTTGGCAGCATCAATGGGTGCTGTTATCTTAGCTTCTGGCACCAAAGGCAAACGTGCTGCTTTGCCACATTCTCGAATCATGATTCACCAACCGAGTGGGGGAGCAGGTGGTCAATCGTCTGATATTGAAATTACAGCCAAACAAATTGTACAGCTTCGTGAGGAATTGTATGAAATATTGGCAGAACAATCTGGAAAAACGGTAGAACAAATATCAAAAGATTCTGACCGTGATTATTGGATGAAATCGAAAGAGGCATTAGAATATGGTTTGATTGATGAAGTTCTTGGAAAAAATTAAAACCATATCCTAAATTCTCAATTTACTGAGATTGGCTATTCTGCTAATGATAAGGATGTTAAAAATTGTTAAATTTTAAATATTGAATTTTAGATGAACTTGAATCAACATGTTTTTTCTTCTTTTAATGAAGATGAGGAAGACGATAAAAAAGAAAAAAAAGAAGGACAAGCTGGAATGATGATGTTTGCGAAGAAATTTCTTGAGCAAAGAAAAATATTCCTTTGGGGGCAGGTAGATGACGATTCTGCCAAAGATGTGATTACCAAATTATTGTATTTGGAAGCTGAAAAGCCAGGCAAACCCATTACATTTTATATTAATAGCCCTGGTGGCGTTGTTACAGCTGGAATGGCTATTCACGATACCATGAAATTAATTTCAAGTCCAGTATATACTGTTTGCATGGGCTTGGCTGCATCAATGGGTTCTATTTTACTTTCGGCTGGGGTAAAGGGTCACAGAAGTATCTTCCCAAGCGGTGAAGTAATGATTCATCAGCCAAGTATTGGAGGTGTTTTTCAGGGCAAGTCTGTGGATATTGAAATCACAGCCCGTCAAATACAGAAAACCAAAGAATTGGGAGCAAAATTACTTGCTGATAATTGTGGGCAAACCTACGAAAAAGTAATGAAAGACTTCGATCGCGATTATTGGATGGATGCCACTGAAGCTCTCGCTTATGGCATTGTAGATAAAATTGCAGATAAATTTTAGTCGATTCTAAAAAAGTAGGGCATAAAAAATGGCAGCTTAGCTGCCATTTTTTATGCCCTAAAATCTCTAAACATATTGCTCTTGGTAAAAATTATAGATTACGCCAAAGTCTTCTTTTGTCAATGGCTTTGAGGTGTAGCTCATGATTTCATACTGCTGGGCTTTTTCCATGTCTTTTTCATGGTCGGATGAAGTAAGCATATTAATTGCACATCTTTCAAACTTCGCAGGGTCGAGTTTTACATATTCACCTACAAAATCCCAACCGTTCAAATAAGGCATATTAATATCCACAAATATAATGTTGGGTACTCTGTTATCACTTTTCAAATATTCCAATCCATCTCTCACAGCTTCGAAAGCTACTATTTCAATTTCTGAATCTACCATTTTGATGATGGCTTCGCTCAACATATTCTGAACTGCATCATCATCAACTAACATTATCAACAAAGGCTCTTTTACCATATTCTTATATTTTTTGCCGCTTCAAATGGCATTTTTATTGTCGGTTTTACCCAAAATTGTAATTAACAAAATTAAGTTAATATTAACTCTTAGCTATTAAAATAGTATTAAAAAAAGCATCCCACATCAAGACGGGTTTTCTTTTTCGCTTGTGCCTGCTATTGCCCCTCTCATATCGGTATCAGCTTTCATATTTTGCATTTTGTAATAGTCCATTAAGCCTAAGTTGCCACTTCTAAATGCTTCTGCAATTGCTTTAGGTACTTCTGCTTCGGCAGCTATTACAGTAGCTCTTGCTTCTTGAGATTTGGCTCTCATTTCCTGTTCTACTGCCACAGCCATTGCCCTGCGTTCTTCAGCCTTGGCTTCAGCCACTTTCAAATCGGCATTGGCTTGGTCTATTTGCAATTTAGCTCCAATATTCGCCCCAACATCTACATCGGCAATATCAATAGAAAGTATTTCATAAGCTGTGCCTGCGTCCAAACCTTTTGAGAGCACTAATTTCGATATCTTATCAGGGTTTTCCAACACTTCTTTATGGCTCATAGAGGAACCAATGCTGGTAACTATTCCTTCTCCTACCCTGGCCAATATGGTTTCTTCACCTGCACCACCTACCAATTTACTTATATTTACCCTTACTGTTATTCTTGCTTTGGCAATGAGCTGAATGCCATCTTGTGCTACAGCGGTTACATTTGGAGTGTTGATCACCTTAGGATTTACTGATATTTGTACAGCTTCAAATACATCTCTACCTGCTAAATCGATAGCTGCTGCTTGTTGAAAATTAAGTCCAATATTAGCCATGTGAGCAGATATCAAGGCTTTGATAACAGTTTGCACATGACCTCCAGCCAAATAATGAGTTTCTAACTCAGCAGGTGTGATTTTCAATCCAGCTTTCGTAGCCGTAATTAAAGACTCTACAATAATGCGAGGCGGCACTTTTCTTATCCGCATAAATACTAACTCAAATAAGCCAACATTTACGCCAGAGAAAACAGCTGTAATCCAAAGATTAACAGGCACAAAATATAAAAAAATGATAATGCCTATAAAGGCAACAACCAAAATAACTAAAATAGATACTATTTCCATACAATATTTGAATTTGCATTCAAGATATGAATTATTTTAAAGCAATATAAATTTTGAGATTGTTAAATTTCAAAATCTAACTGAGTACAAATAAACAAGTTGTTTCGTTTGGGCAAATTCCTGGTTTCTTTCGTTAAGTATATTGCGAAACTTTGCATAAAAATCTAGTAGCCTATTCCTTTATGTGAAGTCTTCAAATTGAGCAATACTTTTGCCGAAGCTTTTGCTTCCATAATTACATTGACACAAACATTTTCAAAATTATTCATCTCTAATGCCTTAATTTTGTAAAATCATTTGTTTTAATACTACTCATTATAATGGCCATTAAGCGTAAAACACTCGGTAGTTATCCTTATTTATCTGTGCTGTTTAGTATTACCATGGCACTTTTTGTAATCGGGTTGTTCGGATTACTGGTAATATATGCCAACCGGCTTTCCAGAATTATAAAGGAGAATATTGAATTGCACGTTTATACAGATCATAATTTAGATGAACCATCTAACAATCGCATTGTAAATTTTATTGAATCGCAGCCTTATTTGCAATTGATGGATGGCAAAAAGCAGTTGTTATACATTTCAAAAGACGAAGCGGCTAAAAAATTTATAAAAGATACAGGCGAAGATTTTATTGCATTTTTGGGTGAAAATCCTTTGCGTGACTCATATATTATTAAAATCAATCCAGACTATAGCGATAAAAATACGCTTAGGCTTATAAAAAGACAATTGGAAAAACAAGACGGTATTTTCGAAGTGATATATATTGAAAGTATTATTGATGCTATTAATAAAAATATTGCCAAAATCAGTTTGATACTTTTAGGCTTTGCTGGAGTGTTGATAGCAGTAGTTTTCGTGCTTATAAACAGCAGTTTAAGATTGGCATTGTATTCACAGCGTTTTTTAATCAGAAGTATGAAACTTGTGGGTGCTACTTCGCTTTTCATACAATGGCCTTTTTTAAGCAGGGCTTTTTCGCATGGTGTTTTAGGTGGGTTTTTCGCATCTAGCTTATTGACGGGCATGATTTTTTACGCCTATTCTCAAATTCCTGAACTTCAAATACTTGAAAACAGACAGCAAATGCTCATTCTTGCTGGGCTTTTAATATTATTTGGGGGTATTTTGGGGTTCGCTAGTTCATTCAGAGCACTTACTCGATACATGCGAATGTCGCTAAACGACCTTTTTTAGCACATAGTTTTTAAGTACTGATTTTAAAGTATTATTACAGTAGAAGAAAGTTTTTTGATCCGTTTCGTATAATTGTATTAAATATCAAAAACAACCATGCAAATACTATTTTTCATCTCTTTAGGAGCGTTGGCTTATTTAATAGGCTCTATTCCCACAGCCGTTTGGTACGGAAGATTTTTCCATCATTTAGATGTACGTGAATTTGGCAGTAAAAATGCTGGAGCTACCAATACATTTAGGGTTTTGGGCAAAAAAGCAGGCTCAATTGTGTTTGGAATAGATGTTTTAAAAGGTTTTATAGCTACTTCGCTAGCCAATTTCCTTTACACCTACGATTATATTTGGGATTATGAAATTGCAGAATTTAAAATATTATTTGGCTTATTGGCAGTTTCAGGTCATATTTTCCCAATCTTAGCAAGCTTCAAAGGAGGTAAAGGTGTGGCTACATCCCTAGGTTTGGGGCTTTGTATGTTTCCGGAAGTGGCACTTGTTTGCTTGGCTATATTTTTTATCATATTAGCTGTTTCACATTACGTTTCGCTTGGTTCTATACTTGCAACTTTGGCTTTTCCTCTTTTAATGTTTACTAAATGGTTTCACCCTCAAGATTATTTATTGGTGGTATTCGGTTTTGCTGCGTTTTTGCTCGTAGTGTATACACACAGAAAAAATATTGTAAGGCTGATGAATGGCAATGAAAACAAAATTTATATTTTGGCACGCAGGGCTAGTTAGCTTTACATATATAAATATTAAAATTTAAGCCACTTAAACTAAGTGGTTTTTTTATTCTAAAATACTGTCAACCGACTAAAGTTTAAAATTAACAAAAATACCTCTTGGAATTTAAATTAAGGCGATTTTTCCACTTTCTCAAAAACACCCCCCTTCGATTTTTCAAAGATTTCCAATTGCACTTTCTCGTTATTCCTTTCGTCCTTCTTGAGGTTTTGGGTTTTGATGATTACAGTTAGGCATACATACGACCCCATATTTGCACTGGCCATAGCTATGATGGTGATAAATTGTTCTGCCTGTTTGTTTCGTTGGTATATGATGGTAAATATGAGATTGGCAATGAGCGCTATCCATATTTGCGTTTTTATCCCTTCACGGCTGTCCGAGTAAAAATAAGTCAACTGATAGTTTTGCTTGAGTTGTTTGAAAAATGGCTCAATAGCCCACCTGTTTTTATAAATAAGTGCAATGGTGATCCCTTGATAAGACAATAGATTGGTCAAGAACTTGAGGACTTTACCCGACTCAGGATCTTTATAAGTGATTAAGCGTAGTTTACAGACTGAATTTGAGCTAGTTACATGGACTGCAATTTCTTGGTCTTTTATCACCCCTTGCCCAGTTTTAATGTCCAATACATCTACAGGATTTTCCTTTAGCACTTTATGTTTAGCATTTTGATTCGGTCTTGTCACAAAATACACCTCCTCGCTACCCCAGTTTTGGTATACCCCGTAATTGACGTAGCCTTTGTCGAACACATAAATGTGCCCTTTTTCCGTTTTTAGCTGTCCGAGAAAGTCCTTATCGTTTTTGGCTGCTGCGTCCAAGATGATGTGTTCGGGTACCAAACTATCGAAGGCCAAAACCGTTTGAGCCTTTATCCCTCCCTTTTTCAAACCTATTTCGGGCTCACGCCCTGCACCCTTAAAAACGTCACTAAAAAGGGTAAAAGTAGTGGCATCGAAGCGTTTTATTTTTTCACATGCAACCTCACCATTGATGGGTAGACACACGAAACCACCCTTTAAATCAGCCTTATAGAAGTCTAAAAGCAGATAGTACATATGTTCGAACACTTCGCTGCTTCTGTTTTTATTCGCATCCGATAAAGTGCTACTGGCCGCAAGTTCGGGTATGCCTAAATAAGAAAGCTTGCCATCCAAGAAGAGAAGGCTTTTGCACAAGCTGTTTAGAGAGTGAGCTTTGCTAACCACCCCATAAAACATAAACACGAGCTGTCTGTAGGTGGTCATCTTCTTATAATACCTGTCTGATTCAAATTTATGAACCGCCTGATCAACTAGTTCCTTAGGCAAATAAGAAAGTAATTGACAAATAACAGGCTGGCCAGATAATTTCGTACTTTGCATACCATTGTTAGTTTTAATGTGTGGTAACTGCAAAACTCGACAAAAAAGGCGGTAGTTGATTTCCAACTCCGCCTTTTAAATTTGTACTATTCCGTGAAACTATAATATAAGCTGATTTTTAGTCGGTTGACAGTAATTCATAATTAACAACTCCCTTATGGCTCCAGAATATGCACTCTTCGAAAACAACCTTACCAGCGAGCCAGACGATTATGTGGCTATACCGCAAAATGCAGAACCCAAATCTCTAGAAGATATTATAGAGATGGCCACCAGCAAAGGCTCTACCGTTACCAAAGCCGAGGCATTGGCTTTTATGGAAGAGTTTGGCTATGCCATAGAATACTTCCTGAAAAACGGAAAATCTATCAATACCCCACTCTTTAAATTTATTGTGCGGATTACAGGGGTGTTTAATGGCCAAAACGACAGCTTCGATAGCAATCGCCATGCGGTGAAAGTATATGCCAACCCAGGGTCGCGATTCAAAGACATCAGCAGCCGTATTGAGCTGAAAAAAGTAACGGCTACACGCCCCATGCCATTGATACAAGATTTCAAAGATGTGGCTTCCAACACGCACAACGATATTCTCACTGAAGGTGGCGTAGGGCAGCTTACAGGCAGCAGGCTCAAAATTGATCAAACAGATGCTACCCAAGGCATATTCTTAATAGCCGTAACTGGTGGGGTAGAGACTAAAATCACTACCTTGGTTCGCAACAAACCTGCTGATATTATTTTCACCATTCCGACAGGGCTTGCCAAAGGGGAGTATTCGCTAGAGGTAAGAGTGAAACTAATTGGCACCAAAGAATTGCGTGTTGCCTACATGGACGACACGCTTACTGTTGTATAATTCATAGCTCAGTCCTAAACCATGAGCTAAATTTGAAATTAGCAGTAGGTACATTTACATTTAGCAGCAGGAACATACAGAATTAGCAGCAGGTATATTTACATTTAGCAGTAAGGCATTGATTCATGCACTTACTGCTATTTTTGTTTATAGAAAGTATGCAAAGCTTATATGAGGAGTTAATACATATTTTTTTCATAACCATACCCATGGAATTGCAGTATAAACCACTCTTTACAAAACCCAAATCTCTACCAAGTGAAACGAATACTACTTTTAGGAGCTGGCAGATCGGCATCGGTGCTTATTTCTAAGCTAGTGCAAAATGCTGAACGCAAAAATTGGCAGGTAGATGTGGTAGATGTAAATATTGAGCAAACAAAACAAAAGATTGGGCAAAGCAACTATGTAAGAGCAATTGAAGCTACTGAAAGCAACTTTACTCTCATTGAAAATTATGAAATCGTAATATCAATGTTGCCCCCAGACAAACATTATGAAGTGGCAAAAGCTTGCGTGCATTTCGGAAAACACCTACTTACGGCATCATACAACACGTCAGAAATACAATCGCTTCATCATGAGGCTAAAAGGAAAAATATATTGCTATTGATGGAATGTGGACTCGATCCGGGTCTAGACCATATCTCAGCCATGCAAATCATCGACAATATTCACGCAGAAGGAGGAGTAATTACCAGGTTCAAATCGTATTGTGGGGGGTTAATGAGCAATAAATCAGATATAGGAAACCCTTGGAAATACAAAATCACTTGGAACCCTAAAAATATAGTGTTGGCTGGGCAAGGGCCATTAATAAAATATCTAGAGAATGGAGAAATAAAACACTTGAATTACCACAGGCTTTTCAAACAAACACACCATATAGAGATAGAGAATGAGAGGTATGAAGGGTATCCGAATAGAGATTCTCTCAAATACTTAGATATTTATGGCTTGGGTTCAGCCAAAACTTTCATTCGTGGCACCTTGAGAAAAGAGGGCTTTTGTGCCGCTTGGCATATATTGGTTCACTTGGGCTTTACTGACGACACCACCATTATTTATAATTTATCAGATACAACTTATAAATCATTCTTTACCTCGTTTTTACCTTTTGCATTCAGCCACGATTGGGGCAAAAAGCTCACATCTGAATATCCGTATTTAGTAAATGAGGCCATAGTGGAGCAATTGCATTGGCTACATATATTTTCCGATGATAAAATAGAGTTAGAAAATGCCACCCCAGCACAGGTATTGCAACGATTGGTAGAAAAATACTGGCGGTTGAACGAAAATGATACTGATAAGGTGGTGATGCAACACCAAATTGAATATATTGCCAATGGAAAGCAACTCAATTTGAGTTCCTCTTTGGTAGTAGAAGGCAACAACGCTCCATTTACCGCCATGGCGGCTACTGTGGGTTTGCCTTTGTATTATGTACTGGAAAATATTGTAGAAAATACTATTTATGAATATGGCGTGAAACTTCCTTTGAAAAAATGGCTTTATGGGCCTGTGCTGTCCAGACTCAAACACGATGGCATACATTTTACTGAATATATTAAAAACACAAATCCTTAATTTTAACCTCGCTTACCTCATATTTATTCACACCACACAATGAACAAGAAGAAAAATATATTTTTGGTTGATGACGACAGAACTACAAATTTTGTACACCGAACTCTTATAAGTAAAGTAGAAAAAGATGCTGTGGTAGATGACTTTTTAGAGGCCTACGAGTTTCTCGAATTCCTGGCTGAGAATATCAATCATGCTGAAAACTTGCCCGATTTCATATTGCTTGATGTAAATATGCCACAAATGAGTGGCTGGGAATTTCTCGATGAATATAAAAAAACGATATTCCCATTTATGAAAAAATGCAAAATAGTGATGGTAACCTCTTCCAACAACTCAATAGACCTTGAAAAAGCACGTCAGTACCCATTTGTAAAAGGCTACTATGTAAAACCAATTTCCTCAGATATGCTTACTGAAATATTAAGTTAAATACTTCTATATTTATTCTTCCTATTCTAATAATCTCATTATCACAAAGCATCGTCTATTAAAAACATTAAAGTTAACATTGCTAATGGAAAATAAGAAGCTGATAATGTTGGTAGATGACGACCGTACATCCAACTTTCTCAACAAAAAAATATTAAAAAATCTCTATCCTCAGTATGAAATAATAGATTTTTTAGGTGCAGAAGAGGCACTCCTTTATTTAGATACCACAAAAGGTCAAAAAATAATTGATGTGATATTGCTTGATATAAATATGCCTGAATTAGATGGTTGGGATTTTCTCTCTGAGATAAAAGCCAAAGGCTACACCAATTTCAAAACAATAATAATGTTGAGTTCGAGTATAGATGAAAGCGATATGGAGAAGGCCAAAACTTATAGTGAAGTAAGCGGTTTTATTACCAAGCCGCTCAACACAGAAATGTTTGCCCGATTTATGACTTAAAGGTTCTTAAGTTCATTAAAATATTCTTTGCCTTTGAAAACAAATATATGTAGAGAGTGGGGGATTCGAACCCCCGATACCATTGCTGATATACACACTTTCCAGGCGTGCGCCTTCAACCACTCGGCCAACTCTCTTTATGTATTCAGTTTTCTATTTTCTCAAAGCTTGCTATAAATAGCAGCTACTAATAATCAATTTTGCAATTAGGGTTGCAAAACTGCCTAAAAATATTTCCTTTTGCAATATATTACTGATACTAATTTTTGATGCCAGATACAAAAATACTAATCGTAGAAGACGACAAATCGACATCGCTGGTTCTCAATCAAATATTGCTTAAAAAGAATTATAGTGTTTCAGCCATTGTAGCCAGTGGTGAAGCTGCACTTTATGAAATTGAGAGAAATTTGCCCGACATTGTATTGATGGATATTTTTCTTGAAGGCCAGCTCGATGGTGTGCAGACAGCCGAATTTATTAACGAAAGGCATCAAATTCCAGTTATTTTTATCTCTTCCTACGGAGAACACAGGGCTATTATTGACTCAAAAATCAACCAGCCTTTTTCTTTTTTAATGAAACCAGTCGATGAAAATGAACTGGAAACAAGCATTCAAATTACACTTTATAGGCACAAAATAGATTCCATATTAAAAACGAGTGAAAGGCAGTTTAAGATGTTGGCCGATTTTTCACCCGACATCATTATTCTCACCGATGTAAAACTAAAAGACAATATATACCTCAACAAAGACGAGCTTTTTGGCTATTCCCGCGAAGAATTCATTGAATTGAAGCTAAATAATTTGTTTTTTGAGGAAGATTACAGACGAATGCGTTCCTATTGGCGAAAAGTAAATCGCTCGTATGGCAAGCAGCCGCCATCTATCGAAGTAAGGGTACGTTGCAAGCAAGCCAATGAATGGGAGTGGATAAACCTGCGTCAATCTATTATTGAGAAAGACAAAAAAGGCAGGAAAAAACTATTGCTAACCGTAGTAAATAACATTACCGAAAAGAAAAATGCTGAACTCGATTTGATAAAAACCAATTTTGAGTTAGATAATTTTATTTACAGAGCTTCTCACGATTTGAGTGCGCCTTTAAAATCGGTAATTGGCTTGGTTAATCTCATAAAAATGGAAGAAAGTGAGGAAAACAAAGATAAATATCTGGAATTAATTCTCACTTCAGCTTCGAAAATGGATAATTACATTTTCGACATGACCAACTACGCGCGCAACAACCGACTTGAGATAGAAAATGAATCTGTAAACTTTGAAGAAATATACCAAACACAAGTAAATTCGCTTAGAGAAAAAGAAGGTTTCTCTAAGATTCAAAAAATATTCAGCCTCAATCAGACAAGCGAGTTCATTTCCGATTCACTTCGCATCTCTATTTTATTCAACAATTTGCTTTCTAACAGCATCAAATTTCAAAATCAAAGCAAAACCGATTGTTTTATAAAAGTAGTTGTCAATATCAACCAAGACTTTGCCAATATTAGTTTTTCCGACAATGGTGTCGGCATCAAAGTTCAATATTTAGAACGGATATTCGATATGTTTTATCGTGCTTCAGAAAATGCAAATGGCTCAGGATTAGGCCTTTACATAGCAAAACAAATTACGCACAAGCTTGGAGGAAACATAGAAGTAGATTCTAACTATGGCATAGGTACTTCCATTTCTATCATGCTTCCCAATCGCATAAAGTTTATATCTCGCTATTAAATTCAATTTACTTTTTGGTTGAATTGAGGAAATGCGTATATTTGCAACCCTTTAAAAAACAATAAGGTTTCGTAGCTCAATTGAATAGAGCACCTGACTACGGATCAGGAGGTTTGGGGTTTGAATCCCTACGAAATCACTAAGCAAAACCCTTTAAATTCAATAATTTAAAGGGTTTTTCATTTAGAAAACCTTCTTAATATCCAGAGTGTAAAACCGCTTGTTTATATTGTCTATACTATAAATCCGCTGACTCTCGCCCTCATCAAACATTTCTTCACCAACCCCTTGCATTCCGATTTTTTATCTGCTTAATTTGTCTACATTAACGACTATTTAATAATTATATTGTCGTTAAAAACGACAATATAATTATAAGCATGAATGCCAGGACAATCCTTCATTTAGACCTTGATTCATTTTTTGTATCCGTAGAGCGGTTAAAGAATACTTCGCTCGTGGGAAAACCGCTCATCATTGGCGGCACCACTAATCGTGGAGTAGTAGCCTCGTGCTCTTATGAGACACGTAAATACGGGGTACGCTCTGCCATGCCCATGAAACAGGCACTCAGGCTCTGCCCCGATGCACTGGTGATTAAGGGCGATATGGAAAGCTATTCCAGCTATTCCAATCAGGTAACCGAGGTAATCAATAGTTATGCTCCCATTGTAGAAAAAGCTTCCATAGATGAGTTTTACCTCGACCTTACAGGAATGGATAAGTTCTTCGGATGTAGCGAGTTCTCCAAAGAGCTCAAAGAGCAGATAATTAAAGAGACAGGCCTGCCTATCTCTTATAGTTTGGCTGTGAATAAACTGATTTCCAAAATGGGAACCAATGAAGCGAAACCAAACGGGGCATTGTACATCCCGCAGGGTACGGAAAAGCCTTTTATTGCTCCTTTATCTGTTTCTAAAATCCCGATGGTGGGAGAAAGGACTTTCTTTCAATTGTCCAGCATGGGTGTGAAAACGATTCAAACCCTGCGACAGGTGCCTGTACGCCTGCTCGAAAAAGAATTTGGTAAAAATGGCATTGCCTTATCAGAAAAAGCCAATGCTATCGACTATAGCCCTGTAATTCCTTATTCGGAGCAAAAATCACTCAGTACTGAAAATACTTTCCATACAGACACTACCGATATCCATTATTTGCGGGAATGTATTGTTATTATGGCTGAAAGGCTGGCCTTTGATTTGCGTAAGCTCAAAAAACTGACTGCCTGTGTAACGATTAAGATTAGGTATTCCGATTTCAATACCTATACCCAGCAAAGAGCTATAGCACTCTCGTCAAGTGATGATATATTGATCGCAACTGCCAAAGAGTTATTTGACAAGCTGTATAACAAAAGGCTGCTTGTAAGGCTCATCGGCATTCGTTTCAGCCACCTGATACAAGGTAATCAGCAAATAGACCTCTTTCAAGATGTCCCTGAAATGATCAACCTCTGTCAGGCTATGGATCACATCAGGAACAAATACGGAAGCCATGCCGTGGGTAGGGCTGTCGCTTTAGACACCAATTTAAGGCAATAACCATGTTTCATTAATTTATATGTACCTGAACTGCCACAGCTATTCTAGTTTTTTGTACGGCACCATGAAGCCCGAAGAACTAGTGGAGCAGGGCAAGGCTGCTGGGGCAAGCGTATTGGTACTGACCGATATCAACAATACCTCCAGTTGGTACGACTTCCTCACCGCCTGTGAGAAAGAACAGATCAAACCATTGTTAGGGGTTGATTTCCGTCACCAGTCTGTGCCCTGCTTTACTGCCATTGCCCGCAATAATGAAGGTATCTATATACTTAATAAATTCCTTTCGGAATATTCATCGACCAAAGCATACAGCTCACCTCCCGAAAGTGAAAATCTATTTATCCTCTACCCTTTCGGAAGTAAAAAGCCCGATGAGCTTCTGCCTAATGAATTTATTGCCATCCGTAAAACCCAGCTGAGTAAGCTGTTTGGCTCCATTTACCTGCAATACCCGGAAAAGTTGATTGGTTTTTGTCCCGTAAGCTTTAAAGATGCAGGGGATTTTCAAACGCATAAAGTACTCAGAGCGATTGAACAAAACACTTTGCTTTCAAAACTAGACACGACCCATATCGCCAAAAGTGATGAATACTTCACTGCGTTTGCCTTAAATCCATTTACCGACCATCCTTATATTATTGACAATACAATAAAATTGCTAGATGCGTGCAACGTCAGTTTTGACTTGAAAAGCCCTAAGAATAAAAAATCATTTACAGGCTCCAAGATTGATGACAAAGCTTTGCTGGAAAAGCTGGCACTGGAAGGCTACCAATACCGTTATGGTGACAACCAGCAGGCGCTTGCAAGGGTTTATAAAGAGTTACGCATCATAGGTGAAATGAACTTTTCCACCTATTACCTCATTACCTGGGATATTACCCGGTATGCAGGCAGCAAAGGGTTTCATCATGTAGGCAGGGGCTCGGGAGCTAATTCTATCATTGCTTATTGTATCGGCATTTCTAATGTGGATCCTATCGCACTTGATTTGTATTTTGAACGTTTCATTAACCCTTATCGGATAAACCCGCCTGATTTTGATGTGGATTTCAGTTGGGACGAACGGGATGATGTCATCACTTATATATTCAATAAATATGGCAAGGAGCATGTGTGCCTGCTGGCTACTTATACCACTTTCCAAAATCGCTCCATCATTCGAGAAGTGAGTAAAGTATATGGCCTTCCTAAAAATGAGATAGACATCCTGACGGATAAACGGGATACAGCTAAGCACCATGGCCTGGCCGCGGAGATATTTGCCACAGGCCAGGGTATTGTGGAATTTCCTAGCCATTTGTCCATCCATGCAGGAGGCATATTAATCACCGAGGAATCGCTTTATTATCACACGGCTCTGGAAATGATGCCCAAAGGGTTTCCTATCTGCCAGTTTGATATGCACGTAGCAGAAGCCTGGGGATTTTATAAATATGATATTTTAAGCCAACGGGGATTGGGCCATATCAAAGAAGCTGTAGACATTATATGGCAGAACAGGCAGCAGAAAATAGATATACACCAGCCTGCTCGATTCTTTGCCGACCTACTTATAAAAAAGCAATTGCTCTCTGCTAATACTATCGGTTGTTTTTATATCGAAAGCCCTGCCATGCGCGGTTTACTGACCAAGCTGCACTGCGACAACTTCATTTCACTGATAGCGGCCAGCTCTATTATCCGGCCGGGCGTAGCCCAATCGGGGATGATGCGGGAATACATTACCCGTGCCAATAACCCTGATAAAGTGGTCTATTTGCACCAGAAGTTTAAAGAAGTGTTGGAAGAGACCTATGGGGTGATGGTATATCAGGAAGATGTGATCAAAATAGCCCATCATTTCGGAGGGCTGGATATGGGGGAAGCGGACATTCTGAGGCGTGGCATGAGCGGCAAATCGAGAACAAAAAAAGAGTTCCTCGTCCTAAGTGATAAGTATTATGCCAACTGTAAGGCCTTCGGGTATTCCGAAGAATTAGCCAAAGAGGTATGGAGGCAGATTGAAAGCTTTTCAGGGTTTTCTTTTTGTAAGGCTCATTCGGCCAGCTATGCGGTTGAGAGTTACCAAAGCTTGTACCTGAAAACTTATTATCCGCTTGAATTCATGGTGGCAGTGATCAATAATTTCGGTGGGTTTTATTCAACGGAAGAGTATGTACATGAAGCCAAAATGCTAGGGGCAACCGTAGAGCCGCCCTGTGTCAACAAGACCAAAATAGAGGATACAACCATTTACTTGGGATTTATCCATATACTGAATCTGGAACAAAATTTCGCAAAGCGGATTATTACAGAACGAACCCAGTATGGTGCCTATCTGAGCCTGTATG
>Ga0163149_10004457_pt1 | contig 15315 bp, 15 predicted proteins | sample OliLakLV19MP5G1_FD_148604 | JGI IMG/M metagenome (GOLD analysis project Ga0163149, IMG submission 148604) | Freshwater microbial mat bacterial communities from Lake Vanda, McMurdo Dry Valleys, Antarctica - Oligotrophic Lake LV.19.MP5.G1 | ecosystem: Environmental > Aquatic > Freshwater > Lake >...
CGAGACCAAGAACAAGAAGACAGTGTGCTACAAGATCAGCAACGACGATGATGTTGAAATCTCAAACGAGCACTTCACGGCTCGTGGAAGCGGGGAGCGGTTGGTCGACTCGGTCATGGTGCCCTGCGACTGCGAGACCACGGTTGGAACTGACACGTTCAAACACTTTGAGTCTCTCCTCATTTGGAGGGTCTGCTCTGTGGACAGTGAGCGCAACAAGGGCGACTCTTCCGCCAAGGCCAGTGGCAAGTCCAAGATGGATGAATTGGTCGAGTTGATGGCAGGTAATTCGATTGCGTAGGCTTGTGTCGATGGATGTTCCTTTTCAAGTCAATGTAGAGGCTAACTTTATCTAGCTTTATGTTTGTGTGAAACTTTGCACAACACTTAGTCAGTGCCATGCTCGTTGATGAACCCGCCGGTTCCCCCACTAGCCAAGATGCTTCTGATGAGGACAGCAACGTTTCGACTTCAAACGAGGACAGTGTTGCTGCAGGCGACTCGGATGATGATGCATCTGCCTCCAAATCACCTGACACGTCGTTTGCGTCCGCTTGCTCTGACAGCAACGAATCAAACACATCCGCTTCATCAGATGCAGGCAGTGCAGCAAGCGAAAGCAGTCAAGATCTTATCACACAGCTCAAGGAGAAGCTCAAGCTTTTGCGAGAGGAAGCTGCCAATGCCAACGCGGAAGATGAGGCTTTCATTCAAGAAAAGATTGCTGAGATGGAAGCTTTCATCACTCAGTCGGAGATCGACCTTGGGCATGCTGCAACCGCTCTAGACGCTAATGTGAAGGATGCATCTAAGAACAGTGGATGGAAACGGTCTGATCCAGAGAAGAAAAAAGATGAAGATAGCGAAGACGAAGAAGATTTGAAACAACCTAGCAAGAAGTTGAAGGAGAATGTGTTGGGATTCTAAATTACTTGAATGATTAATTGTTGTTAAGGTCCATTTGCTTGTTGCAAAGTTTAAAGACGATTTAGAGGCTCGCCATGGGGACCATTGTCTTCGATCTCATGCTGCACCATCACAACAACGGCATTGAAGCACACCTGTTCCTTTTCAATTCCATGGATGAAAGTGTTCTTCAAGCACTTGTAGTCTTTCAGCCTTTTGTTAAAGTTTTCATGGCGAGCCCTTGCTTCCTTTTTGAATTGCTTGACCTCATCGGAGTCCAAAGGGCTTGCGAACGCTAGACAATTATGTTCATCATTGACAAAAGCAATGTGCCCTTTGTCAACAATGAGTCACTTGCCAGGGGGGATCTTGTTGATCAGATCTTGCCTCATTGCGGTGAGGTCATGTGCGCTGCCTTGGTCAGACCACTTGGCATGAATGCATCGACTTGTCCACAAGTCCACAACAATCTCATGGTTTCTACCAGCGCCATTAACCTTCTTGGCATAATTTTTGGAATTTCTTCTCTCGTTGGGGTCGCGAGGCTCGTTTGTTGCTGTGACGGTGCCGTCAAGACTCCCAATGAAGGCATTGTCGAAGTGGTTGGGCCACACCACCTTGAAGCTCAAAAGCGCAGCAATTCGACATGCAAACCTCCAAGTCAAGACACCACACAATGCTTTGTCAAAGCCTCCAAAGTGTGATGATCGAACACTGACAGTGCCATAAGTCTTACAAAAGTGGCAGGCCATGAGAAAGCCACTAAAACCATTTGGACTACGAGCTTCAGCTTCTGGCAAGAACGCCTCAACGATGTTGGTTATCTGAAGATCTCTCCACATTCTGCAAAGATGGAGCGGATGTCTACCAAAGTTGGATTTGAAATCGCTTATGTTGGTTTTGTTGAGTCTGCGCTGCTGCATGTGATCCTGGATGTTAATCAGCCGCAGTCCACGTCGAAGCATCTGCTCGGGGTTGACAATGAAAGGAGGCATCAGTCTGTGCAGCAGCAACAAATCAGAGTTGATCTTTCTAGCTTTGTCGATGCTTTCAGTGCGTCTTTTAGTGCGTTTGTTGCTAGCAGAACAGTGTCTTATCTGCATTGCATCTGCATTTTATCTGCAATTAATCTGCAATTTCTCAGAAGGATTGCAGCTGCAATAAAAGTGCCGATGATGTTTTCTAGCGATTTCGCACGAATGAGACCCAAATCAACGACTGTTATTGGCAAGGTCGCACACTGGCCAAGTGCAACTCGAGACTTCCAGGTACAGCGTGTTATCGTCGATGTGAGTGCACCTCCCACAACCTCGGGCATGGCCAAAATTGGCCACCGGCCGATGCTCCTGTTTCGTTGAGGCGAGCCGATACACTCGGATCGATATGAAAAAAGCTGGCTTGGCGCTGCTCCCTCTTGCGAGGGGCAAGCACTGCAGTGGCAGTTTGTGGATAGACACATTTTTCCCGAGCACAACGAAAAAGGAAACAAAATCATCCAATCTTTGACAATGACCTCGCTTGCAGCCATCCAAGAGAAATGCTCTCAAGTCGATTTAGAGATCAAGAGTCGTCAATCAGAGTTTGGTGAAGATTTCTTTAATCTGTTGCAGCGCCACTACGAGGAGGCATCTTCGGAAAAGGAGGATCTTACCTCGCCTGATTTGGCTTTTCTCTCGTCCATCAAGGAACAATGGAACCAAGCAAGCGAAGAAATGGAACAATACATTGAGAAGCATAACCAACGAGCGGGCAAGAGCAACAAAAACAACAAATCTAACAAGAAGAAGAAAGGAGGATACATGAACATGGCCTCTCCTTCGGCGATTGTCGATCAGTGGATCCTGCAGCGCAAGCAAAAGTTTGGCGTGGATTGTTTTGATACAGCATTTGAAGTATTGGGGACAGGAAGCAATGGCAATGGAGGTATTGCCGTCTCTACCTTATCGCCTCAGGAAAAGGAGATCCACAAGCTCATTCAGGATGCGGTCGCAGATGTGGTTCTGCTGGAGCGAATGAAGGACTCCTACCTTCAAGAGCTTCAAGTGACACATGAAGGAGGATTGATCCCCTTTTTTTGCGGCGCAGCTATGTGTTGTTAACAGGACATGCCTCGTTGTTAAGATATCTATTTAAAGACCCAAGCGCTACAGTACTCAACTAAACCATAAGACAATATACTTCTATATTTATTCATCTGTAAGATGCGTGTGCCCATGTTGAGCCGTCAAAAAACGATTACTGTAAAACTGCAAGAGCCGTCAGCTCTTGTGAAAGGAGGAACCTATTCATAAGGTCAAGGGATCATCAATGAATATCATCGGCGGTAAAGTGGCGCATGTCTCCTGCCCACCACCAAGAATGAACTTGTCAAGATTGCTATTCTCAATGCTATTATATGGGCTTCTGGACAACCCTAGCGTTGGCTCTTCATCGTCAGAGAAGATATCACTCGCCAGCAGATCTGCAGCTGTCGGGAGCTTTTTTCGAAGCTTTTCAATTTGTAGGATGTCTTTTCCTGGGCGAATGATGCACGGCGTTTCACTTGTCATGGGTGGAGAAGACAAAACCGAGCCTTTCTGGTTGTCAACCCTCAAAGCTCGACAGAAGTATTCTGAAAGAGACTTTTTGCCCGTCAGCTTTTCATGCTCAACACCAAAGGAGTGATCAAACGGCATGTCTTCGGTGGCTAAAATCTCTCTTCGGATCATCTTGCTTTGTGGGATCTCTCTCCCGGGACTAGCAAGAAGACAATTGGCGTGGCAAGAGAGGATAAAACAGAGGTTCTCTGATGGCTAGAAATCGAGGAAGGAATGAAAATTTCATGCAGAGGCTTCTCATCTAGCATGTAGGCATTGAGTTCGTCGTTGATGTTCCACATTGGATTCGAAAGAGTCAACGTGGAAGGGCTGTTCAAGGATGTATGTGATAGCGCCTTGCTCTTCAGCTTATCCAGCATAACACTATCTTCCTTGGTGCTTTCTGAAGTGATAATAAAGCATTCATCCTTTGCAGTGTTTCTGTTTTCGTGTGGCTTACTTTCAACACTTGTAACCTTCGCCGGCCTATCAAGATCAGTGCTGGTCACACTTCTGGATTTGTAGCTACTACTAGTAGAAGCTTCAGAAGATGTCTTTTCCGCATGAGAACGACGTGGGTCATATTCTGCAAGGGACTTGCTAATACGCGCGCGGGCTTTGCCTAGCGAAACTTCGTGCCATTCTGGCGCCCCCGTATGCGGATGCCTCTGCATGTGCAGAAATTTTCCGGGTGGATCTAAGCTTGACCATTTTCCTAGCACCTCAGCAACGATCTTTTGCTTGTTCTCTCGAGAGCCCAACCTGTAGGCTTCTTTGAGTGGTTGGATCAAGCAACGAAAAGCTTTATTGCCGCTATGAAAGGAAATGACAGTGCGCACAACGAGTAAATGGTGTTAGACACGAGAGTGTGGGTATTAGTCTTAACATAGCTAGTTTGCAAATCCTTGATTTGTCTAACCTATTATGGTTGGCTTGCCCCCCCCTGCCTAATAGCACATGGTGTTTCGATGGATTTTTCGTTACGTAGGACATGATTTGTGTTAGGTTTTACAATTTGTTTCGGTTTATGATGATGCAACTTGGGTTTATGAGCAAACATTAAACTTTACATTGTCGCCGTAGTTGACGGGAATAGGGGCACTTAGGACGCAGGAGTTCCCCTCAAATTCACTACAAGGTACTATTCTTTGTGCCTTCCGTCACTTCGTCAACGGGACCACTCTTGCTGGCCAAATTCACAACTCACTTTCGGGGTCTGGCAGCTAAGTGTTCTGTTGTCGAATCAGCAGCCGAACACAATCTTCAAGAAAGCAGACATTGGCGAACACAATCTTTAAGACTCTTTCCAACTATTTATAGCTCCGGTTCGGATTTTCTTTGCTCTTGCCGATTTGAGGAATGGTTCTTGGTGCGCTTTTCCTTTGGCAACCTTCTTTTCTCTTGCACCTCGCGGTACCTAAGGGTTCGAAGTGAACAGAAGGTTGATCGGCTCTGCAAGCGAATTAATAAACAAAACTAATACTGTCTTATAGTACAAGAAAAGACATAAGCTAAACAGTCTTAAGATATATTGTACTGTACTCCAGTAGCTTGTTACTCCGAGTAATTACACTTCTTACAAAGAAAATCCTGTCCGCGACGTCCACGAGCGAGCCATAACACCGGTACGATTTAGTTAAGTAGTCGCCACAACCAAGATCAAGAATGGCATTCAAGAAGCTGCTGTGCTAGTAGACACACAAAGTGTCAAAGCACCTCGGGGTAAAAATGGATTACACTTGGCAAAATTAAGAGCTATATTTTTATTTACCCCGAGGTGCTTGTGCTGCTGAAAGGAGCTTCACTGTGGCACCTCTGACCCAATGGGCACCCATTCAATCGGCAACTGAGAAATCCTGCATCGATGAACCTTCAAGAAAAACCATGTTTGTGGGAACGAGATGCTGATTTATTAGTTCATGCACTGATTGTTCTTCCTGGAGTTGCTGACACTCACGGCGAAGGCATCAATTGGTAAAGGAAATCAAAAAGCAGGATTCGTTCTTGAAGCTACGGCCACCAACACAACGGAAGCTCAACATTTCACAACAGGGGACTCGAGTGTCACCTTCATCGGCGAGGCTAACTGTCTGCATGATTTCCGCATGCCTTCAGATCAGCATGATCAAGTCATCCACATGGCAAGGCATACACGAAATGAATACTTGCTGGACCTGGCTCAAGTTGTTTACATGGCATGACACAGGCAAAATGAATACCGGCTGGCACTTGCATCATCGGGTCTAAGTTTTCAAAAATTGATTAGATTTATTGCGGTGGTCAAAATCCACACGTTTAAATAGCAAGTGAAAAATGGGCGATACGCGCGGTATAACCTGAGCTGTAGCAAAATTCAAAGCATGATATCAATCACTGCGCTGGACATCTATTAAGGGTTGTTTCAGCATGCTTGTTTGTTCATCGGGGCATGAACGACGAAAAAATGCTGTCAATGTTACTGTCTTCGCCGTCAATCGTGAACCATCTGATTGGTTGGAAAATTAGGGTTAGATACGCACTGAGAGAAAGCACAGGAACCCGCCCTTTTCAACACACCCTGTTATACATTCAGTAATAACACTTACTTACTTGCTGAATGCAGTATCGTGGTTACTGTCATTGCTATCATTGTAGGTTTGTTGGGCTTCTGGTTTTCTTTCGTCGTCTTCGAAGACCGTGGCAGATAACTCTGCAGCGGTTGGCAGATTCGAAGCATAACCACCATTCAACGGCATTACGGTAACATCTGGCAAGGCGCCAATCTGATTTTGAGAGGGAAAGGAAAAATCCGAGCTACTCAGAAAGGAGGACGCTGGTGGGGCTACCGTTGCCATTTCGGCTCCCCTGTGTGGAGATAAATCTGGGAGAGAGTACTGGTGCTGTTGTTTCGGACTTTGAGGGAATCTGCCACTAGTTGCCATTTCATGATCGATACCAGCTGCAACAGCTAGACTGGGAAGGTCGGTGTTCTGTCGTTTACTTCCATGGTGGTGACCTTCGTGGTCCTGATATAGGTAACCTTGCCCGTGATCACCGAATGAGTCTGAAGACAAATACAAACGTGTTAGAACGTATATTCCACGCCATGTAGTCATCTCGTTTCTAAGGACTTACCGACTGAGCAGGTTGGGCTATCTGTGGATCTGGATCGTTTCTTACTATTATTGGTGTCACCGGTCAGCTCTTTGTCCTTATTGGCCTGGTGTGGGGTCCATTCTGAGAGGCTCTTGGCGGCTCTCTTTCTGGAGTGTGTCGAAAACCAATGAGAGCAGAAAGGGATAAGTTCATTCTGGCTAGTAATCTAGCGCAAATATCGCCTAGAGCCACTGTAGTATCAAATGAAATGATAGTGCCCAAGCTTGCAGTTTGTGTCTATCTGAATGAACGTACCTGGCCAAGTCGTCACCTACATCGTGCCAGAAAACTTCACCAGAGCTAGCTTTCTTTTTGGCCACAAAGCGACCTGTCATCATCGAGATGTATTGGACAAAGTGAGTGCCTCTTGCTAACAGTCGATGAGTCGATACTGTCCAAGAAATCGCCCGACACATGACTTACCGGGCGGCTCAAGGTTCCTCCAGGCCTCTACTACTTCATCGATAACCTTGCTCTTCTCTGCTCGAGACCCGAGGCGGAACCTCTATACCAATAGTCATTCAAAAGTGGGGATGCAATGCAAGTTGGTTAGGTGCCAACCTTCACAGGATATTCAACAATAACGATGGCAGGAGCAGCAGGAGCAGCAGGGGTGAGCCAAGTATCACTTACCTCCTTGAAAGAGAAGACCATGTGGCGAAAGCTGATGTTGCCCGAGTGATAGTTGGATTCCCCTCCTCTTCCCAGCATCACGTCATGCTTGCCTGGATATTGAATGACATTCCCATCTGTCATGTTTATGCCTCTCTCTTGTTATTCTTCAGTAACTATTTTGTTTTTATGAATAACAACAACAGCTATTACTCCTCTCTTGTTCTCTGATGTTTTTGGTCCTGTTATTGTTTTTCTACTGCAGTTGGTTTTTATGATCCCTTCTGCTTGACTTCGTATTTCCTTTTTTCTGTTCGAAAGTCTTCAGCCGTGATAGGTGAAATACTAAACTACTACTACCTCTATGGAATGAGGCTGATTGTAAACATCATGGATACAGAAATGCGAAAAGTGGTGACAAATGGATTTTCCGAAAAGTATTTCATACTGGACACTACTGCGCAGAAATACTGCACTCAGAGTTCGAAATAAATTGGCCTGAAGAGCACCGGAAAATCATAGGCCTGTTCCTCGGCTTCTTTGTGTAAAAGCCTGCGCACCTATACCGCACAAAAAACAATAAGTAATCAGAGTTCTCGTCTGACTGGGCTAATGGGATTCGCTTTTCACCACTCAAAATTGTTCTTTCGAGCTCGATTGGAATGTCCTGGATCAGTGACTCCTTGAGCTTGGAATGCCATCTCGAAGACTAGAACTCCAAAGCAGAATGGGGCAAACGAAGAATGCGTCATTACTGATGGTTCGAATGCGAAGCTTCTTTGTAGTCTGTGTAACTCAGGTGTGAAAAGGAAGAACAGCAGAAAATCGTCTTCCGCTCTTTTCTGATGGTACTCCGAGTACTAAGTAGTGTACTGCCAGCCAGTAGCTAGCTAGTGCCTCTGTGGCTCTGACACGGGTCAATATTGAAGTTGTCGCTATCTTTGCTTTCGAGACGCGTCAGCTGCTTGGCCTTATTTGGAGAAGGGGAATCCTTCACAACGTTGCCGGAAGCATGTTCTTTGGCTTCGTCTCCAATTAGACCAAACGAGGGGAGTTATGGCTGACGTTCCTTCTTCCACGGCAACCGCAACGGTTCGGTTCTAATTGATTGATTAAATCTCTCTGCCCCATGTTCGCAATTATTTGAGGCCCTCACAAAATCCAAGAAAATGTTCTAGGCTTCTCTAGCTACAGTCGAGTTGCGACTTTTAGAGTTGTAGACTTGTAGTGGTACACAACCACACAATGGCCCCAATAGGTACAGTAGAAAGAAACAGGAGTTTTGCTCCACACATTGTGGTTTGCTCAACGCCTTAAAGACACTTAGGGCGCACTTGCCTTCCCTGTGATCACGTCCCCATTCGTCGAAGGGAGATTGTTCCACACAACCTACTCTTCTTTCCGCTCGGAGTAGTCTAGTCATAGTGCGGAAGATAGTAGGTACGATCGTACTTGTAGAGTTGTAGTGTAGTCTACTTAGTACTAGCTAGTAGCTGGTATCTAGCTAGCTGGTGCAGCTAGTCCATGTAACAGGTACTATTGGTATTGTTACATGTGTCAAGAGTCGCGGTGCCCTGGAGCAACATTCGGTTTTTCACCTAACTAGAAAAACATCGGGGGCTATTAGAGCTTTGCCAAAATCCATGATTAGGTTTACCAGTCAGTTTTATTTGGTTTCTATGCTATTATGTTGAGCGTTGTATGACTCTGCATCCTCCTCACAGGCCTACCGTATCCGTCGGCCAGAAAGCTTTTAGTATCGCCGAGGTACGGCTATTCTTTGTATCTATTAGGTCCCAGTGCTTACTAGATCGTAGTCCAGCTATGATTTTTCTGATCAAGGACATCCTAACTTCAAACTACTAAGTACTAAACGCTAGCTAGATCGTAGTACAGCTATAGGTTTTGCTGATCAAGGTTACCTACCAGTCAGATTGCTAGCAGTAGCTGCCCAAGTGGTAGCTGCAGTATGGTGGCGAGATTCCTTTCACCACGACAGGCTACCACTTCTCCTCTATCTCCCATGCTTCTCGCATAGTTCGTGGTGGCCGCGTACTCCTGCTCCTGCTTCGGATCGGTGAGATATCCCCAACTTTCACGAGCAAGCATAATAAGTCGCCGACATTACACGAGCAAACATTCGAAAAGAAGCAAGAGGCACGAGGATAGCCTCATCCTGGCAATGAAAACGACACCCTGACCTGTTTCACAACTGTATTCAGAAGGGACAGGAAGGCAAAGGAGACATGCTTCTCGTAACGGGAGCTATTACTAGTGTAGCTGATAGAACACATCTAGCTAGATTGAACAATAGCTCCTGCAGTTTAGGTATCCTGGATCGCCCTTATTTTTATCTATCAAATGCACCATGTCGGACAGTTGGCAGCAAATCAGAAAACCAGTGCACCAGTAGGTGTGGCTGATCTGCTGCAGGTAAATATTTTCAGAGCCGCAGGTATCTTGCCCAGGTAGCTGGCTACGTGAGGTGCCAACGGATTACCTGCACCCCCTTTGCGAGAACTGTGAAAACCTAGCTGCTAGTAGTATGAAACCGTCCCAATACCAGGTGTCTACGGGTTTGCAGCACTGCACCTGTGTTGCTAGAATCGTAGGTAGAGAAAATAGGCTTATTATATCCATTAGTTTCAAACTACTCGTACTGTAGTATTCCTTCCACAATACATAGTCGCTTCTCCACCCCAAAAAAGCACAGCAAAAATTCCTTTTCTGTGGATTGTTGTCAATTTTTCCTTCCTTTCGTTCCGCTCAAATAAGTCCTTGTTTCATGGCGGCAATATCTGAGTTATTTACTTTCCAATTCGATCGACTTTTTTCAAAATGGTATCGGCATCCAAATCTTCCAACGTATCAAAGACCGACATGGTTTTGCCAGCCTTGGTTTCACCTTCGACCGAAACTTGAGCATCGCCGGCCCATTCTTCAATTTTGGATTTGGGAACCTTGGTCAACAGGGCCTTGCCAAAGGGATCGTCTTCCATGGCGACCCCCAACCAATTCATGCGTTCCGCCAATGCCTCAAAAGGGGAAGCACTGGCATGAACACCATTGTCACCCGTGTTGGGTTTGGTGGACAATCCCAATTTTTTGTAATTGTCCAAAATGGTTCGTCGGACACTGCCTACCGGAGCGGCCGTAGGATTGGTGGCACCCAAGACTTTGCCACGGAAATCTTGCCAACTGAGCGTATCCGTGGGCCATTGGACGGTGTACCATTGAATTTTTTCACCGGGATTGCAATAGGCTGTGTAACATTCATATCAGGAGTTTGATGGAAACACGTCAAATAAAAAGATCAAGACAGAATTCGAAAATGGAAAAATGCAATGAACATCAGTTAGTGAGAATAAAAATGTAATAAAAATGGAAAATAAAATAAACAAAAAAATACAACTCAACGCCCATCATGCATTACATGCAATATAAAATCCAGCAATAAAACAAGAACATTAGAACACAATACAAATACATACCTGCTCTCATGGACATGTAGAAACCATTCATGACATAAATGCCATCGATTTTACCGCAATAAAATCCACCCCCAAATTTGATCAAATCCTTGCCCGGCTTGAGCGTGGACCATTTGGCATTGACGCCATTCGAATCCAACCCCAATTTCGTGGCGGCATCCTTGGCATTGTAAATTTTACCCGCGGCCAAGGCACTGTCCCAGGATTCACCAAAGAGCGTTTGAAAATCCGCCTTGCCCTTGTCGGGGACATTGAGTTGACTGGGCGCTAGTTTGACCGCTTTCGACGCGATCGCACCATAATGCGTATCAATGTACATGTTCTTGTCAATGGTTTCCGCGAGCATTTCACCCTTGCCGGTAATGCGAATGCCATGGGATGAAAAGGTTTCTTCCAAGACTTCTTCCACCTTGCCAGGAGTTCCTTTGCAGGCATGCGGTTTGATGAACACAAAGGCACTGTTGGTTTTGCCGGCCAAGTCGCACGTCAAGGCATCCACTTGGGTCTGCAGAGCGGCCGATTTTTCTTGGGCGTCATAATAGGCATATCCGGCACCGGCCAAGGCCAAAAAGGCGAGGGGTGCACCCATGCCGCCTCCACCGCCAGCGGGAGGAGCGACAGCAGCAGGAGCTGCCTTGGCGGCCGCAGGAGCGGCTCCGCCCTCGGCAAAGAATCGACTGGCGACACGACGGTTGGAGGCAGTGGCACGACGAACCACGTGACGAACAGCGCTGCGAGTAAACATGATGTTGATTGTTGTTGAGGGTTTGTTGGGGTTTCAAAAAGCTAAGAGAAGGAGGCAATGCGTTGCAACAGAGAAGCAAGTCGTTGTATTGATGCAAATAAAAATGACTTTTTCGAAAAGGCACATGAACGATTGCATTCTCATGGCACAACGAGAGAGTAATAGTACTAGCTAGCTAGCTACTAGTACTCAACTGTTACGGGTCAACGTTGCCAACAACGCGAAGATTCTCTCTCTCTTTGGATCTTCTTTCGGAGTATTACATGTGGCAACGCTTGCGTCACACTGACCGTTGTGTGCGTCATTGTGGTTATTCATGGGACTGAGTTTTGATTTTTGAGTCGGTTTTGAACCAAGAACAGGGACTGGTAATCTTTCTACTATGGTTCGCGAGTCGCGGTGCGCGGGCAAATTTTTCGACACATTGTTAACCACACATTTTGCGTGACATCTACTACACTCGATCCGAGATAGATATAGTAGCTAAAATCTAGTTTAAGACCGATCCTTCATAGACTAAGCTAGCTATATGTGCAGTCAAGCTATGCTTTGAAAGAATCGGTCTTAAACTAACTGCTAGCTGCTTAAATTAGCTCCCTCCGTAGATTAGTTTTACAGGATGGTTAACACAATGTTAGGGTTGGAGATTGGGTTATGAGGTTAAAACTACATGTTTGAACCGGGTGGAAACATGTGCAAGAAAGCAATTCTCCGATCAAAATGACTTTCTCCGGAATTCGCTTGATGGATTGACAGACAGTGCTGGTGCTGGCACCACATGTCAAACTAAGCTCACATTTTGTATGGAATCTGAAACAGAACAAAAGATAAATCAAATAACCAAAGATCATTCCAACCGACCAGTTTGTCTACATACAAAGCTATCCACATAGCTTGCCTGCTTGCATTTGAACGTTCTGCTAGAGCAAATCGTGTTGCGTGTTAAAGCATAGCGTTATCCACAATGAGTAGCGGACACAAAGATAAACAGCACGATGGTGATAAACGACGGCAAACTCGGTCACTCTCTCCCATTCCTACTCGTCGTATTTACAATGACGATGGGGCCAACTCGGCAAAAAAGAGTCGCATCAGTCTCCGCAATGTAAAATGCTGCACTGAAATTGAATTGCTTCCTCATGAACATCATTGTGATGGATGCCAACGCGTCAAGTCATCATCACGGGCAAAGGCCAAGCCGCGACATGAACTCACATCAAGAGGGATGCAAGGCTTCAAGGTGTGGACAAAGACCAAGGATGAAGTCTCGCCTGCAATGATGCCGCATTGGACTCATATTATTGAATTCCTTGCTCAAGCAAACAACATGGAAACTTCCGCGGTTGTCAACAAAACAACGAATGTTGCTGCACCACCAACAAAAGCAGTAACACCGGCACCAAGAAACGAGGGTGACGGCACCATCTATGATGTTAATCCCATCAATGGAAAGAAACAAAAGAAGGAAAGAAACATCACATATGAACTCAACAAATTCTATAGCAACAAGCAAGAGTTTTCTTTTTGGATTCCATCATCGCACACAATTGAAAACGCAGCACACGTTAGTCGATGGCAAAATGATTCAGAAACGCTCAACAACATTCGGAAGAAACTGAAACGCAAACAATTCAATACAAGCTCCTCGTTTTCACAGGCTTTATTTGCAATTGCTTGCTCTGCAGTTCCGGCCATGGCGCTATCCGCGGCTCAGTTTTTGTTTCCCATTGTTGTAATGGCATTCTTACATGACACCGGAATATTCGAAGGCATGGACTATCGATTTGCTACATCGTTTCCCTCCGATAATACTCTTTGACGATACAACTTGAACCAAGCTGCCCGTGATACAATGGCTCTTGGTGACAGACTCTCTGGTAAAAAGACATACCTTGCTTGTGACAAAGGCAACAAAAAAGGTGTCGGGCATTTTGCCAAAGTCTTATCCGATTGGAATGCGGACGGCTCGGTTAATCTACAATTGCTTGACATTGATGCTGCCGGTGGCAAAAGCTATCAATGCGCTGCCGGTGTACAAGCTTCAATGAACAAGTTGAAATTAAATGATGATGATAACACTCATCTCTTACATGGACAAACCACGGATGCCGGTGGTGGGGGTGTTACAGATAGTCTTTATGGCGAAATGCGACAACTCGAGCTGTGCCTTGACGAAGACAGATGCCTCATTACAACCTGCACTATCCATGCATTGCAGCTACAACTACATAACTCTGTGTGCAATGCGCTAGGCGATGGTGGATTGGACAAAGCAAATGCCATGCAACTACTCCATTCTGTTTATGACTTGCAGCAAGCACTCGAATCGGATGAGTGGCGATACATCCTAACCAAATCAAGCGAGTTTGTGGCAAACTATGATCCAACAATCATTGATGTCATGGTGCCAACCAACGCCTCTGAAACAAACCAACTCGAGTTCTACCAAGGCTACAACAAGATTCTTAAATTTCACAGCCAATTCAAGACAAATGCGATTGATCCAGAAGCAGTGTTCAAAGGAACTGTTCTGCAAAAGGTACAGGCCGCTATCCTAACACGATGGTGGACTGTTGGAGCAGCGGCATCTTTTACCTTTGAATGCTACTTGGTAATTTATCATGCGAGCCAAAGCATCGTTAACGTCTATGCGGCTACGAACAAGGCATACAAGATTGCTTCTTCACTTTTTGCTCTCATGTCAGACCCTGAGAATTTTATCGACCTTTGTCTAATACGATGCTTCCATAAAGGCTACATCAGTCCACACTTGGACTGGCTACAATCGAGTACGGATCTAACAAACACTCAAGCCTTTCAGTCGCACAATGTGGCTGTGCGACACTACTTGATGGAATATGATCTTTTGAATCTGCTTTCAACTACATTGTTCAAGAGTTATTTCGAAGCAATAGAAAACGCGGGGTTCCCTCGTGGCACAACCGATTACGGCCGGTATCTAAAGAAGGCATGCGTTTTCATGGAATCAAGTCTGGTGTCACTACACAACCATTTCAAACGATGGTTGTCGCCACTTATTCTTCCTGCCGCATTGATGAGTGAATCTCCTACAGCCAGAGTAGTTGCTTCTCTCATGATGAACGTGGCAGCACCAACGCTTCAAGCATATGGCGATGCAGTTGTGCACAATCCAGGCAATCAGAAAATTATTTACAAGTCTGAAGCGCATGGACGGAGGATTGACATTGGAGGATTCAATAAGTTTCTCCGTGAAAACGCATCCCAAGATGTCGTTACTTTGGATTACACGCAAGAGTCCCGAACAGCGGCACAAATGGTTCTTGATGGCATTGACTTTCGCCAGATAGAGTGCGACGGTGATGTTGGCAGTAGTCGACTCTTTATGCACTCAACACACCTTGCTTTGGCTTGTCAAACTCAGTTTGTGGAGAGAATGATCAAAGAAGCAAAGCATGTGTCGACCACCGATCGGTCCGAGGAGCATCGTAGTTGGTGCCCAATTATTCGATCAGCAACACCACTTGAGAGAGCCAAAAAAGATGCAAACAGCGAGAGGATAAGGGCCATTATCAACTCTACCATCGATCGAGTAAACCATCATGTTGGCATTGAGCACACAGACAAGCATAAAGCTGGTTTCAAGAGGATTGTTGGTTTGCTATCGAACAACCACTTCAAGCAAGAACGCATCCAAGACAAATTGGATGCTGTCGATGATCAAGCGTCAAAGCACAAGAAGTTGAATGTCATTCAAAAGACGAAGCCACAACACTTGACACCGGCTGTCACAGGGCTCATCCCATACGGAAATATCTTCCAAAAGCGAGATGGCCACATGGATGGCTTGCAAGTTGAATTGTGCCACCGC
>Ga0163149_10004460_pt1 | contig 15304 bp, 11 predicted proteins | sample OliLakLV19MP5G1_FD_148604 | JGI IMG/M metagenome (GOLD analysis project Ga0163149, IMG submission 148604) | Freshwater microbial mat bacterial communities from Lake Vanda, McMurdo Dry Valleys, Antarctica - Oligotrophic Lake LV.19.MP5.G1 | ecosystem: Environmental > Aquatic > Freshwater > Lake >...
AATAGAGCAAGTAGCAGAAGTCAGTTGACTCTGCATCCTACCGCAGGCACTAGCCAACCAGGTAGGAGCTGCTGCATACCCTATTCGCCAGCCGGTCATAGCAAATCCTTTGGAAAATCCGTTTACAGTAGCTACCCGATCTTGCATACCAGGCAAAGAGCCTAGGCTAGTATACGTATCTGTAAAGTTGATATACTCATAGATCTCGTCTGAGATGACCACCACATGTTCATGCCGCTTGATTACCTCAGCCATACCCATGAGCGCTTCTTTAGAAAAAACCAAGCCAGTAGGGTTACAAGGTGATGAAAACAGAATAGCTTTGGTTTTGGAGGTAATAGCTTGCTCCAGCTGCGCTGCCGTAGGCTCATAGTTGTCCTCTTGCTTACCTTGTATGAAGACAGGGTTACCACCAGCCAGCTGGATGAGCCCTACATAGCTTACCCAATAAGGGCTATAGATAATCACTTCATCCCCAGGATTCAATAGACTCAACAAAAGGTTAGACAAAGCTTGCTTGACACCCGTAGATACGACTATTTGATTAGGCTCGTAGAATAGCTGGTTCTCTGTATACAGCTTCTGGGCTATGGCTTCTCGCAGGTCTTGATAACCTACTGTAGGTGGATAGCCAAAATACAGACCACTATCAATCGCTTTTTTGGCAGCTTGCTGGATTGCGAGTGGCGTAGGAAAATGGGGTTCTCCTACACTAAGGTCATAAATTTTATAGCCTTCGGCCCTGAGACTTTGGACTTTTTTTGACATAGCTAGTGTAGCCGGCTCAGTCATATGGGTAATCTTATTAGCAAGTAATGTGTGCATCTTTAAAATACGCTAATGGTTAATATTGAAGACCCTAAGGAAGACCACTTATATCCTAGGTTTGTAATTTTTAATAGCTTGCTCGATAGTTAACGTATAAGGTGGTATACTTGCTACGTTACTCTATATAAATTACAGCTTAAAAACAAGGATTACAAGTCTAACAGAATAAAAATTAGGGGCTGTCCTAGATAACTTTTTAAAATTCATTATTTGTCCATTTTTTAAGATAGATAGCTGATTTTTAGGGTTAAGGTTATTAAAACGCCATTCACACTCTTTTAAGAATAAAGGAAAATGTTCCTTGGGTATTCCATTTAAATTGTTTCTACAAGTCTAACGGGAAAAAATATGAGATATTCTACTTGAGCTCCTTGTCTTTGTTGTATAAAAAAACTTTGTTGTTATATAAATAATATATAATTGTTATGGAAAAGGATTTCGAAGTGTAATATTTCTTTTTGCAAACTTGAAAATAAACCTTAACTTTATCGTGAAATCTAAACTATCATGCATCTAAGTCTTCAAGATCTAATAGCTATTCTAGGTCCTATAGGAACAATGATAGGGTTCATGTGGTATCATTTTAACAAAAAGTTTGAGCAGGTAGATGACAAAATAGATAACCTAAAAGTCGAAATAAATAGTGTAGAGAAGAGATTAGATGAAAAGATTAGTAGTGTAGAGAGAAGTCTAGATGAAAAGATTAGTAATGTAGAGAGAAGTCTAGATGAAAAGATTAGTAATGTAGAGAAAAGACTAGATGAAAAGATTAGTAGTGTGGAGAAAAGACTAGATGAAAAGATTAGTAGTGTGGAGAAAAGTCTAGATGAGAAGATTAGTAGTGTGGAGAAAAGTCTAGATGAGAAGATTAGTAGTGTGGAGAAAAGTCTAGATGAGAAGATTAGTAGTGTGGAGAAAAGACTAGATGAAAAGATTAGTAGTGTGGAGAAAAGTCTAGATGAGAAGATTAGTAGTGTGGAGAAAAGTCTAGATGAGAAGATTAGTAATGTAGAGAAAAGACTAGGCGAAAAGATTGATGCTGTACGAGACAGAGTTAGTCGAATCGAGGGTCAGCTTTCTCCTGCTAGCATAGTTTCTTTTAACCCACCTAAAAACAAGGCATCCTAATTCACATACCCCATACCCAATTCCAATTGAGTCTGTATCTCTTTTTTAGGACCTTTGGCCTCCTTCTTCACAATATGAAACTCTATGTCTGTGTACTTAGGACCTGTCTTCTTGAGGGTGTATGTAGTATTTAGTTCCGTATAGTATAATAACCCAACCGCATTTAAATAGCTTGACATAAAATCATATTAATCCTCCCTGAACCCGTATAAAAGCTTCTATTTCAGTTAGTTGGTAATCTTTAGAAGTGGGTTGCCATCTAAATTAAGGTACTCTAGCTTGGTAAGCCGCTTTATAGTCTCTGGTAATTTATATATTTGGTTGTACGCCAGAGTCATTGATTTTAAATTAACAAGGTCTCCTATCATCTCTGGCAATTCGTGTAGCAGGTTGTGTGCTAGGTCCAATCTTTCTAAACTAGTAAGCTTACATATAGAAGTTGGTAAATGGCTTAGTTGATTATGGTCTAAATGAAGTAATTTTAAATTCCTAAGACTTTCTATAGAAGTAGATAATTCGTGTAGCTGGTTACTATCCATCTCAAGTCTTTCTAAGTTACTAAGTCTCCCTATAGAGTTTGGTAATTTTTGTATTTGATTAAAATCTAAAGAAAGTTCTTTCAGCTTGCTAAGTCGGCCTATAGTTTCTGGCAGTGATTTGATCTGATTAGATTCTACACCAAGCTTAACTAAACTAGTAAGCTGGCCTATAGAAGCAGGCAGTGTTTGTAATTGATTATGAATCAATTCAAGCACCTCTAGCCTAGTAAGATGTTCAATAGAAGTAGGCAATTCTTGTAGTTCGTTTTCGCCTAGATAAAGTTCTTTTAATTTCCTAAGCTGCCCTATAGATGATGGGAGTGCTTTCAGCCCATTAGTAGTTAAATTCAAATATTCCAAATTAGCTAGTTCGCCTATAAAAGAAGGTAAGAATTCTAACTTATTATCGCAGATGGAAAGGCCTTTTAAATGAATGAGGTGGCGCATTGAACCAGGCAACTCCACTAGTTGATTACCAAAGAGATTGAGCTCCTGCAGATTAGTGAGATTTCCTATAGTTGTTGGTAATTTATGGATATCATTGTTATCAAGATCAAGCTTAGTTAAGTTAGTGAATTGACCTATAGAATCTGGTAATTTTTGTAGGTTGTTAAGGTATAGGCTCAGTATTTCTAACTTATTCAGTTGTCCTATCGTCTCTGGTAACGTTTGTAAGTTGTGATGATGCAGATCAAGCGTTGTTAACCCTGTAAGCTGACCTATAGACGCTGGTATTGAAGTAAGCTTTTCCTTAGAGTCATATTCTAAATTTCCGGTGATTGTCAAACTTTTCACTTCCACATGTTTACAAGTTAAATAGTGAATAATTCCTGCTCCTACTTCATCATATGAAGAAACTATACCTGCTAACGGGGCATTAAGTTCCTTGAGATTAAAATTCATGCTAGGTTGCTGAGCTTGGAGCTGAGTCCAAAAAGAAGATGCACCCCGTTGTGCAAAAAATTGTCCCCATAGACTGTCAGCGCTTTTTGTAGTTAAATTTTTTAATTCTATGATGGGTTCTTGCTGAGTATGGGGATGAAGCTTTTCTATAGCTGCCACCACAGCCCTATTAGCGCTTATTATGACTAGCATGAAAATCCATACAAGGGACTTTATAGGTATTTTCATAAGTTTCTTCTTGTAAATATACTTGAGCTCAAAGTAAGAAATTATCTAAATCTAAACTGGGAAGAATAAATCAAGTATTTAAACCTGTATCGAACAAAGTTAATATTTTCTAAATTTCCTCTATCATAAGAGGAAGCAGGTAAATACTCCTTCAGCTAACTTTTCTGTTATTTAGAACAGCTCCTAGATTTTATACACGTTCTTAAGACAAAACACTAGCTTTTGAACAAGATCTATTGTAAATTATAATGATAACCCAAGCAGCCTAGTAACTATGCCCAATGCTGTTACCGTCACCACTTCTTACACATGTCCTTTAATGACGCCTGGCACTCCTCCTACGCCTCATGGTGGAGGAGTTATTGTCAAAGGAGCGCCCAATGTGCTTATAGGGGGACTCCCTGCCGCCAGGGCCACAGATAGTGTGCTTTGCAGTGGACCTCCACCGCACCCAGATACTATTCTCATGGGATCTAGTTCTGTGATGATAGGTGGGTTGCCAGCCGCACTGACCAACGGTAATACTGCTTTAGGAGGAATAATAGGGATGGGAGTGCCTACCGTAATGATAGGGCAATAGTGTTGAACCACAAGTGGGTTGCCGAGGCTCTGTGGGCCTCACAATGACCAATGGGTGGAAGAGATACATAAAAATAACTCACCAAGCATAGCTTATGATAGAAGAAAGCACTTTTCTAGGTGTGGGTTGGAGCTTTCCTCCCACCTTTGATAGATATAGCAAATCTGTGGAGATGGTTGCTAATGAGGTAGACATTCACCAGAGCCTTCAGGTATTATTTGCAACTACACCTGGAGAACGAACCATGGAATTAGATTATGGATGTGACTTGACTCCACTGGCGTTTAGAAAGCTAGATCTCAATCTAAAGACTTTTATGGCCAACAATATCAAGGATGCTATTAGCCGTTGTGAGCCTAGGATCAAGGTACGGGAGATACAGCTTGAAACTAGTGATGATACCATAGGAATCATTCTGATTCATGTAAGCTATGTGATCAAGTCGACCAATATGTCTGGTAATTTAGTGTATGCACATTCCTTTGAATAAATATTGTGGCTAACTATACAACAAACCCCATAGAACTCCATTATCCATTCCTTAAACAGCAGGGAATCAACTACATACGCCAGCTGGCAGGCAAAGTGTGGACAGATTATAATGAACATGACCCAGGCATCACCATCCTAGAAGAGTTATGTTTTGCCATCGTAGATCTAGAATATCGCACCAATTTTTATGTGGAGGATTTACTAGAATCAGATCCTAATGATGCTACTGCCAATAGGTTAAAGCATTTTTATACATCAGAAGAGATCCTACCTTGCAATCCACTTACTAAAAATGATTTTTTAAAACTCATCGTAGATGTAGAGGGTGTCAAAAATGCGAAGATATTCTTGAGTGAGCCTCCTCAAGAAATACAAGGGGGGTATAAGGTATTGTTAGACGTAGAAGACAGGATCATTAACAAAGGGCAAATTGACCAATTGGTCGAGAAAGTCAAGCAGACACTGTACCGTCACCGCAACTTATGTGAGGACTTTTTTTCCATTGGCTTATTAGAGCCACGCTATCTCCGCGTTAATGCCGCTATAGAGTTAGATGAAAACCTATCGCAAGAAGCATGTGAAGTATTGATAGCAGAGATATTCTTCCATATCCAATCTGCTATTGCCCCTTATATTAAGTTCTATAGCCTACGAGAGATGTTGGTAGATAGGCAAAAAAAGGTGGACGAAGTATTTACAGGTCCTCTTTTAGCGCATGGTTTTGTAGATGAACGCGAAATAGAGCAAAGCACTCTTCAACAAGAGGTATATATTTCTGAAGTACTCAAAAAAATTACCGCTCTCCAGCATATTCAAAGTGTAATGAAGTTTACTGTATTACTAGATAATCAAGAAGATGCTAACACGAAAATGGCTTTGGATATACCTGTGGATCAAGTACTGAAAGTAGACATTGACCGAAGCCAAATTATACTTTATCACAAGGGGATGTCTGTGGTAGTGGATCCTAAAAATGTCAAAAGATGGACGGAGGAGATTATCAACGCACGTATCTTTAAAAGGCCTTATTTAACCGAAGAAGAGATAGCAGTACGCCAAGGTAGATTTAGAAATTTGTCAGCTTATACCTCTATTCAAAATGATTTTCCACTCGTCTATGGAATCGGACAAGAAGGTTTAGAGAACTCGGCTACACTAGGCAGGAAGACCCAAGCCAAGCAACTAAAAGGTTATTTGATGTTTTTCGATCAGCTTTTTGCAAACTACCTAGCACAGTTAGCGCATGTAAAGGATCTGATGGCTGTACAAAAGCGCGACAGGCGGATAGCGTTCACAGAGACGCCACGTAAAGTACCCTTGCTAGACACACTTATCAAAAGACCTGGAGCACCGCTAGACGCGAAGGAAGAAGATATAGATAGAAATTTTAAAGTTCAGCGAAAATATGTGGGTATCAACTGGCGAAAACGTAAGTCAGTAGGAGAAGAAAAAGAATCAGATATCCTAGAAACCTACAAGCATTACTTGAATAAGATCTTAGAAATCAGTCAGAGTTTTACCTATAAGAAGAGTGATATCCTGGATCATTTGCTGTCTAGATTTGCAGAGACATTTACCAATAAGGCCTCTCAAATTTATGATTATCTCCATCAAGATTGCACCCAAGAGTGTAGTGATAGCAAAGAGCTATATGTCGAAGATTATGTAGCCATTAGTAAAGATAGGAACAAGGCTATCGACCTGACTAATAAGCAAAATGATGGCTGGGACGTCGATAATATATCTGGCTTTGAAAGAAGGATGTGTAGGGCCTTAGGCATTCAAAACCTTACAAGAAGGTTCCTGCATGAAGATTTTAAGAATAACTTTTACCTAGAGCCCGGCTTTGAACAACAAACCTTCGAGCTCTTTATCAGCGAGAACTTACAAGCTGCTTACGATAACCTATTTATATTCAAAGGAAATTACCCACGGATCAACTACTTGGCTATTCGACACGGAGGCAAGGAATCAAACTATGAAATCACGGAAGAGGCAGCAGCAGAAGGCAACTATGTTATTAATTTGTATATAGATAACCAACGGCGTAAATCCATTCAACTGATCAATAAAGAAATAACTCTTCAAAGTCTAGAGCAAGCCCAATCGATTATCAAACAAGCTGTTCCTTTTTTTCAATCCTTTAATAAAGCTAGCGAAGGTTTTCACCTGATAGAGCATATCATGCTTAGAGCCAGTGATACCCTCCAGGGTACGCATGACCCCTATTCGTTCGTCATGACATTGGTCTTCCCAGATTGGCCAGCGCGTTTCCAAAGAGAAGATTTTAGAAATCTAGTGCATGAATGGGTGATGCTAGAAAGCCCAGCCCACCTATTTGTGAATATACTTTGGCTAGATATGGTAGAAATGGAAACGTTCGAGCGGGCGTACAAGGAATGGCTTTTTTATAGGACTACTACAGACCCCAATAACGCTGATCTCAAGGAAGCAGCCAGGCATCTGCTGGGTGTTATGATGCTTTATTCGAATAATCAAGAATGAGCGATTATCAACACATTATCATGCGCCAATGCCTGGAAGTTGAGATCCCCCACTAGAAGCACTCTGAATGGCGCAAGCCTTTAGGCTTGTGCCAAAACTAACCTACAATACCACAATAGCGCAAGCATGTTCGCTTGTGCCAAATGTGAAAAATAAAGTATACTTGTATTACTAGCCAAAATATCAAGTATGAGCAGTAAATATAAATTTAGGGATCAAAGAAGGCTTTATTTTGTCACTTTGAGAGTGGTTACCTAAAGATAGATTGATGGTTAAATGATAAAGGATACATACGCCATACCGTCATTGCGAGCCCCAAAGGGGCTCGCAATCCACTACTTCGCTATATTTATTGAGTGTCTATCTATGTATCAACACTCTCGTCACTTTTACTGTAGTACATTGGATAGATATTTTTACAAGAAGCGAGTACAAGGATACGCTGTTATAAGTCTTTAGGTATTGCCAGAAAAACAAAGGCTTAGAAATATATGCTTACTGTATCATGACCAATCACGTACATATGATTATAGGAAGTCATCAAGCACCATTAGAAAATATAATGCGTGATTTGAAAGGATTTTCTTCAAAATTATTGATCAAACAAATTCAAACACATCCACATGAGAGTAGGAAAGAATGGATGCTTAATCTCATGAGTAAGGCTGGTGAAAAAAATAGCAATAATACTAAGTTTCAATTTTGGATTCAGCATAACAAGCCTATAGAACTGAGCAATAACGAAATTTTGGCTCAAAAATTAGGCTATATTCATAAAAATCCAGTGATAGCAGGATTGGTAGACCGAGAAGAAGCTTGGCTTTATACTAGTGCTAGAGATTATTATGGGGGTAAAGGACTGTTGGATATTATGTTTATCGATTAGGCCTAGGCCAAAAATACTTAGGCACAAGCGAGGACGCTTGCGCCAGTTGCGTTATCAAGCAATAGTTATGAGCGATTATCAACACATTATCATGCGCCAATGCCTGGAAGTTGAGATCCCGGACAAAAAGCATCAACAAGAAATACAAGCTAGAATCAAAAAACTGGCAGAAGAACTATTAAATGATTTATTAGATGCTATTTTTTCGAACGTCGTTCCAGCGGATGTGATCATCAGCATCGACCAACTATACATTCCACTAGAGGCAGTCGACCAAGCCCTCTTAGAAACACATATCTTACAACAACTACAACATAAGTTTTTGGTGGCCATACAAGAAGAAGTTCATATAGCCATGCAAGACCCCTTTAAAAGGCGGATCACCCCTCTTCCCGAAGCCAAGCTGCAAGCTATCAAGCATTATTTATTGCATGGTTACTTTGCTTGGTGGATGCCTATTACGCACGAAAAAGCTATCGAAGATTTATACATAGCAATGTGCCATGAAAACCCTAGAGCTATTCACGACCTATGGTTAGAACTTAGCCAGTACCCAGTTGTGATAGAAAGATTCTTAAATCAATTTACGCTTTCCACCATTCAGCTATCGCTTCAACTGCTCCATCCTACCTATGCTCCCTATTTATTGGACCTAGCAGATGACTTTAGAAGTTTACAGTCGATAGTATTGAAAGCTAATCACAGCACTCATCCTGCTAAGCTACCTACAACTCTTCAACATATTGTCTTTGCACAATCTTTCCAAGCGATAGCTACTGGCTTCCCTATTCAGGAAGTCACCTTTCTAGATGTATGCTTGCAAGAAGTAGCTCAGGCGTTCGGCTCCAGCTATTCAGCGCTACTAAACAATTTAACTATTGAACTAACTAGCCATCCATCACACTCATTCAAGACGCATATAGTCCACCACATGAACCGTCTATATGAATCACAAGTCATCCATCCAACACGCCCTGAAACAACCCCTATCTCCCTGCTGATCAAAAAGCTAGATCACTTACTGACACAAAGTACGCCCATAGTTCCTCAGCAACTAGATAGTACCATTTGGCAAATACTTACACAACACCAAGCTTCCATAGTTCGAGACTTGATAACAGGGCACCTACGATCTACCACTCAGGTAAACCGAATCATTCGTTATTTATCTCCTGCTGTATTTAGCAAATTGATTGAAGTGGTTCAGCCCAGTATGACAAGCGCCTGGGGATTGATCAAACAGATATGGAGTAACACCATGCCTCCAACACTTCAAAAGGATCCACTTATTGAGCGACTCACCGTTAAATTTCTTACCACATCACCTTCTCAACAAGGAGAGGCTGCTTATATAGCTTATATGATGCGCCAACTGCCTATATACATAGGGGGGCATTTGAAAGACTGGGGAACTTTTATCCAAGCAAATGAGAAGGATTTACGACAAGCACAGGGTAGCAAGTTGGTGCATGCCATCCTTGCCACATTACCCCCAGCGTATCGACTTGTTAAGGGGCCTACAAAAGATCCCTTACAAACACCTATCGATCAATATTTGCTAGTAGCCCTACAAGAAGTCTCCATAGATCCTCAAAAGCACCATTTAACGCCTTCCCTGATTGCCCTACTAGAAACAGCCTATCAAGCTACCACGTCTTTGTTAGCAGGCACAACTCATCCAAAAGAAACTAGCAAGAAACTCCAAACTGCTTTACAGGATATCCTACAAGTGTTGACGAGAACTCCCCAACAAGTCAGCTGGGCAACTGCTCAGCTGGATATCTGGATGCAATCCGTGGCAGAAGAAATGGACCACTCTGGTTCAGCTAGAAGCCTACCCAAGTTAAGAGATGTCCTAGGGAAAATAGTCAACCAGGATCGGCTTCCACAATCAACAACTACTTCAGCTGAAAGAGAAATAAGTAGTCAACCCTCCCTCCTGATCACTAAGCCCATGGTAGGAGATGAGCTAGAAAAGATAGCCAACCAGGATCGGCTTCCACAATCAACAACTACTTCAGCTGAAAGAGAAATAAGTAGTCAACCCTCCCTCCTGATTACCAAGTCCATAGTGCAAGATTTTTTTACTTATCAAATCTTACCAATTGGCTATACGAGCGCTACTGCTTTCATGCTGGAACTTGCTCAACAAGTTAAAAACAGTCCTACTGATCACAAGAAGGTATTGTCTTGGGTACGACAATCCCCTATTCAGCAACAGATCTGGCAAGACATATCTCCAGCAGCTCGGAACATGTTACTAAATGTATTGTTACCCTTATCGCAAGAACTAAGAGAAGGTTATTATGCATGGTTCATCAAAGCGGATGTATTACGCCCCCCTACACCTTTAGCTAAGGAATTGTTACTAAATGAGATCTTCTTAGAAGTTGCTAATAAGCATGTTTCGGTTACAGCAACCCATTTCCTGCAGCTTACTTTACTAGCTCTTGCTGAGCATACGCAACTCCATAAATCTGAAATATATAGGCGCGTATCTGTAGTGGCACAAAAGCACACGCCAGCTGCCCTTATAGTTGATCAACTGCAAGAAATCGCTTCTTTTTTTACAACCCATTCAACAGCTACTTATGAGGCAGAGGTAGCTGTTTTGCCTATTTATCAGGCTATCAATTCCTTTTTAGCTCCCCAGCGTTTAACTCCTGAGGCATATGCACAGCTGGAACCTTGGTTACAAGAGGCAATGGTGCAAGAGGGGACACCTGTAACTATACAAACGTCTTTACAGCAAACTTTGGACAAAGTCTTCCCCACGCTGTCCAGGCAGCAAAAACAACAACTCACGAAGATCATCATAGCCAGTCTACAAGCGGCAACCGTTCAACGGGCACAAAGCTTAGCAGATCATTGGACCTACTTCGTACAGACAAGCGAATTACCACAAGGATATGGTTCTCCATCTGCTCTATTGGGTCGTTGGTTAGATACCCTCTTAGCGCCGCCTATCCCATCAGTTTCACCTAGGCGAGCGCCTGTCAGACAACAACTCATCAATACCTTACAAACTCCCTATGCTCGAAAACGGCTCATAGCTAGCCTACCTACCCAAGACTTAGAAAAAGTAGTCCGGTTGGTTGCCCAAGATCATAGCAACACGATTATCAATTGGATACAGCACGTCTACTCATTATGGGACTTTGCCGGTAGTACTACTGTCACTGCCCAGTATAGCAAGATAGCTTGGTGGGATGCAGCTTTAGCTAACATAGTACGTGAAACACCATTGGCAGTACAAAGCTGGCTGACGAATAGTTTGGTAGACTTTGCTGGCTCCTTGGGCATACAACCTACTGACCTCCTAGCGACTTTGTTATCAACTACACCGCCTAACCTTCAGACACAAGCCATACACAAGGTCCTCCAACAAATTCAGCAACATATCCATCATTCCATTAGCCAAGCAGCTCAAAAGGACTGGCCTACACAACCTACTTTGCAAGAACTATATACGGCATTTACAAGAGGATTGAGCAACTTACAAGACGGAACCAAGCTAGAAAAGTTAGCCAAGCAAATAGAACACTTAATAACCCATCAAGCATCTGCTTTCAAAGAATTCTTATATACTTATCCAACACCTGCTGCCCTCAGCCGACAGATCATCTGCCATTTGTCTGAGGAATTGATAAGTCGCATACTGAAATGCCTGGATGAAAAAGCATATTCTTTGATCCAACAGTATACCCAGTTGATCAATGTACCTGATCCGTCTTTCTACCAAGCGCAAGGGATAGATGTCTTCAGCTGGCGCAAACAATATGAGTTAGCGACGCTGATCTACTTCTTAGACAAGCAAGATAGTCCCTTTGATGAAGGGCAATATCTAGGTAGCATTTTGAAAGCATTCAATGCATACAGCCAACAACAGTTTCAACCCATACTGCGGGCCCTTATAGCCTATCATCTTCAACACAGCCCTACTCCTGCCATGCGTCAGCTCATCCAGCAAGTGGAAAAGGTGTTCTCCAGACAAGAAGCCTCTTCAGTAGATAATGCGGGAAAGGTCATTGGCCAGCCTATGCTTATACACAAGCGGGCTCCTCAAGTGCAGACAGAAGAGACAAATTCACAGCGCCAACATAGTAAACCAGCGCAAGACACTAGACTATATGTCAAAAACAGCGGACTTATTTTAGTATGGCCTTTTATAGAGGAGTTATTCAACAAGCAAGGGTTACTAGAACAGGGTGCTTTTATAGATAAGATGGATCATAACAATGCCCTGCATGCTTTGCAGTATGTGGTGACAGAAGAATGGAGCACCCCTGACTGGCGACTTATTCTTAATAAATTATTATGTGGGATGGCGTATGATGAGGTGACTTTTGCAGGTTATTATTTGCGAGATGAGCAAAACTTTGCCAAAAGGGTACTAGAAGAGCAAGCCTCCGATCAGGCTGTTGAATACTCCAAGGGCAGTAAAAAGAAGAAAAAGAAACTCCCCAAACCTCAGCTACCGGCAGAAGTAGCCTTATTAAAAAAGAATACAGAAGAGCTGTTGACGACAGTATTAGGCGAATGGACAAGCCTCAAAGAGTTGGAGAAATACGAACCTTACCAGCAAGGGTTTGATATACAAGCTTTCCGACAATATATCTTGCAAAGGGACGGTATGTTACAGTACGTAAGTGCTGAGAATCGTCACTGCGAGCCACATAGTGGCGCGGCAGTCCTGACACCACAACAAGACGACTTAAGTTTTGGAAGTAATTTCCGGAAAACATCCCAATTTCCGGTACCACCTCAAGGATATTGGCACTTGACTATTACATGGGAAGAATATGATTCACATATCGCTAAAACTCCTTGGTCAATGAAGAGTGTGCAATTGCCTTTCCTGCGGGAAAGAATCGTAGTCAGTTGGCTACCCTAGTTAATTACCACCCAGAAAAAGCCGCTCGGTTATGGCAAGTGATCCAACATAGTTATCCCAATGGCAAATCAAAGAGTCGGGGCAGTGGCAATGACGGCACTGGTGTATTTTTGTAATTAGTTACTCCTTAAGAAGTGAGTTAGAACTAGTTTTAGGAGGGGATTCCCTTTTTTATGCTAGTCAACTTGCTTTTAAGCTTACTACTAATGGTTTCTAAGATCTTTTTCTCTGCCCAGGGCCCTACTTTTTGGCAATCCCCCAACAAGTAGGCAAAAAACTCTCCGCTGTGATTAAAGGGCTAAAATTTTCTTCCTATCCTATTGAACCGACCATCACAAACTAAAGCTTCTATGCCTACCCACTCTGCTGGTTCGCCTGGTACCCGGCGAATTTTTCAACGCCCTTTAATCAAGGCGGTTTGTAAAAAGATATTTTTTGCAAGGTTTTTGTTAAAAAATTACATTTGCCTGCAATTTTTTTGCACCTTTTTAAGCTTTTCTCGAGAAAAAATATGCGTTCTTACTACTATTTTTGGCGATTTTAAGAGTTCTGAAGGGTCAACTAATATTGACGCACTTTAAAATAAGAGAACTAAAATCGACCCACCTGCTTAAGCAAGCGAGTTGATTTGAGTTTAACCTCAGTATATCTAAATATTTAACTCTATAGGAGCGGAACCAGGTAGAACGTGAAAGTAGGTAGAATGGTAAATCACAAATTTAATTTTACCATCTGTCTGCCTCTCAATTATCCAATATTCCCCAACTACTGTCCGAAGAGTAAGCTCAGGTTGAGCTTTGTAAGTAGCTTCCCAGTATACAGTAGCATTAACCCGAGCACGCTCAGGTTTATCACAAATGGGCACTACTTGTACGTTATCTACTACAAATTTCTCATTAGTAAAATTTTGATGCATTTTATAATGAGCATCCATATCAAACACGCTTCCGTCAGGTGCCACAATGCGGCTATTAGGGTAACAAAAAAAGCTTGCCTGCTCTGCTCCGCTACCTCCCGCTCGCAGCTGTTTGCAAAAGGCCCATAGCCAGTTGTTTAACTTCTTCTGTTGTAATTGCCATAAAAAATAATTGTTTAGTTGTTGATCTACTTATATGTAATAATTATATAATAAGGATTTTTTTAGTAAAAAAACAACTATATATAAGTCTTTTTATGAGTCAGCTACCCTTGACTCTATACAACCGTATAAAATGCGTTTTTATTCACCGCTTTTATACTTTGAATCCAAGCCCCATATCCATAGCATATCCATTCTACTAATCTCACCATTATCATATTGAGTTGGGTATTGATTTTGAGAAAAATGCGCTTGGAAAGCTGTAGCCGCAGATCTGTTTTTGGTTAACCTCATGTCAGCCGCAACATCTACATCATATCCATACTTTTCAAGGTGAGTAAAAAAGAAAGAATCATTTACATCTTGTGGCAACTTCTCCTTAGGAGTAAACTTATCTTGTATGCCTTCCTTGCTTCTTTCTACTCCTTCAAGCCAGACACCTACTTGATACTGGGAATAAAGTTTTCCCCACGGAAATAAAATACCTGGATCTTGTTTTCTAGTAGATGCAATATCTGCATGCCCCACCACATTCGTAGGATGTATATACCTTTTAACAATTTCTTGGCTTAATCTGCCTAGTGCTGCAATCTGGGCTGGATCAAACTCATACCAAGTTATGTACCACCCAATACCCCATACTGTCGTGTAAAACCTTTATTTACATTCTCAATTCCTATAGAGTAAGGATTAAGATTTTGTACACCTTTCCAAAAGCTAGTTCCTGCATGCCATGCTCGTTTTTCTTCAGGTACAACCTGAATAACTTCACCTCCTTGGATTTGGCTGATTTCCTCTTTTTCAGCAATTACATAATGCGCACTTACCCTATTCTCTGAAGTATTACTCGTAAACGTTTCTATAGTTCGTGCAAGATTAGAATGGGTATAATGCATAACTAAGTAGTCTACTTGGGCATGCGAAGGACGATCATCATAATGCTTGCGATTTTTTTGTTCCTCTGTAAACAACGGGTCTATTAGATTAACCTCCATTTCATAAGCCATTTTTTTACACACTTGGATGCCTGTTTCGCCCGAGAAAGCTTTTAGAAAAACTGCTTGTATCGGCTGAAGTTTACCACAACTAAATACTAAAAGCTGTAAAAGCATAAGTTTACATAAAGATAGTTTCATAATAAGTTTTATTTTTAGGTTATCCAATAGACCTCTTGCATAACCTAATCTAGGGGAATTTTTATAAATTTAGCTTACAGGAAGCCTATTTACGAAAACGTAGTAGG
>Ga0163149_10004462_pt1 | contig 15300 bp, 6 predicted proteins | sample OliLakLV19MP5G1_FD_148604 | JGI IMG/M metagenome (GOLD analysis project Ga0163149, IMG submission 148604) | Freshwater microbial mat bacterial communities from Lake Vanda, McMurdo Dry Valleys, Antarctica - Oligotrophic Lake LV.19.MP5.G1 | ecosystem: Environmental > Aquatic > Freshwater > Lake >...
TCTGTTGGATTTTCCACTCAGGGTAGATATCGAATTGGGGATCTTTCATGACCCAATCCCAGGCCAAGTACTGTGGGGAGTCGCGATCATCTAGAAGAGTGTACGGCGGCAGCCACGATTGATTGAATGCTTCGGTTGACATTGTCGAATTCGTTGGAAGTACTACACCACCTCCAGGTGGTGGTGGTGGTGGTTGTAACGACAGAATGATAATCGCCACAAGAATGGACGCAAAAAGTATTGCGGGAACCAGTCCGCGACGTTCGCTTCGTTTCACTCGCTGCGGGGGTCCTTGTGCGTCATAGGGGACAGCTTGTGGGAGTTGTAAACCATTTGGCATTTCTCCCTCTATCACTGGCCTTGCCTCGACTAGTCGATTAGGCTCCTCGTGTGGTTCTAGAACTGGTTCTAGATGCCCGGTTATTGGTGTTAGTACTCTTCGGGGTTCCTGCTCATGTGTAGATTCATAACTTTTCCGTATGGGAGCTTTGCTTCGTAGTGTGAAGGATTCCGTGGATCTTTCATAATTCCATGCTCCAGGAATAATGGCATCCTCATCCTTTGATTCTTCCTCTTCCTGTTTCTCTTCTTGGTCTTGGTCACCCCGTACATCTTGCCTGTGATTCTCATCGCTTGCGGTATCGGTTGCGGGTGGTGTAGGCACCTGTGACACGGCGAGATCAGATTTCCCAATGGCGTTTACGATTCTAGCGGCAAATCGTTTCACGGGACGAAAAAAGCATACTTTGGTGAGCTTTTCCTTACTTGACTCTTGTTGAGCCACTGCCACGGCTATGGCGAAATCAAAACTGCTAGCTCCTTCTTCCAAATCCATATCAAATGTAGTTGCAATCGTCTTTTCCAGAGTCATATCCTCGTCACTATCGTGGCTATCAGTCCGTCCTTGTGGAATACATTTTGTCTCGGAACTTGCTTCCATTTCTTCGATGATGGCATCATCCTGCCCACTTGTCGACGCGGAAGTGTTGGTTGAGGCAGCCGTTGAAGTAGGGCTGTCTGGATCCCTCTGATCAGAAGCAGCACCTGTTAGAGTGGCGATTGTCGCTTGTTCATCACTCCCTGTGGTAGTGGGAGGAGCAGCAGAGGTATCTGGATCAGGAGGGCCAGAAACTGCCATAGCTTTGCCAGATTCAACTTCGATGAGCTGTAAGGAAGTAATAGCACTGGTGGCATTGGTGGCAGCAGTGATGTCGAAAAACCTGTACGCTGGTGGTTCCAAACCGTCCGTCTCGTCGTCGTTGCTGCTTTCCGTTTCTGCTCGGTTCAAAAAATGCTCATCAGGTCGTCCTTCTGTAACATTTATGGCAGATGAGAGGTCGATAGAAGATCTGCACGCCGCTTCTTCCCAAACTTCCACTTCATCGTTGCTTATTTCCGCTTCTACCTGGTTCAACAAATGTTCATCAGGTCGTCCCGCTGTGACAGTGGCTCCAGCAGCAGAGGTAGCAAGAGCAGGAACAGCCAGAGCTTCAGTAATTGTGGTGCCAGGTTCCGCTTCAATTGTTTGTGCAGCAACAACATCCACCGTGTGGTTGTTGATTCTTTCCGTTTCGACTCCAAGCAAATGGTCATCAGACCTTGTAACAGTGGCAGCAGTAGCTTCGTTCGCCCGCCTAGAAGTAGGCTGGGAGTTGTTGGTCCTTTCCATTTTCTTCGTGGTTCTCCAATGGCCCCAATATCGTATATGACGGCAATCCGCAAAGATATCGATACTCGCCAGAGCTAGAGCTATACCTGGTTTAGACAGTACGTTTAGCTAACTATAAATGTCGGTAATAGCCATGCAGAAAGTATAGTGTTATCTCTAAAAAGGCGGTGGGAGAACGATCAAGGAAGACGCTTTACGCCATAGGATAGAGTATCGTACTTCGCAGAGATTCGATCTGCACAGTGCCGACCTATGTTATCCCTCATTTTTCGGCAACCCAACAGAAGTTGAACAGCAATCATAGGATCTCTAATAGATACCTCCCGGAAGCGAATTACACCTCAATGATCATTTTTGCCGGGTCTGCACCAGAAACAATGACAGTAGAATAGCAACTGTGAACCGAATTAAGCCTCACGGCGGTTATTCCGCGATCCAATCGGATGGCTTTGAAAGCCTCTTTGGCTTATGAAGTAATCGCAGCGTGCCATGTCAACTTGAAGCCACCTGGGGTGTGTGCCCCAAACGATTGAGCTTGCACCATGCGGGTTTTTTTTGCACACAAACAAACACAACAAATTGTGTGCGTGCTTTTGCTACGCAGAGAACCCTCCCCGGCAGTTGCATGACATCAGAGTTCTGGTTTTCTGTCCCACAAGTTGCCACTGTGACACTTTTCCAATGTGATGGGCTGTCGCTGTGACATGACCCTTGTGCGACATGTCCCTTGAGTGACAGACATGCAGACAAACAAAAATTGCACAGACACCACACTTGCAGTTCAGGGCAATTCAATTGTTGAAGGCTTGTGAATTAAGGTGATCGCACTCTTTTGGCGGGTCTGCTCCGAACGGGTGTGCCAGTCGTTGTCAACTCTTTCGCGAAAGACATGCACCCTCAATTGCGCCAATGAGAAGGTGTTTGATTTCAGTGTGGCGGCCGTGGCGCTCCCTTGATGGGCATGCAAAAGTTGAATGTCAGGGGCAAATGTCACTGAGCCATGATGCCCCCATCACATGATCAAGCCCAACATCAGTCCATGGATCCAGCAATCATGTTCCAGTGTGTCACAGTTTGTCACAGATCCGAGGACAGCCTTCTTTCATTTGTTTTTGGAGCGTTGTTTTGTGTTCACCAAAGGCAACAAAACAACATCAAAAATTGCAGATTCAAGCATGTGGGAAAATCACAGGCTGGCAGATTTGATTGTGTGCAACAGCATTGAAAAAATCCAAGCAAGTTTTTTAAAAACATTTTCAGGACTGTTGTGAACAAGAGAACACTGTCGGTTGCAAGACAATTTCATCTGTTTTTGAGTGACACAGTCAAAAGAACAATGACGCAGCAAAATTGTGATGGACTTGTTTCTTGCACCACCAGCTTGCAACGTTTGCGTTGCATGTGATGTGGTCTCTTTGGTTGGCACCAGCGCAGGTGTGGTTTGGTTTGGTTTGGCAAATCTCCTGCCGGCGCAGAGCCAGGGGCTGTTGTGATTGGCACCATTGCTTTGCCCTCCACACCCTCGACAACTGGACATCCACAGGATGACAGAGCCTGACAACTGTTCAGTTAAGAGACAGTTGGGGTCAACCAACAGCAAGGGTTTGCCTGTGCTGTTTCAAGGGCTCTCACCAAGGAGCGCTGCTAAACAACTGTTGCTCTGCTGCGCTAAGGGACTCCGATCCGATCCTTTGTCGTGTCATTCGCTAGGCTGTTCTCCATCGTGGAGAAGGAGCCACCTCCTCCACTGTCCTCCATTCTTTTGTGTTGTTGGGCAGACTTTTCACGGTCCCGACTGCGTTGTTGGAAGGAGAAACCTCCCTCAGTTGCCCTCGCTGCTCCCACGAGCAAGATGCAAGACCACTCAAGCTTTTTCATGTCGTCCCAGTGCCTTCAAGCCAAGCCAAATGCGTGTCGCAACGCGAAGAGTGTTGCAGCCGTGTGGTCCAACAAACTCGCTCGTTGGTGGGTGCTTGGCCATCACAAGCGGGGGGGGAGCCTCACGGACGGGAGATTTGCACGACAAACGCACAGACAAAGCAGCATCCGAGGGGTCCGGGCAATCGAAAGGGGGGGACAGACATTTGGCAGGCAGGCAGGTGCACGGGAGACTCTCATTCAAGTCAATTGGTTCTTGTCATCGCGTTGTGGTGGCAGAGAGGGGCAAAAAGAGGGGGGATGACAGACCACCCTGGCAGGAATTTTGCGAGGCAGCCACCAAATCCGAACTCCGCATGCAGCGCCAACTCGTCTTGAAGCACCATCTTGACTCCATCTAGTTGCTGTCCGACAGCGATCAGCTCTCCTGTGCGCTTAGCACCCATCCTTCTTGTTGCAAATGCGCGACGCGCCACTCAGCAGCTGTGACATGTTGGTCCCTTTAGACTCACGGCAGGTCACACCGTGATCAGGGCACAGGCGTGGTGGTCACCACCATCAACGCTGAAACTGGTGAATCAAAAAAACCAAGTGACGAACTGATGAGAGCGATCACACCAGCAGATTTGAGAATCAACGCGCTGGGTGGGTGCACGTGGTTCCAAACCAAATCTTTTTCAATCGCCTTTGGTCCATTCAGGTTCAAAGAGGAACAAGCAACACTTGCACATTTGAAGTTGTTGCTTGCATCTCATTTGAGAACAAAATGGCATGCTGCAACAGCTTGTTGTGCAACACCCCAGCAGCTTGCTGTTCAAAGCAGGGTGAGGATGCAACTCAAAGACACTCCTTGGTGTTTGAGTGGTTTTTTTTTCTTCTTCAAAACAAGCTGTGGTTTCAAGGACACAAATCAGGCAACTGGTTCTGAGCGGTGCCAGTCCTTCCACCCACCCAGGTGTTTAGGATGAGGGCTTTGGACATTTTCTCATTCAAACAAGAGAACACATGGCAAGGAACACTAGGATGTCGGTTGCTGAATGAATCAAGTAAAACTATTCTCATGTGGTTACCTAAACCAAACGGGATCTAAAAATTGATTCATTGGCAATCATTGGTCTGGCACAGCCACAACGAATTGCCAAAAAGAGAAGAATAACCACAACAAATTGCAAAAAAGAGAAGAATAACTACGCGTATCTTTAGCTAATAAAGCCTTGCGACTAATGCAATACATTGTACTTCATTGTCCAGCTGCCGCGATAGCCTATGGGTATTGTCTTCGTTTATTCTTCGATCTACATTGATTGGTATCCAATAAGTCTTGTTTAAACGACGCATGCTTTGCCGCTACGAACCATTAACGACATCGTTCTTAATACTAGCTAGTAGCTATACCAGTGAAAAGCACCACCAACAAGATTTGCTTTTCCTAGAGCTTAAAACACTACCGCCTCAAGCGTTCTGGATCGGTGTTCGGGTCTGCTTCTTGTTATCAAGAACCGTCGTAAGTTGATAACCCCATTCACTCCACATTCGAAGAAAGTACTGTAGGGTAATATCATACTTCTATTACCAATCTTAAGTGGCTAGGACCCTCCCTTTTTCGATACCTACAATGTCAAGCCAATCTCAAGAACCCGAGGACGCCCATACTCCTGGCGGCGATGCAGCTGTTCCTGTCACGAGCGCCTCCGTCACAGTTGGACATGATGATGATGATGAAGTGGAACACGTCGACGTGGCTGGAGGAACGACAGAAGCAACAGCCAGCAACATCGACAACAACATCGAGGGCACGTCGGTGGAGAATAACAATCATCCTCCTGACAACGAAATGGACGATGACATTGACGCTTTGGAAGAAGGCGTGTACAGGTCTTTCGTCGATATTTCAGCCGCCGACATGTCAGCTATACTGGCGGCGGCGACGGGCGACGAGAAAGAATACTGCAAAGATCCAGGCTCAAAAGAACCAGGTATTTTGGTTCCAAGCAACAACGAGGACGACGACGGCAGGGTCACAACGACGGTGGAGAAGAACAATCATGACAACGCAATGGGCATGGAAGAATCGGAGGACGGTCTGGTTCCTTCAGCCGATGAATTAGAGAGAGACAATGAGGAACATGATAAAGGTCCAGCCTCAAAACATGATAAAGGTCCAGCCTCAAAACAACCCAAACCAGAGATGGCCCCAGAATCATCGGCTGGGAGAACGACCCAAGGCCCAGCTGCAAAACTACTACTAAGTTTCTTTCGTAGCAAAGCAAAGCAAGAACCTGTTCCACCCGCCTCTAATAAAACCGAATCGGCTACTACTTGCATTGGTAGATCAGCGGAATATGATCTGCCACATGCGACAACGGACGCTACAAGCCCGACTAGCACAAGTCCGACAGCAGTAATTCCCGAAGCAGGAACCGAAGACGAAGTTTTGCCCGACGATGGTCCGGAGGATGACTTACGGATTGGAGCTGTTGCGTGGTTTCCACGAGACCGATCCTTTGCGTTTCGAACCAGGGCAACCATGACGACCACGGTTGGCGGCGACGCCATTCCTAACACAATGGTGACGGCAAATCCAGTGTTAGAGGATTACCCCGAAGCAGAAGAGGTCACCAACCCAGAAACCTTGCGACGACCATCCCAACGGCAGAAACGTTCGTTTTTCGAAGCAGCCAAAGTACTCGTGGCGGGATTCCTGTTAGTAGCAGCCGTTGTGGGGGTTGTCGTAGGGATTGTCGTGGCGATCCGAAATTCCCAAGGAGAAGAGAAAGGACAAGGTGGGATCGGAAGGCCCACCCCCGGAATGTCGACGCGAGAGTTCGTGGAATCGCTGCTTCCGCCCTACACGTTGCGTGTGATTCAAGAGCAAGATGACGACTCGCCTCAGGCCCAAGCCTTGGAATGGATCCTTGGGGATCCTCGTTTGGAGGAGTATCCGGCTTGGAGAATCCAACAAAGATTTGCCCTTGCAGTCTTCTATCACGCCACTGTAGGTTCAACCTGGTTCAACCACAAAGGGTGGCTAGAGTATGGTCTGAATGAATGTGAGTGGTACACATTTCCTTATCAAAGTGGTAAGGATATGCTTGGAAGGTACTGGTATCAAAGTGAATTGGAATGGCACGTTGCCTTGTGGGATTATTATGATTCTATCCGGCATTCCAGCCCCTGCGAATCAATAGCCACTACTGCCGCTCCAACTGTTAATGCCGCTACCAACGGCACCTTCAGACACCTGTGGCAATTCAGCAACAACCTGAAGGGAAGCATCCCCCCAGAGCTATCCATGTTGACAGGTTTAGAGACTCTTAACTTCATGGCAAATGATATCAGTGGGACTATTCCCACACAAATAGGCCTTCTGGCAGAATTGGATGTGATCCTAATTGGACTCTCACAACTCTTTGGGACCCTCCCGTCGGAGCTTGGAATGCTCGGCAATCTCAGGGCTTTCTTTAGCTACCACAATCCTGGTTTGAATGGTCTCATCCCATCTGAAATCGGTCAACTCTCACAGAATTTGAGGTACGCTACCTTTTTCTCTCACACATATTCAGGGGTTCCATCGGAAATAGGACATTTGTCGAAACTGCAAATGCTTAGGGTGGATACAAATCAATTGACAATAATTCCCTCTGAGATTGGTCTGATGACTGACCTTCTATGGCTGGACATTGGTGACAATCCTCTCACTGAGCTTCCTTCTGAGATTGGCTCCTTGACATCTCTCCATGATGCTGAAATCTTTAACTGTGGATTGACTACTATTCCTTCTGAGTTAGGCACACTTACAAGTATGAAAATTTTGCATCTCTATGACAATGGATTGGCTGGCCCTGTCCCCCCTGAGCTAGTCAATCTTGCCGGAAGCCTTATAGAACTCAATCTCGCCAACAATAACTTTGATGGCAAAGTTCCAGAAGAGCTTTTCCAGCTGGATTATTTGAATTTGGCTGGAAACAGCTTGTTGGAAGGAATCATACCTGATTCTGCCTGTGATGCCGTCCACTTTGATTGCTCCAACATACTATGTGGATGTTCCTGTGACTGCCTAGCACCCATCGACGGAAACGCGACACACCAAGTTGCAGAGCACAATAAACCAAATTAACTGTTCTTGTAGTGGATACATCGTTTTTCAAAAAGCTACAATTTAAGTATTTATCACTCGCTTTTTAGACCGGCGTGTCCGGGGAGTTCCTTCTGTTCTTTCGTTTTCGTTCTGTACGTTTCGATTCGTCGTCTCTTCCATCCTGCTCTCTCGGTGGTTTTACTACGAGCGTGTCGATGTTTCGGTGATTCTACTTCATCTGAATGAACTTCTTCGATCGCTACTGCGGACTTTGTCTTTGTAGTCGGGTTAGTAGTGCCCTTCCTCTTCTTTCCTTGATCTCGAGGGCTCGGCCGCATCGGCGTTCCGGTTCTCTGCATCTGGTACTGTAGGCTTGCATTTCTATTAAATTCTCATCTGAGCTGCAGTCCACTGTTTTCGTGATCATGGCAGTCACTGCAGATTCCACATTCGGCTTCTTGTGGATCCCGTATTACCTTACTAGCTAGCTAGGATCTGCGATAGTACTAGTAAAACTAATTCGTGCGATCGATACAGACGCCCTTCAGTTCCTTGAAGTAGCTACCCAATTTGTGAACGAGCCTTTAGATCCTCCGGCTCGCAAAAGCAGCACTCAATTGCTGACTACGAAGGAACCTTGTGAATCCGCCTGAGGCTAAGATTGAGCGGTTGCTTCTAGCTAGGCGAATGCACCTCCCGTGTGATTTTTGATCATTAATTTTGGCCATCCAATACCGAATGAAAAGAAACTGTGTGCAACCTTTTTTCACCCTTCAGGGCGCACACTCTTTCAGTGGATCTTTTGGATCTTTGGTTTGTTTCGAAGTAAAATGAAACGGCGAACGAATGAATCAACATGGCGATGACCATGACCGCTTTTTGCTATATCCGCCCTCCTATCCAGATAAGTAGCACAATCCAGTAAAAGTATATGTACAGCATACGTCGTACCAGCACTCCAACTCGAGTACAAACAACCCAAGAGGCTAAACTGAGATAATGTGACCCCCAAAGAACGTATCTACTATAGCTGCTAAAGGTCCATAACCCAACTCCCTTCCGTAGTAGACATATCCACCAAAGTCGGTATGTTCTCGTGTCTGGCAACCAAGGCCAAGAAAGCGGTGGACGATGATGCCGGGGCCTCTGCAAGATAGGGCAACAAAATGGTACCGCCCATGCTCCAGTAGCCAGGTCGGCCATACCATTAATCGAGAAACTGCTGGCTTAGTTGGAAGTGGGAAAAAGGACTAACTCACTGGAACTGGCCGGCGACAACCATAATAGACGCACTATATGAGACATGATGGTATCAATTTCGAACCATTAAGTCGATGCCGCAGCCCAGCGTATTTATATGAGAACAGAGACGAATCAACCTGCGATGAGATCCTTTGAGGATGTGGTCGTGAAAGAAATGCGAAAGAGTTTCGCCGTCAACTTTTTGAAATGGTTTTCACTCGACAAATACTTCCTCATACATACTATTTATACCAGGCATACAAGTGTTTTGATTTTTGATGTCAGCTCTATCTTGTGCAGGCAAAAGTCTTCCAAGCATTCTCGTCCGGCAAGAAAACAAGCTGTGGAGGGATGGCACGACTGTTTGCGAACCGAACCCGCATGCTCCTTTATGGATGTTTCCATTTTAGAAGCCTGTTTTTATTGAAATAAAGATTAACAAATCCAAGGACGAAGCGATCTCTAAGAACAGTCCAACAATCTGCAAGTGGATATCCGCAATCCAGCATTTCAAAATAGTGTCGGCCCTCAGCGACACATCCTTCTGCCACGGCCAATGGCCTTGTACGTGCATCCGAATCGGGGCAACCCAAGCGACGCTACATAATTGGGGACATGGAAGCCCTCAATCCCTTTTCAAAGCGGCGGCTGGCTGAGCGATGGGTTTGGATTTTGCAAGGCGACGATGGCTCAATGGGGCTATTACGTATGGACGAAAAACAACAATCCGTAACGAACAAACTCAAGCCATCTCTCCAACGAATTCAAAGCTACATTCTTCCAGTTTTGGGTGTTGCTGGATGTCTTTTGAAAAACCTTTTTTTAGGTACAACTTATGCAAAGCAGACAAAATGGAAGCAACTAGATAGTGAAAATGGAGGCTCTCATAGTTTGAATATGCTGGCCGATGCCACACAAGAACCATTTCGCCAAAATTAATCGAAGCGGCCTGTACGTTGTTGTTTAATATCTTGTGCTCCTATGGATGAAGGCCAAAGACAAATTATTCAAGCATTGGCCTCCAGATGCACTGGTGGAACACGATCGACTGCAATCACGCCATCCGCGATTTTCCGTCGGACTTTGCCATCGTTCGCGAGGTATGAGTGCATAGTGATCTCCCGGGTGTTAACAAATGTACGGTAGGCGTCGACAGGATGCAATCTACTAGCTCCAAGCTCCAGAAATCAGCCGACGCCTCCTCAGTTGGTGGGTTCTCAAAGGATCCGGAAAAGCTTTCATGAGGCGAAACCTTGATCATTCGATGTGGCTTGAGCGTCAGTCACACTTAGGTACAAAACTCTAGAAATCAGCCCACACTTCCCCCTTTGGTGGTTTCTCAAAGGATCCGGAAAAGCTTACATGAGTTGATCATTCACCGTGTCTTGAGCGTCAGTTACCTAGGTACAAGCTTCGTCGACTACCTCAATTGGTCAACCACCAAACCCAATCGCCAGATGCGGAAGAGAGTGACGAAGTAGGCAAGGGAGTTGATATATGACATAGAGGCAGGGATGCAACCGTTTAATTAGAAAGAACTTTCCGTAAACCGCAAATTAAATTTACAGCATGTGCCGGTGCCGGTAGATATTGACACGTTGTGGCATGAGTATTTGGGTGAGGGTAGGGCCCGTCAATCAGGTTTGATGGGCTCTCTACTAGTGTTGTGTTATCGTTTTTATTTCAGTCTTTTTGCTGCCATCGCTGAGACGACTGACTCGACAGCCGAGTGGTGAGCCCTGGTGGCACCTTTCCCACGCCCTAAGCCATCTCCCGGACCCCTTCGCAACTAAACGCCTAGCTAGTATAGAGCAGAACTCAGATTCCTTTCTCTTGCTAGAGACGAAAATCGAGGACACACAAAGCAGCGCAGACTATCAACTTTCCCGACCGAGCTCATTGCTACTCGTCTTTGACAAAATCAAATCCTTCCATTCAAGACAGACTCAATCTTTTTAGATTTTATCTCCATGCTGAAAGAAGACTTTCTGGGAAGTAGCCAGAAATGATGACCATAGTGCCAACAAAAACAGCTCTGTGTGTCTCAAAAGAAATCTCAAAAGAATGGTTGTCCTCTTTCCCCCATGTCAAAAGCAGATTGGATGCCATGACCTAATGCATGTGTCAGCATGATGCAATGCTGGCAAAAAATGACTAGGGTGAATTGAAAATCTGGAGCATAGGTAGCCAAATGACAATGACATGAACCTCATGCGTCTCATGTCATTTACAAACAAGTGAGGTTGTGCTGCTGCAGACCACAGTCATCACACTTTGAATGAATTGATCTGAAGTTGTTGTTGAGCCTTCAGTAGAATGCTCACATTCAGGGGTCTCATCAGATTGGACAAATTGGTCAATTGCCACACCTCAATGTGCTTAAGTTGACCAGGAATCAAGTCATAGGTCTGCCTTCTGAGATTGGGCTAATGACAGACCTTCTGTGGTTAGACTTAGTTGGCAACAATCTGCTGCAAAAAAGCTTCCATCTGAGATGACCTCCATGACACCACTCTTGGAAGTGGCTGACATAACTTTGATTCCTTTTGAGGCAGGTGCACTTGCAAGAATGACATTGTTGAACCTCAGAGACCATGCATTGGTAGGTGATGTTTCAGATGAGCTTTGCCATGCTGGCAACAGCTGAGTTTCACCCACTCAACCTTGCTGAAAATGACTTGACTGAGGGGATGTTGGAGGACCTTTTGGTTAGATCTCAGTAGAAATGATTGGACAGAAAAGATCGTGCCAGATTTTGGCTGCAGGGCAACATCTTTTGATCTCTTCTGTGACTGTTTCTGTGAGTTTCTGTCACCACTGCAGTCCATTGAAGTGCGACACATTGATGATCTGAGCACAACAAAACCAACTAGAGCCCACTTGACAATCACACATTGTTTTGGTTCATTTTGAAGTTTAAAACATCAATGATGATTTGCATTTGTTACTTTTTTTCAAGAATCAGCACAGGAAAAGAGATCATGCCTCAACAACACCAATTGATTGCAAACCGCAGGCATCTGTTGTGTTTTCTGTTGCATTGGGCAATGGCATTCAGCTGTGAGTCAATTTGTCCCAAGCAAACTGTCCTCATGTGCAATTGATTGGAACACAGAAGAAGATCAAATTTGTTTTGCAGCCACACAGTCATGTCAAGCCAGGTCAGTGTTGTTCACTTTCATTGACAACCTCTGCATTTTGACAATTGATCCACAAACACTGAGTTTCTGCAATCACAAACAAAAGCTATCCATTGATAACACATTTTGATGTTCAAAAACACATTCACAATCCACTTGCATTGTGACACTTGATCCTCAAACAAACAATTGATTGGGTCACTGTTTTGTTAGCTGCAGCACATCATGGTGCAACCCATGTCAGTTTGCATCCTTCAATTGTGACAAAAAATGAGCTTCAAACACAGAAGAAATCCCTCAATTGACAACCCATTTGACAATTGATGCTAGTGTTCAAACAACTGAACAACGTTGCTGCTGCGGGATGGATTCATTTGTGAAAGCAAATTGTCATGTGCTCTGATTCAATTTGGATCATCTGTTGGGAGCCATGCATGACTAACATTTGCAAGAGAAACACTCAACATCCTTGCTCAATGATGCAACCAAAGCACTTGCAGTGGAATGCACTGGGAACAAGATCTCAATGAGTTTTCTGTTGACCTAGCGAATCGTGGAAATGCATGTCTGCAAACTGGGGAATCAAGGAGCTCACCGTGAACCCTCCAACTGCACAATCATCTGTTGCCTCACTCCAATGTGTTTCAATTGTCATGGCAAGAACCAATGCATGCTTGAAAATTCAACAAAATGCATGAAGAAACCCAACCTGAGTTGATCACATGCAGCAAAACAACTGAATCAAAATTGTGACTGGCTCAATCAAAACCCGCATCACGTGCATCTGTCAAACATTGTTGACGAAGATTTTGCTCGTGGACATCACAACCGTTTGATTTTTTTAGGTTCTTTTGACTCAACAAAACAATGTCAGCAAAGAAGAAAATTCATCAAATGAGTTTGCTTCTGCTGCCTCAATTGACAGTCAGAAGTGTGACATTTCTGGTCATTCCCGGACGATGGACAGAAAACAAATGCGGGTTTTGGTTGAGCCACTCTCAAATGCACTCAAGTTGCAATCCATCACATCATTTTTAAAAACCCAACATGCACAGACAACTTTCCACATAGCTGTCAATTGATTGAACTGCCAAATGTTAACATTTTTTCCTGTGAATTTGTTTGTTCACTTGCCAATGCCAACATCAAGATGCGCAATTGTCGTTGCCAACAGGGATCTGTTTTGATGCTGAAAAAGTTTTTCAAATCTTGTGCAGTTGGCGCAGACTGCCATGGTCATGAAACGCTCAAGTTTTTGCAAAGACAGAGGACATCATGAGTCATTCTGTCTCTTTGAGTCTGAGCTCATCATCAGTTGATTCCAGTTTTGCATGCTCATGTGCTGATTCATACAAAAAACTAACTTGAATCTGTGTCAGTCAAACCAAGACATTCAGCATTGCTTTGTCCAATGAAAGTTGCATGACATCTGCAATGTGACAATCACCAGATTCAACAATACACAGTTTTTTTCCACTGCAGTGGCCAGCATCAACGCGGCTTTGCTCCGGACCTTTGGTGATTCAACTGAGCAGACTGATCTTTCAAAGGAAGGCGCCAGGAACGTTCCCAGTCGTGCGTTAACGGCAAATCATGTGACATTTTCATGTGATGATTTTGTCACATGACTTTTATCACACGATTTTATCACACGATTTTTGAAAACAGTGTGATGTTTTTATCACATGATTTTATCACATGATTTTGTGACAGGATTTGACCAGAGCAGAGCTTGCAAGGCATGATCGTCAAAAACAGTCAAGAGGAATCCGAATCGGAAGATCAAATCGACCAATCAAATCATTTGATAAATCCGTTGAATCATGTGATAATTTTATCACATGACTTTTATCACACGATTTTGTCACACGATTTTGGAAAATCGTGTGATGTTTTTGTGACATGATTTTTTCGCACACAATGCACGACTGGGAACGTTCCAGGTCGATAGGGTTAAAGCTTTAATTCAAAAACCACGTACGCAAACATCGAGAAAGATGAGAGACCGTACACTTTATTTGTTTGAGTATCTTCAGGCGACGACTGAATGACGACAATGGTCAACCATGACGACTCGAGAGCATTGTACTGTAGCATGAGCAGTCGTCAGTCTGATAGCGACTGCACTTAGTAACAACAACACTGGACTATGATAGTCAGCTAGCTAGTAGTACACAATATCTAAAGCTGTACGATATATTTCTTCCAATGTCTTTTTCTAGCACCAAAATGGTCGCTCGAATATCGCTTATAATGAGAGCCTTGGCATGGCTAATAGTGTGGATTTCGATGGTCGCAGTGGGACCCGCCCATGGGTTTTTGCTACCAGCTCCTGGCTCTGCTCTCCAGCATGTGTCGACGAATGCCCCCTTCCAAGTTGGTAGAGCAGCTACTATAACTACTACGACTTTACGAGCAGCACCCATAGCATCCTTGCCCACGGCCGAGATTGTCAATTTTGAGTTTCAAGGCCACCAGACATACTCCGAAATTTATCGCAGCATTCAAAAGTCCAACAACAAAAACAACAATTTGCACGTCCTTTTAATTCATGGATTTGGGTGTTCGACTGTGTATTGGCGGGAAACTATTTCGGCCTTGACGCGAGAAGGTTACACGGTACATGCTTTGGACTTGTTGGGCCAAGGCAAAAGTGCCAAACCCGTCACCCCAAATTTATACTCGATCAATCTGTGGGCTCAACAAGTGGAAGCGTATGCACAAGCCAATGTCCCCATAAAAGGAGGAAATAATGGTGGCATTGTATTAATGGGCAACAGTCTTGGAAGTGTCGTGGCTTTGTCCGCTGCTACAAGTGATTATTTGTTTGAAGAGAAAACCGACAGTACTCCTAATTATGACAAGTCTTTTATACGACAACACTGCAAGGGCATTGGCATGTACAATTGTGGGATTGGCATGAACAGTCGCAATTTAATGTACGATTTTGAGGGCTTTCAACGTGTCTTTTTTACGGCCGTCTTTGATCTCTTGGACGCCCTCGTATTTGGAAACATACCATTATTGACGTACGTCTTAGACAAGGTTGTGACCAAGGAATTGTTGCGGAATGCCTTGACGGGATTGTATCAATATGCGGATGCGCCTGAATCTCGTGTCAATGAAGCCTTGGTGGATTCCTTTTATACACCTGCCAAGGACCCCAATTCACCACGCGTCTTATCCCAAATTTATACCAATGATCCCGGATCAGCACCCATGGAAATTTATCAACGTCATTTGGATTTATTTGCCCAAAAAATACCCATTCATTTGGTCTGGGGAGAACAAGA
>Ga0163149_10004466_pt1 | contig 15288 bp, 8 predicted proteins | sample OliLakLV19MP5G1_FD_148604 | JGI IMG/M metagenome (GOLD analysis project Ga0163149, IMG submission 148604) | Freshwater microbial mat bacterial communities from Lake Vanda, McMurdo Dry Valleys, Antarctica - Oligotrophic Lake LV.19.MP5.G1 | ecosystem: Environmental > Aquatic > Freshwater > Lake >...
AATTGACAATTGGTGGCTCAAGAAGTGGCATGGTTGGTCAGCGTTTTTGCTCCATTGTGAAAGTTAATTTTGTGCTAATTTTATTGTTGATTTTGAATTTGTGAGATTGATGCACAAGGAATCAGGTCAGCGTTTTATTTTAGAGCAGACAGGGCATGGAGAGCCAGGCCAACCAAAGAGTTTGGATTCAAATCTCATCCATGGGTGGTCTAGGACGTGTCTGGGACTTACCGCATCTAGGACTTAGGCATTCTGGATTGATTGTTTCCATGGCACTTAATGACTGAATGGACCACCAAGAAAAGTGCTCACAGCAGACTGTTCCACCCCTTGGCCTACAACCGGTCACCAGGAAAAGCTAATGTGATGTGCCAGCTTCAATCAATGACTTGCATTGAAAAGAGGATTACCAGCTCAACTGCCAAATCTAAAGCATGGCTAAACAAGGGTCTCTTTGTCAGCACAGTTGTGCAAAAGAGACACCCCATTGATCAAACAGCTAGATGATTTGATCGATGGGGCAACCACAATTGTTTTTTAGCATGCGGGCACATTTCTTGCCAATGTTGACAGCTCTGTTCATGCCATTGCAGCAATGTTGCCTTCTGGTTTTGAAGTGATGTTGCATGTTTCCGATGTGAATTTTTTCCGTGTTCCAGCAATTGCCGATGTTGCGTTCGAGCTCATTTTGATGTTTCCAGGACCACATGGGCTAACTCCTTGCTAGCTGCTGAAGCTGCAGGGTGGAAACTTAAAGGAGGGGCTTGAATGGGATGACAGGCATGACATGCCCCAAAGCATTTGTGACCTGTCCTCAAAGGTGTCCGAATGATTTGTGGCAAAACAGAAAAAGATGAAAACAATGAAAACAAATTTGGCTTTGGCTCTGCTTGTGATTCTGCAGATTGAGGTTTTCCAAAATTCACGGAAAACACTTAAGAAGCACATTGTTTTTGTCATGTGTTGGAAGTCCAGAAACAAAGAAGGTGGCCTTGCTGCCCACTTCAGCACCCAGCAGAGTCGCAAAGTCCCACTTTTTCAGCACCGCAGAAAATTGGAAAAGTTGGATTGTTGTTCATGGAGACGGATCATGATGACACCCTGTTAGCTGCATCTTCACATGGAAGTTTTGATCTATTTAGGTGTTGATTGTGATTCCAGCATGACTTGGAAGGCCAGAAACGGCGAAGGAAGCCTCACTGCACCCCCTTCAGTGCCCAGCAGAGTCGCAGAGTCCCACTTTCTCAGAACCGTAGAAAATTGTAAAAGTTGCAGTGTTCCTTTTGATGACTGACAACACCCTGGTTGTTGCATCTTCACAGGTCTTGGAAGGCCATGACCAATGAAGGTGGCCTCAACACCCCCTTCAGCACCCAGCAGAGTGGCAGAGTCCCACTTTCTCAGAACCGTAGAAAATTGCAAAAATTGCTTTGTTCTTTGTGATGACTGATGACACCCTGAATGCTGCATCTTCACAGTGAAGTTTTGATCCTTTTGGGTGTTGATTGTGATTCCAGCATGCATTGGAAGGCCAGAAACAGAGAAATTGGCCTCAATGCACCCTTCAGTGCCCAGCAGAGTCGCAGAGTCCCACTTTCTCAGAACTGCAGAAAATTGTGAAAGTGTCATTTTGGTTCCCGGAGACTGATGATCCCCTGTTTGCCATGTCTTCAAAGGGAAGTTTTGACACTTTTGGGTGTTGATTGTGATTCCAGCATGTGTTGGAAGACCAGAAGAAGGGAAGAATGCCTCGCCAAACCCCCTTCAGTGCCCAGCAGAGTGGCAGAAGCCCATTTTTTTGGAACCATGGAAAATTGCAAAAGTTGCATTGTGGTTCCTGGAGGCTGATGACACCCTGTTAGCTGCATCTTCACAAGGAAGTTTTGATCCTCTTGGGTGTCAATTGTGAATTCACAATGCATTCAAAGGCCAGAAACAAAGAAGGTGGCCTTGCTGCCGTTCAGCGCCCAGGTGAGTCCCAGAGTCCCACTTTCTCAGAACCGAAGAAAATTGCAAAAGTTCAATTCTGTTCCTGGAGACTGATGATCCCCTGTTAGCTGCATCTTCGCAAGGAAGTTTTGATCCTTTTGGGTGTCGATTGTGATTCAAGCATGTTTTGGAAGGCCTGCCATGAACAAAGAAGGAGGCCTCAACACCCCCTTCAGTGCCCAGCAGAGTGGCAGAGACCCACTTTCTCAGAACCGTAGAAAATTGTAAAAGTTGCAGTGTTCTTTTTGATGACTGATGATGCCCTGGTTGTTGCATCTTCACAGTGATGTTTTGACACTTTTGGGTGTCGATTGTGATTCAAGCAGGTCTTGGAAGGCCATGAAGAAAGAAGGTGGCCTCAACAAACCCTTCAGTGCCCAGCAGAGTCGCAGAGTCCCACTTTGTCAGAACCGTAGAAAATTGTAAAAGTTGCAGTGTTCCTTTTGATGACTGACAACACCCTGGTTGTTGCATCTTCACATTCGAGTTTTTGATCCTTTCAGGTGTTGATTGTGAACCCACCACAAGAGCATTGAGGATGGAGCTTGCATGCTTGGGTGCTACTAATCATTCCATAGTCACAGTTTTGAACTTCCACACTGTGTGGCATGGAGAGGACCTGCTAGCTAGCACCACACCTACTGCTACCTACTAGAGCTACCTACTAGCTAGCTAGAGTTGCGAAAATGATCTAAGACCGGCATGCTTGCATTATTGGTTCTTCGAGCTTCTACTAGTGTAATGCGCGGTGCAGCACTGTTAAGTATCTTGCGATCCCGCATTTGATTCTCCGGATTGAGACCCGTTTCCAAATCGATCCTCTACTCTAGTAGCTAGCTAGATAGCTGGTACTGGTAGCTAGCTAGCTAGTAGTAGCTAGCTTGATGTCTCTTCAGTTGAAGGAGTCCCAATCAAGCAAAGAAGATGAAGTGTGAGCAAAACGAAATTCTCGAAATTCTCAGGCATCAACTGTAGCACCTGAACACGCAGCCAGTTCTCTCTACTACACAGTTGTACCGAACAGTAGCCACACTAACTGGCACCTACTAGCTAGCGAGCTAGTACACCACGATCGAGACCCCAATCACTGCATGTACACTAGCATAGCAGCGACCGTGCATGCTCCATCCTTCTGTTGCTCTGTCGATCCCGTGTCAGTAGCCAATAGCTATAGCTAGTAGTAGCTACAACAAACACCCAGCAGCTAGCTCTATCACTCGCTAGCGAGCTAGTAGGCTCCAATCTACTTTACTACTAGCCTAGCTGACTACCAGCTAGTAGCTAGTAGCTGTATCTTTGCCCTCCTTTTTGGCCATGGCTGCGCACCAGGAAGAAGGAAGGTATGACAGAAGCGTCTTGGAGGAGGAGAAGAAGAAGAGCCAGCAGGCAATGGAGGATGAGGAACATACATACGTTTTGAATGCACAAGAAGAAGAGGAGGAACACGCTTACGATGATCGCAAGACACCCAGAAAAAAACGAAAGCTGCACCATGCTGCTTTTGATCTGAACCATGATTCCACAACAGAGCAAGCACAGAACAACAAGAAACAAGGTCGACGACGATTGCAACAACAACAAGGACAAGAACATGGTAAAGAAATGGACGACGAGCAAGAAGGACTGACACGACAAAGTTCGATTCGGTACATTACAGATCCCATGACGGGCGAACGACAACGTCAAGGACATTTAATGGTCTTGTTGCCATTATCACGTCGAATCACAACCACCACAAGTGATGAAAGTACGTCTACGACAATCCAACAACAAACGCGAGAATTGATTGAGTTTCGAGTGTACGTGGAATTGAGTGCGTTTTTGGCGTTCAAGCATATTCAAAAACGAAGTGGAGCGGTATTACCGGAATTGCCACGCTTGTTGGACAAGTGTGATTTTACTTGGACCTATCGACATCACGATACAGAATTTTCCCCATTGCAAGCGGCCACGGCCTTGTGTGACTATATCAGTGAAACGGACAGAAACACAAGTAGCGGCAACCATCCAACGACTACTAGTATTCATAATCTATACGGCGCCAACAACGATACGGACAATACTATGCCAGACGAACTCCTGCAAGAGGCCAACAACAATGCCACAAATATAACTGTTGTGGACGTGTCCGACCTACAACCAGATGCAAATATAACTATCCTTGCCCCTACCAATGTCTCCATCATCGTGGATGATGGCATTTCGTTTAGTGGCGAACTAAATGCAGAAATATTCGATACCAGAAGTGACCAGTATGTTTCGGTTTATGAGGAAGACACGGCACCAGACCAACAGGAGATGCCTCTTCCAGGTACGAGAAAAAGACGGCTACTGGAACTTGAAAACCTCCTTGGAAATGACAATGAAACCAGTCAACAACAACCACAACAAGCACAAGAGCAACAACTACCATTACCACCACAACTACCCTTTGCCTTGATGGGAGCGGCTCGATCGGTGGTGTCCCAAACCCTGGCCATTTTAGGAAATGCCTATGATTTACCACAAATTTCCAGTTCCAGTACAGCTTCGACCCTCGATGATTTTCGATTGTTTGCACGAACGGTACCCACCAATCAAGGGGATGCTCAGGCCATTATTGCCAACCTCCAACAACTTGGAGTCAGTCATGTCGGTGTCTTATTCATCAACGACAATTGGGGACGCCGGTACGAGCAAGATGTACAGTTTTATGCGCAACGCTACAATCTTACCGTCCATTCCGTGGCGTACAATGACGAAGACGACTTGAATTCGGCCATGAGACAATTGGACAATTTCCAAGTCCGTTATTTTATTGGGATCATCAATCCCAATTCTTGGCGAGATGTGGTTCGGAAAGCATATCAACAAGGCATTATGGGACATGCCCAGAATCAATGGTTCTTGGGAGATTTGGTCGAATTGGTGGGCGACAACTTTGTGTTGGATCGTGAGACGGAATGGGATTTGGCACAAGCCTTACACGGAACGGGAGTCTATTTTTTAAAGTCGAATCCTCATCGAGGATTTGATCGAGCCATGACAGTCTTTGCCAACAGTCGACAAATGCAGGAGGAGTTCCTATCACTTCACGCCGAACCATCCCTGCTCGAAAATTTCACCTTTTCCCTCACCCCTGGACGATCCTTATTTCAATATTTAACGTACGATGCGGTCATCGCCTTGGGCTTGACGGCATGCGAAACTCCGGGTCTCTTTTCGGGACAAGAGTTTTATGATCAGCTCCTCAAAATTGATTTCAAGGGAGTCTCGGGAAGAGTCCATCTGAATGGAAAAACGGGAACACGGTTGGGGGACGGATTGGACTATCAAATTGTCAATCTGGTATTGAAAGAAGCAGGGGATGATAACAGCACACTATCCTTTCACGCAAGAGAGTCCATAACAATCAACTTGCCGCCCCAGGACCATAATGGATCCATCTCAGCATATACCGAAACCGTATCCTCCGAGTCAATGCCTGTCATTTATGTCGATCGACCCTTTGTATATTATGACAACACGACAACACCTCCGTTGGTACTCCCACCTGTGGATGAAAATATGAATTTGATACCCGATAGCGCCCGCATATTATGTCTCACGCTGGCAGCCTTTGTCATGCTATTTTCAATTGCTTGCGGAGTCTGGGCGCATGTCAACCGGCATGTCTATGTGGTGCAAGCCGCCCAACCGATATTCTTGATTCAGATTTGTGTAGGGACATTTCTCATCGCCGCCACAATCATCCCCTTGTCCTTTCAGGAGCCTCTGCCAGGATTGAATATCGCTTGCGCGGTATTCCCTTGGTGCGGCTGCCTTGGTTTTACCGTCGCCATTGCAGCTCTTTTTTCCAAGGCACACCGCGTCAACAAGCTCATGAACTCGGGTGCTGCCTTTCGACGAGTCAAGGTCAACCCCTCTGACGTTGTACGGCCCTTTCTGATTCTTCTTTCCATCAACATTGCGTTGTTGATTGGGTGGACGGCGTCGCCTTGGAGTCTTAAATGGCAACGGCGTTATTACCTGGGAGGGGTCGATTCCTTTAGTCGCCCCGTCGAGTCGTACGGAATGTGCGTGGCCGACGATAACATGTTTTTGATCTTTTTTGTGCCTCTTGCTGTGGCCAATGTATCCATCATGGTGATTGCGACCTTTGAAAGCTACAAGGGTCGAAAGCTCCCCAGTGAATTCAGTGAAACACGTTATCTGGCAGTTGCGATGGTCAGCCTGTGCGAGACGTTTACTCTTGGATGTAAGTACATGCCCCAAAGCGAGAACATTCTCGCATCTGTCTATCGAGTACGGCTAACCCTCTTTTCTACTATTTCACTGCATCTTTTGTGTTTAGCCACCACGATCGTCGCAGTACTCGATCAGCCGACAGCATTTTTCTTTGTCATGACAATGATAGTTTGTATTGCTTGTATGTCGATACTGTTGCCAGTATTTGTACCAAAATATCTTCAGCGACACGCCAAAGAGGGAACCGGACGAAAGACAGCCTCGTTACTGTCGGAGCACCATGGCAACAATCACACCAAGTCGTGTGGTGATTACCAATGGGCTGTCAAGCCTCCCACATCTTGTCAAAATCAATCAGAATTCCTTTCCGGCGTGAGCAGTGACGATCCTTCTTCCGCAAAGCAACTCCTTGCCAAACACGCCAATGAATTTTTGGCATCTCGTCCACAACCGATCATACGACACGACTCAGGGGAGAGTGGCCCAAAGAAACGCCAATCGTCGGAGTCTCAGCAGACTGGCTCCACTCGTTCCGGCCTATTTAGTAGTGGCGGCAGCAGTCGCATTACTTTTGGTAGTAGCAGTCGCTTTGGAAGCGGTCGCTTTTCGTTCAACGCCAACGCAAATCAAAAGCAATGGCGATCGAGCACGAATCTCCGCGGCACCAACTACAATATCGGCGACATCATCGACGATAACGAGGACATCGACAACGGCAATAGCAACAAAAAAAATATTTTGGACTCCTCCGAAGATCCTGAGCTGTTAATGGCAAGTGTTTTTGGCAATGCTGCAAACTCGGAACACGAGCCGATGACGACCACCACCGGCGTGGCAGTGGGCAGGGCCACACTCCTTCCGCATCAGCTGTCTTTTATCAATGAGGCCGATTCCATGGTGGAATCCACGGAATTTGATGACGTACCACCAATCGCCGAACGCAACGACGACGTGTTGTGTTCTTTGACCGAGGGAGTGAACGAGCATCTGAAGGCCCCAGACACCATGTTATGTACTTTGACAGAGGGAGAGAACGATCATCTGAAGGGCCCAGGCATGATCTCGCAGCAATTTGCCGAATCCAAATCCTTTTCCGATTCCATTTCTGATCATCATGGATCCGTTGGCAAAGATAACCACCGCAAAGACAATGAAACAAAGGAAGAAGAGGGCACCCAAGGGAAGGATGCTGCCACAGTAGAACTTCGAGGAGCATAAATTTTGATTTGTACACGTAGATATATAATCCAATAAATTATGTGATTTTAAAAAATGATGTCCTCAGTTGGAGATATCGCAGCTTTGTGGCAGGTTGCCCTTTACTGGCTAGTAGCAAGACAAAGATCTACACATCGAGCGAGAGATACTGGACTCATTCTCCCACGCTAGGTTGACAATCAATGATATCCTGTCAAAGGCACATCAATGGGAGCCTTGGGAGCAGTTATAGGCATAAATGAATCTAAGATAACCAGCATGGAGTTGTAGATAGTGTCATCTAGTCCAAGGTGAGGACTGCAGCTTTCTGGCTTACCCCTGTGAACAACTGTCTCTATCGCCTCAAACAACGCTTCTGATTAGGAGTTCACTTTTGCTTGCCACGGTTTTGTTCAGATCACTTTAGCTAGTCAATCACAAGAACCTAAATTAAATCAAACAATATAACTATTATTAGCTATCTATAAGTTTTGGGCCAAAGGGGGGTAGAATGGTTTTTTAGCCGTGATTCAAGCCACTGATACAGTCACGAACGGACTGACGTACTTTTTTTGATAACTCCCCCTCATTTCACAAAACGAAGTGCTTTAGTAAAGAACATCATGGTGATGGAGGGTGATGCAACCCAACAGCAATGTGTTGTTGTGATATCCCCTCATTCATGGCGCCCAACAACACAGGTCCAATAACTGTTGCTTGCTTCTTTGCATTAATTTTTGGTTTCCTCGCCAATAGCTAGCAAGTACTACAGCATGACTACCATGAGCAGCAACCATTTTCCGAGACACTTGGTGGCAGTTCTATTGTTTTTGTCCAAGGCGAGGATAATCCAAGGTTTTGCTCCTCCCACAAAAACTACCATACAGTCCCATAATCGAATATCAAAGTCCCAGCAGCTGTTCTCCACTGCAGAAACCACCAGTACTACAAACATTGAACCAGTCTTGAAATCGAATTTATTGGGTCCTGTCACTCCCTTGCAACTGGAATCCGACGACGATGGATTTGTCGCCAAAATGGGAGTTCCTACGTTTTTGGCGCCTGGCGGACATTTGGCCTCTGAAATTCAAAAGGATGCGCAACATCACAAAGTTTATTCGGCAGGATTGGAAGGAATTTTGAATCAGGGCCCCGCTTTGATGGTACACAATGTCTTGTCGCCTAGAATTTGTCACGAACTTATACAAGACTTGGAATCGTTGGGATTTGGTTCCTTTCAAGCCGGGAAAAACAATCACGGTGCCCTTCAACTATTGGTCAGCGACGCCATTCAAAAGGCGGTGGCCGCGAAATTGGCACCTCATATCAATGTGGAGCACGTTCAGGACTTGTTGCAAGAAATGGAACGTGCCACAGATAACAACAGCAATTCTAGCCAAGACAATGATATTCGACTCACGCTTTGTGGTCTCAACCGACGTTGGAGAATCTATCGATATGCTCCCGGTGGAGAAGAAACCTTTTCTCCGCATATTGATGCGGGATTTCCTCCTTCGAGTGTTAGTGAGAATGGCGCATTAATATGGGATTCGTCCGGAGACCAAGACATTGTGTCGAGATTGACAGTATTGATTTATCTCAATGACGATTTTGAAGGAGGAGAAACGAATTTTTATTTTCCTTCGACGGAAAAAGTATTGGCCTCTGTGAAACCTCGCACAGGATCGGTCTTGCTGTTTCCACAAGCCGTAGGAGAGGACGCCGTCGACTATGCCCGAAAGCATTGGCCTCTTCATGAAGGAGCTCCCGTGGAAAATGGTTCTCCCAAATATGTCATTCGATCCGATGTTCTGTTTCATACGGCCAAAGAGCCTTTGCCCTTGGAAGATCCACTGAGTTGTTATGACCACCTCGTCCGAGAGACCTTTCAGACACGATCGGCCGTGTTGGACGACAAATTTCTGAGTCACGTCCTGCCGCTATACAATCCACACATGGGCGTCGAAAATTTAGGACCTCTTCTATATTCTCTGATTCGATTTACCAAAGTCCAAAATGTGGTGGAAATTGGAGCAGGATATACCAGTGTTTGGATATTACAAGCTCTAAAAGATAACGACGAGGAAATGTCGCGCATTGCCGACTTGAACCAAGCCGGTCAAAATCGACTTTTGGATATTGAATGGAACGTTCCCGTTCATCATCGACCGCACGACAAGAAGCCCTCCTTGCTGTGCATTGACAATTGTCTTCATCAAAAAGAAACCGCTTCGGGGGCTGCCGCCGTGGCACAAACACTGGGCCTGGGCGAGTATTTTGAATTTTTACAAGGGGATGCCTATCAATTGGAATTGGAACCCGAAAGCATTGATTTGTTATGGTGTGACTTTGGAGTGGGATCGAGAATGGCGGAATTTGTTCCAGGTGCCTGGAAGAGTTTACGACCGGGTGGATTTTTATTGTGTCATTCCACAGTGACCAATCAAGGTACTCGCGATTGGTTGGAAGCTCTGCGGCGGCAAGAAGGAGAAAGTGTCACGGGGATACCGGCAGGCGAGTATTTGGAAATTAGTTTGTGGGAACCTCATAAGCGATACCAAAACTCTGTTTCCTTGATTCAAAAGAGACGGGATAGTACCGGAGAAGCCTTTTCGGAACCCATTCATTCTCAATATGCATAAACTATGATTATACTGAATGCTAAAATGAACAGAAATTGAAGCTAAGACTCTAAGCAGCAAACGATTGGATCAGAAATTGCCACATGTGGTCCTTCCTGGTCTCTCTGACTGCAGCTGTGAGTTATAGGATGGACATATCCTGGAGGCATCATCTCCTCACTCTGTATGTCGCTAGGGACATCCTGCGAAACAACTGCTCCTGGGTGACTCCGGGACAAAGCTTGAACTTAGCACCCCCAGAATTCATCTTAGAGCCCAGTCTAGTTTAGTGCCAGACATAGAATTATTTAGAGACTAAGCCCAGCACTAGTCTCACCAGTGTTATGATAGCTAGCATTAGTGGCAGCCTAACTTGAAATAGTATGTCATGCCCTATGATAATTGCTGTACAGTATGCAATTCCTGCAGTGCTGAAGCAAGCTCTTTCTTGAACAAGCTGAGGCGGCAGCAGCGAATCCAGAGTAGATTCAAAAAAGTCGGGAACTCTAGAATCCAAAGAAATGACATGAGGCTAGACCAATGTGTCATGGCCACTTGCCACAGGAAGCACATACCTTTGTATCTAAACATCGAGGCTTTATTTTGTTCTTCACATCTTGGTAGGGCGAGATTACTACCTACGGTATTGTACCAGTGTGGTACCTATTCGGTCATTTGTCAACCTTGTCCCCTTATATCTTTCTAATCGGAATGACCCTGGTTTTCCAGATAGTCATAGTAACAAATAAGCCCCTGGACGATGTCACTTACACAATGCGGTACTACTACCAGACGGCAGTACTTTCGGGCGAAGACTAGTCATGCAGCAATGCCAGCCGGCTGAAAGAGGGAGCAAACAGTACAATGGGTACAATGTACTGTAGTAGGCCCGTTACGTTATCACACACAGCAATTGAATACGAAGGAACTTAGACATCGCGATAGGAACACATGCACACTGTTGGTCCGCTTATCACCGCATCAACCACTGACCGTCAGCTACTATTAGTATGCACAGTGGCGGTATTACTTGATTTACTTCTTCCATTCAAGAGTAGACAGCGAACAGTAAGGCTTGTCCAGCAACACGGAGAAACCTAATAATAGCAATACCAGCTGACTTACAAAACAAAACCAACAACAAACAGTGTATCAAGAGAAGCACAACGAGGTAGTAGTGTAGCAGAGAGCTATATAGTACTAGATGACATACGACAGTCAAGTGCACACTACACTTTTGATAGCCAAGCAGCAGCAACACGAAATGACATCGATGCTCTCCAATTTGAATGTTCGTGGCGCGGCTATAGCCGCCACGACGCATTTGTCGTCTGCTTCTTCTTCCAATCATCATCAGCATCAACAAAAGCGTGTTCCCTACACCTCGGCTACCGCCATTCACAGTACTACTAGCAACAACAGCAGCAACGACAACGATGACAATCCACATACAACAAAGGGAAATGATGGTTCTTCTCCCTATCAAAAACAACGGCGGATTTGTCGGATTGCCACCTACGTTATCATTAGCTTGGGCTTGTACCAGCTCGTCTTTACCCATTTCATTGCGGGACTCGTGCCCGATATTGAAATTGATCCCACGACGGGACGAAAACGCGTCCGCCGAAGGCCCGAGCTCAGCCAAAAATTGTTGCCCGACGGACGAGTCGTCCAACGATCGCCCGTCGATGGTGTGATTGAAGGACACTTGCACTTGATTGATATTATATTGCCGCCCTATGAAGGTGGAGATGCTGTGGCCTACAACAAGGCATTGTTTGCAGATGGTCAATACCATGTCAAGGGCGTCTTTTGTGCTTTGGAATGGAGTCAACAAGCCGAACATCCAGCGTCCGTTCCCGTCTTTGACGACTTGATTCAACAATCGACCATGTGTGCCGTCACCAAACATACGGCGGACTTGTATAGCGTCACGAAAGAAGCTCGCAAATGGGATGTCCATTTCCGAAATATTACCTTGCACAAGAGAATTCAAAAACGAGAAAAATTACGGCACTTGCCACAACCCGAAGCCGAACCGATGGAACGGAGCATTCCACCGACCGCCTTGATCTTTCACGAGAGTCGCTGTGGATCGACGTTGGTCTCGAACATTTTGGCCTCCCTGACTCGCACCGCCGATTCCGCCGCACAAACAGAGGATGATACCGCCCCCCTGTCGTCGCGGGTGTACAGTGAAGCGGCACCTCCCATGAAAGCCTTGGAAGCGTGTCCGGCCTCGGCGGCCTTGAGCGCCCAAGGCGGGTGTGATGTCTTGTTGCACCATCAATTGATACGCGATGTCTTTTACATGATGGGACGGACGCAGCTACGACAAAGGGCCATCCAAACCAAGGGCGGTCGTTCTCACGACAACCATTATTTGTTTTACAAGTTGCAAGCCCGGGCCGTTCATTATTTGCCCCTCCTCGAGGCCGCCTTTGATCCGGATCCACTCCCGGCGTGGGTGTATCTTTACAGGGACAACATTCACGTCATGCAATCGCAATTTACCGGCAGTGTCGTCGATCCCAAATCCGAAGAACGCAATGTTTTGGGACAAAAGAAGGCTCCCAAATGTTTGGACGGATATCCCGATCCCAACGATGCCCAAAACAACAACAACAATGACGAAGAAAATGAACCCAAAGCGCCCGCCCAACAACAATACGAATTGTCGCCCAAGTCGTCCGTTCAAAAGTTGGTCCTGCAAAAGGGAAGACGATCCGTGGATAGTTTGAAAAAGGAAGAATATTGTGCTGCCAATCTGGTACGTACTCAGACTGTATTGTATTTTATTGTATTGTATTGTATTGTATCGTTGTCACTGTCTTTTTTCGGTCCTTTCCTTGATTTCTTTTGTGTACTCACACACTTACCTTTTATACTACTACTACTATTTAATTATTCACAGGCGAGTCTATCGGAATCCGCCATTCGCTTTTACGATGAACAAGCCCAAAAATCACAACCCAACTTTTTTGTCAATTACAAACAATTGCCCGATGCCATTTGGGATCACGTCCTGCCGAAATTGGGAGTGGAATTGCGGGCCAAGGATATTCATCGCATGGAAAAGGTGGCCGCCGTCTATGCTCAAGGACGAACGGGCGGCGCGGGCAACCAAAACGTGAAAAAAGGCAAACAGGTCAAGGTCTTTGTCGGGGACAATGAAGACAAAGAAGCCAATGTTCCCTTTGCCATTGCTCAAGCCGCACATGATTTTATGGATGCCACCTATGATACACTGGAAGCCTTGTCCAAAGAAACATTTGAAAAATCATGATGAATCAAATCAAGATGATGATGATTAGAAAGAAAAAGAGAAGGAACAATCGAGTTCCTCGTCATTGTTGTGCAGCAGCATCTAGAGTGTCTTCGAGGCCGACACAACTCGTCGCCAGGAGAGAATCTCCTCCGTCCTATACTTCCGTACATATACATTCCTCCAAGTCTCGAATGACTTTTCCAGCTTCCGATAGGACGGAGCACTCCCTTCCCTGCACACGCAGCCCAAGAAAAAGATGCTTCTTTTTTGGCTGGGCCAGCTTTCCGAACCTCCCACGCCAAAGACATGGGCATTGCCGCTACCCTCGCAGGATCACCATGCAGCGGCATATTTGCTGGCCGAACCAGAACAAGGAAGACTACAAAATGATACGATTCATACCTTATATTAGTAGGGATGCTTCCCGGATATAGCCAACTTCCTCACTTCCTTCCTCCGCCATCGGCATGGCTGCCGACATTTGAAACTATTGCCCAAGTGGCAGTGATGTGCTTGTTTTGGGACATTAGTTTGACTTTGAAACTAAGAAAAAGAATAGACCGTTTTTATGATTAGAAGTGAGCGCAAGTCCCCGATTCGACCGTACTAAAGCAGATAGGATCGTCTTGTTCATTTTTTCCGGTATTGGATTCAAGCGGGGAGAAGAAGTGATATTTCTTACACATCCTACATACAGTACAACAACTAGCTAGCTAGACCAACCAGCTAGTAGCATCAAATTCAATAGCATTATGACAATGGTGACAGCAGTAGAAATCATGGCATACTAGTACTATCATATTTCATGGTTTTTATTCGTTTTAAATCGTAGTTCTGCCAATCGAATGGGATCGGGTTGGCCCCTCTTCTTTTTCTTTTGGTTCTGGCTCTTTCCTCCAGACGATTGCGTAATGTCTGTCTCAAAAATATCAAAATATTCTCGCGCCATGTCAAAGAATTTGGATTCTCCCAAGCGTCGAACTTTGTATCCCAGGAATATGACGAGCGGTCGTTTCGGGGCATTGTCGTCGTGATGTTTTTGAAAGGCCAGGAGCGTTTCCAAAAGTCCAGGAAAGGCGGCATCATTGTTATATAAGAGTTCAGATCCAACAATAACATCGACACCGCCTTGGCACTCAAGTAGTATGGATCGCATATGCTCCTCATCCCCCCAATACAAAGGTTGCACCGATACTCGATCTTTTCTATTCAATTCAACATTTTGTTGCAACCATGACAAGGATGTCCACTCTTCTTGTGGTGATGGTTGTGTTTGTTTATTGTCGTCGTCCTTGTTATTTCTTTTTGGCGCAGTGATGGTTTCTACAAACTTGACGTCTGCATCCGTCAAAATGACATTGCAATGTGGTCCCAAGAGGGCAGCCAATCCAATGCCCAAAGTCCCACACCCAGATCCAAGTTCCAGAATAGTCGTTGGTGTGTTGGATAATGATAAGGATGATGATTGGAGAATGTGTTGAATCATGGGCAAAGGAACTGTCTTTCCATAATTTGAGTCCTGTCAAATCGCCATCGCCTTCCACATCCCCCAGAAATAATTGATGTCGAATTTGAATGGTTGTATCATTGCAAACTCCACCGCCCAGGATGGATATCTCTTCCACGGTGGATGTCCTACAACGACATGTCCTCGTGCTGGCTTTGCTTGGCAGCAGGCGAGTTGTGGTGAAGGAATCCACGTGAGGAATCCTAGGGGATAACATGATCACTACTAGCAGCAGCAGCGTCGTTGGCAGAGGGCAGCACCATTTTTGGGAACTAGTAGGTAGTAGCAGCACCATTGTTGTCTTCTATGTTACTAGTACAAACCAGGCACGAGAAGCAACAGGTCATGCCATCCATCCTTTGTTTTGATGGCATGATGATGAAGGGAAACCATCCTTGATTGGGATTTCATCTATTTGAGTTGACGGACGCATGACGGTCACCTCGACCAGTACTAGCTCGCTATAGGTGAATATGTAC
>Ga0163149_10004469_pt1 | contig 15285 bp, 4 predicted proteins | sample OliLakLV19MP5G1_FD_148604 | JGI IMG/M metagenome (GOLD analysis project Ga0163149, IMG submission 148604) | Freshwater microbial mat bacterial communities from Lake Vanda, McMurdo Dry Valleys, Antarctica - Oligotrophic Lake LV.19.MP5.G1 | ecosystem: Environmental > Aquatic > Freshwater > Lake >...
TCCTCCGACGTGTCGCGGACGCGTGCCCGACGCCTTCTCCCACACGTCGAGGCGTGCTTCCAGTGCCGGTCTCGACCAGTCGTCGTCCCCGCGCGAACGCGGGATGTGCGGCAGCTTCTCGGCCATGCTTGAAGGCGCGAATGCTAGCCTCCCGGCCATCCAGTTCGAACCCGTTCCGAGAATCAACCCGTCATGCTCGCACTCCTCTTTGCCCTCGTGCTCGCCTCCGATTCGTCCGTGAAGGTCCGCGAGCCACAGGAACGCCAGGTGTTCCAGCGCACGGATCGCTCGACGACCGAGGTGCCGATCGAGGTGACCGCGACGGCCGGCATCGGGCGCCTCGTCGCTTCGGCGCGGCTGTCGGCCGGGGGACCCGAGATCGCCAACGTCGAGCTCGATCGGAGCCGCGCGGGCGCCGCCGATCCAGTGCAGGGCCGCTACCTGGGCAACCTCGCGCTGCCGGCCGGCGGTTGGTACCGGTTGAGCGTGACCGTCGATGGCATCGCCGGACCGGTCGAGGTCGCGCACGTCGAGCACTTCGGCGTCGGCGAAGTCTTCATCGTGGCCGGACAGTCGAATTCGACGAACAGCGGCGAGGTGAAGATCCCCTCGCAGGACGATCGCGTGTCGGCCTTCGACGGCACGAAGTGGTCGCTCGCCGCGGATCCGATGCCGGGCGTGCAAGACAAGTCCGACGGCGGCAGCCCGTGGCCGACGTGCGGCAAAGCGCTCGTCGCCGCGTTCGGCGTCCCGGTGGCGTTCGCCTCGTGCGGATACGGCGGCACGTCGCTCCTGCAGTGGCAGAAGGACGCGCAGCCTCTCCGCGGGCTCGACGAACCGCTCTACGCCGAGCTCGTGCAGCGCGTGAAGTCCCTGGCATCGTTCCGCGCGATCCTCTGGCACCAAGGTGAATCGGACGCGGCCGCGGGGATGAGCACCGCCGAATACGTCGCGAAGTTCCTCGCGCTGCGCGACGTGTTGGCCAAGGACACAGGCGCCTCCGCACCGTGGGTCGTCGCTCACGCGAGCTTCGTGCCCGAACTCGAGAAGCCCAAGATGGACGCGATTCGTACTGCGCAAGCGCAGTTGTGGAAGGACAAGGTCGCGCTGCAAGGTCCGGACACCGACGACTTGCTCGGTGCCATGCGCCACAGCGTGGACAAGATCCACTTCAGCAAAGCGGGTCTCGAAGCGCACGCGAAGCGCTGGTCGGACCGGATCATCGCACTCTTCCCGAAGCGCTGAATTCCGCGCGAAAATCGAGCGGGGCCGCGGATCGAACGATCCGCGGCCCCGCGTCGTTGCGCTTCGAATGCCCGCGCGACGTCTACCAGACGACGCGGAGGGCGTTGGTCAGGTTCGCGAACCCGCCGATCGGCGCGGCGCAGAAAGTAGTGCTCACGTCGAGGTAGTGGAGCTGGTACGTCCGCGTGGTCCCGAGCACGATCGGTTGCCCGAGGTTCAGAGCGCGCTGGCGGATCGTGACGTCGCCTGGAGCGGGCGCGCTCGTTGCGCCGAGAACCGCAGTCTTCGTGTAGAGGCGCAGCAAGCTGCCGCCGACGCAGCGCAGTCCGTCGCCGAACACGGCGGGTTGGGCGAGTTCCGTGCTGCCCTGTACGAAGAAGCACAGCGCACTCGGCCTTGCGCCGACAGCGGAGAGGACGAGCGTGTCGGGCTGCGTCGCACCGTTCGCCGTGAGCAACGCGCCACCGGTCGCGCTCGCGTTGTCGCATCCGCGGCCGGGCGAACCCGAGTTCGCGCACCGACACGCGACCGCTCCGGGACGCCGGCCGTTACCCTGCGCGGCCCCATGGAGCGCAGCGCGAGCACGATCCCCGGCGTCTCCGAGACGACCACCCTGCGCGGAGCGCAGGCGCGCGGTCGCCCCGACCTCTTGTTCGAGGTCCCGCACGGCGCGACCCGCGCGGCGGACTACGACGCGCTGCGCGCCGAACTCGAGGGCCAATTCCCGGACGATCTGCGCGACTTCTACTTCGTGAACACGGACGTCGGCGCGCCCGAGCTCGCACTGCGCGTCGCCGAACTCGTCGTCGCGGCCGATCCGACGCGCACGTGCATCGTCGCGCGTTGTCTCGTGCCGCGCACGTTCGTCGACTGCAATCGCGACATCGATGCGGCGACGGTCGCGAGCGCGTCGCGTCCTGGCGAAATGACGCCCGGACTCCATGGTTGGGTGCGCGACCCGCGCGATCGGGCGCTGTTGCTCGAGCGCTACAGCGCGTATCGCAAGCACGTCGCCGCGCTCTACGACGAAGTCTGCGGCGACGGCGGCCGCGCGCTCATGGTGCACTCGTACGCGCCGCGCAGTGTCGACGTTGCGATCGACGATCAAATCGTCCTGAGCCTGCGCGCTGCGTACCAGCCCGAGCGCGTCGAGTCGTGGCCCTTGCGCGCGTCGGTCGACCTCATCGTCGACACGCCCGAACGCGAGCGACTCGCGGATCCGGACCTCGTGTCGGACGCGCGGCGCGAGCTGGAGGCGGCGGGGTTCGATGTCGCCCTGAACGGCGCGTATGCGCTCCACCCCGTGTCGCTCGCCCACGTCTTCGCGCGCATGTATCCGATGCGCACGCTGTGCTTCGAGGTGCGCCGCGATCTCCTGGTGCACGCGTTCACGCCGTTCGCCGAGATGACCGCGGATCCGGCGCGCATCGAGCGCGTCGCCGCCCCGCTCTCGCGCGCAATTTCGGCTCGGCCTCGAGTCTGAACGCAAACGGCCGAAACCTCGGGCGCGAATCGCGCTGCGAAACGGCGCGATCGCTGTGGCCGCTAAAACGAGAATCACGCGCCCTCGAGCGAAACTTTTCCAGATTTACTTATGTGCCGTGCTCGAGAGTTCCGTGCAACTCGTCACTAGATGCACTGAACCCTCTCGCGAGATGCGTATTCGGGCTCGTCGCGAATTCCCTCGGCACCGACGGCTCGTCCCACAACCATAGAAAGCCACTTGTGCAATCGGCGTTCTGCGGGGATGCTCCGCCTCGCTCGCCGCCGCGCACGTCGAGTTCCCTCGTTCCCGCGCAACCGTCCTCGAGCGCCCTCCGCGGCGTCCGGTCGGCCCCCCCGTTCCCCGGGAATCTCCCCCCATGCTCGCGATCACTTCGGCATTGCCGCGGTTCGTTCGTTCGTTCGTCTCCGCCACTCTCCTCGTCGCCGCGACCGCGCTTTTGGCCGGGGATTCCAGCGCGAAGCCCACGACGAGTGCGGCACTGCCGCTGCCGAGCACGGTCTACGTCGACGACAACTTCGTCGGGCTGCCGAACGGCACGAACCCGCCCGGCCCGGGCACGTCGATCGGGTTCGACGCCTTCGCCACGATCCAGGGCGGAGTGAACGCCGTCGATCCGGGCGGCACGGTGATCGTCGCACCGGGCACGTACACCGAGGACGTCGCGGTCATGAAAGCGGTCACGATCCAGGGTGCGGGCGCGGGCTCGTCGATCGTGCGCGGCGTGCGTGCGAGCGTGAACTCGCAGGCCGGAACGTTCCAGTTCCTCGCCGACGGAATCCGCCTCGACGGATTCACGATCACGCGCGAGGGCAACACGGTCGCCGACTGGAACGACGGCCTGAACAACGCGGGCGTCGGCATTCAGCTCCGCACCAGCGGCATCGTCAGCAACTGCCTCATCGTCGGGAACCGCACCGGTATCGACATCAACGCCTGCAGCGGGATCTCGGTCTACAACAACGTGATCGACGACAACCGCACGGGGATGATCCTGCGGAACCAGACGACGAACTGCTCGATCTTCGAGAACTCGATCCAGGGCAATTGGACGACCGGCGTCCTGTTCCTCGATCTCCCGCCGGCGCAAGGCGCAGCCGGATCGGCTTTCAGCGGCAACGCGATCGCCGGCAACTGGATCGCCGACATCCAGGACCGGATGACGACGCTCGCGCCGAAGGACTTCTCGGCGAACTGGCTGGGGACGACGACGCCCATCGTCTCGAACACGAACCCGGTCGATCCTCCGTACTCGACACAGATCCCGGTCGCCTACGGCGGCACGTCGACGAATCCCGGCGGCGCGCCGCAGATCGCGGGTGTCGGCGCCGCGAACGTCGACTTCACGCCGTATCTCGACTCGGGCGTGGACACGAACAGCGGGTTCGGCACGTTCGGTTTCCAAGGTGATTTCTCGAGCCTGACCGTGACCGCGGAGCTGGCGCAGGTCGGCGCGGTCACGCGCGTGCAAGAAGGTCAGGACCTCGTCGTCGCGGGCGGCACGGTCCACGTCCGCCCCGGCACGTACACGGAGAACGTGACGATCACGAAGCGCCTCGCGCTCGACGGCGCGGGCAGCGGCGGTAACGCGGTCTCGGGCAACCCGGCCGTGGACACGATCCTCGTCGCGGCGAACGCGGGCCTGCCGGTGTTGCGCCTCCAGACCGGCGGCGCGAGCGCGGGTCTGCGCCTCGTCGTGAAGGAGCTGCGCGCGCAAGGCGGTTCGAGCGGCGTCGAAGCGTCCTCGCCCGCGAGCTTCCTGCGCTTCGAAAACGTGACCGCGCGCAACAACGGCAGCGGCATCGCGTTCACCAGCTCGGGCGCGTCCAACGACGTGCACATCGACCAGTGCGAGCTGTCGGCGAACGGCAACGCGGGCCTGCGCATCGCGTCCTCGCTGACTTCGTTCTCGCAGCTCGCGGTCACGAGCACGAACTTCGTGCAGAACGGGGCCAACGGCTTCGGGTTCGGCGGCGTCGACACGCTGACCTCGACCGGCCTCGCCTTCACGAACTGCGCGTTCACTCAGAACGGCGGCTACGTCAACAACGGCGAGGGCGACATCTCGTTCTTCGGGTTCAACGGCAATGCGTCCCTGACGAACGTCACGGTCGACGCGGACGGTCAGTTCCCGATCCAGTTCCGCGGTCGCGGCGTGTTCGCCAACACGGCGACGTGGACGCCGCTGGGCACCGTCGCGCTGACGAACGTCAGCGTGACCGGCATGCCGAGCAAGGCGGCGCTGACGATCCAGCAGTACTCGGATCTCTCCGGAGTCACGTTCTCGAACGTCGACCTCGACGGCATCTCGTACCCCGGCATCAGCCAGTACTTCGAGACCTCGTTGCGCGTCGTGCACACCGGAGCGACTCCGCTCGACGTCGGCAACACGAGCTTCAAGTGCGTGCCGATCCCCGGACCGACCGCGCGCCTCGGCATCTGGAACGAAGGCACCGGCGGCGTCTACGTCCCCTGCTCGGGCACGTTCGTCGGCGCGGTGACGCACCCCGAGAAGGAACTGTGCGTCGTCGACACCGCGGACAACGCGCCGTTCGGCGACATCGTCTTCGATCCGTCCGCCGCGATCTGGTTCGGCGACGCGGACGGCGACGGCGCGGGCGATCCGCTGACGACGGTCCAGTCCTGCACGCAGCCTTCGGGCTTCCTCGCCGCTGCGGGTGACAGCTGTCCCCTCGATCCGAACAAGACGTCGCCCGGCATCTGCGGCTGCGGCGTGCCCGACACGGACACCGACGGCGACGCGACGGCCGACTGCATCGACGGCTGTCCGCTCGACGCGAGCAAGATCGCACCCGGCATCTGCGGCTGCGGCGTCTCGGACGTGAACACGGACGGCGATTCGCTCGTCGACTGTCAGGACGGTTGCCCGCAGAACCCGCTGCTGCTCACGCCCGCGACCTGGTACGCGGACGTCGACGGTGACGGCTACGGCAACCTCGCGTCGACGACGTCGGCATGCTCGCAACCGATCGGCTACGTCGCGAACAGCACGGACTGCAACGACGCGAACGCCGCGGTGAATCCGGGCGCGACCGAAGTCTGCGGCAACGGCCTCGACGACGACTGCGACGGCGGCATCGACAACCCGGTGATCGCGCCGGTCCACAACATCACGCAGAACACGTACCACTGCACGATCCAGCTCGCGGTGAACCTCGCGCTGCCCGGTGACGTCCTCGACGTCGCGGCCGGCACGTACACCGAGAACGTGCTCGTCAACAAGGCGGTCACGATCCGCGGCAACGGCGGCGCACCGGCGACGCGTCCGCTCGTCAACGGCGCGGGCACGGCGCAAGTCTTCTCGATCACCGCGTCGAACGTGACGCTCGAGAACCTGCGCGTCGAGCTGAACCAGACGACGACGCTGCACGGCATCTACGCGCCGAACTCCGGCACGTACAGCGGCCTCGTCGTCCGCGACTGCTTCGTCGCGGGCACGCGCACGAGCGGCGCATCGGTCTTCGGCAGCTACGGCATCCGCCTCGGTTCGTTCGGCGGCGCGGTCTACGACGCCGTCACGCTGACGAACAACACGATGACGCATGTCGGCACGTCGCCGCTCGGCCGTGGCTTGCGCTCGAACAACGCGCACGGCACGTGGACGGGCAACGCGTCGACCGGCGTGTACAGCGCGCAGATCGGCGACGTCTACGCCGGCGCGCTGCACCTCGACCAGAACGCGCTGAACGGTCTGTGCGAGATCAACAACCTGGCCTTCGCCGGCGCGCACACGTTCGACCAGAACGTGTGTCTGCCGGGCAACGCGAACGGTCCGGGGACGGACTTCGCGCAGCTCGAATTGAAGAACCTGACGACGGCGGGCTCGACGCTCTCGATCGGTCAGAACCAGTTCACGAACTACGTGAACTTCGGCCTGTTCGCCGGCCGCGCGAGCGGGGTGACGGTGCACGACAACACGTTCGCGCCGGCTGCGACGGCGACGAACTTCCGCTCGGTGCGCCTCGACACGAAGCAACGCACGAACGGAGTGCAGGTTCCCTACACGAACGTGGGCCTCGCCCTCGTGAACAACGCGTTCCAAGGCAACCTGGCGCTCGGTCAGACGGGCATCGCGTTCCAGGTCGCGAACTCCGACAGCGCGTCGTCCTTCGGCGCGATCACGGTCAGCGGGAACGACTTCGGCGCGGGTCACGCGGACTTCATCGCGCTGAACGCGCAGGTCGGCGTCTCGACGCTCGATCCGATCTGGGCCGGTCTGACGGCCTCGACGATGGCGAAGGTCGCGGTCGACGTGCCGGCGACGGGCAACCGCTTCGACGCGGGCCTCGGTCTCGCGCCGAGCGTCTCGATGTCTCTCCTGGAGCTGTACGTCGTCGAGGACGCCGTGCAGCACGCGATCGACGACGGCGCGCTGGGCTTCGTGCGCGTGAACGCGTCGCACGTCTACGTCACGCCGCTCTCCTTCCTGCTGCCCGACGCGCCGACGCCGCGCGTGCAGCGCGCAGTGGACTCCGCGATCGCGAACGACACGGTGCACGTCGCGGCCGGCACGTACCTCGGCGCGCTGACGATCGGCACGACGCTCGTGCTCGAAGGCGCGAACGTCGGCGTCGATCCGTGCACGGGTTCGCGCTCCCCTGAGTCGGTCCTGATGCCGGACAGCGGCGCAGCGACGATCGCGGGCACGACGCTCTTCGTCGTGGTGACGGCCGACGACGTCGTGATCGACGGCTTCGACCTGAACGGCGACAACCCGGCGCTGACCTCGCCCTTCACGGCGAACGGGGCGAACCCCGACGCGGACATCGCGATCTCGTCGGAGATGCTGCCGATGGCCGGTGACCGGCTCGTCGTGCGCAACGACGTCGTGCGGAACTTCTTCCAGTTCGGTGTCGTCGTCGGCTCGGCCGGCGGCGTCTCGCGCGGCGGGACGATCGAGTCGAACCAGATCCAGAACATCCCCTACTGGGCCGGCGTGCTCGCTTACGACGACTACTACGCGGCGATCGAGCGCAACTGCATGGAGGACGTCTGGCGCGGAGTCCAGACGAACAACTACTACGTGCCGAAGCCGGTGACGGCGTCGGCCACGATCGTCGACAACACGATCACGACGCGCACGCAGGCGATCGCCGGCGACGCGACGTACACGGACGTCACGGGCATCCTGGTCAACCTCCACTACCAGAACGCGTCGACGTGGACCGTCACGGACAACACGCTGACGAACCTCACGCCGAGTTCGGCGGACAGCAACGGCATCGAGGTCTGGAGCATCCAGAGCGCTGCCGCAGTCACGCTCGAACGCAACGACGCGACCGACTTCCAGAACGGCTACTTGCTGTGGAACTGCCCGACGTCGAGCACGATCACGGTGACGGGCGGGACGCTCTCGGGCGGTACGCACGGCGTCGTCGCGACGAACCACGACAGCTACGGTGACGCCAGCTCGAGCTCGTACGCGATCCGTCGCGTGACGGTCACGGGCGCTTCGGGCAACGCGATCCTCGCCGAGGATTCGCCGCTCAACACGAACGGTTCGACGGTGACGATCGACGCGACGAACAACGTGCTCGCGAACTGCGGCACGGGCGTGCGCGCGATCGGCACGAGCGGCGCGACCGCGCTCGACGTCCACGACAACAGCATCACGGGCAGCGCTTCGTTCGCGATCGCGAACGAGGATCTGAACGCGATCGACGCGGCGTGCAATTGGTACGGCACCTCCGCTGGCGGACCAGTCGCCGCCGGCATCTTTGGCGCGGTGACGTACTCGCCGTGGCTCGTGTCGGGCGTCGACTCCGACGGCCTGACGTCAGGCTTCCAGCCCGCGCCCGGCGCGTGCACCGGAACGCCGGTCTTCGTCGTCGTGAGCAGCGTGACGCATGTCGTCTGCCCCGGCGGATCCGACGGCGCGATCGACGTGACGCCGAGCGGCGGAACGCCGCCCTACGCGTACCTCTGGACGAACGGCGCGACGACGCAGGACGTCGCCGTGCTCCTCGCCGGTAACTATTCGATCACGGTGACCGACGCGAACGGCACCACCGCCAGCGTCGGCGCGACCGTGAACCCGGGCATCGACGTGACGGCGCCGACGATCACCGTCTGCGCTCCGCCGCAGTCGGGCATCGCCAGCGCGAGCTGCTCGGCTCCGACGCCGAACTTCGCCGCGCTGTCGAGCGCGACGGACAACTGTTCGACGCCGGTGATCACGCAAGTTCCGGCCGCGGGGACGTTGCTCGGAATCGGATTCCACGCCGTCACGATCACGGCCACGGACGCGGCGCTGAACACGTCGACGTGCTCGACGAGCTTCACGGTCCTCGACACGACGCCTCCCTCGATCTCGGCCTGCGCCTCGGCGCTCGTCCTGTCGCCGGGCGTGGGTTGCACGAGCCCGTCGCTGCCGAACCTGACGAACTCCGTCGTCGCGTCCGACAACTGCGGTGCGGTCACGATCACGCAGGTCCCGGTCGCCGGGACGCTCTTGATGCCGGGCACGATCCCGGTCGTCATCACGGTGACGGACGGCAGCAACAACACGGCAACGTGCACGACCTCCGTCACGGTGACGGACATCACGCCGCCCGCGATCACGGTCTGCGCTCCGCCGCAGACGTTGTCGGCCGGTGTTGCGTGCACGGCGCTCGTCCCGAGCCTGACGGGCCTCGTCACCGCGACGGACAACTGCACGGCCGTGACGATCACGCAGGCGCCGGCCGCTGGGACTTCGATCCCCCTCGGCGCGACGCTCGTGACCTTCACTGCCGCGGATACGAACGGGAACTCCTCGACGTGCTCCGCGCTCGTCACGGTCGTCGACACGACGCCGCCGAGCCTGACCTGTCCGCCGACGGCGAACGTGACGACCGCGGCTCTGCGTGATCCGCCGAGCACGGGCCTCCCGACCGTCGTCGACGCGTGCGACGCGACGCCGACGGTGACCTTCGCGGACAACCGCGCTGGCCTCTCGAACTGCAACGCGACGGGCGTGATCGTGCGCACGTGGACGGCCGTCGACGACGCGGGCAACAGCTCGAGTTGTGTGCAGAACGTGTTCGTCACCGACTCGATCGCGCCGATTCTCGTGGGTTGCCCGACGAACACGACCTTGAACGCGGGCGTGATGTGCAACGCCGTCGCGACGTGGACGGATCCCTCGGCGCACGATGTCGGCTTCTTCGAGGGATTCGAGAACCCGGCTTGGTCGGCCGGCGACTACGCCACGCAGCCCTCGACGAACTGGAACGAGTACAGCAGCGAACTGTTCCGCGTCGCGTCGGGCACGAGCGGAATCCCGTCGCACAGCGGCGGCTTCCACGGCGTCGCCGACTCGACGATGCTGCCGCTCGCGCCCTTCGACTACACGGGGATCTTCAACCGCCTCGGCGGATACAGCCCGGTCTTCGGCACGGGCTTCACGACGCAGACCGCGGTCTACATCGACCTCACGAATCCCGCGGTGGCGGCGAACACGTACGGCTGGGACCTCGCCACCGCGGCGAGCAACCAGTCGAATGGTCACCGTCGCGACTTCGTGTTCCACACGGCGTCCGACGCGCTAGGCAACGTGCTCGTCGGCGGCAGCAACAACTCGGCCTTCACGCGCCGCAACGACCTCGCGAGCATCAACCACCACGTCATCACGACGTCGGGCTGGTACGTGTTCGAGAGCGACTTCCGGAACGTCGGCGGAGTCCTCTCCGTCGACCTCAACCTGCGCAGCTCGGGCGGCACGTTGCTCTGGACCGAGACGCGCTCGGACCCGAGCGACTTGATCGCGACGATCGTCGGCGGGAACCGCTACACCTGGTTCACGTTCCTCGAGGTCGCGACGCTCTCGATCGACGACACGCGATTGACGCGTAATACGACGGTGACGTGCGTGCCGCCGAGCGGCTCGACGTTCCCGCTCGGCACGACGCCCGTCACGTGTTCATCCGTGGACGCGTGCGGCAACCTCGCGACGTGCACGTTCACCGTGACCGTGCTCGACGTGACCGCGCCGTCGATCACCGTCTGCGCTCCGGCGCAGACGATCTCGGCCGACGCGAACTGCCAAGCATTCGTGCCGAGCCTGATCGGCGCCGTCGTCGCGACGGACAACTGCGGTCCGGTGACGGTCACGCAGAGCCCGCTCGCGGGCACGGTGATCGGAACCGGTCCGACGGTCGTGACGCTGACCGCCACGGATGGCTCCAACAACACGGCGACGTGCACGACGACGATCACCGTGAACGACACGACGCCTCCGTCGATCACGACCTGCGCGAACGCACAGAACTTGACGGCGAACGTGCTGTGCCAAGCGACGGTGCCGAACCTCACCGCGCAAGTCGTGACGAGCGACGGCTGCGGCTCGGTGACGGTGACGCAGAGCCCGGTCGCCGGCGCGGTGATCGGTCTCGGCGTGACGACGGTCACGTTCACTGCGACCGACGGCGCGGGGAACTTCTCGACGTGCTCGGCGAACCTCACGGTCGTCGACACGACGCCGCCGGCCCTCGCGTGTCCGTCGGGTCAGACGCTCGCGACGAACGCGTCGTGCCAAGCGGCCGTGCCGAACTTCGCCTCGCTGGCGACGGCTTCGGACTGCAACGGCGTGATCGTCACGCAGGTCCCCGCGGCCGGAATGTTCGTCGGCCTCGGCACGACGGGCGTGACCGTCACAGCGACGGACGGCGCGGGCAACTTCTCGAGCTGCTCGGTGTCGCTCACGGTCATGGATCTGACGCCGCCGACGATCTCGTCGTGCGCGCCGACGACGCCGCTGACCGCGAACGGCAGTTGCCAAGCGACGATCCCAGGGCTCGCCGGTCTCGTCGCCGCGAACGACGCGTGCGGCGGCGTGACGATCACGCAACTGCCGACGCCGGGCACGACGGTCGGCCTCGGTTCCTTCCCGGTCGTCCTGACCGTGATGGACGGAGCGGGCAACTTCAGCACGTGCACGAGCTTCGTCGTCGTGACGAGCCCCGACACGGACGGCGACGGCACGGTGAACTGCCTCGACGGCTGCCCCGCGGATCCGGCGAAGACCTCGCCCGGAACGTGCGGATGCGGCGTGGCCGAGACGAACTCGGACGGCGATGCGATTCCCGACTGCGTCGACAACTGCGACACGGTCGGCAACCCGACTCAAGCGGACGTCGACATGGACGGAGTCGGCGATGCCTGTGACAACTGCGTCAACCTCGCCAATCCGACGCAGGCGAACTGCGACGGTGACATGCTCGGCGACGCGTGCGAGATCGCGCTCGGCGAGCCCGACTGCAACCTGAACGGGATCCCGGACGCGTGCGACATCATCGCGCTGACGAGCCCCGACGTGAACCTCAACGGGATCCCCGACGAGTGCGAAGTGAACGGCGGCGTGCCGTTCTGCTTCGGCGACATGACCGGCACGCCCTGTCCGTGCGGCAACAACGGTCTCTCGGGTAACGGTTGCGCGAGCAGCCTGAACCCGGCGGGCGCGCACCTCCAGGGCTCGGGCATGTCGAGCATCACGAGCGACTCTCTCGTGCTGAACGGCAGCGGGATGCCGAACGCCCCGGCGCTCTACTTCCAAGGCACGGCACGTCAGACCGGCGGCGCGGGTCAGGTCTTCGGTGACGGCTTGCGCTGCGCCGGCGGAACGATCGTCCGGTTGAAGACGCTCTTCAACCTGGGCGGCGCGTCGCAGTTCCCGGTGATGGGCGATCCGTCGGTGTCCGTGCGCGGTCTCGTGACCGTGCCCGGCGCGCGCACGTATCAGATCTGGTACCGCAACGCGGCCGTGTTCTGCACGACGAGCACGTTCAACCTGTCGAACGGTCTCGACGTGATCTGGACTCCGTGAACGCGAACGTGTGCGGCCACTTCAGTCGTCGCGCACGTCGCTGATTCGCAGCGGAGGCCGCGGGAACCTCAGGTCCTGCGGCCTCCGTCCATTTCGGGCGATTCCTAGCGCGCGTCGCGCCGTGCGCGCGTCGTCGTGCGCGCGTCGTCGTGCGCGCGTCGCCGTGCGCGCGTCGTCGTGCGCGCGTCGCCGTGCGCGCGTCGTCGTGCGCGCGTCGTCGTGCGCGCGTCGTCGTGCGCGCGTCGTCGTGCGCGCGTCGCGTCGTGCGCGCGTCGCCGACCGAGCGGGTCACCGCACCGCGAGATGCCGGTCGAACCACGCGAACGACTCGGCCAGGACGTGCAAGTTCGCTTCGCGCGATCGGTAGCCGTGCCCCTCGTGCGGCAGGACCACGTGTCGCGCGATGCCGCCCGTCCCCTGGATCGCCTGGAAAAGCCGCTCACTTTGGAGCGGATGCGTGCCCGGGTTCTCGTCCTCGGCGCCGTGCACGAGGAGCAGGGGCGCGCGAATGCGGTGCGCGTCCAGCAGCGGTGAGAGCTTCAAGTAGCTCTCGCGCGCTTCCCACAGCGTGCGTCGTTCGCTCTGGAATCCGAACGGCGTGAGCGTGCGGTTGTACGCACCGCTGCGCGCGATTCCGGCGCGGAAAAGGTCCGTGGACGCGAGCAGCGCCGCCACCATGAACGCGCCGTAGCTGTGCCCGCCGACGCCGACGCGGGTCGGATCGATCACGCCGCGCGTGTCGAGGTGCTCGATCGCGGCTCGCGCGCTCGCGCCGATCTGATCGAGGAACGTGTCGTTCATCGTCTCGGGGTGACCCACCACGGGCATCTCGGCGCCTTCGAGCACGGCGTAGCCGCGCAGCACGAAGTAGAGCGGCGATGCGCCGCCGACGCGCGTGAAGTCGAACGAAGTGCCGCGCACTTGAGAAGCAGTTCCGGTGTCGACGAACTCGCGCGGGTAGGCCCACACGACGAGCGGCAAGCGCTCACCGTTCCAATCGGGCGGCAAGTGCAGCGTCCCGGAGAGTTGCACGCCGTCGGCGCGTGCGTAGCGCACGAGCTCCTTCTTCACCCGACGGAAGATCGGCGCAGGGTCGGGATAGTCGGTGAGACGCTCGAACTCACTCGCGTCCGTGCCGAGGCGTCGCAGGCGGAGGTTCGGCACGTCGACCGGGCTCTCGTGGCGCGTCACGAATGCCGCGATGTCGCCACGCGCGTCCTCGACCAGCGCGATCGGGCGCTCGTGGATCCCGGACCCCGAATGGAACAAGCGCTCGCGCAGACCGACTTCGTCGATGCGCTCGCGATCGAGGAACGGCCGCGCGCCACCGTCCTCCTCGCCCGAACCGATGCGGAAGATCCACGGTCCGCGCTGACGCACGATGCGCCGTCCGCGAGCGCGCGGCTCGAACAGGATGGATCCCGGATCGGCGTAGTGATCGTTCGCGCTGCGGTCGTCGAGGAGCGTCCACGTCGCGCGATCGACGCCCGGCTCCGCGTTCCACAAACGCGTCCACTTGCGATCGCGATCCCACTCGCGCACCAGCACGCGGGCAGGCCGCTGCAGCCACGAGATGCCGCTCGCGCGGTGCTCGACGCGCAAGATCTCGCGCTGACTCTCGTCGAACGGCGCATCGAGCTCCATCCAGCGATCGCGGTGCGCGGCCGGTTGCCTCGGATCGCCGCCGTCGAGCGCTTCGACGAAGACGACGCGCGCGCCGCCGTGCGCGGACCACTGCACGGCGCGCGGCCCGGTGCGGACACCCTCGATCGGTACGTTGGCGGAGATCGGTTGCCGCGCGACGAGCACGCGGCGCGTTCCGTCGACCCTTTGAGCGAACGTCGCGTGCCCGAACCCCGCGACCGTTTGCGTGCGCGACCACGGACGTTCGAGCACTTGCACGAGCGCCCAATCGCCATCGGGCGACGGTTCCATGCTCGCGATCGCTGCGGGATCACCGATGAGTTCGATGCGCACGCTGTCGAGGTCGACGAGCGCGAGCTGCGAAGTCGAGAGGAACTCGAACAGCGCCTCGTCGTGCGCGTCACGCAGGAGGTCCTGGTGCGTGCGCTGCGGAGTACGCTCACCGCGCGTCTCGAGGACGCTCGGTCCCGTCGCTACGACCGGCCGCTCTGGCGGCGACGCTTGACCGTCGGGTACGAGCGTCGCGAGAACGCGCGCTCCGTCCGGCATCCACGCGAATCCATCGGTGAGCACCGCGTGGATCCCTCGCGTCGCGAGCGTCAGACCCGCGCTCTCGACAGATCCCCACCACAACTCGCCCGCGCCGCCGGCGTCGAGCACGAACGCGAACCGTCTCGCATCGTGCGACCACGACACCGACGCGATGCGCCGACCCGCGGGCAGTGCGATCTCGCGTCGCCAGGTCCCCGCGAGATCGCGCACATGGATCGACGTGCCGAATGCCAGTTGATGCTGCGCGAAACGCACCGTATCGATGCGCAGACCCGCGAGCTTCTCCTTCGGTCGCGCGACATCGTGGATCGAGGGCAACCCGGCGAGCCCGATCTCGAGGATGTGTGCCGCGTCCGGCGCGAGCACGAGCCACGGAGTCGGCGGTGCATCCACCAACGCGGTGATCGCGGCGTCCGGTTCACGCCACGCGCTCGAACTCTGCTCGTCGTGCATCTTCGCCACGGTGCGCAGAGCGTGTGGGGCTTGCAAGGAAACAGACTGCGAACGAGCGCTCGCG
>Ga0163149_10004474_pt1 | contig 15270 bp, 19 predicted proteins | sample OliLakLV19MP5G1_FD_148604 | JGI IMG/M metagenome (GOLD analysis project Ga0163149, IMG submission 148604) | Freshwater microbial mat bacterial communities from Lake Vanda, McMurdo Dry Valleys, Antarctica - Oligotrophic Lake LV.19.MP5.G1 | ecosystem: Environmental > Aquatic > Freshwater > Lake >...
CCGTTGGCGTGGGCCACCCAGAACAACCGCTGCCTGATATGCGGCGCTGCCTCCCCCGCAGCGCACAGATCGGCACCCGCCACCCGATATTCCATCGCTTCCAGGTCAGCGAATACTCCGGCGAGCCATCGACATCCATCATCGCTAGCAACCTGTTCTCCAAAGCATGTTGGAGGATGCCGCTCGCGGATGAGTCGGTGCATTTGAGGCCAAAGGTGGCGGCCGTCCGCTTCACCCTTGCGTTTGCCGGAGCAACTGAACGGCTGGCAGGGGCATGATCCTGTCCATACAGGTCGATCGACCGGCCATCCGGCAAGCTGGAGGGCATAAGGCCATCCGCCGATTCCGGCAAAGAAGTGGCATTGCGTGTATCCGTCAAGGTCGGCTCCTGTCACTTCTGCGATGCTCCGGTCATCGACATGCCCCGGCGGGATCATCCCGGCGGTGATCAGGTTCCGCAACCACTGCGAGGCCTTCGGGTCGTTCTCGTTGTAATAGTTCATCCGCCACCTGTTGCCGCGATGATGAAGTCCTTGGCGCGGTTGACCTTGCCCATCAGGTCGTTCGAGCCTCCAACGTCGGGGTGAGCCCTCTTCGCGGCGTCCCGGAACACCGTTTCGACGTTCATCGCCAATCTCCTCATCTTGAAATAACCGTGATTACCGCCCGTGCTTGGCATAGGCCTTGGCCGCCTTCACCCCATAGGGCTGGCCCACGCGGATGCTGCCATCATCCAGCCGACTCAGCAGTTCCCACTCGATCAGCTCATCCCGCCCGCGCTCGCTCCACCCCTTGGAGCGCATCATCTCGGCCAGGGCATCACCCCGCACAGCGTGCGCCGTGTTCGCGAGCCAGAGCAGGATCGGGATGTGCCGCTCTTCCAAGGTCTTATGCCTCGGGATGTTGGGCTCGCGGCTGTCCCGTGCGATCTCCACCGCCGGCCGCGGCTGGGGCTTCTTCTCCCGGATTACCTTCGCGACCTCTTCCCTGTGCACCAGGATCGTGCTCGGGAAGTCGAATGCCAGGCGGACGCGATCACCCTTGATCTGCGACACCTTCACCCGTCCCAGGGGGTTCTCCGGGTCACCGATCACCACAACCTCGTTCCGAAACCGTGTCAACACCAGCATCCTGCTACTCCTTGTGCCTCAGCACGGGTATCCCGCCGCCTTCAATGCCGCGTGCAGCTCATCCACGCTGCGCACGACGATGTACTTCGCCCCCGCCTCCTCCACCTGCTTCTGAAACTCGATCTGATCGGAGCTCTGCTTGCTCCCGTTGTGCCCACCCTGGGGCCCGAGCTTGCGTTTGACCTCTACGTACCACGCCCATGCGACCTTGCGGACCTGGCCGTCCTTGCCCTGGAGCCGGATCGGGAAGAGCAGCTCGATGTCGGAGCCGCCGGGCTTGCCCATGAAGATCGGGCGCACCCTGCCGCCCTTGCCCACCATCGGGGCCGCGCCGTTGTTCGTGCGCCAGTGCGTGATACGGAGCACCTTGAGCAGGCTCAGGCACCCGCTCTGCACATCGCCCTCGCGGAGTCGGAAGTGGGTCATGCGGCCTCGTGGTAGTCGCTCTTGGTGAGCGTGGTCATGCCGCCTCCGTTGCCGGGTCGAAGAGTGGCGGATCATCGTCTGGCGGGTTGGTCTCGGTTGGTACGAACAAATGGTTCGCGGCCTCTTCGATCCGCCGCTTGGCGATGGCGCAATAGCCCTCGTCAATCTCGATGCCGATGAACCGCCGCCCCGTCATGGCGCACGCTACGCCGGTCGTGCCTGAGCCGGCGAATGGGTCGAGGACGGTTTGGTCAACTGTTGAGTGGAGACGAACAAGATGGTCCATAAGTGCAACCGGCTTTTGTGTTGGGTGTTCCCCACATCTTGAATCGTCCCTCTGAAACGTAAATATATCAACAGGGAACCTCTCTTCTGCGATGTAGAGTTGTCTTATTGCAATCCTGCCATATAAAACGGAAGCCTGCGGCGATCGTGAAGAAGACTTGACCTTTTCTGCTTTCCACTTATATGGGTAGTATGCCGGCTCCTTCTCGGCAAAGACAAGCACGTCTTCGTGACACCTCATCGGCCTCTTTGATGCGTCAAGGTATCCGGTGACTTTCCCCCCCCTGCACCACACGGACTTCCATCTGAAGGGTATTCCGGCTCCAAATACTGCCGAAAAAGTCGCCATGCCGATAGCCGTCATTACTACTGGGGAGTTTGGTGTCACAAGCAGGACTCGAATAAATGCCCACCAGTCGGGAGTACACCCGTGCGACTTATCCCAATGTATGTTAGTAATCCCATACGGCGGGTCGGTCACCACCGCGTCCACACCGCTCAGGTGCGGCAGGATCGCCAGGCAGTCGCCGTGGTACAGCGTGTGCCGCCCGCAGTCAGAACGCCAGTAGGGGACGGGGAGCGTGGTCATGGGGTTCCTTTCGCCGGCGGGATCTCGGTGAAGATGTCTGGGCGGCTGCGGAGTTCCTCGACAGTAAACCACGACGGCTTGCCTTTGCGGCCGTCGTGGGGCTCGACCATCACCTTGCCATTCGCCATGACGATGACATATCCAGTGTTGTCTGGGACGCGGCACACCCACCGCGTTCCGTCGGGGGGCTTGACCGCCCGACCGGTCTTGGTGTGTGACAGCTCCCGAAGTCGCCGCACAAGGTCTTCGTGCTTCACGCTCTCTCCTTCACTCTGTACCTGAACAGCCCGCTCGCCATCTTCTCGCTCGCCACGATCAGCCCGCACTTGTTCCGAAGGTCCCTCAGCCGCGCGGACACCGCCGTCTCCGTGCCCCCCGCGTATTCCCTGATCTCCGCCAGCGTCCGCCACTTCCCATCACTCATCAGCCGCTTGACGCGATCGAGTTGCGTCTCGCGATGCGTCCGCGGCCGATGCGCGGGCCGCTTCTCCGCCACGCACTCCCAGAGCGTCCCTGCCTCGGGGTGGGTCATGTCTACTTCCCTCCATGCTGCTCGATGAAGTCCTTGGCCCGGTTCACCTTGCTCATCAGGTCGTTGGAGCCGCCAACGTCGGGGTGCGCCTTCTTCGCGGCGCGCCGATACACCTCGTCCAGCATCGGGCCGCTCGCCACGCCAGGGACGACGTTCCGGGTGTCCGCGTGCGGGCCCCATGCCACGGTGCAGAGGAACTTCGCGGCCTCCTCCACGCTCGACCATTCCGCCGCGGCGATGCCCCCACCGGGCGGGAGCGCCGACCAGCCGCGGTACTGCTCGCCCGCCTGGGCACACCCATACCGCTCGACGGCGCGCAGGGCCTTGAGCGTGAGCGCGATCATGTAGACGTTCTGCTCCGTCTCCACCCACCCGCCAAAGAAGAACGACATCGGCACGCCGTTCTTGGTGAAGCTGATCCGCACATGGCCGTGCTCGCGGGTGGCGTTTGCGATCGGCCATCCGTCGTTGCGGAGCCGGTTCTCGGGGTAGCCCGCCTCCACGATCACGCTCTTGGCGTCGATCCGCCCGAGCTCGTATTTCAGCGCGGCAAACGCCCTCGACCAGGTGGCCTTGATGCCCTTCGAGTCCTTGTGCACCGGCCGCCACTTCGCCTGCTTGGGCATGTATCGAAACTGCACGTCGTTCATCGCATCGCTCCATACCTGTTCGCTGCATACATCACGTCCCGCGCCGCCTTGTCGTCTCGCTCCGTCGGCGCGAGCGGCTTCCACTCCACCGCCTCGAACACCTGCTGCTCCGTCGCCTGGGGGATGCGATGGCCGTCCTTGTTGACCAGGTAGCCATCGATCGAGCCTTTGCCCGACTCGCCGATGCCCTTCCTGCGCTTCAACAGCGTCAGCATGGCCTTGCCGAAGTCGGCGCAGCCGGTGGCGCGAAGCTCCGTCCATCCGCGGTTCCCGTCGTCGCCGGGCTCGAAGCGGTGAATCTCCACCTGGAAGGGCTGGCCGGCGATCTGCACCGAGAGCCGGGCGAGCTTCCAATCCGCCTCTCGACCACCGAGCTTGAGCACGCCGAGCACCCTCTCGGGCCTGGGCAGCTTCTCGACCACTCGCTTCTCCCGGACCTTCACGGGCTCGAAGTGCTTGGCCACCCACTCTGCAACCGGGTCTGGCCCCATCGCGTACTCGCGGCACGGGGCAAGGAACTCAAGATCACCCACCATCGGGCATCCCCGGCGCACCGATCCCACCGTCCACAGCAGGACCCGCCCATCGGGTCGCTCAGTCGCGGGCGGGTTCAGCACCGCGCCGGTTGCGTTGGCGAGGTGCTGCGCGAGCTTCTGCGCGCGGTCGATGTCGATGCTCATGCCGGTGCTCATTCCGCACCGCCTTTCGCGGAGAGGGCGGCGAAGTATTTGGCGTCGGCTTTCTGATAAGCGGCGTCGATGATGGCGTCGGCCTTGGCATTGGCGTCGGCGCGGACGCCCTCAGCTTTGGCTTTGGCAGCTTCGTAGACGGTGAGAGCCTTGGCGTTGGCGGCTTCATAGTCGGCGTCGGCCTTGTCCTTGGCAGCTTCACGGACTGCCAACGGCGTGGTCTTTGCGCTGGTCATTCCGCACCGCCCTTCGCGTCGGCGAGGGCGGCCAGTACCGCCGCGCTCGTGCCCGCCAGGACCGCGTCCACCGCGCTCAGGGCCCTGGCCGCCTGTGCACGAAGCTGACGCACGCGATCCACGGCCGCGGTGTGTGCCTGCTTGGCCGACTCCAGGTTCTCCATCTGCTCATCGACCAGGTCCTCGGCCGCGCGAACCTCGGCGATCGCCGCGTCGAGCGAGGGCCCGAGCGTGGCGTATCCCGCGAAGGGCGACTCCTGGGGCGGGGGCGATGCAGGCGGGGCGATCACCTTGGGGGCGATCTTCGGCAACGGCGCGTACTCCGCCGCCGCGGGCTTCATAAGCGAGCGAGGGTTGTGGCTCGTCCAGTCGAGCACGTTCTCCCACTCGACCCGCTCGTCCTGGTTGTGCCCATCTGGCCGCACGACAGCGTGCTTGGGCTCTGCGCCCTTGAGCGTGCCCGGGACCCCGTGCCCGTTCTGGCGGCCGTAGAGCTTCACGCGCCGACCGATGTTCATCTTGCCGATCTCAAACGTGAGTGCCTGTCCCATGTGAGTGCCTCCCGCGCGTCCCTCCCAAGAACCGCGCCCATCAGACTCCCGGCGCGCCACGGCGGAAGTCGTCAGGGCGGTGTTCTCAGGCCGCGTTGGTGAACGTGTAGTTGTCAAGGACCTTGCGCACCTCGAACGCGCCCGATTCGTCGGGCTTGATCACGATCGATCCCGCGCGGTCGTTCCTGCTGGTGACGATGCCCGTCACCTTCTGGGGCACGCCGGTGTACTCAGCCTTGGCCGTGAGCGTGATGCGCTGGCCCTCGCCAGGGAGCTCGGCGATGTCCGGGGCGGCATCAGTAGGCCCCAGGTCGGCCTCGTGGATCTTCAACTGCCCCGGAAGATCGTCGTCGTCGTCGCTATCGACCTTCTCGATGAAGAGGCCGGCGTCGCGATCCTGCGGCTTGAACAGACCCTCGCCGACCATCGCCAGCGTCATCGCCAGCACCTTCTCGACCGCCGCCGCCTCCGTCGCGATGCAGATCTTGATGGCCTCCTTCGTGCTCATAATCTTGCCGGAGCACTTGTCGTACTCCCGGCCCTTGGGGGTCTGGACGAGCTCCTTGGTGGCAATCTTGAGCTGCTCGTTCAGCATCACAACGCGGCTGGCCATCTGGTTGCGGAGAACAGCCGCATCGACCATCGACTGGAGCTTCGCAATGGGCGGCGGGACCTTGAGCCTCTTTGCCGCCGCGCCAAGACCACCCTCCTGGGTGCCCTCTGCGCGCTTGGACTTCCCCTCGCCGCCCGCCTTCTTCTTCGCCTTGAACGCACCGGGCGCCTTCTTCTTCGCAACCTTCGACTTCTTGGCCATCGCGATCTCGCTTTCTCCCGCCCCGCCTGTTGATGTCCGTCACTCGTCATCCGCGGCGCACTTCTCCCGCGGGTTCTCGATCGCATCAAGCACCGATCGCGCCGCCTGCCGGAGCGGCTCGCTCACCCAATCCTGATCGCTCAGCCACGCGAGGTAGTCGCGGCCCTCCTCGGACATCGCGATCGAACCGAGCAGTTGCCCACGGTGCTTTCCAAACGGCATCCGCCAACATCGAGCCTTCGCGACGATCATCCGTGAGCCCCTTCTTAACTATTAAAAGAGAGCGCGCTTTGGAGAAGTAGTAGTACTAAGCACCTGTCAACTGTGGATAACCTCTATAACCCATTGTCATATCACGTACTTACAAGAACAACAAACTGTCACTTGCGTGTCGGTTGCGCTCGGCTCGCGATCACTTACGAGTCGCTTCCATCACAACCGACATGCGGCACGGGTGAAACGGGGGTGTTTCGCCGCTCACTAACAACAGGCTGCGCCAAGTTCTCCACACGGTCTGTGCATAACTCTGTCGGTTGTGACGTAACTCCAGTAGTTTGCTGGGGTGTTACGTGCGATGCGCGGCGATGCTGTTCGAGCGCCGCCGGGCTCTGAAAGAAGCGGCCGGGACACTGGGGGCACGCGAGCATGCTCCCCCGCTTCTGCTTCCCCGGATTGTGCTTGTGCCGCTTGATGCGGCCGCCGCCGCTGCACCCTTCGCACTTGCGAGGGTGGCCAGGGGCATCCTCGTCCTCGATGTAACCGCCGCACTCCTCGCACAGCACACCCTCGATCATCATGTCTGCGATGTCACCCACTTGTGGGCTCTCCTTATGCTGCATCAACAATGGTCAAATCTGCGTCGTTGCTCACAACCTCCACGAACGCCTGGGCGTCGTGGGCTTCCACCAGCTCGGTCAGCGCCGCCATGCCCTCATCGTCAAGCAGCGAGCCCTGCCGAATCAGGATGCAGCGGAGCCCCGGGCGATCCGCCAGGGCGACGGCAACACCCACCCGGAGCTTCTGGGCCGTGCTGGCCTGCGCGAAGGGCACACCGCCAAGCGTGATCCCCTCCTCGGTGAACGCCATGCCCTTGACCGGGAGTTCAGTCTCCGCGATCAGGGCGGTCTTCCGCTCCTCGATGGTGGCGAGCGTGACCGTCAGCTCGTCGTATTGATCGGCGAGGGCCTTGAGATCGGCCTCGGCGGTCTTCCTCGCCATCTTCTCGCGGACACGGGTGTTGAGGGCTTCGATGTTGCGGAGCTGCTCCTGGAGGGAGCCAACCTGCTCGGGAGTGGGGGCGAGCCCCTCTGCATCCTCGATCTTGCAACGGATCGCTCGCTCCGACTCAATCAACCTGTCTCGCCGAGCCTCGGCCTCGCGAAGCCTGCGCGTCAGGTCCGTGATCTCTTGTTGGCACGTCCGCAACTGCGCCAGCACGCCGTCTGCGCTGTTGAGCGACGCCCTGATCTGCTCTGCCGATTGCAGTCGCTGCCGACCCTCGGCCAGGCGGATACCCAAGTCTCCCGCCGACTGCACTTCGTCGGGAACGTCGTCGCCAATCAGTGCGAGCGGGACCTTTGCCTTTGCCGCTTCCCGCTGCCGACCGATCACCGTCCGCTCGTCGTAGAGCTCCTTCCGCTTGGCCTCTACCGGGGCCAGGTCGAGCCCCACCGCCCGCATCAGCGATGCGGCCTGCTCCCTGGGGTTGAGCGTCTCGGCGAAGGCGAGGGGGTCAAACGCCAGCCCGCCCGGCCCGATGAGCCTGTCGAGGAACCGCTGCGCCCCGCCGGCAACGGGCTCGCCGTCCTTCCCGGTGACGGTGAGGTAGTTGTTCCCGCTCTCGTTCATCTTGAGCGTGGCGATGTAGTCGCCAAAGGCGATCGAGACTTCCCCCTTCTTCGCCCCCGAGCGGAGCGGCTTGGCGGGGCGATGTTTCTCGCCGCCGAGAACCGCCTCGATCGCGCCGATGAACGAAGACTTGCCGGTGGCGTTCTTGCCGCGGACCTGCGTGACCGCGCCGCGGGGGGTGACGGCCGCCCCCTCGATGCGCTGGAAGTTAGCGATGGTGATCTGGTGGATGCGTGTGTTCACGCCGCCCGTCCTTTCCGCGCCTTCGCGAATACGTCGTCGAGTCCGTCGTTCTTCTTTGTCGCCGATGTCGCAGATGCCGCCGCGGCCTTCTTCGCCTCGCGCCTTGCGGTCTCTGCCTCCATGCCCCGAGCCGCTTCCTCTGCAAACTTGTCGTCGGCCTTCAAGGGAGCGGGCGCGGTGGGCGTGCCGATCTTGATCCACTTGTCGTAAGCCCCATCGCGGAGGAACCCGAGCACCGCCGCGTACCACTTCTGGGGCGCATCGATCGCTCGCACCCGGTTGTGCTCTGCCTGGATGTCGATCGCCTCATCGATCGCGTCTTCGGGGATGCCGCGCTTCGCCGCCTCGGCGTGCATGACCTTGATCCATGCTTCAAACGGCGTCTCCGTGCAATCGGTGGGGTCCTCAGTCAGAAACGGCGGGGGCTCATCGATCACTTCCCGGGTGGGCGCGGGGTCGCCGCGGAGCCGGGCCTCGGCCGCCGCCGCCTTCGCCGTTTGGGTGGGCCCATCTGCGACCGTCGCGTAGCCATCCTCGATGTCCTGGGTGAAGAACGCCGATGCGTTCGCGCCGATGAGCGTGGCCGCGACCAGGGCTCGCTTCTGTGCCATCTTGAGGATGGTGTTGGCGATGTCCGCACCCTCGCCCTTGGCGGCGGCGTGCTTGTATTTCTTCTCTCCGCTGTTGCAGGAGCCCCAGCCAGAGGCGACGAGCTCGCCCTCGCGATTCCGCAGCGTGCACTTGAAGACGTAGGCGAACTGCCCCTTGCTCCAGTCCTCCAAGCACCCCGCTTCGCGGGTGAAGTCGGGCCGGAGCCCGAAGAACGAGCACAGCATCTCCGCGCCCGCCTTGAACAGTGTGCGCTTCTGTGTTCCCGGGATCGTGCCGAAGTGCTCGCCCGGTCGCATGACCGAGTGAACAAACCGCTTCATCTCGTTGAATCGCTCAACACCCTCTTCCACCGTCATCGCGGGCATTAGCTCCCCGCGAGGTCGGACGGCCAGCCTGTTCTCATGTTCGATCGTGCTCATCGCAGACTCCTTTGCTTGCATCCCGCCCCGGGCCGTCTTGGCCTCAATCCCCGTGAATCGGCCGTCGCGCCATGGAGCTTGACCCAGGGCGCAACAGCCAGGCTCACGCGGCCTGGATGAACGGATCTAGTCGATCCCCTCGTTGGCGTACTTGTCGATCTCGAACTTGGGCAGCCCGAGCACTTCCATGCCGTTCGGGTAGCCCACCCACTCGTTGTGCCCTAGCGCCCGCGCCAGCCGCGACATGCCGGTGAGGACCTTGTCGCGGCCGATCTCCAGTGTCTTGTCATCAAGGAAGGTGCCGCGCACCTTGTAGGGCACGGTGTTCTGAATCCAGCCGAATCCGAACATCTCGCGAGGAGCCCCCAGGATCTTGCAGCCCCACAGGTAGTGCGCGCCCTGCATGTCATAAGCACGATCGAGGATCGCACTCTGGATCGCGCGGTCCTTGATGCTCCGGGCGGTCTTGAGGTCGATGAGGATGTCGTCGCTCAGCAGATCGACGCGGCCCTTGCAAGGGATGCCAGTGTTCGGGCACGTCCAGATCAACGTGACTTCCCGCTGCCCAATGTTGCGGCGGAGGCCTACGCCGATCGGATCGTGCGAGAGCATGTTCGAGGCGGCGGCCTCGATCGCGGTGCGGTCGCCCTTCCCGAGCACGAGCTTGCCGGGATTGTCGGCCATGAAGTCGGCGTACGCCTTGGTTTCGGCACCGTAGGGCTTCTCGGTCTTGGGGTTGATCGGCCCGTCGATGCACTCCTTGGCGAATCGCTCAGGCTCCAGCAGCCGCGCGTGCAGGTTGGTGCCAAACGTCGTCGCGTCGGTGTCGTCAAACCCAAGATCGCCATTCATGTAGGCCCGCATGTCCATGGGCGTGTCGAGCTTGAGCATCGACTGGCTCGCCGCGGCGATGCGGTGGTACTGCGCTTCGGGGATATTCAGGTGGAAGCCGTCCTTGGGCGGCAACGCCTGCAACTGAGGGCACAGCAGGCAGTTTCGAGAGAGCTTGGCCTTCTCGGTGATCGGTGCGTACGTAGTCATGAGACTCTCCTTGGTGTGTGCGTGCGCGACGCATCCGCCGCCGCCTGTCAGAGTGGTCATGGACAGGCCGGCGGGGGAATCGCGTCGTTGTTGGATCAGCGCGAGTTGAAGGGGGCGCTCACGCGGTCATCGATCGATGCGGGAGCCTTGATCCGCGTGATGCGGATGGAGTCTTCGACGCACTCGACCTTGATCTCGCCGCCCGCAAGCAGCCCGGCACAGAGCAGCAGCACCGGCGCGGTGGGAGAGGCATAGAGGGCGAATCCGACCCCCAGCCCGAGAATCCGCCTGGCGGCGTTCTGGCTGTCGCTCCAAAACTCGCGGTTCCGGCCCAGCCTCGCCGCGTGCATCGCACGCGCTTCGGGGCTCAGCTCTGCCGAGTCTGTCACGGCGTCGGCGCGGGCCAGCAGCTTCAACGCGCTGGCCTCGATGATCTCGCGGGCGGGCTCGCTGCTCCCTGGCTCGCGGGGGTCTACGCGATCGACAAGGCGGTAGCGCCGCTTGTTGATTGCCGGGGCGGCTTCAATCGCGGACACGATGGGGTGAACTGGACGCCGATTGGGAACTGTGGACATGGGCGATTTCCTTTCGCGGATCGCCCAACCGATTCCGAACGTACAGCGATAGCGCAAGAGCTGCCTGGTCCACGATGTTCAGTCCATCGAAGTTTTCAGGCTGGCCCTGCCCATTGCCGCGTTGATCGGAGCCGATCGGGCTGGGGTTCGCAGAGCAAAGCGACAGGCCCTCGGGCCCGGTGTTTGTGAGACTGGCGCGGGCCGTCATAGGGCCCATCGCTTCGCTCTGCATGATTGCGTTTATTTCCAGTCTCACGTCTTGAGTATCGGGCGTTGCCCCCGGTGTTGTCAAGTCGATTCGTGATTTCTTTTCAACTTCGGTGGACAACTCGGGCAGAACGCGCAGGCCCGTGGGCCACGGATTCAGCAGTTTTTCAAGCCAAAACCGCAGGGTTTCGATGTCGTGATCGGTGTACCGCCACCGAATCCCAAAGATTCTCCGATTTTGTTTTCGCTTGCCTTCGGTCCGTCGGAGCGCCCCGACCCGGAGCCCGGTCATCGCGAGGAAGAGCCACACCAGCGGGGCGCATCCCCGCGAGCGCCGGTCCCGGAGATGTCGCTTGGCCGCGGCGTTGAGAAGCCGGGCGGCATAAGTTCGCAAAACGTCCGGTATTGCACCACGTACGTCGATCGGGTAAGGTGAATGTGTGACGACATCGAAATGAAACTCCACCCCGATAGCTTTGTCTGGACGCTGATCCTCTGGGCGATTCTGCTGCCTGCTGGCGCATTCGTGATTTGGGGGCTCTACACCGATGCGGTGAAGGCCGACTGGTGGTCGTGGCCGATACTCGCGATCTTGGCGATTGTCGGCCTGTATAGCGAATGCAGGTCCAATCGGAGGCTCAAGCAGCAGTTCCCGGACCGGCCATTTACTCCCCGAGAACCCAGTTCCGATACGCCCGCCTCGCGGCGCTGATGTAGTGCGTAGGCAGGCCGCTGGCTGAGCCCAGGAGGTCCACAGCACGCCATCCGGCCCGAAGCAGCTTCTCTTCGCTGGTCATCTTGCCGCGCTTCGGAACATCGCCGATCCGCACGACGGCGTCCTCCAGCTCTTTTGCGATCATCAGCCCGCCGTTGATAAGTTCAACAAGCGGAACCTGCATTTCAGGCGTTCCCCGTGGGCCGCGGGCAAACAGGTTCGACAATATCGACCCGCCCGGCAGTAGCGACACGGCCTCCTGCTTAACTCGCGTTATGGCCGCATCCAGCATCTCCTCATCGTCATCGCCGAGCAGACCCTTCCACGCCGCGCCGATCGCCGCCGAGAGCATGATCCCTGTCGCGATCGAGATCGCGGTCTTGGCCTTCTGCGTCTTGGTCCCGTGGTGAGCCTGCGCGATCATCGACTGGAGCTTCGCCGTGTCGCCGGTGAACGGAACGAGGTTCGCCACCAGCAGCGAGTCCCGCGAGTCGAGCTGGATGTCGTTGGCGTACTCCGTCCGGCCCGTGTTGGCGGTTTCTTCAAAGTCCCGCGTCGCCTGTTTCGCGGCCCACTTCCGGCCCTCTTTCCCGCGCATCCCCTCGGGGAGGTTCGCCTTGTGATACTCGTAAGCGACCATCGCGCTCATCGCGTCGAAGATGTTGCCGAAGGTGATCGAGTCGAGCACCGCCCGCCACGGCTTGCTGAACTGGCCGATTGCGCGATATGCCTCCGCCCGGTTCAAATCCTTGACTGCCCGCGCCGCCTCGATGACCTGCGCCATCGTGGCCGAGGCGCCGAGCTTCAGTGAAGACCCTCCGATCGGCGAGGTTGCATCACCAGTCGTCCCGAACGAGTCGGTGATGAACTCGCCATAGCCGCCGCTGCTCCATCGCTCGCGCAGAATCGGAGACAGCCCCCGAAGCTCTCGGAGGGTCTTGATCGGATGCGACCACACCCGCGACTGCGCCGCGGCCAGCCCGGCAAAGGGCAGTTTGTGCCCCAGTCGCGGCACGCCGGCGATGGCGTTGCGGGCCAGCGAGGGGAGCCACATTTGGGTCCGTCCCCGCTTCCAGAACGACAGGAGGGAGCGGACCGCGCTCTCATTGGCCTCGCGGTACATGTCCCCGCCCGACCACAGCGACATGCGGCGCTCCAGCCGCTTGAGCGTCGAGATTCCGAACTTCTCGACGATCAGCGTCTGCATATCCGGATGGAGCAACGTCCGGGTTACCAGCTTGATCCGCTCCGCCTTGGCGATCACGGTCGCCGCCGACCTTGCGCGGAGCATCAGGTCGGTGCCGAAGTCGCCGAGCAGGATCGGGATCTTGCTTGGCCCCTTGATCTCCTGCATGAATCCCGACTCTTCCTGTGCCCGGATGATCTGCCCCTTCCAGTGGAAAGGGGTTCCGCGGCCCTCGGAGTACTGGCGATTGAGCTTCACCCCCCAGTACCCCGGCCGCAGATCGAGGTAGTAGCCCTTGGTGCGCTTGTTGACGCCCGACGACTTCTCTCCGAAGTGCTGGTTGTACAGCTCCTTCCCGCCCTCCACTGTTGCTCGCACCTTCTCCGGGATCGCCTGCACGATCGCGTCCAGCATATCGGGCGTGATCTTGAACTTGCGACCAGTGGGGTTCATCCGCCACTGGAACGGCTGCCCCACCGCCATCCGAAGCCGGTGCTCCGGATCACCCATCGCCGCGACAACGTACGCCGCCTGCCCGAGCGTCAACTCCTTGAACGGCCCGAAATCGACGCCGATGCGCTTCTGCCTCGCGGTGCCGAGCGTTCCCGACAGATCAGCCAGCCAGTGCCCGACCGACGGCCAGCCGTGCCGCTGAACCAGCTTCTGCACGTCGTCTTCAAAGGCGTGATGCAGGGCAAGGGCCTCCTCGCCGCCTTCAAGGACCTCGTTGTACAAGTCCTGCGACGGACCGCTCTTCTGCCATCCGTCCATCTCCTGGCTCATGACGTGCCAGTTGGTGCGCTGTCGCGCAAACTTCCGGATCGCTCCGACATCCGGGGCCTCATCGGGCTCGGCCTCCAGTGACGGCAGCGCCGTAAGCCTCTCGGCGATCCGCTCCCGAAACTCGATCGCGTTGACCAGCTCGCCGCGGATGCGCACGTTGTCGCGGGTTTTCTGCTCGTGCAGGATGCCCTTGATGGTGTTGATCGCCGCTCGGAGCGTGTCGCGAGAGATCGCCAGTTCATCTGTCGAAACGCCCGCCCTCGCCTTGGCGCTCCCGAGTACCTTGATCGCCTGCACGATCTCAGCCTTCGCCCGGACCGCATCCGACCGGTTATCGGGGTCGATGGTCTTGATGTTCTTCGCAGTCGCGAGGCGGGCGGCAACCTTCCGCAGCCCGCGTGCCTCCCATATCACCAGGTCGCGGTGCAGCCGCGAGATGATCGACGCGACCTTCCCGAGCGAGGTTGCATCGCGCACCGCCGCAAGGTACTTGCCCTTGATCGACTGGGGAGCGTTCTCTTCGAGGATGCGGACCGCTTCGGCGCGAGCGCCGTTGGCGATATCACGGGCGGCCGTCAACCTCGCCTCCGATGCAGCCTGGCGGGAACGGGCCTTGATGTCGTCGCGGAGGCGCACCGTCCGAAGCTGACCCTTCATCTGCTCCCGGAGCAGACGGATCCTCGCTTCCCCGACCACCGCGCTATCCCGATGCGCCTTCCCCGCCTCCCTCGCCGCGGCCTTGTACGCGCCGCTGAGGGCCTGCTTCGCCGTCACCGTCTTGGGCTCATCGCGATTCACGCCCGTGGCGCGGTTGATCGTCGTCTTGGGGCGCTCGCTCCGCTCCTCATGCGCATCGGCGTCGGCCAGGGCGTGCTCCGCAGCGCTCTCCAGTTTCTCAGGGTCGATCGTGCCATCCTCGCGGGATGCTTCCTTGAGCAGGGCGCGGGCAACGCGGATCGCGGCCTTGTCGTGCCGGGCGTCGATATTCATCTCGGCGAGGAACGTCCGCGCTGCCGCGGCGAGCTTCTTCCCGCCCCGAACGCCCGCGGCCGAGAGCTTGAACGCGAGGTAGACGCCCGTTCTCGCGAGGTTGGGGACACCCTGCACGGGGTTTGCAAACAGCGTCCCGCCGAGCCGCTTGTGCTCATCCTCGATCTTCTTCTTGAGCTTCGCGGCCTTGGCTTCGAGTCGATCCTCGAGCGCGGGCTTCCCGGCGACCGCGGCTGGGGCGGGGGTGGTGCCCTCCCTCAACTCCTTCACACCGCTCACCAGGCTGATCCGGCTCTCCGTCTCGGGGACCTCGACGCCCGCGGCCTCAAGCTCGGCGCGCAGCTCCGCGATCTTCATGCGCTTCGGGTCTGGTAGACTTGGCGCATGAGCAGCGACCGCACCATCTTCGGCAGCCTTCCCATCTTGGCCGCGGACCTCTTCGACGACTTCGGATTCGAGAGTGTCTTGATCACTCGCCACCGCGATGGGGCGATCGAGACTGTCGGCACGCTCCCCGATGGCTCCCGGCTCGGGAGCTACATCCCCGGCGACGTCAAGGGTGGGGACTACATCGGCCGCAATGCCCCCATCCCTTGCGTCTGCAACGTCGAGTGCCTGATCGACATCGCGGGCGAGCTTTGCGGGTTCCTGCTCGACCTGTGGCGAGGGGTCTGCCGCCGCTTCCGCCGCCGCTTCCGCCGCCGCTGACCGTGCTGTCTTCTCCTCCTGCAGCGCCGCCGCGGCCTCAT
>Ga0163149_10004477_pt1 | contig 15266 bp, 9 predicted proteins | sample OliLakLV19MP5G1_FD_148604 | JGI IMG/M metagenome (GOLD analysis project Ga0163149, IMG submission 148604) | Freshwater microbial mat bacterial communities from Lake Vanda, McMurdo Dry Valleys, Antarctica - Oligotrophic Lake LV.19.MP5.G1 | ecosystem: Environmental > Aquatic > Freshwater > Lake >...
GGATAAGAGTGATTTATTTGCCATGGAGGCGGGAAAAGCCATTTCCTTGGAACAGGAGCATGCCGATGTTCAGGCTGCCGATTTTATGACGGAAGAAGAATATTTGGAGTCACTTGGTAAGAAGGGGAAGAAAGAGAAAAAGAAAAAGGACAAGTTTGCGAAATTGTCCAAGAAAGACAGAAAGGAAAAGAAGAAAAACCGCCGTAAAATAGTTTTGGACGACGATGAAGAGAGCGATCGCGAAACAGATCCTGCAGCTCCTGGCAAGGGGAAAACACTTTTAGATGTACTAGAAGAAACTGCGGAAGACGTTAATGCGAAGGGTCGTAAACGAAGTCGTGCGAAAGATGACGAGGATGGTGATGTTGAGATGGAAGAGGCCACGCCAGCCTCTATCCCAAGTGCAACAAAAAAACTCGCTGCGAACGCATCCAAAGATAACAAAAGAGCTAAATACGAAGCAATCATGGAAAAGGGTAATGTCCGAACCGCGGAAGCATATGAGAGGAATTTGCCAAAGGAGGCACGAGAAGAGGACAACGGTTTGGAGGAGGAACCAGATGATGCATTTCTGAACGCCGCGTTGGCCAAGGCCCGACGTTTGAAGAAACTGCGCGAAATGAGCGGATCCAAGGTTGTTGCAAGAACTGGCGCAGACGCGGTCATTGAATCTTTGAAAAGCATGCCGGAGGCTGCACCATCGTCTGCCGGTGATGCCACTTCTAATGCTGGTGGAATGACCTTTGCTGTCGATGATACTCGCGAATTCACGCGCGCCTTGCTAGCTCGGTCTGAGCAAAAAACTCGCAAACAAAACAAAGACAAAGAGGCTGCCAAAAAGGAAGCACCTTCCAACATCATCTCTACGGTCAGTGCCAAGAAGGCAAAGAGCAGCGAGGAGCCAAAGGTGGAAACCGTCAAACAAGAGGATGATAAACAGGAAGATGTCAATGGCGACGATGACGCGGATATGGCAGAGCTTTCCAAAGAAATCAAAGAGGACGACGATGACGATGACGACGCATTTGCCGGCTTTTTGGACGGAACTACTGGTAGCACCGTGGCTGTGGGCCGCGGCCTTTCCGGTGTTCTCAACTTGTTCAAACAAACGGGCGATTTGACTCGAAAGAATGCTGGCAAAGAAGAGCTTCGAGGCCGCGCCAAGGATGAACGTACCTATGAAGATTATGAGAAAGTGGATTTGAAATCGGTGGTCAAGATTGATGACAGACGTGCTACTGATAAGGACCGAGAAATGGCCGCCCGAGAAGTCAAACTGGAATATCGTGATAAGGACGGGCGCTTGTTGACTCGAAAGGAAGCCTATCGTGATTTGTGTTATCAGTTTCATGGACATGGCAGCTCCAAACGCAAGGAAGAAAAACGCATGAAACAAATGGCCCGAGAACAAGCCGAAACCCGTTTGGCAGCTCAACAGCTTGGTGGTGCCAACGGTGGCCCCGGAATGCTGGGTGCATTGAAGGCGACACAAAAAGCGACAGGCAAGGCGTTTGTCGTACACAAGACATAAACCGACAAACTAAGTTGAAGGACAATATAGTATTAGCGTCCCCTGTGAAAGGCTGGGAATCTCAGTACACTATCTCAAAATAATATAGCGATCTAATTTTCGATCTCGTTTGTGGATTAGCACTGTATCATCGCCTTCGTTTACTTAATTAATCTTAGCACCATAGACGTGCGATTTCGGCCACTCCAGCCGACTCGAAACAGGCAATGAATCGCAACTCCTCGAACGAACACCAAAGTAAAACAACCGCGGAAAAAGTACGAAAACCACCATAAAACATACACCGAAAGAAAGTAATTATCGTCGTTGCCATATACTTCTGGCTAGCAAGTAAGAAATAGCACTCAATGGGCAACCGCCGCGGCCGCGAACGAGCTGATCCTTCTCAGTCTTCCAGCGCCTCTGAAAGCAACCCAAAAAAGAAGGGTCGTGACGAACGCCTTATTGACAGCGGCCGCGCCCACAGCACCGTGGGCAGTTTGTTTGTCAGCGGAGACCATGACCTTTCACCCGATCTTGTGTCTACACTGTCTAGCAAAGCGTGCCAATTCATCATCTCGTTCGTTGACGACGATGACGACATCAATAGATACTACGGGCACGGGCAGGCGGCTTGATTCGCGCGGCAACAAGATCTCTCCAACTCCTTCCCCCAAGAAACAAGGGGAAGGCAAGAAGCGCCGTCGTGTTTCGTTCTCTGAGTTCGCTCTAGCTACGAAGCCACGCCTGTGACGGCCAAGCACAACTTGGAGTTAAGCCAAGAAGATCGGGAGTACTATTCAACCGCGATCTCAAGTTCGTGGACGGTCCAGATATACACGTGATCATGCCAGATGGTGGGTGTATCAGGAAGGGTAAAATTGAGATTCGACAAGGAACAGATGACACAGCTACTTTGTTTTTCGATGAGGACGAGGTATCTCTTGGCACAAAGTTCACCAGTCCAAGTAGTGTCTGTTGAAGAAGCCACGACTCTTCGGAAAGGCGCCTAGCCTAGTACATTCCGTCTTGAGGTTGGCCACAAGATCGGAATGGCTGTCGATCTGAACGAGGTTTATGGCCCGAAACTTCAAGTATGTATTGACACGGGGCAAATCACGGAAGTATCCAAAAGTCGTCACACATTCTGCCACAAAACATCAATGCTCTTGAGGGTTGTTCTGGAGCTGTAGTCTTTTTGCTGGATCGAGGCCATGCAAACTCCAGAAGAAGTGACAGATGGTATGGCGGTTGGAATTCTCGTAGGAGGGCTGGACCGGACCAACAATATTGCATTTCTGCTCGAATGATTTGTTTGCAAGTCCTTTGCGTCGCAAGGAATATCGTTTTATGGACGGGATGTTCTTATGCCAAATAGCAAAGTATTAGTAAAGTACGGAACCATTTGTTGTGAGCAAGATGTAAAGCGGCAATCGTGCAAGTATTAGATTCCTTCGTCTCGGCCTTGATATTTCAATCCGCATGGCTCCAACTATCAAAATAATATTGGAATCAATAATACGATCTAGTTTATATTTATTTAATTTAATCCCACGACGTGACTTGCTCGGCTATATATTCTCCAATCGCCATGCTACTGGTCAGACCAGGACTTTCCATTCCCAACAAGTGGATCAAACCTGGAATTCCATGCTGGTCGGGAGTGATTATTTGAAAATCATAAAAGGCGGCTGTATTTTCTCCTGCTAGGAGGGAGGGATGATGCAATTTGGGCCGTATTCCTGCATAATCGGGAACCAAAGCATGGTCTGGTAAATAAGGCCAATACTTTCGAATTTGTTGGTAAAAGCCATTCGCTCGTTCGGACATGGGTCGTAGATCAATGTCTTCTGGATGTTTGACATTCGGCGATATCCATTCGACATCGGGCCCAAATTTGACCGATTGGCCACTCCAATCGATAGTGGCATGGACTCCCAAGCCTCCTGGTTCTGGTAAGGGATACACCAAATGTTGAAAGGGAATGGGAGCACAGCCTCCCAAACGAAAGTAATTGCCCTTGGCATAATATTGTTGGGGAATTGGAAAGGGGCCTTGTTCTTTTGCTTGTCGTCCTTTGTGGTTGTGGTTGTAATGATGAATGGTTTCCGCCACATGGTGAGCCCACAAACCCGTGGAATTGATGACTGTCCGGCATTGCAACCACGTGTCTTGGTCCATGGGTAAGTAAATTCCACCATCCTTTGAGTTGTCATGTTGGTCGTGATTCTTACTTTCGTCGGCCCCCTCCCTATTGGACGACAACGAGGCATTATTGGTTGCAGTCATGAGATTGGAATGCAAGGCCAAGGTCGCACCGTATTCTTCGGCATCGGCGAGGAGACTCAACATGAAGGAATGAGAATCGACGACTCCGGTACTCGGTGACCACAAGGCTCCCACACACTCCACTTGTGGCTCGAGCACTTTGACATCCTCTGCGGATAGAATTTGGGTGTCGTGGACACCATTGCCCATGGCATGTTGCTGCAAGACGGGAAGCTTTGTGGTGCGTTGTTCCAATTGTGTGGCCACGATCAACTTTCCACACTTTTTGTAATCTATAGATCGGGCACGACAATAGTCGTAGAGCAACTGCTTTCCTCGGACACAAAATTTGGCCTTGAAGGAATCTTTGGGATAATACAATCCCGCATGAATCACTTCGGAATTCCGAGACGATGTTTCTAACCTTCACAACAAACAAAATCATTATTATTTATTAGCTTCCATAAAACCAAAACACATACAATAATGAGAAAAAAAGAAAACCCTTTACGTATCACGCACCCGAACCAATGCTTCCGGCTCGATCCAAAAGGAGGACTTCTTTTCCTGCCATGGCCAGGGCTCGTGCAATGGCCAAGCCAATGACTCCGGCTCCAATCACGGCAACCTCCACCTGAAAGGCGGCCGACTTGCTGCTTAGGGCTGTGGAATGTACCATGGTCGTTATGCAGCTTCTAATCTCCCTCTTACTACTTATACTAGTAGCTAGCTAGTAGAGTTCAGTAGCTAGAGCCACTGTGTGGTACCCACAGTTACCTGACTAAGAACTCAGGTCGACAAAAAAGTATGTTGTTTTGGATCATCACTTCATCAGGTGGGATGCGAATCAATCAATTGAATGAATGAAAGACAGATCCATGAGCAAATGTGCATCTTTTATAGCATTGGTTTTGGTTTATTATGAATGATCAATCTTTGATCGAATCAATGACTTTGATTGTCTCGAAATCCAGCCACTTGAAATACTTGACTCACTTGACTCACTGGTCGACAAAGCACAATGCAGATGAGGTAGACTACTAGCTAGCTAGTACGACGTACGGTACAGTTGAGTACGATTGTAGGAGCAAAGCATTCAACACACACTCAAACAGTCTGTGCTAGCTAATGTAGTAGAAGAGAAAGAAATCGGCAACCACCATGCGCCGCAAAGCTACCAAGTTTCTCCTCGAAAAGTTGTTGCCACAAGGCCACCGAAATAAGGAGCAAACGGAAACGATTTTCAATCTCTTGTTGCAAGGAAGAAATAATAAAAATGATCGCCGTTCCTTATATTTAAAAGGCGTTCATCGGGGTCGCTTTTATCGCGTCAAGCTCCCGCCACCCACCACCACCGTAAAAGAAGCGCCGTCCCACCTCCCCGAGTTGCCACTTCCTGGCGGACCGATGCCTCACGCCTTTAAGAGCGTCCGACCAACGACGTCAAATCATCATAACAGAGTGTCGTCGAAATCATCCTCCTCTCCCGAAACATCGGCTGCCCAAGCACAAAATAAAAACAGCAGCAACAAAAACAATGACAGCACTGATTCCTATTTTTCCATGGACACTATGCGTGCTTGGTGGAACGAGAATTGGGCCACGATGGTATTAAATTTTGGATCCATCTGCACGCTGATTGGCTTTACGCGCAGTGATGTTTTGGAATTGAGATGTCTCTCCGTGACGGGAAGTACGGCCAGTGTCATTTACAGCTTGACACGGGTTCCCAAGATGTATCTTCCCGTGGCGTGGTCTTCCTTGTTTGCCACGGTCAATGGATTCAAAATTCGAGAAATCCTGCAAGAACGACACCAAAAAGTCCACATGACAGATGAAGAAGAAGGTATATATGATTGTAATCAATGAATGTCATTTTTCCTTTTTGAAATTCATCTCTTGCCAAGAAGAAAAAAAACTCTTTTTATATCTCAACATTGATTGCCTGACGTGATATTTCCAAACAGATATATATGTACAACATTTCATGCCGCACGGCGTCACACCACGCCAATTTCAAGTCTTACAGGAAACGTCCGAAAAGGTGGTGGTCCCAAAGGGAACCGCCATTATTCGACAAGGAGACGTCATTGATCACGTAGGTCTTGTGGTAAGTGGTTCCACAAGAGCGTCCATTTCGGGGCGTCGATTGACGGCCGCGTCGGCGATGTGTCCCAAATCCATCACGGAAGAAAAAGCAGGAGGAAACAGTGGGGCATGGATCGGGGAAATGTCCTTTTTGGAAAATTATTGGAATAAGGAACACCAGAACAAAGCGCCGGTCCACAAAAAGGGAGACAATGTAGCGGATCCTGCCATTATCAATGCGGTGCTGGATGCCAATGCCTTCGAAAGCGAAGAGAATATCATAGTACCTCCTAAAAATACGACACAGGAAGCTGCTGGCAAGACCTCTGAGAAAGTAGAAACAACAGATTCCTCTGCCGCCGAAGGCAACAACAAACTTCTGGAGCCGCCAGTAAATCGATTTACCATTGTCGCAGCCACCGAGTGCATTCTTTGGCAGTGGGACTTTGATCAGGTGGAGCAATTGATGAATCGTTCCGGCGACTTTCGGGGTGCACTCTCTCGTGCCATGACCTCGGCCATTGTTTCCAAAGTCATTAATTTTACAATCAGCAAAACGACACAATTGCCGACATGGTCCACATGGCTTGATGACTGGCGCTACAATGCGGGTGCAAGTGTCAACGTCAAGGCTGACATGGAAGAGGAGGAGGAAGAAGAAGAAGAGCTTGAAGAAGAGGAGGAAGATGCAAGCGTACCCGTCCTGTAATTGTAAAAATACTGAACAGCAAAGAGTGCCTGATTTATTAGACTTTATTGGCTATTGCATTGAGAATAAAAAGGAAATAATTCTTTCATTGTTTGTCAAAGGACGGTCCCAGTTAGACACCAGCAAGGCCAATGTTGTACCTATTAATAAAAAATTCGACGACTGAAACCAGACCAATGACAAGACAAAGAATGGCATGCACTGGAAGCTGTTGTGCACTGGCTCAACAGCTTGGCCTTTCCAGTTGCACTGTGAACATTTATTGTCCGTCGTCCCACTCCAGCATGGACTCGGGACTCAAGAATTGATGCATGGATGTTGTCTTGTTCTCAGAAGATGCATGCATCATCTTTCATGAGCACCCTCAGACGCAATGCATTGTTGTTTTGCGACTGCAGTGAAGTTTGCGGGCAGATGACACTGCCATTCTACCAGTTGAGTGGAAACAAAATGTGTCCGTGTTCAACAGGTGGTTGCAGCTGGTCATGATTTCTGTGCAGAAACCTTGTGCAGTGGGACTCTGAGCCACAAGAGAGGATTTGAGTTCAAAGGTTTTTGATGGAATTTCTTGTTAAAATCGCAATCATTCCAATCTCACAATGTCTTGTTTGCTACAACCAAAAAGGCTTTGCTGTTGGTGCAGTTCATTTTGACATCAAACCACAAAAATTGTTCAAATGCAGCTTCAACGTTTTCATGCCTCTCAACCAGGAAAGTTTCAGTTGTGAGCAATGAGCCCAACAAGGCCAACATTTGCTTGTTCCTTTGACCAACAACAAAGAAGTTGACTGCAACAAGATGGACATTCTCGCCTTCACCCTCAAGTCTGACCCAACGCAAGCTTGCACATCCACAAACAAACATGTCATGTCTGGCCCATTCCTGTGTCCTCTTTTTTGCTGCTGCCCTTGCACATCACCTTGCACATCAGCCAAATGCCCACCAAAGTGGGTTCAAAGCATGCCCTTGTGAACAATGTGCTGCTCTGCATGATTCCGTGGTTTGACATGCAAAGACTGAACGGACAAACTGCAACTGGTGTTTTGCAGACTGTTGCAAACAAAACTTGATGCCAATGTTAAGAAGTCCTTCTTTGGCAGAACCAAACTTGAGCATCTGTGCAATTCGACAACCCAGCAAACCTGCTCAAGAAGCGATTGATCCAGTGGAAGCAATGATCAAGATGACTTTGTTCCTGAATGTCAAAGAACTGATGTGTTTCCATGCAGGTTGCACCTGTGAAGGCACAAATTTGGTCTGCTTTGCCAGTCAGCCAACACAACAACTGTGCCCATCAGTCCAATGAATGTTGCATGATCCACACATCTCAGTGTCAACAAAACTTTTCAATGTTGCTCCGGCAAACGGACCAAACAATTCGCAACCTGTCTTCTAAGACACATGATGTTGTGCTAGCATTGAAGATCATCATTTGGGCCAACCTACTTGATGATGAGACATCAAATGTCTTGATGGCTGGCTCGCTTTCGCTTCACAAGCTTTGCATTTCCTTTTCCAGGACTGTTAAAAAATGTCGACTGTGACTCCAAACAAAACTCGTATGTACTTACGCACGACCGGCAAGGATTACGTGGTCAGTATGGATACAACGTGGACACATTTTGTTAAATCTCATCTACCTTCTCGTTTTAAGAATTTCTGATGACGAGGCGTCTGAAAATAAACACTAGAGATATCTCTTTTTCGAATAGGCTTTGCTGAATTTTGAAATGCCCGAAAAGGATGGGAACTCGAGGGCGCAGAAAGACACTTCACTACTGAAAACAATGACGTTCTCAACCTAAAAGAAATGAGGGAATCGTCACAGATACACCATGACGCAGCATGTTGCCAACGTAAACTGGGAACGGATTCTAAGAACTTCCTTACTGTACTTTAGATTTATACGGTAAGATCGCAAGCCAGAAAGGCACGTTCCCAGTTGTTAAGTATTCTGTTCACGTCCCAAATTCCAATGACAAGGACTGAACAAATGCTATCACCTGGTACTGGTGTTCGGGGGGGGCAATGACATGACTACTCGGAGTACGTACTTGTACTACGTACAGTATACAAGAGAAGAAAGACCGCATTACTTTTGTAATTATGCCTCACCAGTACCACCTTACTTCAGTAGAACACCTCCGAACGGATTAGAGTAGCATTAGAGTCCTTCTCATTTTCTTCTCGTCTTCTGACCACTGACGAGATGTCATTTTTTTATTCGTTTCAGCCACAACCACTGTCAACCAGCATATATTGTTTAGAATCATCAGCTTCTTGATTGATAACACACAATCCCGGTGCAACTCACTGGTAAGGGGCCAGCATATTGTGAACCGTAATACTAAGTTGTACCGGTAGTTGGTAGTAAAAGTTGACTACTAAAGCACCAGCCAGGTACAGTACTAGTACCAGGTACCTTCCCCAGAACCACCACCAACCAACCACGTAGTCTTCAGACTAGCTTCGCTTTCTTTTACTTTCATCATCACCACCTACTTACTAATTTCTGCAGCTGTAGTAGTCTACTCGTACCTGGCAAAAGGAATTGGAAGAGCCATTTGTGCACACGGGTGTGCTCACGCATTCATTCCTCATACCACTACTCATACATAATAATCAATCCATCAAACGGTTTTTCACCCATTGATAAAAGTTTATCACTTTTACTTCCTTCGCCAAAAGCTAAAATTTTACCTTACTCATTTGCATCATTGTCTACGATGGACACACAACAATACCATAGCCTCCAGCGCCCCGCATCACCATCAATGACCTCTCCAGGTTCTTACAACATGGAATATACTAGACCCAGTGTTACTACGACCATGGAACCGCCTAGAAGTAGTAACTTCCTTGTCACTCCTATGAAACGGCAAACTCAAGACAGTTGTATTATGGTGGCACCTGGACCACCACCACTGTGCCCCAAAGATAACAACGTCTTCTTGCCTCCTCCCCCAGTCGACTTGTTCTTGCCACTGCATCTGGATTCCCCACATCCCCCCACCAAGCGACAAAGACAGCGTTCCATTACTCTTCAACCAAGAAGAAGGCAGTTGCAATATGATGCTGCTGTGGATACTACTAGTACTAACACGGCCTTCCAGAGCCCTTGTGCTGGCATCCACCCGTTCCAGCTCCAGCCCACGCTGCCATCGCCAAGCCCAGAAGATAATGAGGTGTCTTTTTTCATGACGACACGTCTTCCTACTTCGAACAACAGCAAGCTGATGCTACCCTCCTTACCGGATAGCTTTGACGGTTGCAGCATGCGAACCGGTATCCGGCTGAAGCGTCGGTCCTACGGGACCTCTTCTGCTTAAACATGTACATGTACTTTTACTTCTTGCCTGGAGCTAGCTGGTGCTGCAATACTGTATTACGGTTCTACTGTACATGATGTACATTTGTCCAGTTTATTAATTTGTGACATATTACCTTGTTAATGTTAATATAATTTTCCATTTCAAATCAAACACACATACCAGTGGTTCATGCTTACTGCGACAGTTAAGCACTCCAGTTTGTTTTGCTATCAGCCCTTCTACTTAATTTTGGTAATAGTGTACTCGCGTGGATGGATGCGTTGTTCACAGATAAAGAAGAAGAGTCTGCCTCGTTCTGCCGCGCATCTCACAACTTGTACCCAGCTCGCTTGTCCTTATACAACAAATTGTCAAGGTCTTCCAAGGATTCCAAGGAGGATGGCATGTAGTCCTCCTCTCCGTGGCTCCTCTCTTCAGTCTCCCAGCTGATCGTTGGATCGTTCTCCTTCACAGACGCACTTGTCTTCCCATCCTCATTCCCAAAGGCACCATTGCCTTGATGGAAGAGAAAGGTAGAAGGTGAAAATGGTTCACTGGTACGCATCAAAGATGGATCCTGAATGGCCTCAGGGCTGAAACTCGACGGGAGAAAGGGATTGCCCCAAAGAGGAGGTCCACTGGCCCCGGGATTCATGTTGGGCGGATCCGCTTGTTTTGTCGTCGTGAAACGGGCGGTAGTATTCTCGTAACTGGAACTTCCGCCATAGCCAAAGTTCCTTTCCGAATCGTAGCCCACGCCACGACGCTCGTCATCATGATAATAATGACTGGCGCTGCCGCCCCCATGGGAAGCTTCCAACCCTCCATGCTGTTGCCGAAGTTGATCATATTCGTGATCGGAAACATGGAATTTTTCGGGGAGCAGGTTTCCTTTGTGTACGGAAGAAGACAAGCAAGGTTAGGCCTCGCTGTTCATAAACGCACATGGCATTGTATGCTGCACCGACAATAGTCGTATCCTTCTTTGGTGCTTACCTTTGAGCATGTTTTCCAATTCCATGGTCTGGATGCGACTGAACGTGGGAGGAGGAGGAGGAGACAGAGGGTGCGTAGACCAGCTGAGATGGCGGTGTAGCGTTGTCGCGTACGTTCTGGGCCTTGGGGAAGGGTTGTGAATGGCACTTGATTTACGAGGAGTAGTCACTCGAGGCGAATCTTCCGGAAACGCCGATTTACTACCCGACTTGAGCTTGATGGGACTCGTTGCAAGCAAGGCGCCCAAGTCTGTCCGAGCCATGTTCTTGCTGTTCGCGCTGCTGCTGCTGCTGCTGCTGTGCTGCTTCTTCTGGTCGGGTGACACGAGTAGTCCAAGTGATTCTAGATTGATTGGGGGAAGACTCGGAAGGGTGGGCCCGTTGTTAAGAACAACCGTCGTGTTGTTGTTGTTCTCCTTGGAATCGTCGCCCTTTGTTTTCGTTTTGTTGTTCCGCTTGGGAACGTGAAGACGGGTGGCGATTTCCTTGATACTGGCCCTGGCCTTGTCGCTGCCATTGTCATCGTCATGGACAACCCTTTTGTTGTTCATGTTCTTGTTCTTGTTGCTGCTTTTTTCTTCGTTGCCTTCTCCCAACAACTCTTGTCTCTTCATTAAAACATGGCGCAAATATTCACTAAACTTTCGTTGTACTTGTTGACGAGAAAACCCAGTCATTGCCATAAAGCCATCCAACTCTTTGTCGTGATTGACTTTGGGAAGTTTTGCATCTTCCGAGTTGCACCAACCTTTGCGTTCGATCAAGGCAATAAGGGTCTTATAGTGCGGAGACGTTCGTTGGAAAATATGCGGTTTAGATCTGCTGTCGTCGTTGGACCTGGCACTTGATTTTTCTTTGATCATGTCATAACGGTCCTTGTTCTTGTTCTGTTGGTTTTCCTTCTCGACAAACGATTCAGCTGTTGCTGTTCTTGTTGTTCCGCTTGTATTTTCTGCATCTGCTACATAGAAAGTAGCACCAACAGCCACATCCATGGGATCTGTAACGGCCTCGAGGTTGTCCACAAGGGACGACGTGAGACGAAGAGAACGCCGTTTCTTGACTGTTCCGTCTCGATTTTTCTTTCGTCCTTTTTTGTTCTTGCCCTTTGTGGGTTCTTTTGTTGCTTCGAGGATGATGTTATCGCTGTTCTGCTGTTGATGATGAGAGAGGTTGATCATCGTCTGATCTTCGACTGTTGCTGGTAACGACGGAACCGCCCCCTTCAAAAGATTCACCAGGGACATGTTGTCATGGGACGTTTTATTGGGGGATGCCATGATGATGATGACTTGAAGATGTTTGCTCAATTTTATGATCCAGACAAAATAGCTACCCGTCACAGTTCTTCTTTCGTTGGTGCAACTTCTCAGGGACTTGTGGTTATCGCTTGGACAGGTCGTAAAGAATAATGTCTCTGTCGTAGACGGGGTCTTTGAAGCGATTGTTGTGTTCTGTTCTGATCGGATTGTTAACGATATTTCGAGCAAAAGAAGTGATATTGTAGAAAAATGATCGTTAGCTTGGCACGGTTTCTTGCGGGAATCGATCCCCATAAATAGGAGGTCCCCTGAAACTTACCCCGTTAGAGTTAACGTTAGAACGCCTCAACCCTCGTACGTAGCAGCTGGCTTGTCTTCCCACCAGCTGACTACTAGCTAGTACACTGTAAACTTGACTGTGACTCATTCCCAATCAACCCTTACTACTAGTCTAGTAATAAAGCACAGGTAGCTAAGTACGTACGGTACTAGCAAGCAAGTTAGCAGTAGTGGCTAGCGACGAGATCCCGCAGGTGTAAGCTACTTCGAAGAATCAAGCTCTAATCAATTCTGTTATTTCAAGCATTGCGTCATTGCTGTCATCTTCTTGGCACGCCATGCTGTGCCTTTGCTGCTTCAATAAATTCCACAATTTTTGGACACATCATCTTGAAAAGCCGCAGTAGCGAGTAGCAATCGGCCACTAGTTCGGAGTAATCGCGTTGGTGATTCAGGCTTTGTTTCAAAGCGGCGGTTCCACCATATTCCAGGCACTTCTTCAGTAGAAAAATACCCACCATGTACACATTCAGAGCCAGTCTACCCCGTAAGCTCTCTTCAAAGGAAACACCTTGCAGAAAAAGCAACAACATGTCAGCATCATCTTCTGCGCCTTGAAGCCATTGAAATAACTCTTGAAAGGCCGCTTTCCATCGACGAAAAATTTGTGGATTGTTCGCTTTCCAAAATGCGTCAATGTCGCGGGCTGTGTAGGACCACTCATATTCCATTTCTTTGACGCACGGCCATAGACGGCTTGGAAGACATGTATTGTAGAGCACGGTTAGCTTTTGGAGCTTTTGAATCAGCGGGCTGTGGCGTCCCAAATCTTGAAGCTTCCTTCGTTCCGACTGAAATTTCATAACCAGCAAGTTGTTGAGAAAAATGACAGCCATTTGTTTCGCTTCCACAAAATCCCGGTTTTCCTCATTTGTGGTTGTCAACCAACATGCCGCCTTCATTGCGTCCCCATCTATATCTTGTTGGTAAATAAATTTGATTTCATGCCGTTCTTCCAAACTAGAATTGACCACTTGTGCCAGGCGGGAGAAACCCCGGTATTGCATTGCCCGGAGCAACCACGGTGGACCTTGTTGCATGCAGAATTCTTCCATTATCTTACGATCGGGGACAGGTGCGGGGTTGAACATTTTCTCCAGCCAGACGAGTGTACCCTTTGACTCTTGTAACAAAGGGAGAATTGACTCAAGCAGATTTCTCATTGCACCAGTCGGATCGTCCAACTTTTCACTGCAATAAGCATCGACAATGGCATCCAACTTCTTGTTGTTCGCATCGCGCAGGGGGCCGGATATCACTGAGCGACGCTTTTTCTCATGTTCATGTCGATTTGCCGTTTCTAGTGCCATTTCATTCGACACAAAACTGGCTGTATTAGCCAGTGCCAGCTGATGCTGGATTCCTTGTTGAATCTGGAGATATTCTGTTTTGACATTTAATGCTTTCGGGTCGCAATCAATTTCATTGTCAACCTCTTCAATCGCTTTGTAAATTGCAGATTCAGCTTGTTCCAAGCGACCCAAAGCTTCCAGTGCAACAGCCCTTCGCGAATGCGGCTTCGACCAACCCGGAAAATGCCCGGCTGCCGCTTCGGCATAGATCAAAGCTTGATCCGGATCCCCTAACTTCATGTAAATCATTGAAATGTTACACCGGACACGCTCAGCTTTTTTACGCAAAGCCCAGGATCAGCGCTTTCCAATTCCTTTTCCAGCAAGGTAATGGCTTTTTTGTAGTTGTCCACAGATAGCTCATAACGACTATCTCGTAGGTGGATTGTCGCCTTTCGTTTCAGTTTGAAAAGCTGTGAACCTTCCTTCAAAATTCTTGGCAATTGTTCCGCTTCTCGCCGCAATCGTTCTTTTTTGGATGCATCGTCCTCCCTTTCTTCGTGAAGCGCTTTCGCCAGAGCCACACACTGGCAAGCGTTTCGTGTCATACAGGTGAGATAGTAGTCAATGTTGTGTTCTTTCAGAATATTCTGAACATCTCGTAGCAGAATTTCCTTTCGTCGTTCCTCCTCTCCCATGAGGGCTGATAAATCATTTCCCGAACCCTCGTGCTGGATATAATCCAACAGGCAAGCCTTCAAAAGGAAGGCTTGAACATAGGGCATGTCATTGCTAATATACGCATCCACCGCCAGAGCCCCATAGAATCGAACACATGGATGTGCAGTTCTAATAATATTAAAGGTAGCATTTCCCTTGACAATCTGCTCTGCCTCTTGCAAGGCGTTTTGAATTTCCGCAGTGCTGGAATCGTCCCGTAAATCATCCAGCATGGGGGTACTCTCGTTCAGAAACTCTTGCCCCGCAATAAACCAGGGGGCTTGCTGAATTGCTACAGAGGACCTATCTGGTCCCCCATGGAAGCATTGCCGCATCTCTCGTTCCAAGTCCTCTATCGACACGTCTTCTTCTCCCATCATTGACTCCATCGTGCCATGGTAAGTGCGCTCTTTTCAAGGAGACGCTAATAGAAGTAGGGCTCGTCTAGCTAGTGGTTTGGTATTTGTACTTCTATAGTACTAGCTAGCTAGCTAGCTAGTATCGTATGTCACATACATGCACCAACCACCGCAGTCCAGGACGCAGCAAGCATGCAATGAATGATGATGGCTTCATCACGCAACCAAGCAAAAAATGAGTTGTGGTCAAAGCATCAAGTACCGGCACACAGACGGAGTGCAAGGGTGGTGATCGGGAATGAGTGGACAGGGTTAGGCCATTAGTGTGAGATTGAGGTGATAAGGGTAGAGTTAAGGCACATAAAAAAAATAACGGGTGGAGTGATAGGCTGCCCACCCACCCGAGCATGCCT
>Ga0163149_10004482_pt1 | contig 15257 bp, 18 predicted proteins | sample OliLakLV19MP5G1_FD_148604 | JGI IMG/M metagenome (GOLD analysis project Ga0163149, IMG submission 148604) | Freshwater microbial mat bacterial communities from Lake Vanda, McMurdo Dry Valleys, Antarctica - Oligotrophic Lake LV.19.MP5.G1 | ecosystem: Environmental > Aquatic > Freshwater > Lake >...
GGAGTTTCGGCGACGATGCCGATGGCGGTGTCGGCGAGGAGATAAAGCGTGTCGCTCGTGAGAAAGCCGGCGTCGGGGGTGGCGGCGAGTTGGCGCACCATCGCTTTGAGCGCGTCGCGCAGCAGCGGATTGGCACCTTGGAGCAGATCGTCGCCATGCTGATCGACGGAGGAGAGGCCAGCGCGGAGGAGGTCGCCCCAGTGATCGTTGAAGAATTGACGGAAGTTCGGATTCGCCGGATCTTGGATGAGCGGGGCGGCGGCCTTGAGCATATCGGCGGCGATGAGACGGAAATTGTCAGCTTGGGCGTCGTCGAGCCGATCGCTGGCTACGAGCAGGCCGTGGGAGAGGAGCGAGCGAAAGCCGTCACCGTGGACGAGGCCCAGCAGGAAATCGTCGGGCTGGGTCGCGGCGGTGCGTGAATCGATGAGGGCGTCGAGCACGCCGGCGAGCCAGGGATTTTCGGGCGGAAGTTTTTCGCTGACATCGAGCGCAGCGTTGAGCGCGGATTTCAGCGCGGTTTGGAGCAACGGATTCCAGTTGGTGAATTTATCCCACTCGGGGGCGGCGAAACGTTGCAGGACGATCTGGGCGATACCGCGAAGTTTATCGTCGCGTACGAACAGCGCGGTGTGCTCGGCACCAAACTCGAACAGCGTGTCGGCGACGGCGAGGGCGACGCGGGCGTTATAGCTGACTTGCTGATCATCCGTGCCCGAGGCGAGGGCGAAGGCGGCGAGGCGGACGCCGGGATCTTTCCAGTTCAGCCCGGGAAAGTTTTCTTGGAGCTGGGCGAGATAGGCGGCGTCGGGATTGACGAGGAGACCGTTGCTGGCGTCAGGAAAATATTTTGCGAAGAGCGCGTCGAAGCTGGCGTCGGGTTGGGCTTGGTTGACTTGCTGCTGGAGGAGGGGGCGGTCGGAGCCGAAGGGATCGGGTTGCTGGCCGGCGGTGGCTTGCAGGGTTTTCCGGGCGAGGGCGACTTGGCTGGCGAGGTTGGCGAGTTTGAGTTTTGGCAGGCCGAGCACGAGGTCGGCTTGCACGGCGGTCTTCGCGGCGAGGAGCGCGTCGATGCGGCCGCCGAGCTTGATGAGTTGCTGGACCGCCGAGAGGATGAGCGAGGCGTTGGCGGGGAGAATCATGGTGGGGTGGATTGAACCAGTTATCGTGTGCTCGGGGTTTTTGTAGGGCTGTTGCTTGCGACAGCCTCGGCACGGGGACAAGTGCCGGACCTACTGATCCGATGTATTCGGTGATCGAGATCAGACGACGCGGTCGGGGTTTTTCGCGGCGCGTTCGAGATGGCCGCAGGAGAGTGTCATGCTGTGATCCTTCACGGTGGTTTGGAGCGCCTTCTTGAGATCTTCGAGAGCGTTGGTGACGAAGTTTAGGAAGCGATACCAGTAGCCGATGTCGCGTTGGATGCGGCCGGATTCATCGATATAGATGATCTCGCCGACGTGATCGTAGGCGGATTCGCGCGGTGGAATGCGGGTGACGAGATCTTCGTTGTGCATGACGCTGATCGGGACGTCGATAATCGTGGGCAGGGTCATGGGAGGAATTCTTGGACGGAAGTTTGCGCTGCGGCACTCGAGGCCAAGCAGGAAGGTGGGGTTGGACGACTCGTGGATTACTCAGACAAGGTAACGAACGGCCCGTTACGCGGGTATGCTCCCGAACTTAAACGTACACTCAATAAAATTTACCGTAGGTGAGGCGATTTCATGGATCGATCCGTCGATCTTGCCTTGGCGCAAAGTGACCGCGGAATATTTCCGCGAGTCCGGCCTTGTCGAGCCGCTTCTCGGCGATGGCGATCATGGCGTCGTAGAGTTTTTCTCCGTCGAAACCGGAGATATTGATCGCGTTCAGTTCGAGAAAGACGAGGGCCGAACCCATCGCGGTGCGTTTGTTGTCGTCGATGAGCGGCTGGTTTTGCGCGGGATGAAAAGCATAGGCCGTCGCGCTGGCCGCAAGATCTCCCTGCCCATAATAAAACGCCGCCTCTGGCTGCATCAGCGCCGAGTCCAACATGCCGGGATCACGCAAGCCATCGAATCCGCCGTGTTTCTCCCGTGAAAGGCGATGTATTTCCACCACCTCGTCACGGGAAACGAAAATTGGTTCACTCACTGGGCCAGCTTGCGGAAAAGTTCCTCGTGGACCTTGAACACCTTGGCTGCAGCACTTCGAGCATCCTCTGGTTTGGCGTAGCGGCTGGTCGAGGTGTTGGCCGTTGCGTCTAAGGTTGCTGCTGGAACCTTTGCTGTTGGCTTGGCGGTGTAGGGCGCGGCGGCTTCTCCGACTTGGTGGGATTTCTTGCTCACGCGGGCAATTGCCTCGGGCCACGGGCGGTGTCAACCGGACGCGAGGCGGGAACCACTACAGTTCCCGCTAAATTCAACCCCTGCCATGACGGGGATTTTGGCCGGGCCGTCGCTTGTCGTAGACCGTGAACCAGTCGAAGCGGCGGCAGCTTTCTGCTCCGCCCTTCCTGCTCTGAAGATCGGCCTCTCAACTCTCAGCTCTCGACGCCTGCCCTGAGCTTGCCTGCGGTGAGCCAGTCGAACTGTCGAATGGGCGCTTGCCTGCGGTTAGTTGTCGAACCGACGAAGGGCTCAACCTTCTCGCTCAGCCGTGTCCATGCAGTCGAGAGCGGAGCGTCGAGTGTACCTGAGCCAGACCAGTGAGTGAACAGGTTTCCGTGTTATTCTATGAATGCTCTCGCTCCGAATATCGGGCTCTCATCGCTCAACTCTCAACTTCCGCCTCCCCCCTTCTTCGCGCTTGTCGAACCCCGCATCCATCCCTCAACTCACCGCGATGCTGCACCTCGTACCCCTGCGCCAACTCTCGCTGCTCACCGGCACGGATGTCTCGGCGCTGCCCCGGCCCGAGCTCCTCGCGCGCATCCGCCAGCTCTTTGGCTTCCTCGGCGAACTCGGCGAGATCGAGCTCCGCGACATCTACGAACTTCAAACTCCGAAATCCGAATGGCGAACTTCCGCCAGTGGATCGAAACCGAACCTTCCACCTTCGAAACTCGACGATCGCACTTTGCATGAACTTTCAGGCTTGCTCGACGAAGCCAATCAACTCGTGGCCATCACCGTGGCGTCACGCAAAACAGCGAGGGGCAGCGAATGATGAACGACGAACTTCAAATGACGAACGGAACGCCCGCCGGTAAATCGGATGGTTCACTCCGCACTTTGGCTTTCACTTCAATCGACATTCGAAATTCAGCATTCGACATTCCCACTGGCCCGGAAAACGCCGGCACCTTCCGCCGCGACCACTCAAACCCTTTCCCATATCTCACCTGCTTTCTAAAAGCCGCCTGATTCCGTGATCGAACCCGCCAAATTCAACAACGCCGTCAGCTTCCTCTGGGCGATTGCAGACCTGCTCAATGGCGCTTTCCAGAAGAGCGAGTTTCAAAAAATCATCCTACCGTTTCCGGCTTTAAATTATGGCGAATTCACCTCAATTAAACCTCTCGAATTCGAGAAGTTTGAGTCCGTTCCTGATTCTAAAACCATCGAATTCGATGGAATTAAAATCAACTTAGCCCTGCCCCAGCACCATGAGTAAATCCAAACGCACCAGTATAGAGGTTCAGGGAACAGCCATCACCATCGTCTCGCAGAACAGCCGAGACTACATCTCCCTCACCGACATGGCCCAGAAATTTGGGGATGACGTGCTGATCTACAGTTGGATGCGTAACCGCAACACCCTCGAATTCATCGGCGTCTGGGAACAGATCCACAACCCGGATTTTAAAGGTCTCGAATTCGAGACCTTTAAAAATCAGGCCGGCCTCAACAGCTTCTCCCTCACCCCGCGCAAATGGATCGAAGCAACCGGTGCCATCGGATTTCAATCGAAAGCTGGGCGTTACGGCGGCGGCACAAACGCCCACAAAGACATTGCCTTCGAGTTCGGCTCCTGGCTCAGCCCGGAATTCAAGCTCTACCTCATCAAGGAATTCCAGCGCCTCAAGGACGACGAAAACGACCGTCTCAAGCTCGACTGGAACCTCCAGCGCACCCTCGCCAAGATCAATTACCGCATCCACACCGATGCCATCAAGGAGACTCTCATCCCTCCCACCGTGAACAAACAGCAGGCGGGCTTCATCTACGCTGACGAAGCGGACCTGCTCAACGTCGCCCTCTTCGGCCAGACCGCGAAGCAGTGGCGCGATGCGCATCCCGATGCCGAGGGCAACCTCCGCGACCACGCCCCGCTGGAGCAGCTCGTCGTGCTCACCAATCTGGAAAGCCTCAACTCCGTGCTTATCCGCCAAGGCCTGCCCGCACCGGAGCGCCTGCGGAAACTCAACGAAATCGCCATCACCCAGATGCGCACCCTCCTCTCTGCCAGCAGCGTGAAGCGCCTCAAATAGTCCCCATGAAATCCGCCCTCGCCCATTTCCAAACGCTCCCGCATAAAGACGCCTCCCGCCAGCTTCACCACGCTTTCCAAGAAGGCAAAATCAAACCCTTCATCATTCATCCTTCCTCCTTCATACTTTTCACCATGCTCGGCAGCACCTTTTCGAACGACCCGTTGTCGGACAAACACTTCGACTTCCAGTTCGTCAATCCGCCCTACGGCTACGAGTGGAGCAAGGACTTCGACGCCGTCACCACCCGCGAGCCCATGCAAAACAACCCCAGCGTCGGCCAGAGGCTCGGCCAGCGCGGCCTCAAACCGGAAACCCTGCCGCCACGGCTTCCTTCATCCTTCTCACCTTTCACTTTTCACTTTTCACTTTTCAACGCGGCCAACTCTTCTTCAACACGCCGATTCCCGTTTGTTCGTTTTAAAAATTGGAAATCGTAGCACATTACGATAGCAACTAACCTCAACCTATGCCGAAATACTTTCATGGCGATAAGCCACTTCCATTTGAACGCGTCTCCATAACGTCTGACCGTTTTTCGAAGCGATGGTTGCGGACAGAGTTGGTGCGGACGCGCGGGAAAATGACGTTGTGTCTGCGTTTTGCTGGCTTTCCCGAAGACTCACTCGGCTACGTGTTCAACATTGAACAAGCCGGTGAGTCGTTTCGTGTCAGCGACATTAAGGGCAGGCAGCTACTCACTGTCACGAATCTTGCCGAGCTGTGTGAGATGGTTTTGCACGTCAGCGGCTCAAGCTACGATGCCGACTGGCAGACGGAGTTTCAAAAGATGCGGAATCAAATCACATCGAAGATTGGGCCGATTTAGCTTCCAATAGCAATTTGGATTTTCTCGAAGGCGGTATCGGGTTTGTCGCCGGTGGTTACCACCACCCACGCGCCATCAACCACTTTTAAGATGGCCCATTGGAGTTTCGACGAAAGCCAGACCGCAGATGCACCGTTGGGATACTTGACCGCATTTGGTGCCACCCGCGTAAAGTGAGCAATTCCGCCGCCTGCGAGCAGGGAAAATGTTCTGCGTCCAGCAAGCTCCGCCCGTCCAAGCTCGGTAATGTCGTCCGGGTAGTGCTTAGGGGTTACGCAGCGGATATTACTAGCGCGTTGGAGGTCGCAGATTTCCCGGAAGGTTTCCGTCAACCCAAGGGCCAGAGCGTGGGTCTTGAATCGCTCATAGAGTTCTGCTTCGGCTTTCATTTCTGTCAGCCCCGGTATCGTGGCGGGCAATCGTTTTTCAAGCCCGATGCGCATTAACTTACCCATGTTTCCTTCCTCAGCTTTAAATCTGTCCCCTTTCGGTTGTTCTTCTGGGGTGATGAGCGGTGTGGAGATGTCTATACCTTTGATTCTGTTGCCCTGATTGTAGAGCCAAGTATAATCGCGTGTTTGCGCGAGCAGGTAGGCGTCAAAAAGCTCCGCAGCATGAATGTGGGGATAGGTGATGTTCACTCCGTTGATCGTTTCACGCCGCCATGCCCAAATGATGATGACGACGAAGTCTGTGCCGCGCTTGATAACATGGAGTGGCGTGGAAAGGTTGGCGGACTTCTCTTCTGCAGCTGTATGGAGCGCCTTCACTTCTAGGCCAATAAACGGCGTGCGCTGTGAGTCTCGAATGATGAGGTCGGGAAAAACGTTCCAAAGCACCGCCGATGCAGTGCGACCCTGCCCTTCCTCAATTAGGAGATGGTTGAGTTCGTAGGCGAGCGCATATTCGAGCAGCGTGGATACACGCGTGCGGGTATCAGTGAGATGCCGCGAGTCGAGCGGCGGAGTTTCTGATTGAAGACGCGCTGTGAGCGTCTTGGAGACGCCTTCGTTGATGCGTCCGACTGCTTTTTCTATCAGCCCTTGGGCATATTCTCGGTTGGTCATGAGGCCCGATGGGTTACCGGCACACCGCACAGACTTCGGGCAATGTTTTCGATGGATTGAAGCTTCATCGTCTCTGCTTGGTCCAGCAATTCAGAGGCTTCCGCCTCCAAGCCTTTGTAGAGGTCACGCGCTTTCATAAAAGTGTCTTTCATCACTGCTTGAATCTCCGCTGGCGGCACGGGCACGAGGATGTGTTTGAAATCCTTCGACGCCAACCGGGGACGCCCGATGCCCGCGACTTGGTGCATGATTTGCCCATATACGAAATCCGAGCGCAACAGCACGGAGAGCAGAAAAGGATCGAACACGGGCGCGCCATCCGCACCTCGCCGCACCGATAGCACGATGCACTCGGAAGACGTGTAGCCATCGTGCGCGAACTCCGCGAAATGGCATTTACGAAGGTTTGGCCGCATCCGCGCAAATAGGATGTCGTGACTCTCGAATTTCTTTACGCCGCTCTTCAGCGACTGGCCGGGCACATAGACCTGAATTGCGTGTCCCGTGCGCGACTCCATCTGGGCGAGGCCCGTGTAGTAAAGGAACTGGTCGGGGAAATCCACGGACGGCACGTATCTATCATTTCGCTCAATGCAGATTTCGCCGAGCCGGACCACGGGATGTCTGCTCTGCTGGATTGCCGATGCCGCCATGAGCCGCGCCGGGTGATGGTAGCGGAAATCGAGGCGCAATTCCGGGTTTTGGTTTGCATCGGCAAAGGGGTTGGAAAGAAATACACGCTCCGGGTCGGATACCGTTTTGCCACGTTCTTGAAACTCGCCCCAAGCCGTGAGTATTTCGTCGAGGTCGCTGTTTGGCACCGCGTTTCCCTTCTCATCGTAGGTAGTATCTGGCTCGCCATTCGGCTTGCGCCCAACGCGCTCGGACTTGGCAAAAAACGTCAATCCGTGCGCCGGCTTTTTCACTTTGCGAAGGATGATGATGGACGTGTTCACCGATGCATAGGGCATGAATGCAGTTTCGGGCAGGCTGACGACGGCGAGGAGTTCCGCCCGGCGCTGAATGAACTCGCGAACGTCCTGAGTCGAGGAAAGGGAGAGCACACCTTCATCAATAACCATGCCGAGCACTCCACCCGGCTTGAGCATGTCGAGGCAGCGTTCGATGAACAAGATGCCGCGACGCCGAGAGGTCAGGCCGCGCCCGAGTTCGTATTTTTGCAGAGAAGCTGAGTCGGAATAATCGCTACCGAAGGGCGGGTTGGTAATAATAACATTAAACGTGCCTATGAACGGCTCGCCTTTTGCGCCAAGCGAACCGCCGTTGCCGAGATAGATGCTTTGAAACTCGTTGGCGCCGGTTAGGAACAAATTGATGCCCGTCACCCAAGCCAAGCGCTCATCCACCTCCAACGCCGTGAAATTCGTTACTTTTGCGTCCTGCCGCAGCATCTCGACAAGGAACCCGCCGGTGCCGCTAGCCGGGTCGCACACCGCGCCATGCGTTTCGTTCGAGAGCATCGCGACGAGAAACGCCGCGATTTCGCGCGGCGTGAAGAACTGTTGATTGTCGCCTTTGTCGAAAGTGTTTCGCACCACTTCCTCGTAAGCCACGCCTTTGATGTCCACCGCCGCGTTGGTAAGTTGAAGTGCGCTCAAGACCTCTCCTGCCGCGACAACCGCCTCGTCCGGCAAATTGAGTTGGCGAAACCGCTCCGGCACCAACACCGAAAACTTTTCACACGCCTGCTCGTAGAACATACGGATGCGCACCGCGTAAGCGGCATTTTCTTCGAGCAATTGATTGAAAAGGCCGTGCTGTCCCGGTGTCTTTTCCGAAAGCGCCTTTGCGAAGAGCAGTTTGGTGATTTCATCGAAGCGCCCGATGAGCGAACTGTCGCCGTGTGCATCGCGGAGGCTGCGGTGCAGCCGCGCTAAGTGCCGTTTGAATATTTCTTCAGTCATCCCACCGCCGGGCTGCGGCGCGTCCGGTCCGGCAGATTTCGTCTGCACCGGAAGCGAAGGAATTGGCGAGTCCTCCTTGAGCCGAAGCACATCATCCAAGGCATAAGTTCGGTAGTTGTTCGCCGGGTTGCGCTTTGATTTCAGCGTGCCAGCACGGTCCCAATTCCGAAGGGTTTCCTTGCTTACGCCAAGCAATTGCGATGCTTCGTTGAGAGAGATTTTTGACTTCATTATTTGTAAGGTTGTAACATTGGGAAACCTTGTGTCAAGGATGCTTTTGGGCATTTACGAAAGCAAGCTGGGGGACCGTCGCGCGAGCGTGGTCTGGCACACGCAGGGCAGCGGCATGAGTTTCACCATACTCTTATTCGCGGCGCGGGTGAGCTGCGAGAGTGCGATGTAGAACCCGACGCTGGTGGTGCTGTCCGACCGCAACGATCTCGACGACCAGCTGTTCGGCCAGTTCCAACGCCGCCACGACATTCTCGGGCCGATGTCGTGCAGGCGGAGAGCCGCGCCATTTGGCGGAACTGCTCAAGCAGGCAAGCGGCGACGTGGTGTTCACCGCCATTCACAAATTCATGACGGCGCCGAGTGGCAGCGGGACATCGGCAACAAGGCGGTGCGCTACAAGCTGGCGGTCGATGCCTATCGAAAAAGCTGGGCAGCCCCTCCAAGGCGCTGGTGGCTTTCACCGACGTGGTGAAGGACGCCAAGGACGGCCAGGAATATACGGGAACCAAGATGAACGGCTTCCCCGAGGCCGGGACGGGGGGACCGCTTCGGGGGATCAATACCGGTTACTCATCGTGGCCAGCTAATTCCATACGGGATTCGATCAGCCCAAGCTGCCGAATGACGGTATTCCAAGGTATTCCATATTTATATTTGACATCTTCGGAATACCGTGGAATATCGTCCTCATATGAAAACATCATACACCGCCACAGCTAAGAAGAATCCAGGCCGCAAAGGTTACGTTATCACTTTCCGGCACCCGCTCAAAACCGAGAACGGCCGACCAGGGAAGAAGGTATTCAAGGGCTTGGGGACGGATGACGAAAGTATCGCCAGGAAACTGGAGGCGCAGATGAACTCCCTGCTTGGGCGGGAAGACTTGCACTCGGTCGGTAGTCGTGCGGCTGCATCCGCCTCGGGTGACTTCGACCCCGCCATAGTCGAGATATTCTACGGCGACCTTGATCCGTCGGCCACCAGCCACCGCAATCTCCGCGACCAGTTGCTTCCACTGCCGACCATGAAACTAGGCGAAGCGATCCGCACCCTTATTCTCGGCAACTCCGGGGTTGGTAAGTCGACGTTGCTTCGGCGTTTGATCGGCTGCGATGCCGAGCGCGACCGTTTCCCAGCGATTTCAGTCAACAGAACTACAACCTGTGAAACCGAAATCATTACCGGCCGGAAAGATTTTTTAGCGGCTGTGACCTTTCTTACCCGGCATCAAGCGCAACAGGAAGTCACCGAATCCCTATCGAATGCGGTGCTGAAAGCAATTGGAGGCGAGTCCGACGACGCTGTAATGAAAAGCCTTCTGGACGATGCGGATCAGCGGTGCCGCCTGAAATACACTCTGGGCGGTTGGTATTCGCCTAAACTTAAGGCGGCTGGAAATCTCTCCTTCGATGCACCCGCAAAACGCGATACTGAGAGCACTTCACCTACATCCTCGCCCTTTCTCAAATCGGTGCTCACTTCCATCCGAGAGATTGCGGCTAAAGCTCGTGCGGAAACCGAGGACATTCTCGGAACCTTGGAGACACTGAAAGACGAAGATCGCTCATATGCACTGGATGAAATGCAGCGAGCGGGCGAAGCAACGGAGTCGTTCCAAGACCTCGTTTCGGAGATCATGGAGGAGATCGAGGCACGCTTTGAGGAACTGCCCGCAGGAAAATTCCGCAAGTCTTCTACCGGGTGGCCGGAGGCATGGGCGTTCAACATGGCCGCTCACGAGCGCGACGATTTTTTAAAGGCGGTTCGGTGGTTTTGTTCCAACACGAGTGAGGAGTGGGGGCACTTGCTAACCCCGTTGGTTACCGGCATTCGTGTAAGCGGTCCTTTTCAGCCCGATTGGGTGCCTGCCGGGCAGAGCTACGAACACGTTTTTGTCGATACTCAGGGACTGGATCATGAGAAACCAACGACTGAGTTATCCAGCGAGACGACCTCAATGTTCGCCAAGGTGCAGAATATTCTTTTCGTCGAGTCCGGCAAGGACGGCCTCAAGAGCCAATCGGCCAGGAAGGTGATGGAGGCGATTGCTGGTTCTGGCTACAGGGCGAACCTCACGGTGGTGCTCACCCACATGGACCTCGTGGTCGGCGACGACATTCCCACAGCGGAAGACAGAAAAGGAAAGGCGTTTAGCGGACTTCGCAGCTTGATCGAGAACGAAGTGAGTCGAAATGTCAGCCGGGATGCAGCCCAGCAACTAGCAGTGCACCTAGAGCGCAGCACGTTCTATCTGGGTTACCTCGATCCCAAGAAGTATCCCGAGAGTTGGGATGACGAATACAAAGCGGCATTCAATGAATCGTTGGGAGCGGATTTGTGGTCAATAACAGAGCACCTCGTTGAGAGAGCGAATCCGCAGCAACTGCGTCCGAGTGTGCCCCAATATAGCTTTGAAAGTCTTGGCCTAGCCGTCCGCGAAGCGAGTGTCGCCTTCCAAGAGGTTTGGGAGGCCCGGCTGGGCTATAAACGGGTCGAAGGAATCAGCCCTGCTGCATGGCAAAGCATCAAAGCGATGTCGCGGCGGCACGCGGAAGGATGGTTCGACGGCTACTGGCTGCGCCCGATTGATACCCTCATCAGTCTGACCCGTAACGTGCTTACCCGGTTCCTTGAATCGCCCTTGAAATGGCTGCCAGAGCAAAAGAAAATTACGGACGAGCAAAAATCGGCCATCGTCGACCGCCTAAAGCAGTTGGTGAATGAAGAACTGACTGCCTTGAGCAAGCGCCGACTTTGGGAGCAGCCACAGACAAGGTGGCAGGGTGCCTATGAGCCATCCGGAACAGGAAGCACCTTCCTGCGCAAACAGCGCGTTCATGAATTGTTCGTGCATCAGGTTCCCATTCCCCAATCGATCAGTGACCGCGACGCGCAAGCGTGGGTGGAGGAAGTGAAACAGGTTCTCATCCGGGCGCTGGAATTGCTCCAAGCCGAGGCGGAAACATCTCAAGACGAAGATTGAATCCCTTCATAATTTGCATCGCTCGAGTGAACCGAATGTTCAAGGACAAGCTCGGCGGCTCTTTGACCGCGCTGGGCAGCCCCTACAAGGCGCAGGTGGCTTTCACCGACGTGGTGAAGGACGCCAAGGACGGCCAGGAATACACGGAAGCCAAGATGAACGGCTTCCCCGAGGCCGCGACGGGAGATCGCTTCGAGGGCGATGAATACCGGTTCCTCATTGTGGCCAGCAAGTTCCAGACGGGCTTCGATCAGCCCGGTGCTTTTGGTAGATGACATGGTGGATTCAAAGTGGACTCTGACTGTCGCCGCGTATCTTTTAACCTCCAACGGCAGTGGTCCGGTGTATCCTCTGGCACTGGCTTCAACTGCAAACTCTGACGAATGATCGAGCCACTGACACCGAACACGCAGGCCATCCTGCTACTGACCGCTCCGCTGATTGCCGGGCGCGGTGAAACCTCACGCGATTTGCTCAGCTTAGGCGAATACAACCGGCTCGCCCTCATATTGCGCCAAAAGCAGAAACAGCCTGCGGACTTGCTCGCGCCAGATGCGCAGGAGTTGATTGAAGGTTGCGCGCAGCCTTTCGGCCGAGCACGGCTGGATGCGCTGCTTGGGCGTGGGTTCCTACTCAGTCAGGCCGTGGAACGCTGGCACGCGCGGGCCATCTGGGTGATCAGCCGGGCTGACGCCAAGTATCCGCGGCGGCTAAAAGCAAAGCTCAAGGAAGATGCGCCTCCGCTGCTTTACGGGTGCGGTGATATTGCTTTGCTCGAAAAAGGCGGACTGGCCGTCGTCGGCTCCCGCCATGTGGATGACGAACTCGTCGGTTTCACTGAAAACGTCGGGCGATTGAGCGCCGAGGCGCATCGCAACATCGTGTCAGGTGGAGCCAAGGGAATCGACAGGGCGGCGATGCATGGTGCTCTGATGGCGGGCGGCGATGTGGCGGGAGTGATGGCGGATAGCTTGGAGCGGGCGGCGCTGGCACGGGACAATCGGGAGCCGTTGATGGAAGGCCGACTGGTGCTCATCTCTCCTTACGATCCGTCAGCGGGCTTCAACGTCGGGCACGCCATGCAACGCAACAAACTCATCTATGCCCTCGCGGACGCTGCTTTGGTAGTGACCTCGGACTTCGAGAAGGGCGGAACATGGGCTGGAGCCATCGAGCAACTCGATCGCCTGCACTTTGTGCCGGTCTTTGTTTGCAATGGGGCCAACGCAAGCAAGGGCAACTCCGCCCTGCTAAGTCGCGGAGGCAAACCGTGGCCAAATCCTCAAAGCGGCAATGAACTGGGGGCGGCGCTCGTAGCTGCGGCTGAGTCCGTCGCTGCGGAGCCAAAGCAAGACACACTGCCGCTTACCCTGCGGGAGGAACCGGCCGTTTATGATGCCGCACCTGTTGCAAAGCCAGTTGAAGCAGCGGCGGAAAAACCTGAGCCAACGGCAACCGACGCGAAGCCGTCAGCCGAAGTGGAGTTATTGAACACGGTGCGGGAGATTCTTCGACGCGAACTCGCCGAAGCTCGCACGGAGGAAGAAGTGGCGACATTGCTGGTCGTCACGAAACCGCAGGCGAAGGCTTGGCTAGCTTGCCTAGTGGAAGAAGCGGTGCTGGAGAAAATCACCAAACCAAAACCGGCGCGCTACCGCACAGCCAACAAGGTTGAGCGACTTTTCTGAGCGCGGCTTTCTCCAGAAAAGATGGGCGAAATGTTCTACGGCTTCGCCAGCAACCTGCGCGATGCCTTGCCGAATGCGTCGTTCATCGGCTTCACCGGCACGCCCATCGAGAAGACCGACGCCAATACGCGGACGGTGTTCGGCGATTACATTTGATGCTCCCTCCCGGTCACACCCTTCGGGCACGTCTCTTCGCTCCTGTCTATCTCACTCGGCTCGGTTCCATTTACGACATCCAGCGCGCCGTGGCGGATGAGGCGACCAAGCCGATCTACTACAAGAGCCGCATCTGGGAAGTCCGAATGACGAATTGGGAATGTCGAAGTGGTGGAACTTCGGAATTCGCACTTCTGTATTCGCGCTTCGCCTGCCTCGCCGATCAGCTCAAGCGGGCGGGGAGCGCATGACGGAGTCATGCAGTTGAGCGTCTAGAGCTGAGAGGGGAGAGCCAGAGGGACGGGAGCGAAGGCATGTAGTTGAGAGCTGAGGGTTGAGAGTTCAGTGTTCAGATCCCGACGGAAAGTCATCGAGCCAGCGTGTTGGGGACATTCTGCTGGCCAGCAGAACGCTCCACCTCGCGCGACGAACGCGCCTAGGATAATTTCCCCTGCTTGCTCCGACACTCTGGCTCTGAGCTCTCGACCCTGGACTTCCTCGTTCAGCCAGCTTCACGGGAGCAACGCCACCGGATCGAGACCGTAGCTATCCGCCACCTTGCGAATCTGCACCGCCGTCAACTGGCGCTCGGCGCGCAGCACCCGGTAGGCGAGTGAATCGTCGATGCCGAGCAGCCGCGCAAGATCACCGGCGCGTTCGTCGCGCTCCGCGAGCACGAGGCGCAACAACTCCGCCCCGGTGGCCCGGCTGAGGGGGAATTGGGCGCTCTCCCATTTTTCGTAAAGATCGCTGAGCAGGTCGAGGTAGTCGGCTTGCTCGGCGTTGAGCGCATGACCGGCGAGGAGATCGATCATCTCGGCGGCGTTGTCGGCATCAATCTGGTCGTGCACGGGCCGGATCAGGTGCCGGGCCATGAGGCCCGCGTAAGTCTTGGGAATTTTTGCGTAAGGCGTGGTGGTGGGAACGGTGGTTTTCATAGGCGGTTCTTCCAAAGGTTGCGGCTGTATTCAGCGTGGGTGAGAAAATTCAGGACGAAGATTTTTTGCCGGTCATAATGGATGGCGGTGATCAGCCGGGAATCATTGCCGCAGACATTGAAGATGGTGACGGTTTTCCCGCTTTTCACCTTCACTTGGTCGGCGTGGGGGAACATTCGGCGAGTTTCGACGAGATTCTGCCAGGCCCCGGAGAGCGCGAGGCGGGCCCAGTCCTCCAACGGCCGGACCGCCTTGGGAAAGCGCCGGGCATAAAGGCGGAGGGTGGTTCGTTTGATCAAGCGCACTCTGTGGACTATATGTCCTGATGACGGCCAATATGTCAACCCACCAGATCCGCCGGTCCCATGCCCCACCCATCACCCCCGCAATCACTGGACGACCTGCTCACGCGGGCGGGAAGCGCATGACCGAGTCATGCAGTTGAGCGTCTAGAGCTGAGAGGGGAGCGACCAAAGGCATTTAGTTGAGAGCTGAGAGGGGAGAGCCAGAGGGACGGGAGCGAAGGCATGTAGTTGAGAGCTGAGGGTTGAGAGTTCAGTGTTCAGATCCCGACGGAAAAGCACCGAGCCAGCGTGTTGGGGACATTCTGCTGGCCAGCAGAACGCTCCACCTCGCGCGACGAACGCGCCTAGGATAATTTCCCCTGCTTGTTCCGACACTCTGGCTCGGCGCGCTTGGCGCGGCGTATGCCTCAGCTCTGCGCTGCGGGCACCGCATAGAGCAAACGGCGTGCAGCTTTCAGCTATACGCCGCCATCCCCGCGCAACTGCACACCAGATTCCGATCGCCGTACACGTTGTCCACGCGGCCGACGGCGGGCCAGAACTTGGAGGCGCGGGTCCATTGGTCGGGGAACGCGGCGGTTTCTCTCGTGTACGGATGCGGCCACTCGGTGGCGCAGACGGCGGCGGCGGTGTGCGGGGCGTGCTTGAGCGGGTTGTTGAGCTTGTCGCTCTCGCCGCTGGCGACGGCGGCCATTTCGCCGTGGATGGAAATGAGCGC
>Ga0163149_10004485_pt1 | contig 15253 bp, 20 predicted proteins | sample OliLakLV19MP5G1_FD_148604 | JGI IMG/M metagenome (GOLD analysis project Ga0163149, IMG submission 148604) | Freshwater microbial mat bacterial communities from Lake Vanda, McMurdo Dry Valleys, Antarctica - Oligotrophic Lake LV.19.MP5.G1 | ecosystem: Environmental > Aquatic > Freshwater > Lake >...
CAGTATAACGGGTGTCTATGACAAAGAGTCGGTATCTCAGGAGCCGTGTGCGTTGAAAGGCGCAAGCACGGTTTTGAAGCCGAGCGGAGGGAGCGATCCCTTCGCTTAGGTTAACTTATGCTGCGCTCTTTGTTGCCTGAAAGTCTACAATCTTGGAGTACAAGCTTCCTACTGATTCTTGAGCAAAAAGCTGATCCTTGAGTTTCAAGTAATCTCCCCTGCCAATATTGCACGCTGCCCAAAACCGAGCAACAGCAGATGGTTCCATATTAGATATCAAAATCTGAAACCCTTCCTGTAAAACTTGTTGCTCACTCTTAACCTGGATCATCACTGCTTATCTCCAAAACAAAATCGACTGGGTTTATTACTTTCATCGTTAACCCTGAACACCGATTGATCAGCCGCTTGTCACAAGTAATGAAACAATCGCTGTTAGCTACTTCAGCACATGCAACATGCAATGCATCAATCGCTTTTAACCCATTTTGTTCTAGTTTCTCGGCTCTCTGACGGATTGCTTCATCAACTTCCTGCCTTAATTCGGCTAACTGAAGATATCGGCTCATTGCCTCCTGCTTGATGGGATATGGATTACGACTGTTCTCATATTCCAAAACCAGGGAACTAACTAACTCAACTGACTTGGCTTCAACCATCTGCAAAATGATGACTATAGCTTGGGTTTCAAGGAAAATTTTGGGCTGAGTTTGATCATCAAACGGACGGTTGTAAGCACTCGTATCCAAATATACTCTTGTCATGCGATCGCTCGAAGCAAGGGTATTTTATTTTAGCCTGCTGCTCGGTCACGCTGAATGCTACCAGTCAGAAGCTTTCAAGAACTGCCCTAACCATTAGCTAAGAAGCCTAACGGCTGAATTGATCGGCAGCAGACAATTTCAGCTTATCTAAAGCCATCCTTATCCTGTCCGCTCCAATGATTTGTTAGACCCCGATCGCCTCTCACCACCTACGGGAACGCGATCGTCCCCTATCTCTCGGAACTGACCAACGAAGTCAACTATCCTTGCTGGCTCAATCTCCGCTGAAAACAGACAACCTCAACGGACTGAGCGCCACTGGTCTAACTCGTTATTAGATAGAAACTTTCTGCATATCACCCTAAATTGGGTGGATCGGCAGACGAGTTCTGTCTATCACCCTAAATTGGGTAGATTTGCGGAAACTTTCTGTATATTATGCCAATTTGGGTGGATCTGCGGAGAGGAATATCAGCCAATTGATGACACGCCCTAGGGCAAATAATCCAACGCAAACATATCCCTCAATCTGCCACCTCAATTAGGAGAAATATATGAAACAGCGCAAATTAGGCAATCAAGGATTGGTCGTTTCAGAACTGGGTCTTGGTTGCATGGGGATGTCTGAGTTCTATGGCACCACCGATGAGTCAGAGTCGATCGCCACCATCCAACGAGCGCTTGAGTTGGGCGTAAATTTCCTCGACACCGCTGACATGTATGGCGTGGGTCAGAACGAAATCTTAGTGGGCAAGGCAATCAAAGACCAGCGCGATCGGGTAATCATTGCCACCAAATTTGGCAATGTGCGCGGTGAAGATGGCAGTTTCCTGGGCGTAAATGGCAAGCCCGACTATGTGCGATCGGCCTGTGAAGCCAGTTTGAAGCGCCTCGGTGTTGAAGTCATTGACCTTTACTACCAGCATCGAGTTGATGCCAACACGCCCATTGAGGAAACCGTCGGAGCCATGGCGGAATTGGTGCAAGCCGGAAAAGTCCGCTACCTGGGCCTTTCCGAAGCGGCTCCCGCCACTCTGCGTCGCGCCCAAGCGGTGCATCCCATTTCTGCCCTCCAGAGTGAATATTCTCTTTGGAGTCGGGAACCAGAAGCTGAAATTTTGCCGACGTGCAAAGAATTGGGAATTGGCTTTGTGCCCTACAGTCCCCTCGGTCGGGGATTTCTGACAGGTAAAATCAAGAGTCCAGCGGATCTATCCCAGGAAGATTTCCGAGCCACCCGCTATCCCCGCTTTCAAACCGAGAATATCGAGCAGAATCTAGAATTGGTGTCGCGGGTAGAGCACCTCGCCGCCACCAAGGGAGTTAAACCCGGACAGTTGGCTTTAGCGTGGGTGCTGGCTCAGGGAGATGACATTGTGCCCATTCCTGGCACGAAGCGGCGCACCTATTTAGAAGAAAATATTGGAGCCGCAGCCGTCACGCTGACTCAAGCAGAGCTAGACGAAATCGGTGCGGCGCTCCCTCTTGGAGTAGCAGCAGGCGATCGATACCAGGATATGAGTACCGTCAATCGTTAGAAATGGCGACTAAACTGCCTTCCAGTCTTCAAGGAAGGCAGTTGCCAGCCTATCAAAATGTCATTAACGTTTGCGTGGCTTGCAGCAGTTCCGGGACAGCGGCGATCGTCCATTCCCCTTCAGCCCGTCGCCCCGTTTGCAAAATCAGGTGCAGACTGTAGGCGTGAGGATAGCCCTTTGCTTCTAACCACAGCCACTCGCTCTCTACTTCACAGGCAATCTTTTCTTCATCCATTAGCTCCGTTGCCATCTGAGCCATCGTTTCAGCCAATTGCATCACCAAACGGCAAAAGTCCCGCAGTTCCACCTCGGTCAGTTCGATCGCCCAATCTGCTCCACCCACCAAGCCTTGGAATTCGATCGCTTGCGGATTCCAGCCCAATCGCCACCCCTGCCCAGCTTTGACAATCCGCTCCATGATACTGAACACTACTCTCATATCGCCCTCTAGATCAGCAGTGTAGGATGATAGAAATGAGAACAATATGAATATTCCTATCATCGACGAGGTTGTTGAACAATTGAAGGTCATGCCCCAACATTTGCAGTGGCAGGTGCTTGAATTTGTGCGGTCATTGATCAAAACGGAAGTGCGAGGTACGCCAGGTCATCAATTGCTGCGCTTTGCAGGTTCAATTCCTTCCGACGACCTGCAAGTAATGCGTAAGGCGATCGAGCAAGATTGTGAACGGGTAGATGTCGATGAGTGGTAGGTATTTGCTTGATACCAATATCATCATTGCTCTCTTTGCAGATGAAGCGATCGTTAAAAATAATCTTGCTCAAGCCAACGAGGTTTTCATTCCAACTTTTGCGATCGGTGAATTGTGTTACGGAGCGAGGAAATCAGAGCGAGTTCAAGCGAATTTAGCCAGAGTTGATGAGTTGATTGCTGGCAGTACGATATTGGGGTGTGATGCTGAAACCGCACAGCAATACGGCGAAGTCAAGAATAAGTTGAGGTTTAGAGGTCGTCCGTTACCTGAGAATGATGTCTGGATTGCAGCCCTTGCATTACAACATGATTTAATTCTGGTAACACGCGATGCTCATTTTCAAGAAGTAGAAATCTTGCGAACAGTAGTTTGGTAAGTGAATCCGCTACATAGCATTCCAGTCAATGGCAGCCACCCACAAGCTTTCCTCTGAGGAATACTGGACTATACCTTCTACTTCTAAATCCTCACTGTAAAACGTGAGCAATTGTGCATCCTGTAATTCAATATTTTGACGTGCTAGGTCTTCAACTGTACCAATACAATTTAGACGCAACCGCCCTTGAACATCGGCGTTGTGAAAATCTGCAAAGACTCTAAACATTTTCATACTACCGACCCTTATTTTAGTAACTGAGCGCCCCCGGAACTAGGCGTGACAGTGGAGGGATTGGCAGGGTTAACACCTGAAGCCGGAGTGGGTTGGGGAGATGCGGTGGTAGCCGGGGTAAAAATACTCACCAGAGCTTGAATTAGGGCTTCGCGTTGGGTGCGGGTGAGGCGAGCGATCGCTGCCCGATCGCCATCGATCGGGTTGGTCTGCAACGTCTCGAAGCCAGGGTAACGGGTGTTTTCCATCACCTCATTTGCCCCCAAATAATCGGCTAGGGTTAGCTTCCAATCAAAACGGAGATTGGGCGGGCGGCCCTTGGCATAGGCATGATATTGCAGCAAGCGACTGACCAAGGTGTTGTTGGGGTCAACCTGTCCTGTCGCCTTGCTAACGTACTGGTTCTCCAAGGGCAGAGTCGGGATTTGCTGGTAAACGAACCGCCACACATCCTGGGGTCTGGGGCGCTGGGCCATCGCTGGAGCCGATCGCCAGAAGTCAGAACCCTGGCTGAATGGGTCCCCAAACGACACACCTATCACCGCAATGAAGGCAGCAATGACAAACCCTAGGAAGCGTCGCGATCGTCCTCTCACAGTTATTCCCCAATGATTTCGGGTTGCGTCAATTCATCAGACATCTCGATAATGGCTCGAATCACGGGCTTCATTTTAGGGTCATCAACGCTATCAAACTCCTCAAAGCGTCTGCGCTTAGCCCGATTTGCCACTTGAACTGTAATCCGGTAGCGGTTAGAAGCAGCACCGATTAATTCTTCAGCTTTAAGCATTAATTGGCTGTTTTCAATCACAAAGCGCTTTTGCATAGAAAAATGGGGTGAATGTAATCCTCTCAGTGTATCAGGGACAACCTAAACTTTCCCGTGTGTCAACCCCAGTGTTGGGATTTGTCCCCGTAGCCCGATCGCACAATTGGCTCACTTCGTAGCGGTCGAGAATTGCATCGGTAAAGTCTGCCCCAGTCACCGTCACATCTTTGAAGCTGGTGCGGGAAAACGTGGCATTTTGTAACAGGGCATCGGTCAAGTTAGCCCCTAGCAGAAAGACGCGATCGACCAAGGCATCTGACAAATCCACCCCAGTCAAGTCTGCGCCCAGCAAAACCCCCTTCGTCAAAATCGTATTACTTAAATTCGCGCCTCGGAAATTCGCCCCCCGCATATCCGCACCCACAAACGCTTTCCTAGACAAATCAGCATGGGAAAAGTCGTGATTTTCTAAGTTTGCGTTGTTGTAATTCACCGTATCGAGGGCAGCGAAGGCGGGCTTGGCCGTCAGCATCACTAAAAGCCACGCCAGACCCAGAACCAGCAGTAAGCTTAAGCCCCGCAAGAACAGCGTCTTCAAAAATCGGATGAGTTTCAGCATTGCGATTAAGTCAGCCTGATCCGTCTCTCCCCATTATCGATAATGCAGACATTTTTTGAAGGGTTCAATGAGACTTTCAGATCGGACAGTTTTCAGCAGCCATTTTTTCTCAAAACTCCCAGAATTGAGAATAATTGACTCTAAGGATCGTGAATTGGGAGATTTCTAGGAGAAATGCTGCCGCTGTAGGAGCAAAGCATCCGGCAGATACGCCCTTGAATCCACTAGAAAGGTCATCACCCGGATGCTTCGCCCTCACTCAATCTCGAACTTTGAGAGCTTATTTAATTCCTGATCCTTAAAGTGTTGCTTCAGGAGGAGCAATGTCACTACCCACGGCAAAGATTCCTGTAGCCATGCTTTTTGCAGGAGTCTTTAATCCTGGTGACGCTAGGGCTGAGTCGCGGGACGCTTGGGAGGCGGATGCGGGCGAAGCGGGAGGCGCAATGGAACCGATCGCCCCATTGGGATTTGACTTTTGCGAGAGTAGCGCTAGCCCCCCAGCCGCTCCTGCCATCAACGCTGCATAACCCAAATACAAATGAACGGGTTGCAGACAAAACCGGGGTTCCACCTTTTTGGAGCGTGACCAAGAGGGAATCACCCCCGCATTTGGGTCAGCAGCAGGTAACGAAGCAGCGATTCGATCGCCCTCCAACCCCAAGGCATTGCCAATCCGTCGCAAAAAGCCCCGCACATAAATGTCCTCTGGCAATAACTCTATCCGTCCTGCTTCCAAGGACTCTAATTGATAAATCGGCACCAAGGTCAGGCTATGGAGTTGCTTCACAGAGAGCGATCGAGACTCACGCACTTGCTTCAAATGTTGCCCCAATTGCCGTAACCGCTCTTCTCGCTCCTGCGCCAGCATCTGGGCTGCCACCTCGGACTTCGATCGCTTCTTAGGAGGCTTGGGCGCGATCGGCTGCTGAGAATTATTGCGCGAAGCGACATGACTGGGTTTGTCTCCTGATTTATGCCCCTGAGAACTGAGTGCCGCTGGGGTTGCAGTCACTGGAGCGATAACTGAGCCTGGCTTAACTGTTTGGCTGGGTGCGGGAGCAGGCGAGGAAGCTGGGTTGGGAGTACTTTCAGTTCCAAGCTCTGGGGCAGCAGAAGCAGTCGCAGTATATTGCCGGGCAAACTGCTGCAAAGCGAGGCGAATTGCTTCCCGACTCACCACTTTGATCAAGGTTTGGGCACTACCACTGGCCTCCCCTAACAAGGTTTGTAAGCCAGCAGCCACCTTCCGATAAACCTCACCATGCTGAAGCTCAGCTTCCACCTGACTCAGCAGTGCGCGCAATCCCTCTGTTGAAATCTCTAACGTTGTGCTTTCAGCAGCTTCTAAGCAGTAAAGGGGCTTTAGTGCCATGATTTCCCGGATCTCCTTGCTTGAATTAAGATAAAACCGAATGAGCAGCCGAGGATAGGGTGGGGCAAACCAAGCTTCTCCTGGCTTTAGCCTGGGCAGAATCACCAGTCAATGACTGGAGTGCAGGCTCACAAATTCAATTCATTTATTCGAGAGATTCTGATCTACTCCGGATAAGTCAAAGCCAACTTGCACAACTTTCTACTGGAATTGGAGCAAGTATTAACGGCAGCTTAGGAAATTCACGAGAAAGATGTTACCCCTGTAGGGGCGTTCGCGTAGCGTGTGCTTTGCACTTAACATCCGGCAGACAGAGCCTTGAATCGACCAGAAGGTAATTGCCCGGATGCTTCGCCCTTCCGGTGCCTGGTATAAACTTTTCTAGAAATCTCCTTAAGGGCAACAGCAATAACAAAACCAACATCAAACCAATATAATCCCTGCGGACAAGAATTAGTGCTTGTCCATAGAGATGCTTTGCGGTATTTCTTGCACCTGACTTTCTGAGCTAGTTTCTATGGCGACCCTCTGGTTCATGAACCTGCATCCAGCAACGCTCTAGAAGCTTGATTTTATGAAAACGATGAAAGCGCTGGGGATTGAGAACTAACCTGTAGCTGCGATCGAAAACAGGTTGGTTCAGAAAATGCCAGAGCGGGAAGCTGAGTTTAATTCTGCTGGGGTTGAAAGCCATGGGTAGGAAGTCCAGAAGAGGCAAGGAAGAATAAATCTTTTATAAGGAGTCAATTCTGTTCAGGAAGATTAAAGTTCTCTTACCTTTGGTAGAGGTCTAAATCTCGCTAAAGTGCATTGAATTGCCCTTACCTAAACAATGCCAGAAAAGACCCCAACTTTTCTTAGTGGGGATTGCGGATTTTTTGAGTCCTCATTAGTGAGTCCCGTATTTTTACTGGTTTGGTAACTACTCAGCCTGCCCTCACCCTAAATCCCTCTCCCCAGGGAGAGGGACTTCAATCCGGCTCCCCTTCTCCCTAGGGAGAAGGGGCTGGGGGATGAGGGCAGGCTCGACATTGAGTTAGCAGCTTGAGTAGTTACCTGGTTTGATTGTCAGTCATCGGTCATAAACTTTCCCATTCCCCTACTTCCCCGCGCGTCTGCCCACGATCTTATTTCGCAGGCAAGGCAATTCTCGGTAAGCGGTGCTTGAATCCGCAAAGGATTTCCCACGAAATGGTTCCCAGCATTGTTGCCCAGTCGTCGGCTGAAATCTGCTCCTGACCTTGCTGTCCCAGTAGCGTTACAATTTCGCCTTCCTGCAAATCAGGAATCCCAGTGACATCAATCATGAGTTGATCCATCGTAATTGCGCCTAATTGCCGCACCCGTTGCCCACGAACCAGCACGGATAGGCGATCGGAGAGGTTGCGGGGCACTCCGTCGGCGTAACCAATGGCAACAACTGCGATCGTCCGTTCGCGATCGGCAACATAGATATGGTTATAGCTGACTCCCGTTCCGGGTTGGATGGTTTTGATTTGGGTGATTCTCGCTTGCACCCGTAACACTGGCTTCAGGCTGATCCCAGAATCTAGATGGGTGGCGGGATACAGTCCATAGATGGCCAGCCCCACCCGCACTAAGTCGTAGTGTAGGGAGGAATCTATGAGAGTGGCGGCAGAATTGGCTAAATGGATGCGGGGGATCGTGATCCCAGCGGCTTTTACCTGGGAAACGGCGGTGACAAAGCGGTGTTGTTGTTGGCGCATAACCTGTGGGTCAAGGCGATCGGCTGTCGCCAAGTGGGAGTAAAGGCTGGCAATGCGTAAGTTGGGCAGGCGATCGACTCCCTGCACAAAGGGGGCTGCCTCCTGCCACGGCGCACCCAAGCGCGACATGCCCGTATCCAATTTCAAGTGAACAGGAAGGCAACTGAAGGGGGCGATCGTCTCGGAAAAGACCCAGGCTTGCTTGAGGGTGCAGAGCGTAGGTTGCAATTGCCAACGGACGATCGCCTCCATTTGAGTGGGACTATTGGTTGCCCCCATGACTAAAATGGGAGCTTCGATGCCCGCCTCTCGCAACTCAATCCCCTCTGGAATGGTGGCTACACCTAACCAGGATGCCCCATGCTGCAAGGCAGTTTGTGCGACAGTCACAGCTCCATGTCCATAGGCATCAGCTTTAACGACTGCCATCAGAGCCGTCTTTGCCCCTAATAGATTGCGGAGTTGCCGCACGTTATGGGCTAGAGCAGCTAAATCAATTTCCACCCAAGCCCGCTGGCACAACCAATCTGCGGCTCGATTCTCGTGGTATTCTATCCTGCTCCCAAGGCTACGTTCCTCACTCAGCATCGATCGTCACTCCTCAACTCACAGCGTTTAAACGTGGCTGACTGAATACAGTCAGTAGCACAAGATTAAGCCTACGATTTTATCTCTCCTTGTTCGATGCAACGTGAAGGATAAAATTAAGTCCATACTTATCAAGACTTCGGACATTTTTGCGATAGCTAGCCCTCATCCCCCAACCCCTTCTCCCAGAACGGGAGAAGGGGAGCCGGATTGAAGTCCCTCTCCCCTCTTGGGAGAGGGATTTAGGGTGAGGGTCTATACTGGCTGTACAACAGGGTTTCCAGCACCTCCGCAAAAATGTCCGAACTATTGACTTATAGATGGTTAAGTTGATGATCTTCCTAAGCAAGGAGGCAAGGGTTTATGTCAATAGCAACCATTGAACGCGTTGTCGATCGCCTCCCTAGGGTGAAAATCTGGCGGCGAGGTGCAGCCTTTTGCATTGATCTCTTCGGAGCTTGGCTCATTAGTGTCCTATTCGCTGCCAGAGCCGGGTTAATTGTAGAATCCATCCTATTTTTCGTGATCTGGCTTGTCTTGCGCGTCGCACTCGTCAGCAAAAACCAGGGGCAGAGCTTGGGGCGTTGGTGCCTGGATATGCGCGTTGCCGAAACCAGAAAAGGACGCGTGCCAGACTTACAAGCGTTGCTAAAACGAGAGGGCAGCCTGGGACTTTGCGCCCTCCTAGCTGTGCTAAGCTTCAGCAATCCGACCCTCATTTGGAATGGGGGGTTTTTGCCATTGTTTATTCCCTTGGCGATCGATGTAGGGGTAGCTGTGGCAGACTCCCGCTATCGGCAAGCATTGCACGATCGGCTAGGGCAAACTGTAGTGGTGCAAACTCGCAGGGGGTATTCTCTTGACTTAAAAATAAAGAAATTACTTGCGGAAGTTAGCCTTCGTGTGAAAAGATAGAAGACTGTGTAAATTTGCTCCCTCTCTTAAATTTGTAATCTTAGGTTTACTACGTCATGGCTAAAGGTGTTCGAGTTATTATCACGCTGGAATGCACGGAGTGTCGCACTAACCCCGATAAACGATCGGCCGGGGTTTCTCGCTACACCACGACAAAAAACCGTCGCAACACAACAGCCCGCTTGGAACTCAAGAAGTTCTGCTCCCATTGCAACAAACATTCCGTTCACAAAGAAATCAAATAACGGTTTCTTGATCTCCTTTTTTACTCCGACATTCATTCTTCACTCACCCCTCCTATGACTTACTTTCGTCGCCGCGTCTCCCCCATCAAGCCTGGAGACCCCATTGATTACAAAGATGTCGATCTCCTACGTAAATATGTCACTGAGCGGGGTAAAATCCTGCCCCGGCGCATCACGGGTTTGACTTCCAAACAACAACGAGATCTCACCCTGGCGATCAAACGCGCTCGGATCTTGGCGTTGATGCCCTTTATCAATGCTGAAGGCTAATCGAAGACAGTCCAATCTGTTTTCTCAATTTATCTGTGGACTATCGGTACTGAATCGCCGTGGAAAAAGGGACTCTGGTGGAATTTCGACTACACGGCGATCGTCGCCTTGGAGTTCTGGATCGTCCAGAGGGAAAAAAACACTGGATTGCGATCGATGAGCGGGGGCAATCCCACATCCTCCATCCCCGGCAACTGGATTACACCATCACGGGGCAAACCTACAAGCCCTCGGAGATTCCAGAATTTCTCCGCATGGTTCAGCCTTACTTAGATCCGTCTAGTTTGGAAGTGGCTTGGGAACTGCTGGTTGAAGAGGGGGAAGTCACGAATCCGGCCCTGCTAGCTCAACTCCTGTTTTCTGATCAAAGTCAGCCTTCCTGCTACGCCGCTTACGTGCTACTTTCAGACGATAAGCTTTACTTTAAGCAAAAGGGCGAGGGATATGAACCCCGCCCCGCGTCCCAAGTTGCGGAACTGAAACACCAGCTAACCGTTGCTATTCAGAAGCAGCGAGAACAGCAAGACTTCATGGATCGTCTGGAACGACTCCTGGATACCCCGGCGATCGATCAAGCAGAGGTGCATCAGAGCTTGGCAGATTATCGCCCTCGGTTGGAAGCGGTAGAACGATTTGCTACCTTTGGGGAAGAAGCAACTCACAAAACCCCTGCCCTAGAAATCCTAGGATCACTGGGAAAGCCGGAAACTCCCCAAGCTGCCTTTGACCTGTTAGTTAATCTCGGTTGGTGGGGTTCACACGAGAACTTGTTTCTGAGACGAAGCCAGATCCCGACTCAATTCCCTCAAAAGGTACTCGACGTGGTACAGCGTTGCTTGGATTTCCCACCGCCCGATCGTGATCTGGACGATCGGCTTGACCTAACCCACCTCAAAGTCTGTACCGTCGATGACGAAAGTACACGGGAAATTGATGATGGCTTGAGCTTGGAGTACCTAACCGATGGACGGCAGCGACTCTGGATTCACATTGCTGATCCAACTCGGTGGCTCTCCCCAGGGGATGAACTGGATTTAGAAGCCCGCCGCCGCACCACGACTGTCTATTTGCCCACAGGCGCAGTTTCTATGTTTCCCACAGACTTGGCAACAGGCCCGATGAGCCTCATCCAGGGTCAAGTCTGTTGTGCCCTCAGTTTTGGGGTGATTTTAGATACAACGGGAGCCGTGCTGGATTACAGCATTCACACCAGTCTGATCAAGCCCACCTATCGCCTGACTTACGAGGATGTGGACGAAATTCTCAGCTTGGGGGTTGAGGCAGAACCAGAAATTGCGGCGATCGCAGTCTGGTCCAAGCGACGACAGTCCTGGCGGCAATCCCAAGGTGCCATCAGCATTCACATGCCCGAATCGTCTATTAAAGTCAAAGACGACGAAATCACGATTAATTTGCTAGAAGACTCCATATCTCGGCAAATTGTCGCGGAGATGATGATTTTGGCCGGAGAGGTGGCGGCGCGTTATGGACAGACCCATAACTTGGCAATTCCCTTTCGCCATCAACCCCAGCCAGAGCTTCCCTCCCACGAAGAGTTATTGCAACTTCCAGCGGGGCCGGTGCGCTTCTGCGCCATCCGCCGCTGTATGCCCCGCAGTGAGGTGAGCGTGATGCCCGCCCGCCACTCCAGCCTGGGACTCGACACCTACACTCAGGTAACCAGCCCCATTCGGCGCTACAGTGACCTCCTGACGCATTTTCAACTCAAAGCCCATCTGCGCGGCGATGCCCTTCCTTTCTCTGTGGAAGAGATGAAGGAGCTACTACCCAGCGTCAGCGCCACTGCCTACGAAGCGGTGACCGTAGAACGTCAGACGAATCGCTACTGGGGGCTGGAGTACCTGCGTCGCAATCCTGATGAAGTTTGGCAAGCCTTGGTGCTGCGTTGGCTGCGAGAACACGAGAACTTGGCGTTGATTCTGTTGGAAGATTTGGGGTTGGAATTGCCGATGCGCTTCAATCGGGATATCGACCCAGGCGATCGAATTGGCATCAAAGTTGTGTACGCCGATCCCCGCCTGGACACGATTCAGTTCCAAGAAATGACGAATTCGACAGCTCAACCCGCTTTGACGTAGGATATTAATTTTGCAAGCCTCTCAGGGTTGAAGCTAGTTCATTTGAAGTCAAACCTATGCCCTGGATGAGAACCCCGAAGTTCCCCAGCCCTCTGGGATCGATGAGTTGATGAAGTGCGTCACGCTGTTGCATCACCCGTTGAATGGCTTGACCGCTGGCAGGGCTTTCATCCGTCGCTAGGGCTGTGAGCCGATCGCCCAGCCCCAGCGCCATAAGAAACAACCCCTGCTGGGTGAACCCAATTTTGATCAACCCACACCGATCGCCCCACCGTTCCAGTGCCGTGAAATCCACATGCGCCGTCAGATCCTGTCGTCCCACATTGATGTAAGGGTTGGAGTGGTGAGCGTGATTGTAGTAACACTGGAGTGTGCCCTCCCGACGCATTGGGTTGTAGTAGCGATGTCCAGGATAGCCATAGTCGATCGTCAGCAGATACCCACGCTGAAGACGGGTCGCAACCATACTTAGCCAGTCTAGGGCCGCCAAATTAACCTCGGTACGATAGCCCTCTGGGTAAGCCCCGGACAGCAGATTAATTTCCTGCAACTTAAAGTACTCAGTGATTTTTGGGGTAGATAAATCTCCTAAAACTTCGGTGAATTGGGGAGAGTCATTATCCGCTGAAGTTGTTGTGACGTAGACTTCCTGAAGTTGTCCGTTGATCACCACTACTTGATGAACCGGGAAGGCATCCACTAGTTCATTGGAAAAAATAATGGCGATCGGCCCAGATGGCAACTCGCCCCACTGCACTGGCAATCCTGACAAAATTTGCTGTTGCTGGGTCTGCAATGCCGTCGATTTTTCTACGATGTGATAGGTCAGAGCTTGAAATAAATCAAGGTGCTGTCGCTGCAAATAGCGCAGAATGTCCCGTGCCAGGATGCCCTGCCCCGCACCCATTTCCACCAAAGCAAAGGGCGTGGGTTGTCCCAGCACCTGCCACATTTCCACAAATTGCTCAGCCAGTAGCTCCCCAAAATCTGCCCCCAGATGCGGTGCGGTAAAAAAGTCTCCTTGGCTGCCAATATTGACGGCTTGGGTTGAGTAGTACCCGTGTTGCGGATGGTACAGCGCCAAATCCATATACTCAGCAAAGGTGAGACGATGCTGGGGATGAGCAGCGATCTGCTGGGCAATGAGGGTAGGAAAATCTGAGGTCAAATTCTGAAAAGGTTCGTAACGTTATTTTTCAACAAACCTTGAGAGTCATAAACTGGATGGAACGTGCTTATTGAGTTGACATCAGAAGTTCAAGCCGATGCCAGAACCTATCCCTGCAATCGTATTACCTGCCAGCCTAAATCCTCAGCAGGAGGGAGAGTGGCTGCGAGACAAGTTACTAACGTGGTTGAACGCAGAGTTCATTCCAGAGAGTGTCAACCGAGACATTGCTCACAGAGCCACGCAAGTATATGTTCGTCAACGGATGGAAGGCGAAAACGACTTGGGTTCCTTGGTTCTGGCAATCCTCACTGAAATGCAAGGGTTTGACTTTTCTAAAACTTTCTTTAGTGAATTCGCGGTTGCCAACGCAGTCAGCGATCTGCTTTTGGAGAGCTTAGGCATCGATCGCTGCTGCGGACAGTAGTTTAATTTAGCGAATCAATTTATAGCGAAATTCTGGCGAAATCCGTGGAAATCAATACCACCAAATCTACCAGCTTGATTTCACCACACCCGGCAATAAACCCTTGTGGGCCATCTCTCGGATGACATGACGAGACAAACCAAAATCACTATACACCCCTCTAGAACGACCTGTAACCCAGCAGCGGTTACGGAGACGAGTAGGGGCGCTATTGCGAGGCAACTGCTGAATCTGACGATGCAGAACGAGCCGTTGCTGCTGAGAAGTCGCACTATTGAACTGTTCCTGCAACTCTGAGCGTTTCTCTGCGTATTTGTCTACGAGCTTCTGGCGCTTTTTCTCGCGCTCGATCATGCTTTTCTTAGCCATGAATGCCTCTAACTAGTTCCTGATGAATACAGCGTCCTCTATCGTAACCGATTTGGTTTAAGTTCGCTTGTTTGTTTTAGATTCGATCACTGCTACAGCGATCGAATCTCACGCTGGCACCATTGGGTCAAGCGCATGAATCATGCACAAAACTGCAAAGTAAACGTTTACACTCCTAGCCTAATGGTTCTGAGCCAAGATGGGAGCTTCTAGCGCGGTTTCCGTTTCGATCGAAACATCGGTTTCAAGGGGCAGGGCGGCGGAGGGACACAGGTCAGCCAAAATACACCGATCGCATTTGGGACTTCTAGCCACGCAAACTGCCCGTCCGTGGTAGACCAGGCGAATTGACAGTTTTCCCAGTCGGGTTGGGGCAGAAGTTTCATTAAATCCCGCTCAATGCGGACGGGATCAGTTTCCTTCGTCAAGCCCAGGCGATAGCTCAGCCGCTTCACATGGGTATCCACTGTGACTCCGGCATTGATGCCGTAGGCGTGGGCCAGAACCACGTTAGCTGTCTTGCGCGCCACACCAGGCAACTTCAGCAGCGTGGGCATTTCCCGTGGCACTTGCCCCCCAAACTCAGCCATGATCATGCGGCAGGCGGCTTGGATATTTTTGGCTTTGTTGCGATAGAAGCCCGTCGATCGCACCAAAGTTTCCAGCACTTCCAACTCGGCTTGAGCCAAACTCGCGGCATCAGGGAAGCGACGAAATAGCTCTGGTGTGACCTGGTTAACCCGCTCATCAGTGCATTGGGCTGAGAGAATCGTCGCCACCAGCAATTGCACGGGAGTTTCGTAATCCAAGGTGCAAGGCGCTTCAGAATAAAGACGCTTCAACCGAATCAAGATTTCCAACGATCGCTGTTTTTTAGCAGAGAGTTTTCGCGTGATGCTCATTGGAATAGCTTTTGCACCCACTCCAATTGGATTGTGTCCCTCACGATCAGAAGAATCCCTAATCCCAGCAACAGCACCAGTCCAGTTTGCATGACACCATCCTGAATTTTGGTGGGGATCGGCTTACCGCGAATGCCTTCAATCAGCAGAAA